>Ga0224555_1002574_pt1 | contig 20830 bp, 20 predicted proteins | sample 714S23034metaG_FD_180687 | JGI IMG/M metagenome (GOLD analysis project Ga0224555, IMG submission 180687) | Peat soil microbial communities from Stordalen Mire, Sweden - 717 S2 30-34 | ecosystem: Environmental > Terrestrial > Soil > Wetlands > Peat | place: Sweden: Norrbotten County, Stordalen...
ATCGCCTCGGACGGCACCCACGTCTGGGTGGCGAACGCGAGCGGCAACTCGGTCACCGAGCTCTCGGCCTCGACCGGCGCCCTGGTCGATGTCATCGCCAGCTCGAGCTACGAGTTCAACAGCCCCCTGGCCATAGCCTCGGATGGCACCCACGTCTGGGTGGCGAACGCGAACAGCAACTCGGTCACCGAGCTCTCGGCCTCGACACGCGCCCTGGTCGATGTGATCGACGGCTCGCGCTACGAGTTCAGCAGCCCGTCCGCCATAGCCTCGGACGGCACTCACCTCTGGGTGGCAAACGCGGATGGCAACTCGGTCACCGAGCTCTCGGCCTCGACCGGCGCCCTCGTGAAGGTCATCGCCAGCTCGAGCTACGGGTTGAACGGCCCGTCCGCCATCGCCTCGGGCGGGAGCCACATCTGGGTGGCGAACGGGGATGGCAACTCGGTCACCGAGCTCTCGGCCTCGACCGGCGCCCTCGTGAAGGTCATCAGCGGCTCGCGCTACGGGTTCTTCGCCCCTGACGCCATCGCCTCGAGCGGGGGCCGCATCTGGGTGGCGAACCTGCTTGGCGATTCGGTCACCGAGCTCTCGGCCTCGACCGGCGCCCTGGTGAAGGTCATCGCCGGCTCGCGCTACGGGTTCAACGGCTCGTCCGCCGTCACCTCGGACGGCACCCACCTCTGGGTGGCTAACGCGAGCGGCAACTCGGTCACCGAGCTCTCGGCCTCGACCGGTGCCCTCGTGAAGCTCATCAGGGGCTCGCGCTACGGGTTCAACGGCTCTGGCGCGGTCGCCTCGGGCGGAGGCCACGTCTGGGTGGCGAACCTGCTTGGCAACTCGGTCACAGAGCTCTCGGCCTCGACCGGCGTCCTCGTAAAGCTCATCAGCGGCTCGCGCTACGGGTTCAACGGCTCGGGCGCGGTCGCCTCGGGCGGAGGCCACGTCTGGGTGGCGAATCTGGGTGGCAACTCGGTCACCGAGCTCTCGGCCTCGACAGGCGCTCTCGCGAAGCTCATCAGCGGCTCGAGCTACGGGTTCAACAGCCCCCTGGCCATAGCTTCGGACGGCACCCGCGTCTGGGTGGCGAACGGGGACGGCCAATCAATCACCGAGTTCCCAGTTTCCTGACCACGCCGGGCATCCGGACCTCCTCCTATGGCACGGAGGAGCGTCGAGGACCCTGATCGCACCGAGAAGTTCCTCAACGTGGCAGCTCGCGTCAGCGTCGGGTAGACGGAGCTTCGCCCGCCGGATGCGATGCGGCTCCAGAAGGACATTCGGGCACTTCTGCTGTGCCTGCTCAGTTGAGAGGCGTCAACAGCGGGTGCTTGCGCTGACGGCCCGCTACGCTACGGCGCCAGCAGCCCGATCGCCTGCCGAGCCCGGAGGAGAGTCTTCGAGGCGATCCCGCTCGCCTTTGAGGCGCCCTTTTCGAGCAGGCGCGGGACCTCGCCCGGATCAGCGGTGATCTCTGCATAGCGCTGCCGAACCGGGGTGAGCACCTCGACCAGCGTCTCGGCGAGGTCAGCCTTCAAAGGGCCGTACCGGTCGTAGGAAGCGGTGAGGTCCTCGATCGAGCGTTGCGACGCGGCCGCGAAGAGCTCTATGAGATTGGAGAGCCCGGGCTTGTGCGCCGGGTCGTAGCGCACGTGGCCGTCGGTGTCGGTGACGGCCTTGCGGATCTTCTGGCGGATCGTGTCCGGCTCGTCGATCAAGTCGAGGGTTCCGAGCGGCGACGTCACGGACTTGGACATCTTGCGATCCGGGTGCTGGAGGTCCATCACCCTGGCGGCGACTCTGGGCACGACTGCCTCGGGAACGACGAACGTCTCGCCGTAACGGCCGTTGAAACGGACCGCAAGATCCCGGGCGAGCTCGAGATGCTGACGCTGGTCGTCTCCGACCGGCACCTTGTCGGTGTCGTAGAGGAGGATGTCGGCGGCCATGAGCACCGGATAGGCGAACAGACCCGCGCTGACCGACTCGTTGCCTCTGCTCTTCTCCTTGAACTGGGTCATGCGCCGCAGCTCGCCGAAGGTCGCAGTGCACTCGAGCAGCCAGCTCAAGCTGGTGTGCTCGTGCACATGGCTCTGGGCGAACACGGTGCAGATCTCGGGGTCGAGCCCGCTCGCGAAGAGCCACGAGGCGGTCTCGAGCGTGCGGCTGCGAAGCTGGGCGGGGTCCTGCTCGACAGTGAGGGCGTGCAGATCGACGACGCAGAAGACCGAGTCGGCGGTGTGCTGGTCCACGACCCACTGGCGGAACGCGCCGAAGTAGTTGCCGACATGCGGCGCGCCGGACGATTGCACCCCAGAGAACACCCGCTCCATCGGATGCAGGATAGTGGGCATCCCTGCGATGTCGAAAATTCGTGGATTCCTGAGGTATCCGACCGTCGCGCGCACGTGGCCGGTAACCTCGCTCGTGTGGCATACAACGTCCACACCGATGTCTTCGCGGGGCCCTTCGACCTGTTGCTCAGGCTGATCACCGAGCAGCGGGTTGATCTCTACGAGGTCGCTCTCGCTGACATCGTGGACGGCTTCCTCGCCGAGGTCGAAGCGATGCAGCGGCTCGATCTCGAAGTTGCCACCGAGTTCCTGGTCATCGCCTCGACGCTCGTCGAGCTGAAGTGCCGGAGGCTGCTGCCCGACCGCGAGGAGCCCGACGAGGAGAGTCTGGCGCTGTTGGAAGAGCGTGACTACCTGCTGGCGCGCTTGGTCGAGTGCACGACTTTCTCTGCCGCTGGAGCGCAACTCGCCATCGCGGAGCTGGCCGCTTCCAGATCATGGCCCCGGCTCGCCGGACTTGACGAGCGTTTCGAGGGTCTTCAGCCGGACCTGCTCGCGTGCTTGAGCCCTGAGGACCTTCGCGAGGCGGCCCTGCGGGCGCTCGAGCCTCGGCCGAGACCTCATGTCGAAGTCGATCACGTCCTTGTCGACGAGGTCACCGTGGCCGAGGTCGTCAAGGTACTGTGCGCCCGGCTGCCCGGATGTTCGCCGACGACGTTCCGAGAGCTGACCGCTGCGACTCGCACCCGTATGGAACTCGTCGTGCACTTCCTCGGCCTTCTCGAACTGTACAAGCAAGGCCTTGTCGAGCTCGAGCAGGCCATGACCTTCGGTGAGCTGCGGGTGCTGTGGACCGGTGAGCTCTGCGAGGCCCCGCCGGAGGCCGGGGATGTCGACGGTGCTCTTCAAAGCCACGGCTGGGGCCAACGGGCCCCGGTATCGCTCGCGGACCTCGACTACCGGGGATGAGCACCGAGGAACCGGACTTGAGCTCCGGAGGTGCCGCCGAGGCTGGGGCCGACAACGGTGCCGAGGACCGAGCCGAGTCCGCGGCCATCGAGGCCGTGCTCACGGTGGCGACTGATCCTGTGCCGCCTGGCCTGCTGGCTGAGCTTCTGGAGGTCCCAGTCGAGCACGTGGAGGAGCTCTGTCGCAGGCTCGCAGCGAGCTACGAGGCCGACGGTCGAGGCTTCAGCCTGGTGAGAGTCGCGGGTGGGTATCGCTTTCAGAGCAGTGAGAACTACGTGGCCTACGTGGAACGTTTCGTGCTGGACGGCGCGCCTCAGAAGCTCTCTCCAGCGGCTCTCGAGACCCTGGCCGTCGTCGCCTACAAACAGCCGATCTCCCGATCGCAGATCTCGGCCATCCGCGGCGTCAACGTCGAAAGCGTGATGCGGATGCTGGTGGCGCGCGGCTACGTGCAAGCGGTCGGACGTGACGAGGGCCCCGGACAGTCCATCTTGTTCGGGACGACGTCGATGTTCCTGGAGCGTCTGGGCCTCGATTCGATCGAGGACCTGCCGCCGCTTGGCGCGTTCGTCCCGCCGGTGTCGACTGTCGAGATGCTCGAGGACGTGCTGCGCGCCGAGCCGGGCGAGTGAACCAGAGGGAAGGCGAGCGGCTGCAGAAGGTACTCGCGCGTGTCGGCTATGGCAGTCGACGGGCGTGTGAGGAGCTCATAGCCGAGGGACGGGTCACCGTCAACGGCCAGGTAGCCGTTCTCGGTCGGCGCGTGGTGGTCGAGACGGACCTCGTGGAAGTAGACGGAGCACCGGTAGGCGTCCTGCCGGGACTGGTGTACTACCTGCTGAACAAGCCCGCCGGGGTCGTGACGACCGCGGATGACCCGCAGGGGCGCCCCAGTGTGCTGGAGCTGGTTCCTGCGACACCACGTGTCTTCCCGGTCGGCCGCCTCGACCGCCAGAGCGAGGGGCTGCTCGTCCTCACGAACGACGGCAATCTCGCGCAGCTGCTCGCGCACCCGCGTTTTGGTGTGGAAAAGGAGTACCTCGCAGAGCTCAGGGGGACTCCGGGCCCCGGAGCGCTCCGCCGCCTGAGGCAGGGAGTCTTGCTCGACGACGGGGAGACGACGGGCCCGGCCCGCGTGGCAGCTGTTTCACCAGGAGTGATTCGCCTCGTGATCCACGAGGGGCGCAACCGGCAGGTGCGCCGTATGTGCGAAGCCGTCGGTCATCCTGTCGTCAGGCTGATCCGCACCAAGATCGGGCCGATCACCGACCGGTCGCTGCCTCCCGGCGCCTGGAGACCACTCGAGGCCTCCGAGGTGCGGGCACTCGCTGAGGCTGCCCTTCGCTCCGCGTCCGAGCGGTAGGTAGGCTGCCCGCCCGTGGCAGCGGTCCTGCGGGCTCTCCGGGGCGCGACAACCCTCGATGAGGACAACGCCGGTCAGGTCAACGACCGGGTGCGGGTTCTCATCAGCTCCATGCTGGAGCGAAACGGAATCGGTCACGACGACGTCGTCAGCATCCTGTTCACGGCGACCGATGACATCGCTTCGATGTTCCCCGCAGCGGCGGCCCGCTCGCTGGGTCTCGGTGACGTCCCGCTGATCTGCGCCCGCGAGCTCAACGTGACTGGTGCAGTGCCACGCTGCATCCGCGTCCTGATGCACTTCTATACCGAGCACAGCAGAGAAGCGCTGCACCACATCTACCTCGAGGGTGCACGCGGTCTTCGTGATGACCTCCCTGACTGACTTGGCCGGAATCGGAGGCACGGTGACCGTTCCGCGGCGCGCACAGGTGACTGGCCTCGGGCTCGTCGGTACCTCGATCGCTCTCGCGCTACGAGCTCAAGGGTGGTGGGTGACAGGTCACGATCTGGACGCTGCCCGGGCACAACGCGCCCGAGATCTCAGGGCCGTTGACGAGATCGGCGTGGACCACCTTGCCACTGTCGCGTTCGTGGCGACACCAGTCGCCGTCATCGCTGCCGAGGTGAACGCCTTGCTGCTCGCGGACGAATCGGGCGAGCTCGTGGTCACCGATGTCGGTGGCGTCAAGGCGCCGATCGTCTCGGAGATCTCGCACCCGCGCTTTGTCGGCGGACATCCGATGGCTGGATCAGAGCAGGAGGGTCCCGACGGGGCCGACCCGGAGCTGTTCGCTGGTGCGACCTGGGTCCTGACGCCCACCGCGTCCACCGACCCGGCCGCCTTCTCCACGATCCAATCTGTCATCGTCAGCTTCGGTGCCGACCTCGTGGCGCTGGCGCCTGACCGCCACGACGACCTCGTGGCGGTGGTGTCCCACGTGCCCCACCTGACCGCGGCGACCCTCATGGGGCTCGCCGCCGAAAGCACCGACACGCACACTGCACTGCTCAGGCTCGCTGCCGGCGGTTTCCGCGACATGACCCGGATCGCAGCCGGATCGCCCGCGATATGGCCCGACATCTGCCGGGAGAACGCGCCGGCGATCCTCCCGGTCCTCGACGACCTCATCGCCAGGCTGAACGAGGTTCGCCGCATCGTGGCCGAGAACGACCGTCTGAGCCTCGTCGCGCTCTTGGATCACGCCCAGCTTGCCCGGCGCAACCTCCCGCCACGGGCGAGCCGGCCGAGCTCGGTCACCGAGCTGCACGTGGTGATCCCGGACCGTCCGGGCGTGCTCGCCCAGGTCACCACGATCGCGGGGGAGCTAGGGGTCAACATCGAGGACCTGGAGATGTTCCATTCCCAAATCCGGCCGCGCGGCGTGCTCATCCTCACTGTGGCGGCCGACGCGGCGGACCGTGTTCGCCGCGCGCTCGACGAGCACGGCTTCGGCCTCAGCCGAGCCGCCGACCGCCGACCGGTCATAGCGATCGACGGCCCCGCGGGTGCCGGCAAGTCGACTGTGGCGAGGGAGGTAGCTCGACGGCTTGGCCTGGAGCGCCTCGACACGGGCGCGATGTACCGCGCAGTGACTCTGGAGGCGCTCGAGGAAGATGTCGACCCGCGTGATGCCGAGGGTTGCGCGGCGCTGGCCCGGTCCATGGACCTGAGCGTTGGCGAGCTCGTCATGCTCAACGGCCGTGACGTGACCGAGCAGATCCGCTCGGCTCGTGTAACCGAGGCGGTATCGATCGTCGCGGCCCATCCGGAGGTGCGCGCGGAGCTGGTACGTCGCCAGCGGGCCTGGGTGGAAGCCAACGGAGCGGGAGTGGTGGAGGGCCGGGACATCGGCAGCGTCGTGCTGCCCGACGCGGACTTGAAGGTCTTCCTCACCGCCGATTCGGCCGAGCGGGCTTGGCGACGCGCGGCTGAGGAGCCGGCCGGCTCAGACGTGCTCGCCATGACGGCCGAGTCGATCCGGTGCCGCGACGAGCTCGACTCGACCCGGGTGGCATCCCCGCTCGTCGCCCCGAAAGGCGCAATCGTGGTGGACTCGACGGGACGCAGCGTCGAGTCCGTCGTGGAGGAGGTGCTCTCCTGCCTGTGAACGTGCCCGGTGCTGTGGCGATGCCGCCCTCGCGAGGAGACGTCGTCGTCTACCACATCTGCCGCTTCATCGCCGTCGGCGTGTCCCGGCTGTACTTCCCCGGAACGGTGACCGGCCGGGAGAACCTGCCGGCGGGGGGTGCCTTCATCGTGGCACCGGTGCACCGCTCCTATGTCGACTGGCTGATCGTCGCCCGGATCACCAGGAGGCAACGGCTCCGCTACATAGTGAAGGAAGAGGTGTGGAAGTCGAAGTTGATCGGGTGGCTCCTCCTGGCGTGTGGCGCCTTCCCCGTGAATCGTTCCGGGGCCGACCGCGAGGCACTCCAACGATGTCAGGCCGTGCTCGACGGTGGAGAGCCTCTCGTCATGTTCCCGGAAGGCACGCGGCGATCCGGGCCGGAGGTACAAGAGCTCAAGGACGGCGTCGCGTACCTGTCCTTGCGGACAGGCGTGCCGGTCGTTCCGATCGGCATCGGGGGCTCGGAGCGCGCCATGCCCCGCGGCTCGTCGTTTCCTCGCCCGCGGCGAGTGAACATCGTGATCGGGGCGCCGATCTTCGTGCACGGCCCAGCCGAGGCGGGCGAGGTGCACGAGTCAGGCGAGCCCCGGAAGGACCGGGAGCCCCGGGAGCTGGCCGAGACGGGCAGGCGAGTCCGTGTCGGACGCGCGGCGATCACCGAACAGTCAGCACGCGTGCGGGCGGCGATCCAGCAGGCCTTCGACTCAGCAGAGGCGAGCCTGCAGCGCTAGGCGCTCTGCGGTCGGACGACATCGTCGGCCGCGGCCAGGGGAATCGCTGGGTCCGTCCCCGCTGGGACGTTCCAGCTCCGGCATGGGCCTGGGGGCCTGCTAACTTCCCGGCGTGATGCGCGATGGCTGATATCCGCGGGATTCTCGTGACAGGCGGTGCTGGCTTCTTAGGAGCGACGCTGGTGAGGCGACTCGCGGCGAACGGGCACGCGATACGAGTTCTCGACAACCTCACGACCGGCGATGCCTCATACCTGGACGGCGTGGAGGTCGAGCTGATCGAGGGTGACATCCGTGATGCCAAGACGCTGGACGACGCGCTTGAGGGGATCGAGTCCGTCGTGCATCTTGCGGCGGCCGGCTCGGTGGTGATGTCGGTCGCGGACCCAGCGACCAATTTCGACGTCAACGTCTTGGGCACCTTCCAGGTGCTGGATGCGGCTCGGCGGGCCGGCATCGAACGTACCGTGCTCGCTTCGACCGGTGGCGCGCTGATCGGTGACGCGATACCGCCGGTCGACGAGCGCTCGCTTCCCAAGCCGATCTCTCCGTACGGCGCCAGCAAGCTTGCCGGCGAAGGCTACGCGCACGCCTTCGCGAAGGCTTACGGCCTTGGCACTATCACCCTGCGTTTCGCCAACGCCTACGGACCGTGGAGCGCCCGCAAGAGAAGTGCGATAACGATGTTCTTCCGGGCGATCGACGCCGGCGAGCCGATCGTCATCTACGGCGACGGGTCGGCGTCACGTGACTACACCCACGTCGACGACATCTGCCGCGCGCTCGAGCTTGCACTCGAATGCGACGCGGCCGGCGGCACCGTGTTGCACGTCGCGTCCGGTGTGGAGACCACCGTGCAGGAGCTGGCCGACCTGTGCCGCGCAGCCGCCGGCGTACCGAAGCACCCGATCGAGTACCGACCCAAGCGACCCGGTGAGGTCGAGCGGAATTTCGCCTCGTACGACCTCGCGCAACAGGTCCTCGGCTATGCGCCGAGCATCGGCCGCGAGGAAGGGATTCGCCGGACCTGGCAGTGGTTCCAGGAGTCGGTCTTCGGCGGGCGCTGAGGCCAGCTGCGGCGCCCGAGCCACTAGCGGGTTTACCGTCTGGACGGTAGAGTCGCTCGGTGACAAGAGCTGAAGACACACGCGAGCGGATCTTGTTCGGCGCAGAGGAGGTCGTCCTTCGCGACGGCGTCGCTCACCTCACCCTCGAAGCCGCGGCGAGCCAAGCCGGCATCAGCAAAGGCGGGATCCTCTATCACTTCCACACGCGTGCCGCGCTCGTCACTGCCATGGTGCAGCGGCTCAGCTCGTCGTTCGATGCCGACCTCGAGCGGGAGGGTGGTTTGTCGGGTCGTCCCGGAGCCTTCACGAAGGCGTACCTGCAGGCGACCTTCGGGTCATCCGGCGAGGTCGCGGAAGGTCGTCAACGGCGCCTCGGAGCCGCGGTCATCGCCGGCGTGGCAGCCGATCCCGAGCTGTTGGAGCCGCTGCGCGAACGCTTCGTCGCCTGGCAGCACGCGCTCGTGGCCGACGGCCTGTCGCCGGCGAGCGCGAGCCTTGTCCGGCTTGCGGCCGACGGCCTGTGGTTCACCGAGCTTCTCGGCCTCGCGCCGCTCGAGGAGGATCTGCGCTCCTCGGTGCGTGACGAGCTTCTCGCGCACCTCGACTCGGCGTTGGCGCCGCACCCGGCGCCCACGGCCTCGCAGGCACGGACCGGACGCGGCACCAGGCACCCTCGCGGCGGGAAGAACGCGCCATGAGCGTCGCTTCACCCGCAGCGATCCAGGCCGGCAAGGCTCACAGCGCCCGACGTGTGATCGTCGCGCTGTCAGTCTCGACCTTTGTCGAGTGGGCAGGGGCCGGCTCCGTGATACCGCTCCTCCCGCTCTACCTTCGCAAGCTGGGCGCGCCGGTCGGCCTCGTCGGAGTAGTGATAGCGGCCTTCTTCTTTGCCGCCATCCTCGTGCAGTACCCGATCGGCCGACTGTCGGACCGGATTGGGCGCAGACCCATCCAGCTGGGCGGCCTGGTGACCTTCGCGGTAGCGAGCGCCGCCTTTGCCCTGATCGGAACGCCCATCGCCGCGCTGTTGGTGCGGGGCCTGCAAGGTGCGGGCGCCGGGGTCGTCGATGTCGCGAACAACGCTACGGTCGGCGAGGTCGTGCCCCCGTCTCAGCAGGGCCGCGCCTTTGGAGCACTCTTCGGGTCCCGGACGGTCGGGCTCGCTATCGGGCCGTTCGTCGGCGGGCTGGTCGGCCTCTCGGCCATGCGCTGGCTGTTCGTCGCTGCGGCGCTGGCATCGCTCCTGGCCTGTGTGCCCGTGCTCGTTGCAGTGCCGAGGAACGGGTGGTGGCACTCGCACGTGGTCGCGCCACGAGTCGTGCTGTGGCGTGACCGCAGTGTGCTCGGCGTAGTGATGGGCTACGCGGGCGCGGGCCTCGTCATTGGTGTCTACGAGGTCTGCTGGAGCCTCCTGTTGCACTTGCGTGGTGCCACCGGATGGCAGATCGGCCTTTCGTGGACGTTGTTCGCAGTGCCCTTTGCTGCGATGTCGGTCCCCGGAGGCTGGCTGGTCGATCATTTCGACCGCCGTTACCTGGCGGCGGGATCGACGCTGATGTCGGCGGCCTTTGCGGCCAGCTATCCGTTCCTTCACTCGGTCTGGCTGCTCGTCGGTCTCGGTGCGGCCGAGGCGGTGACGGTGGCGGTCGGCGGGCCGGCGCTCGCATCGCAGCTTGCGCACAGCGTTCCGAGCCGCCAGCTCGGGCGAGCCCAAGGGGCCGCTTCGACGGCTCAGACGGGCGCGACCGCCGTAGCGGCCCTTGTGGCGGGTGCACTGTTCGCGTTGCATCCCTGGGTACCTTTCGTGGGGGCGTCGAGCGCGATCGTCGTGCTTGTGGGTCTGCTCGCGTGGTGCTGGCGGGGCGTTCCCGGCCGGGACAGCGCCCGGGCGGCTCGCGTGGAGATTCGGTCGGGCTGAGCGGAGGATGTCCTGCACGGCCGAGGCCCGGCCCGGCCGGCGACCCGGCGCCGGTCGAGGAAGCTCAGGCAGCGACCGGCTGTGCGGGCCGGCGCTTGCGCTCTCTCAGCCAGGTGTGCAGGACCACGCGACCGTAGCGGACGCCGTAGAGGAGATTCCCGCTCTTATTGGAACTACCGGCACGTCGGGCCCGCATTGTCACGGGCCGCTCCTCGAAGCGACATCCGTGCATGATCGCCCCGATCAACAGCTCCGACGCCTGGTATTGCGGCTCCTCGAGGATGAGCTGGGCGGGCAACTCTGCCCTAAAGCCTCGGATCGGGTTCGCGGTATCGGTCACCGGCGTCCCCGTGAGCAACGAGATCAGCGCAGCAAAGACGACAACTCCCACGTTGCGCACATTGTCGGTCCCGTGAGTTCGACCGAGGCGCCGGGACCCGTTGACGAAGTCGGCCCGGTCGGAGATCACGGGCTCGAGGACGACCTCCAGGTCATCGGGATCGGTCTGGCCGTCTCCGTCCGATGTCACGATGAAACGGGCGCCGTGCTCGCGGGCGATCCGGTAGCCGAGTCGTAGTGCCGCGCCCTGGCCCCGGTTGACCGGAGCGATGCAGGCGTAGTGACCGGCGGCGCGAACCACAGCACCGGTGCCGTCATCCTCGCCGTCGACGACCACCAGCAGCGAGACCGGCTGTCGGCAGATCTCCTTGGGCATGCTGCCGACAACTTCCGCGATGTTGTCGCGCTCGTTGTAAGCCGCGATCACGATCGCGACCGGGGAGATCTCGATGGGGCCTTGGGCGGCGACAAGGTCATCGAGGGCGACGCGATCAATCAGCTCGTCGGTCTCCCGTCTACGGCGCTGAGCGCGGGCGTTCACACCGAGTGGGCGCTCGAGGCGGCGGCGAGCATGTCGGTTGCGGTGACCTGGCGGTCTGTCGCGGTCGGAGTCGAGCCCTGAGCCGGAGCGCCGAGAGCGAGGCCCGCCGCGACAGCGAGGCAGCCAAGCAGGTCCCGCAACTCCGGCGGGGGAGGGAAGTACTCGTCCTCGTCGGTGGTGTGCACAACCTCGACGCCATGGCTCGGGGCCAAGCGGTCGAGCAGGTCGAGGATCAGCCACTCCGGAGCTGAGGCGCCGGCAGTGACGCCGACCACTCCGGTGAGGTCGTCCGGCACGTCGCTCGGGCCGTTGACCCGGAGCACCCTCGGGCAACCGGCGGCGACGGCCACCTTCGCGAGGGCGACCGTGTTCGAGGAATTGGCAGAACCCAACACGATCATCGCGTCACACCTGGGTGCTACGGCCTTCACCGCGCTCTGACGGTTGGTCGTCGCGTAACAAAGATCCGATCGCCCCGGCATCCACAGATCCGGGTGCCGCCTGCGGGCACGCGCGACGACTCCCTCCCACTCGTCGTGGGCGAGGGTGGTCTGGGCGAGCAGCGCGACTTGCGCGCCTGGGTCGAGCTCCAGCCGGTCGAGGTCGTCCTCGTGCTCGACGAGGTGAACAGCATCGGGCGCGACCGCCATCGTCCCAATGGCCTCCTCGTGGCCGGCGTGACCGACGTAGAGGATCGTGTAGCCCTTCCCGGCCCGCACCTTGAGCTCGTGGTGGACCTTGGTGACCAGAGGGCAGCACGCGTCCACGACGATTCGCCCGTTCGATGCCGCCGCCTTCTCGACCTCGGGCGCCGAGCCATGGGCCGAGAGCATGAGTGGCGCCGAATGTGGGACCTCGTCGACGTCATCGACGAACACGACGCCCTGATGCCGGAATTCCTCGACGACAAGGCGGTTGTGCACGATCTCGTGGTAGCAGTAGACCGGAGGCTCGAACACGCGCACCATCCACGCGAGCGCCTTGATGGCCATCTCCACACCCGCGCAGAAGCCGCGAGGCTGCGCGAGGAGAACGAGCTCGACGTGGCCCGCCTCTGGTTCGCAAGGCTGCTCTCGGGCCGATGTCACAGTAGACCAGGGTAGCCTTTGGGAATGCCGCTACCGCAGGTGGTGGCCGTGGCCGAGCATTCGCCGGCTGAGCGTTTCGGGGTCTGGCCGGGGGACGAGCTTCGCTCGATGAACGGACAGGTGCCTCGCGACGTCATCGAGTACCAACTGCTCGCGGACGAGCCGGTCGTCGACCTCGAGGTCGTCCGCGGCGGGGTTGAGCTCGAGGTCACGGTCGTCAAGCAAGCAGGCGAGCCACTCGGGCTCGAGATCTCCGCCGCGATCTTCGACCGCGTGCGCACTTGCGACAACCACTGCGAGTTCTGTTTCATCTACCAGCTGCCGAAGGGGATGAGACGGAACCTGTATGTGAAGGACGACGACTACCGGCTCTCGTTTCTCTACGGCAATTTCACGACGCTCACACGTTTCACAGAGGTCGACCTCGAGCGGGTGCTCGACCAGCGGCTGTCGCCGCTGTACGTCTCGATCCACGCCACCGACCCTGACGTCCGCTCGGCCATGCTGCGCAACCGACGCGGCGCGATCAGCCTCAGATGGCTGCGGTGCCTCCTCGACCACGGCATCGAGGTCCACGGCCAGGTCGTCATCTGCCCCGGCCTGAACGACAGCGCGGTGTTGCACGGGACCCTTGCCGGCATCCTCGACCGCTTCCCCGAGCTTGTCAGCGTGGCCGTCGTGCCCCTCGGCGTGAGCCGCTACTCCAAGCAGCCGGCGATGCGGCCGCACACGACCGAAGAGGCGAGGACGGCCGTCGAAACCGTGGACGAGTGGCGCCAGCGCTTCGGCCGCGCCCTCGGCCGCCGCGTCGTGTGGGCGTCGGACGAGTACTACCTGCTCGCGGGCCTGCCTTTCCCCGAGCCCGGGGAATACGAGGGCTTTCCGCAACACGAGAACGGTGTCGGGATGGTGCGTGCGTTCGAGCAGGGCTTTGATGAAGGCGTGCCGCAGAAGGCTTCGGGTGGGGGCGTCCCAGCAAGGACGGGGTTCTTCGCCTGGGTCGAAGGTGCTCCCGCTGAGGGCTATCGCGCGTCGCGGACGGGCGGGGTGAGCCTCGCTGCCCCTGCGCCACGGGCGGCGTGCGACCAGCCGATCACGATCCTGACCGGTGGGTACGCCGAGCTCGTGCTGAGGCCTCTGCTGGACCGCTGCGGCTTCGACAGGGTGCGCGTCCTGCCGGTCCGCAACGACTTCTTCGGCGGCAACATCGCCGTCGCCGGTCTGATCACGGGTCCCGATCTCGCCCGGACCTTGGCCGAGGAGCCACCGGGGTGCCGTTACCTGCTGCCCGACGTCTGCTTGTCAAAGGGCCGGTTCATCGACGGGTCCTCGCTCGAGGACCTCCCCTGCGCAGTGGAGGTCGTCCCGACCGACGGCGCGTCGCTGCGCCTGCTGCTGGAGGAGGCCCGATGACCGCGGAGAGCTCTCGACGGCTACCGATCGTCGCGGTGGTCGGCCGGCCGAATGTCGGAAAGTCGACGCTCGTGAACCGGATCGCCGGCAGGCAACTCGCCATCGTCGAAGCGCGCCCCGGGGTGACGCGTGATCGGCTGGAGGTCGAGTGCGAATGGAACGGGCGATCGTTCCTCGTCGTCGACACCGGCGGAGTGGTGGAACGCGGCGACACCCTCGAGACCAAGGTGACCGAGCAGGCCCTCCGGGCGCTCGGCGAGTCGGACCTGGTGCTGCTCGTGCTCGACACGACCACGGGGGTGACCGGAGACGACGCTGTCGTGGCGCAGCTGGTCCGTCGTGACGGCGGCGCGGTCATCGTGGTCGCGAACAAGGTCGACTCCGACCGGCGGGAGGTCGACGCCTGGGAGTTCGCGGGACTCGGGCTCGGCGAGCCTGCGATGGTGAGCGCGCTGCACGGACGCGGCATTGGGGATCTGCTCGACGAGGTCGTGAAGCAGCTGCCGGAGCCTTGTTCGCCCGGGGACGGCGATGCCGGCACCCGCGCAGGCAGCACAGGGCCACAAGCTCTGGGTGAGGCCGGTCCCGGTGTCCCGGCCGTTGCGATAGTCGGCCGCCCGAACGTCGGCAAGTCGACCCTGTTCAACCTGTTGTCGGGTGAGGAGCGGTCCGTCGTGCACGACCTCCCGGGCACCACCCGTGACGCCATCGACACCGTGATCGAGACCGCCGATGGAGCAGTCAGGCTCATCGACACCGCCGGGATGCGGCGCCGGGCACGAAGCGGCGAAGGGCCCGAGTACTACTCGCTCGTGCGAGCGCTGCGAGCGCTCGACCGTGCCGACGTCGCTTTGCTGGTCCTGGATGCGAGCGAGGGCGTGACCCACCAGGACCAGCGCCTCGCCGAGCGGATCGACGCCTCGGGAAGCCCGGCGGTGATCCTGCTCAACAAGTGGGACCTGCTCGGCACCGAGGGCCGTCTCGAGGTCAGTGAGGCTGTCGCGGACAGGCTTGCATTTCTCGGCTACGCGCCCGTGCTGCGGGTCTCGGCCAAGACGGGCCTCGGTGTGCACCGTCTCTTGCCGGCAGTGCAGGAGGCCATGAACGCCTACCACCGCCGGATCCCGACGGGTCGGCTGAACGACGGCCTGCGGAGCGCTCAAGCAGCCCACCCGGCACCGGGTGGCGCCCGTATCCTCTACGGCGTGCAGGGCGCCGTCGACCCACCCACGATCACGCTGTTCGCCACTCGGCGTCTTCCGCCCACCTACCTGCGCTATGTGGAGCGCTCCCTGCGGGAGCGATTCGAGCTCGGCCCGACGCCGATCGAGCTTCGCGTCCGGGTCCGCCAGCAGAGATGACCGGCCTGAGGTCGCAGGCCACGCGGACCGAGGTGGAGCCGGCCCCGGCCGGGTCGGTGACCGGTGCCACGGCTTGGCACGAGCCTGATCAGGCCTGACGGGGCTTCACGACCATGCCGTGGTGCCAAGGATGCGGTCAGCCGGTCGAGGACGACGAGCTCGTCGCAGGGCCGCCGGGAGCCGTGGCGGCCTCGCCGGGACTCGTGGCGCCGTCGCCGGGACTCGTGGCGCCGTCACCGGGCTCTGAGGGGACGGACGCCGCCAGCTCGGACAGCGATGTTCGAGACCGGTGCCCGAGGTGCGGGACGGTGCTGGAGCTTGAGGATGGAGCCGACGACGAGGACACCCAACTCAAGGCACCCTGGCACTTCAAGGTGCTGGTCGTGGGCACGGTGGTCTACCTCGGGTACCGCCTCTACCAAGGCATCGGCTGGCTGATCCATCACGCATGAAGGTCATGAACTGTTCGCCGGGTCCGAGCTCTGGAGACCGGCCTGCCGCGTCGAAGGTCTGCGCATGCCGGTAGCCTTGGCCTTGCGCAGCCACGGAAGGAGGCGCCATGTGGGTGATAGCAGGAGTTCTGCTCGGGCTCGTCGTCCTCGCTTCGCTGATCGGATTCCACGTGGGCCCGCACGCGCACGTGGCGGCGGGGATCTTCGGGGTGCTCGCTGCGGTGTGGCTCGTCGTGATGGCGGTCGACGGACGGTCCGCCCCGATGCTGTGGGCGCTGCTCAGCGCTGATCTGGTCGTGTCCGCCGGCATAGGGACACTGGCCTGGAAAGGGCTCACGACCCGGAGCAGCTACGAGGCCGGTCACCGCCTGGTCTCGCTCGACGGGGCCGAGGGCGTCGCCATCGGTGATCTCGACCCGGACGGGATCGTCCGCGTGAACGGCGAGAACTGGTCGGCCGTGGCTGTCAACGGGGCCGTGCGGGCGGGGACGGCAGTCCAGGTGCTACGCGTCGCGGGAGTCCGCCTCGAGGTCTGGGGCGACGAGACGGTGGCCACCGCTGGATCCGCGGAGCTCGAAGCCGCGATCTTGCCCGACGGCGTCCCAACCGATAGTGCGCCGTCCTCACCTGCCGAGGTGACCAACGAAGGAGGTGGCTCATGATCATCGGGATCGTGATTGGCGTGGTTGTTCTCTTCCTCCTCATCAGCTCGGGACTCTCGGTGAGGATCGTCCGTGAGTATCAGCGGATCGTGCTGTTCCGGCTGGGCCGGGCGCTCGGAACTCGGGGGCCCGGGCTGATCCTCATCAACCCGGTCACCGACCGGACGACGTGGGTGGACCTGCGCGAGCAGTACCTCGAGATACCGCATCAGACGGCCATCACCAAAGACAACGCGTCGATCTCGATCGACTTCATCATCTTCTACAAGGTCGTCGACCCCTCCATGTCGGTGCTGCGCGTCGGCAACTTCGCCGGGGCTGCGCAGAACGTGGCGGCGACAACGCTTCGCAGTGTGGTCGGCGACATGCCACTTGACGACGTGCTCTCCAAGCGTGAGGAGATGAACGCGTCTCTTCGCGTTCGCCTGGACGAAGTGACCGAGCGGTGGGGCGTGAAGGTCACCACGGTCGAGGTGCGGGAGGTCAATCCGCCGCCGGGCGTTCTGGAGGCCATGACCCGCCAGATGTCCGCCGAGCGCACCCGGCGCGCGGCCGTGACGGAGGCCGAAGGCAAGAAGCAGGCCGCCATCACCCTGGCGGAGGGCACCAAGCAGGCCGCAATCCTGGCAGCCGAAGGGGAACGTCAGGGTGCCATCCTGCGCGCCGAGGGTCTGTCTGCGGGGCTCGAGAGGATCCTGACGGTCGCGCGCGGTCTTGACAGCAACACGATGCAGCTCCAGTATCTCGAGACCCTGAAGCAAGTCGGCTCGTCGCCCTCGACGAAGTTGGTGGTGCCGATGGAGCTCGGCGGCCTCTTGAACGGGCTGCGCAACATGTTGCCGGTGGACCCAGGGCGCTACCCGGGCGGCCCGTCGCTGGGCGAAGCGGCTCGAAAGAGCGGGGAACCGGTCCCAGGGACCGACGCGGCGCTCGGAGAGGCTGCTCCCTGATCCGCAGTGAGCTCGACCCCGGCCCAAGGTCGGGAGAGCAAGCGTCTTGGGGCTGTCGATGACCGCCTTGGTCTCCCTGCCGACTGTGTGCTCCTACGTGTGAGTTGACTTCAGCGGTTGCTCTGCGGTTCTGTGTGGGCCGGTGACGGAACTGTTCGCCCCGCTGCGCAGCCGGGCATTTCGGTGGCTCGAGGGCACGGGCCTGTTCGCCAACACCGGTGTCTGGATGGTCACGCTCGTCGGTGGCTTCATCATGGAGCGCCTGACGACGTCGCCGGTCCTGGTCACCTTCGCCGCGGCGATAGGCCCGCTCGCCGGCATCGTCGCCGTCGTGTTCTCCGGTGCCGCGGCGGACTCCCGCGACCGGCGTGCCGTGCTGCTCGTGGCGAAGATCCTGCTCATCGGTTCGGTGGCGTTCCTCGTCGTGGTGTCGTCGGCGCAGGTGCTGACCCCGGGGACGCTCCTTGTGGGGCTCGCCGGCATGGGGATAGCAGGCGGAACGTCCTCGCCGTCGTGGTGGACGACGATCGGCAGTCTCGTGCCGCCCGAGCTGGTTCCCGTCGCGCTCAGCATGGACAGTTTCCAGTGGAACATCGGCCAGGTTGTCGGACCGGTGCTCGGCGGCGCCGTCCTACGGGGCGCGGGCACCACGGTGTTCTTCGCCCTCTGCGGCGCGGTCATGCTCCCCCTCGTCGGCTTCCTCCTGTTGTGGCGGGGGAGGGACGACCTGCGCCTGTCCACGCCGGGGGCGTCGGCTGCCGAGAGCCTGCTCGGTGCGATCTCGTCCGGCTGGCGGTACTTCTCGAACACGCCGGGCCTGCGAGCCATTGCCGCCCGCACGGCTCTGTACGTCACGCCGGCGGCGGCTCTGGGAGCACTGCTCCCGCTCTTTGCTGCGCACTTCCTGCACACCTCGGCCTTCGGCTACGGCCTCATCCTGGCGCTGAGCGGGGTGGGCGCCATGATCGCGGCCCTCCTTCTTCCCCGCCTGCAGGGCCTTCTCCACCTCGACACCATCGTTGCTGCCGCGACGCTCGCCAACGGGCTCGCCGTGGCGGTGTTGGTCGTCTGGCCGACGCGCTGGGCAGCTGTGCCCGTCCTGGTCGTCACCGGCGCGTCGTGGGTGTGGGCGACAGTGGCCTTCGTCATCGCCGCGCGCCAGGTGACCCCCGAATGGGTGCAGACCCGTTCACTGTCGCTCTTCTATGTCGTGTTCCAAGGGCCGTTTGTTCTCGGCGGGCTCGGCTTTGGCGTGATCGACACGTTCCTGCCGCTGCGCGACACCCTGTTCGTCGCGGCCGTCGCCTTCATTCCGGGCATCCTCCTGATCCCCCGGTACGGCTTGCCGGTCGTGGACCGTTCGTCGTTGCAGCTTGTCGTGAGCCCAGCGCTCGCTATCGGCGAGCACATCCACCCCGACGACGGCCCAGTCCTGATCCTCGTCGAGTACCGCCTTGACGGGGAGGACACCGACGACTTCCTGGCCGCCATGGCCGAACTGCGCATCGTGAGGCGGCGCCTGGGCGGGACACGCTGGGGCGTCTTCCAGGATGTGACCGCGCACGGCAAGTTCTTCGAGACATTCCTCGTGCCTTCCTGGCAGGGCTACCTGCTCCAGCGCGCTCACTACACCAAGGCGGACAGGCAGGTCGAGGAGCGGGCATTCGCGTTCCACCAGGGACCCGGCGAACCCAAGGTCACCCGTTTGGTCCACCCCGAGACGGTCGAGGCCGCCCGTGCCCGGTCTGCCTGGCGGCGGGAGATGTTCCGGTTGTTGAGACCACCGTAGGTCGATTCGGCTTCGATCCCGGCTCAGCCACCCACTTGAGGGGCTTCGTCCTGGTTCTGTCGTGCCGGACCGGCCTGGTTCAGCTGTCAGCGGCGAACCGGACGCCACCCCCTGCCAGCCAAGCTCCACGTGGTCTGACCGTCGTCGGCACCGCCGATACCTGCCGGTTGCCGACCCAGGTGGACGGCTCAGCGGGCGGGCGAGCTCACCAGCGGTTGTGGACTTCGGGGGCGATGCGCCCTCGGTAGATCTCGGCGAGCTGGCCGAGCGTCGGCACGTCCAGCGGTCCGAGCTCGCCGGCTGCGGCGTTCTGCCGTGCCTGGTCGGGGTTCTTTGCACCTGGGATGACCGTCGAGACCCCCGGGTCCGACATGCAGAAGCGCAGGGCGAACGCCGCCATCGTCTCGCCGGGAGGCACGAGCGCGCGTAGCTCGTCGACCGCGCGGAGACCGGTCTCGAGGTCCACGCCGGAGAAGGTCTCGCCAACGTCGAACGCCTCGCCGTGACGGTTGTAGTTCCGGTGGTCGTCCGCGGCGAACTGCGTGTTGCGCGTCATCTTGCCGGTCAGCAGGCCCGAGGCGAGCGGCACACGGACAATCACTCCGACGCCGGCATCCCGGGCGGCAGCGAGGAACCTCTCGGCCGGACGCTGACGGAAGATGTTGTAGATGATCTGGACTGTCGCGACGCCCGGGTAGTCGAGCGCCTTCAACGCCTCCTCGACCCTCTCGACGCTCACCCCGTAGTGGGCGATCGCACCGGCGGACACGAGGTCGTCGAGCGCAGCGAACACCTCAGGGTGGTAGTAGAGATCGGTCGGGGGACAGTGCAGCTGGACGAGATCCAGAGTCTCCATTTCAAGGTTCTCCCGGCTCCGGTCGACCCAGGCGATGAGGTTCTCCGGGCTGTAGTGCTCGACGCTCTGCACGGGTGCACGACGCCCGGCCTTCGTGGCGACAAAGATCGGGTCGGAGAGCTCCTTGCGCAGCTCGGCCACCAGGCGCTCGCTACGTCCATCGCCATAGACGTCAGCGGTGTCGAAGAAGTTCACGCCAGAGGCAGCTGCCGCCCGCAGCGCCGCTCGTGACGTGTCGTCGTCGGCTTGCCCCCAGTCGGCACCGATCGCCCAGGCGCCGAAACCGATGACGCTCGCGTCCCACCCAGTCTTTCCCAGCCGGCGTGTCTCCATTGGCCCCACGTTAGGCGTGTCGGTCAGTGACCCGAGCGGCCGCAACGTGACCGGTTCGGATGCCTCGCCGCCCCTGCTCGGTCATGAGGCCGGTTCACTCCGTCCGGGTCGTCGGTTTCCACCTTCACCGCGTCTGCCACACTTACGGCATAGCGGCCCTCGAAGCCGGCACACCGCTCAAGACGGTGAGGCGGTGACCGTTGCGCTCTGGCTGCAGTCGAAGAAACGGTGGCCGAGCGACCAAGGAGGCCGCGTTGCTTGGGCGCTCGTCAACTACAGTGCAGAAGTCGACGGGCTGTGGCGCAGCTTGGTTAGCGCGCTTGACTGGGGGTCAAGAGGTCGCCGGTTCAAATCCGGCCAGCCCGACCAGAAAGTCCCTGGTAGATGGGGGTGAGGCTTCGGTCACAAGGGAGCGATACACCCCCGTGAGAACCTCGTGAGAACCTAAGCGTTCTCACGGAGGTGCAATGCCAGCACGACCAGAAGGTGTGTACGCCGACCGCCGGGGCCAGTGGTACTTCAAGGTCTCTCTCGGTAAGGACGGGCTGACCGGCAGGCGGGAGCAGATCACGC
>Ga0224555_1002577_pt1 | contig 20804 bp, 13 predicted proteins | sample 714S23034metaG_FD_180687 | JGI IMG/M metagenome (GOLD analysis project Ga0224555, IMG submission 180687) | Peat soil microbial communities from Stordalen Mire, Sweden - 717 S2 30-34 | ecosystem: Environmental > Terrestrial > Soil > Wetlands > Peat | place: Sweden: Norrbotten County, Stordalen...
AACTCTTCCAATCTGCTGCGTTCATCCTCGCTGAGTGTCACTCTATAACGGGGTGTCATTCCCCTATCATTAACCAGGAAACCCCAGGCGTCAATATGCGAAATAAGATATGTTACGTGATACTAGTCCCTTAGTCCCTTAGTCCCGATACAAGGAGACCCATGATGAACTTGCAGGGCGCGCGCATTTCCTGGCTCGGACACGCCACCGTGCTGGTCCAAACGGCCAAGGGCACCAACATCCTGATCGACCCATTCATCGCGGGGAATCCGAAATACCCCAAGGATTTCGTTCTGCCAGCGAAGATCCATTACATCCTGCTGACCCACGGCCACTCGGACCATATCTCCGATGCCTTGCCGGTGGCCGCCAAACACAATTCCACCGTGGTGGCCATCTATGAGCTGGCGGCTTATATGGCGGAAAAGGGCGTGGCCCATACCATCGGAATGGCTGTGGGTGGCACCATGCAACTGGACGATGTGGCGGCAACCATGGTGGAGGCCATACACTCCTCCAGCGTGCAGGATGAACAGGGAACCCACTATGTTGGGATCGCGGCAGGGTTTGTATTGACCATTACAGATGGTCCGGTCCTTTACCATGCCGGCGATACCGCGGTCTTCTCGGACATGAAGCTGATTCGCGAGCTATACCGGCCCGAAGTTGCCATGCTTCCCATCGGAGGACACTTCACCATGGGTCCAGTGGAGGCAGCGATGGCGGTGCGCTTTCTGGAGCCGAAAATCGTTCTTCCGCTGCACTTTGGAACCTTCCCGCCGCTGACCGGAACGCCGGATCAACTGGCCGCACTTGTCGATGCCGGTGTTCAGGTGGTGCGGCTGGCGCCAGGAGAATCTATCTAGGAACTTGTTGAAAAACTCAGTATTGTGTCAGGGCCGACTGGTAGGTCAGGGTTTTAGCCCTGACTGGCGAAAATGCCACATAAACGATGCGGGCTTTAGCCCCTGAGGGCGACAATTGCTGTTCCAAATTACTATTTCAACAAGTTCATAGATGAATGCGTTACTGCCAGGAGGGTGGGGCCGGCAAGCCAGCCCCAAATCCGCCCGCGATTTCAGTTACTTGCTGGGCGCTGCTTTCTTCTTCTCTGCCCAGCGGAGCTTGACGGCATCGGCAATGCGCTTCCGTCCTTCGGGGGAAATATGCCTTTTCTTCCTCTTCTTGTAGGCTCTCTTGACGGCTGGGGCGGCCGCAACCTTTTTGTGCGCGGCTCCGAAGCCGCTGGCCAGCAGAGTGCGCGCCCGTTGCAACTGTGCAATTTCGTGATCGATCTGAATCAGAATTTCCGATACTCCCACGGTTCCTCCTGTTGGATGCTGGTAAGTGATTCCCTTTGCCATGCGTAAAAAATCATGCGCGCGAGCAAATCACCATCCTGACAAACACAATACGCAACTTAAGGCACTTTTACAAATTAAAAAAATAATTAGCACCACAAATGTAACGATAGGAATCGGCGGATAGCTGGTGCTTGAGTTATCTGACTGGCGATTACTGGAGCGTGTTTCATAAACCAGATGTGTGTCAGGGCACGACTTCAGTCGTGCCGAAAAGGGCCCTAAATACAAAGGGTTTTAACCCCTGAGGGATTGTAAATGAGACATGCGGCTATTGATGAAATACGCTCTAGAGATAGCGCGAAGGTCTCGGCGGAGGCAACTGGCCGGATGCCGTGGGAAGACCGGAAATCTCCTGGCTGCCAGGTTGCGCGTACGTCGGAGCATCAGCGGCGCGATAGTTGCGCAGGTCGCGCAGGATGTCCTGCTTTTCGCGGGCATACTGGCCGGCCAGATTTGTCAAGGCATAGGTAATGATGTCGCTATGGTGCAGATCCTGCATGGAGGGATCGCGGCGCATGTTCACCCATAAACGATGCACCAGCTGCACATCGTCGGGGCTTAGCTTGGGCGCGTGCGGCCCGATATAGTACACCTTGGCTTCGCCGCTGGGCTCGACGACATAGAAGTTGAACTGTCGCTTGGGCTCCGGCAGCGCCTCCCAGGCCTGTCCCAAATGAAAAGCCTGCTCTCCGGCGGTGATGGAGTTGGAGGCTCCGGCGACCACCGAATCCACCTCCAGCGAGTTGGCGCTCTGCGCCAGCGCGGTGAAGACGTCCCCGGCGGGGATCATAAGCAACGAAACCTTTTTGCCAAAGCTCTCCGCAACGGAGATGGCCTTGGTGAAGATCATCTGCTCGTGCTCGCTGAAGCTCTGGTCAGCGGCGCTCAGGTACTCCGGCCCGCCCACGCCCATCATGCGCACGCTGATGACCACCACGTCCTGATCCTCGGTGCTGGTGTGAGAGAGCGTCCATTTGAGCGCGAAGGGGTTGGCGGCATCGTGCATGGTCACCATCACGCCTCCGGGGCGGATGGCCGCGGACTCCCGGCTTACCGTGTCCTGGTGCTCCAGTTGGAAGATATCCTTCATCTGGTGTGCGGTCAGGGCATGTTTGCGGAGGTTGGCGCGCTCGGAGACGGTAAAGATAATGAAGAAGGCCGCTGCAAATATGACTCCGCTGACCGTGGCCACTGACTTGGTGAACAGGTTGACGATAGCGACGGAGCTCAGCACCAGGAAGACCGAGAGCAGCCCGATGGGAATCTCGAAGTTTCCGATGCGGATGTTGGGAGGAACCTTCCAGCCGCGCTCGCCATGATACTTCCAGCGCAGCACCAGCATGGCCAGGCTGTTGAAGGTGAACGACCAGATCACGCCAAAGGCGTAGGCCTCGCCCAGGAGGATGACGTTGCCCCGGCTGGCGATGATGGTGATCATCTGCAGGATGAAGATCATGTTGATGATGCGATAGCTGGTGCCAAACTTTTTGTGCGGCTTGCGGAACCAGTCGGTCAGCACGCCGTCCTCGGCCACGCGCATCAGCACGCCGGTCGAGCCGATCATCGAGGTGTTGATGGCGCCGGAGAGAATCATGAATCCGACCAGCACCACGAAGATGCGGAAGGCGATGCGCCAGAACAAGGGGCCGACCATGAACATGGCCACGCCGGCGATCAGGTTGTCCTGATAAATGTGGGTGATTTGCCAGGATGGAATCAGCATGGAAGCCAGCAGCGTGGCGCCGCCGGTGAAGATGAGGCTGTAGATGGCGATGACAATCGCCGCCCGCTTCAGATTCTTCAGCTTGGGGTGCTCGATCTCGCGGTTAACCTGCGCCAGCGTCTCCTCGCCGCTCATGGCCAGAATCGAATGGCCAAAGGCCATGAGTATGCCGAACAATCCCATCAGCGGAAGCAGTTGCGGCATTCCACGCAGGAATCCCAGGGCGTCGTTGCTGAAATGAAGATTGGAAGGAATAGGCGATGGCGGCAGGTGAGCGCCGGGTGTCATGAACACCGAGTAACTTCCCCATAGCAGTAGTATCACCACCATCACCGTGGTGATCTGCATGACGCGCAGGGCCTTGCCGCTGGATTCTTCAATGCCCTTGACGTTCTGCCACCAGAAATAGATGGTCACTGCGGCCGCGAACAATGCCGCGGTGTGATTCATGTTGAACTGGAAGGGATGATGATGCGCGTCCAACAGAGCCGGAGGAAGCCAGTGGCTGGTGTGGGCCACGATCAGCAGTTCGTTCATCAATCCTGTAATGTATTGTCCGGCGGAGACGCCGGAGATTGGCCCGGTAAGAATGTAATCGAACATCAGGGCGGAGACGCTGAGTTTGGCAAAGCCGCCGCCCAGAGCTTCTTTCACCACTCGGTAGACGCCGGCGCGGGTGTACATCGAACAGCTTTCAACGTAGACCGAGCGCACCGCAAAGCTGAACAGCATGATGCCCAGGATGAACCACGGCGCCGCCTCGCCCACCATCTGCTCGGCGATGCCTCCGGCATAGAAGGCCGAGGAGCCTAAATCATTCAGAACAATGGCAGCCGCGCGCCAAAAGGAGATAAACGTCAGCATCACCGAGGATGCCACGATGAGTTTGACGCGGTCGGAAGGCGGGGCAAAGGTCGTTCGGGTGGATGCCATTGCGATTGTGCCGGCTCCAGAGCGGGCTATTCTGGGTTGCGGGAACGGTAATCATCGCCCGCACTGCGATGAGTTTATTTCCAAATCAAGACGGAGTCAATGGTAGAGAATATGCCATGGCGGATTGCGCCCTCAGGCGCGTGACTCAGGCGGCTCATCCTTGCCGAAAAGTTCTATTCCGTCCTCGACAAAACTGATGAGCACAACCACGGCGGAGCCCACCAGGCCGACGAAAAACATGACTTCCAACACACACATTGCAACTTGAGCCAGCAGCATAAGTAAATTGTAGCCTTTTCACCCGCTCGGTTCACAGGATGCCTTGAAGAATGTGCCGGACCAGCGCGGATAATCCGTGAATTACCTCACCTTGGCTGGTAAGTCCGCGTAGTAGCCGGTGCGATGGCGAATATTGAAGGACTGGGGCGCGGCTCTGGGAATGGTCACCTGAATGTGGTGGAAGGCCCTTCCCGGCTCCTGATTTTTTGGATAGTAGCTCAGCAAGTATTGCGTGCGCAGGTCGTCGCTCACACGCGCGAAGGCCTTGTCCAGCCCGCCGTCGCTCACATAGAAGCTCTTGCCGCCGGTCTGCTCCGCCAGGGTGATCAGCGCGTGTTCTCCGCCCAGGTCGCGGCCGGCGCTGGCCTCGATGGGCACGTCGATGAGGCTATAGATCATGACTTCATTGCGCAGCGCCTGCTCCAGAGCCTGGGCGTAAGTGGCGTTGCTGGCGGTATCGTCGCCGTCGGAGATGAGCACCAGCACCCTTCGCCCTGGATTGCCGCCTAACCGCGCCGAACCCTGGCAGATGGCGTCGTAGAGCGCCGTAGCCCAATCGCCGCGCAACTGGCCCAGCCCGTGATCGATCTCGCCCACTTTGTTGGTGAAGGGCGTCAGCTCGCGCACTTCGGTGGCAAACTGCAAGAGGCTCATCTGGTCTTGAGGGCGCAGCAGGGCGTGGGCAAACCGCCGTGCCGCATCCGCTTCCTCGGCCATGTCCTTGCGCACGCTGCCGCTGGTGTCGATGGCCAGCGTCAGATTCAACGGCAGCTCCGACTGGCGCTCGAAGACCGAGATCTGCTGCGGCCGGCCGTCCTCGAGGAGCGCAAAGTCCTCGCGCGTCAAGCCGGCCGCGAGAGCCCCTTTCTGGTCGATCACGTTCACAAAGACGTTGACCAGCTTCACATCCACGTGCAGCGTGAGCTCCTGTGCCGCCAGCGTCAGGGGCGCCAGAGCTAGCAGCGCCCGGAAACTGGCCCGCCAGCATTTTTTCATCCCGCCAAAGGAGTGAATACGAGCCTGCATTTCCAAAGAATACCGCCTGCCGGTTAGACGCGGCAGGCGGCAATCAGTCCAGGAGTCCGGGCAAATCAATCAAACTTGTACAGGAATCCCGAGGGTGTGCCCCACAGGTTCCGCGACCGGTCCTCGTAGAAGATGCTGAACTCGATGCCGGCGATGTCGAAGTCGAACAGGGGCACCCGGTCGAAGGTGTAGTCGCCGCGCACGGAGTACTCGTCGCCGCCGCAGTCGATCATCAGCGTGTCTTCGGCTGAAAGCCTTTCGGGATGGGTCAGCAGCATGCAGGCGACGGCAAAGGCGCCCAGGCCGAACTCATTGCCGGCCATGACTATGCGGGCGCGGCGGGCCGAGCAGCCGCGATGCAACATGCCAAACTGAGTGGCCATCACCAGAAAGTCATGGCCCTGCTGCTGGTCGGCCAGAATCTGATCCGCCAGTTTGGAGCGCTCGCTCTGGCGCAGGTAGGTCGGACCCATGCGGCCTTTGATGCGGTTTTGGAACTTGCGCTTGGTGGCCAAAACCCTCAGGACCAACTCCACGGCTTCGTTGTAGGTAGGCGCCAGCGCCTGCCAGCGGGGAATCGCGAACCAGGCCTCCGCGCCCTCCAGCAGCGGCTTGCGCGCCAGCTTTTCATGGCAACTGCCCAGCGATGGAAAAAGCTTCTTCAACTCCGTGACCTGAGCCTCGACCGGCCGCACTCGATAAGCGGGCGGATAGGTCCGGTCCGAGCCTGCTTGTTCGTCCTTGAACTTGTCGCTGGCTGTATTCCTGTGGATGATCTCCACCACCGAAGCGGCGACCTCTGCCTTGAGCTTCTTGCCCATATCCAGTACGGTCTGCGCACTTTGCCGGTCTATTTGCTCGATAGCCGTAAGGTAGGCAGTTTGGACGGCTTCCCCGAGAAACTCCTGGAGCTGTGTATTCTGGCTATCCGTTGTGTTTCCAGAGAGATGCAACGGAGTAATGAGAGATGCTGTCGCCATAATCACCCTTTTAAGTGCACTTTCGCGCACTTGATTCTGTGACTCTTATCGGCACATTTGCTGTTTTCAGCAGGGCGAAAGCACTTAAGTTGCTCTTTATTGGAACAGGGGTCCGGGGTTTGGCGGGATCGGCGCGCACCCTGCTCGCGTCCGGCTGGAACAGAGCAACTTTACGGTTGGCCGCCATCTGGTCCCTTACGCTTTTCAGGGAAAAACATCTGAAATGTGTGTTTCCGTTCTATACTCTTTCCATGCAGAATGAGTTCACAGCTGTCATTGAGCGGGATGATGAATGGTTTGTTGCATGGTCTCCGGAGATTCCCGGCGCCAACGGACAGGGGCGGAGCGTGGAAGAGTGCCGTGAAAGCCTGGGCGCTGCGATTCAACTGATTTTGGAAGACCGCCGCGAGGACGGATTGCGCGGCGCTCCGGCAGACGCTCTGCGCGAGACGGTAACGATCCGGTGAAGCGCGAATCTTTGCTGCGACACCTGCGCCTGCGCGGGTGTTATTTGAAGCGCGAGGGCGGCTCGCATTCCTTATGGTGCAATCCGGAAACCGGGCAGACCGAAGCAATTCCTCGCCATACAGAGATCGCGGATTTGCTGGCGCGCAAGATTTGCAGAGGATTGTCGGTTCCGGAAATCGGCAGGTAAGCGTACGAATGCACAATCCACCCCATCCCGGAAGGATTATCAAGGATGCCATTGAAGCCATCCCCATGAGCGTCACCGGTTTTGCGGCGCATATCGGAGTGTCGAGAGTGGCGCTTTCCCGCGTCCTGAACGAAAGGGCCGGCGTTACGCCGGAGATGTCCATCAAGATTAGCGAAGCGCTTGGGCAGAATTCCCCGTATATATGGTTCAATCTGCAGAACGATCACGACTTCTGGCAGGCGTCCCATGCACGGGTTGGCCGCAGGAAAGTTGAGCCGCTCCAGTCCGCGGCGGCATGAGCCGAGGCTAGCAGCCCGATTTAAGCAGTGGCGCCAACCCCTTGTTCGACTACCACCGGAAGCAATTCGGGCTTTGTATCCGGCCTGGCCTTCAGCAGCGGCAGGGCCACAGCCAACACGTCTTCAATGCGGCTGGCATAGTGAATCGTGACGCCTTCAGTGAATTCCGGGGTCAGGTCTTCATCCACGTCCTGGCGGTTTTCGGCGGGCAGGATGATGGTTTGGATTCCGGCACGGCGCGCGGCCAAAAATTTCTCCTTGATGCCGCCCACCGGCAGCACGTTGCCGCTCAGGGTAATCTCGCCGGTCATGGCGGTCAGTGGACGCACCGGCGTGTCGGTCAGCAGCGAGACCAGCACCACGGCCATGGTCACGCCGGCTGAGGGGCCGTCCTTGGGAATCGCTCCGGCGGGCACGTGAATGTGCAGGTCGAGCTCCTTGGTAAAATCCTCATCCAGGCCCAGCGAGGCGGCGTTCGAGCGCACCCAGGTCAGCGCGGCCTGCATCGACTCCTGCATCACCTCGCCGATCTGCCCGGTCATGGCGAAGTTGCCCTTGCCCTTCATCTTGTTGGCCTCGATGAAGAGGATGTCTCCGCCGGCCGTCGTCCAGGCGAGGCCTACAGCCACGCCGGGGCGCTTGACGCGCTCGGCAACCTCGGTGTCCACGCGCACCTGAATGCCGCCCAGGAACTCCTTGACCACCTCGCGTGTCACGATCAGCTTTTCCGTTTTGCCTTCGACCACGCGCCGCGCCTGTTTTCTGCACACAGTCCCCAGCGTCTGCTCCAGCTTGCGCACACCTGCCTCGCGCGTGTAGTGGCGCACGATGTGGAGCACCGCATCCTCGGGAAACTCGATCTGCTCCGCAGAAATGCCGTTCTCCTTGATCTGGCGGGGAATCAGGTAGCGGAAGGCGATGTGCATCTTCTCGTCCTCGCTGTAGCCCTGCAAAAAGATCAGCTCCATGCGGTCCAGCAGCGGCGACGGAACTGTGTCCAGTTGGTTGGCCGTGCAGATGAACAAGGTCTTCGACAGGTCGAAGGGCACGTCGAGGTAATTGTCGCGGAAGGTATTGTTTTGCTCCGGGTCCAGCGTTTCCAGCAATGCGGAGGCCGGATCGCCGCGGAAGTCGCGGCCCAGCTTGTCAACCTCGTCCAGCATCATCACCGGGTCGTTGGTTTCGGCGCGGCGAATGCTCTGGATGATCTGCCCTGGCATCGCGCCAATGTACGTGCGGCGATGACCGCGAATCTCCGCCTCGTCGTGCATGCCGCCCAGGGAAACACGCTGGAACTTGCGGCCCAGGGCGCGGGCGATGGAGCGGCCCAGGCTGGTCTTGCCCACCCCAGGAGGCCCCACAAAGCAAAGGATCGGTCCCTTCATGTCCGGCTTCAACTGCAGCACGCTCAGGTAGTCCAGGATGCGGTCCTTCACCTTTGTCAACTCGTAGTGGTCCTCGTCCAGAATCTCCTTGGCTTTGCTGATGTCGATTTTGGAGCCTGAGCTTTTGGCCCAGGGCAGCACGGCCAGCCACTCGATGTAGTTGCGGGTGAGCGAGTAGTCGGCGGCCATGGGAGACATGCGCGACAGGCGCGTCAGTTCCTTGAGGGCCTCCTTCTTCACATCCTCAGGCATTCCGGCGGCTTCAATCTTCTGGCGCAGCTCATCCGACTCGCGCTGGCCCTCGTCCTGCTCGCCCAGCTCCTTCTGAATGGCTTTGAGCTGCTCGCGCAGGTAGTAGTCGCGCTGCGACTGCTGCACCTGGTCCTGCACCTCGGTCTGGATCTTGGTGCGCAACTGCTGCACCTCGATCTCCTTGGCCAGATGATGGTTCAGCAACTCCAGCCGGGTTGCGATGCTGGGCGTTTCCAGCAGTTGCTGCTTGTCATCGGTGGTCAGAAAGGGCAGCGAGGAGGACACGAAGTCCACCAGCCGGCTCGGCTCATCGATGTTCGCGGCGATGGTCCGCAGTTCATCGGAGAGTGTCGGGGACTCGGAGACAATCTGCTGGAACTCTCCCGTCACATTGCGCACCAGAGCTTCCACGCTGGCCGTAGCGGACGGTTCCGTGTCCTCCAGTGTCTCCACCTCGGCCACCATGAAGGGTTCAGTCTGCGTGTAGCGCACCAGCCGCACCCGTTCCGTGCCTTCGGTGAAGACAAAACGGCTCTGGTTGGGCATGCGCACAACCTTGTGTACCGTGGCCAGGGTTCCCACGGCATGAAGGTCGGCTGGTTTAGGTGAGTCCAGCCGCGGGTCCTGCTGGGCCACCACCACAATGGCGCGTTCCTCGCCCAGAGACTCAATCAACTGGATGGAGCTCTCCCGGCCCACGGTCAGGGGCAAGACGGCGTGAGGGAACAAGACCGTATCCCGGACCGGCAGAACAGGAATCCGGCGCACACTGGGGGCGTTCTTTTCGGGGAGGGTTATGGAGGAGGGCGGGATGGAGGGGTGATTCGACATTGAGTGTCCTCGTATCAGCTTATCTTAGTTAGACGGCGCAAACTCCGAAGAGTTTCAGGAATTATTCTACCTCCTGCCTTCTGTCTTTCCTTCTCCAGCAGAACGGGATCCTTGAGGTACGGCTCTGTACTTGATGCAGTTCCCCTGCCGAAACGCGTGCCGTGCAGGTTATTTTTCTCGAAGTTTGGGGTTTTCTCAAGATAAAGTCGCGAATGAAAGACGCGAAGACAGATTCCGTTTGGGCGCCCCTCTGTTTCCGGCGGAATGCACTGTAACTGGAAGAGTCTGTCGGCTAACGCAAGGTGAATGTGAGTGGGCCAGAGCGGGGGAAGCGATGGAAGCTTGAGGCTGTGAACAAGCCGGTACTTAAAAAGAACTCACGCAATGTGCCAAGAGGCAGAGTAGGGCGATAGGTAGCATCCTGGTGCATAAACACGGCTAAAAGCTGCAACGTGCGCCATTCCTCGTTAGTATAGAAGAACAGTGGTCAGTGAACAGTGAACAGTGGACAGAGAACAAACAGGGATCGGGAATACTGACCACTGTCCACTGACCACCGTTCACTGATTTGGGAGAGATGGTTTTGAAGGCAAAGCCGACAGGTCAATGCGGCAAGCGGTCGTGGTTCGGCATTCTCTTCTGCTGCTTCCTTGCCTTTGGGAGTTGGGGCGGAATCGGCGTTTGCCAAATCCTGCCGACCGGCGACATTTCCGGCGCGGCGGGTGATCCATCTGCCCAGCCCTCTGTGAATTCCCTTACCCAATGGGAGGGTTTGCCGGTACGGCGCATCTCATTTGAAGGAGTTTCCGTGGATCGGCTTGCCCCGCTGCCCGGCCATTTGGACCAGGCCGAAGGAGCGCCGCTGAACCGGGAAGCGCTGAAAAAGAGCCTGCGACGGCTCTATTCGACCGGCCTGTTTGAAACCATTGCCGTGGAAGGAGTCCGCGAGCAGGACGGCGTGGCCCTTATCTTTCGCGGAACGCCGCGCACCTTCATCGGCACGGTCAGCGTACAGGGCGCCAAGAGCGCCACCGTCAATACGCAGTTGGAACGCGCCAGTCAGTTGGCGCCCGGCGCTCGGTTTACCCCCGCCAAACTCGATCAAGCTCTGGAGCAGATGCGCCTGACGCTGGCTCAGAACGGATTTCACGCGCCGGTGATTACCCACACCCTGACGGCCCATCCGGAGGAACAGCTCGTCGACCTTGCGTTCCATGTGCTGAACGGCCCGCAGGCGAGGGTGGGTACAGTGGAGGTAACCGGCGACCCGGGGATGAGCGCGGAAGATTTTCGTCATCATGCGCATCTGCGGGCAGGAGAGCATGTGGACCGCGAAACCGGCAACCGGGCCCTGACCGGGGTGTTGAAGGCCTACCGGAAAGAGCAGCGGCTGGAAGCCGAAATCAAGCTGGAAAATCAGCAATATGTCCCGGAGAGCCAAAAAGTCGACTTCCGTTTTTCCGCCAATCGAGGTCCGGTCGTGAAGGTGCTGGTGGAGGGCGCCAGCGCCAACCCCCAACTGATCCGGCGGGTGATTCCCATCTTCGAGGAAGGCAGCGTGGACGAGGATCTGCTCATGGAGGGCAATCGCCGGCTGCGCGATTACTACCAGCGGATGGGCTACTTCGACGTGAAGGTGGAGCACGAACTGCAATCCTCGACCGCCGGGCTGGTGACGATCCTCTTCAAGGTGCGCCTGGGGCAGCGGCGGCGCGTCGAGCGGGTCTCGGTCGCGGGCAACCGCTACTTTGACTCCGCTACTCTCAAAGAGTTGCTCAGCGTGCACGCCGCCGATTCTCTTGACCGGCACGGCGACTACAGTCAGGCGCTGGTTTCCGCCGACATCAACGCACTACAGGCCCTCTACAAGAACAACGGCTTCTCCAAGGTCACAATTACCCCCGAGACCAGTGCGGCAGAGACGAAAGCAGGAAGAACGACCGCTCCGCTCACGGTGGTCTACCGCATCAAGGAAGGCGAGCAACTGCGGGTGGGCACGGTGCGCCTGGAAGGAAACGATCATGCGGACACAGCCAAGCTCTCGCTGCTGATGAATACAGTCGCCGGGCAACTGCTTTCGCCGCGCAACCTGGGCGGAGACCGGGACGCGCTGTTGATCGACTATCTGAGCCGGGGCTACGACCAGGTGCGGGTTGAGGTTGCCCAGCAGACGGAGCCGGCCGACCCGAGCAAGGTGGACGTGGTCTTCAACATCACCGAGGGGCGGCAGATTTTTGTGCGCAATGTGCTGCTGACCGGGTTGCATTACACCCGTCCCGCGACGGTGGCCAAGGCCATCACCCTGCATCCCGGCGACCCGCTCAACGATACGGCGCTGATGGAAACGCAGCGCAATCTCTACGACTTTGCCCTTTTCAACGAGATCGACACGGCCATCGAGAACCCCACTGGCGGGGAGGCATACAAGACCGTTCTACTGCAGGCGACAGAGGCGCAGCGCTGGGCCCTGACCTATGGAGGCGGTATCGAGGCCCAGACCGGAACCCCGCAGTACAACTGCGGCGGCATCATCGCCAGCGGAAACACCTGTAATCCCAATGGCAAGACTGGAGTCAGCTACCGTGTGCTGGCCGACATTACCCGCAACAATCTCTTCGGGCGGGAACAATCCGTCTCGCTGCGCGGCAACTACGGATTGCTGGAGCAGAGGGTCAATCTGCTCTTCCAAAATCCGCACTTCGAGGGCAACCGGAACTTCGGCCTCACAATGTCTGCCGGCTATGCCAACAGCCTGGATGTCTCCACTTACGTGGCCTCCAGGCTGGAAACCGGGGTGCGCTGGACCGAGCACTTCAATCCGGGGTCCCCAGCGACAGGTCTTCATCGCGGGGGTGGAAACACTCCTGGGTCGCGCATCTCCAGGGCCAATACTTTGGTCTACGAATTCGACTTCCGCCGCGTCAAGGTGGAGGCTGACAGCCTCCAGGTCTATCCATCGGAGATCGCGCTGTTGTCCACGGCGGTGCGCGTGGGAGGTCCGTCGCTGACCTGGATTCGCGATACCCGCGACTCGGCTCTCGATTCGCATCGCGGCACCTACACCAGCTTGCAGGAATTTCTTTCCGGAGATGCGTTCGGCGCCCAGGCCAACTTCAACCGCCTCGATCTGTCGAATTCGAGTTATTACCGGTTCGACAAGGGCCGCATCGTTCTGGCCCGCAACACGCGCTATGGCCAGGAGCGGGCCTTCGGCAAACTCCTGGCGGAGCTGATTCCCCTGCCCGAGCGGCTCTACGCGGGCGGGGCCACCTCGCTCAGGAGCTTCGGCTCGAATCAGGCCGGACCGCGCGATCCTGAAACGGGCTACCCCATCGGCGGGGCGGGCGCGCTCATCAACAGCACCGAGTTGCGCCTGCCGCCGCCCACGCTGCCCTGGCTCGGCAATACAGTCAGCTTCGTGCTCTTCCACGATATGGGCAACGTCTTCACCAACGCCTCCGACGCATGGGCGAGCATTGGACGGATTCACCAGCCGGAACGCGACAAGTGCAAGACGCTGACCTACAACAATCCCAATCCTGTTCCCACCGGCCCTTCAACCTCGACCGGAGTGCAGGGCCAATGCAGCTTCAACTACTTCTCACACGCGCCAGGAGTTGGTTTGCGCTACCATACGCCGGTAGGACCCATTCGGTTTGATTTCAGCTACAACCTGAATCCGCCCATCTATCCGGTCAATCTCAACTACTCGCTATACCCGGCGAATCCCATCAACTCAAACCCGCACGTCGGCGAAGGCACGCACTTCAACTTCTTCTTCAGCCTGGGGCAGACCTTCTGATGCGCAACCGGACTCAAACTCGGCACAAGAGCAAGCGCGCATTCGCCTGTGTGGGTGTGATGGCGGCGTGCCTGGCCGCCTTGGGAGTAACTTCTTCTCTGGCTCAGGGGCCTGCTCAGAACCCAGCCGCAACGGTTCCGCCCGTCAACGCCGTAATGCTCGACCGGGTCGTTGCCGTGGTCAACAACCAGGCCATCCTGGCCAGCGATGTGGACGACGAGGTGCGGCTGGCGGTGCTGGACCCCGGCCGGGCGGGAGCCGTGCTCACACCAAATCGCGCCCTGGAGCAGTTGATCAGCCGCGCGCTTATCCAGCAGCAGATTCGCCAGGAGGACGAGCAGGCCGCCGAGCCTTCGCAGGCCGAGGTCGATGCCCGGCTGGCGGATATACGAAAAGAAGTGCCTGCCTGTATTCACTTCAACTGCGCCACGGAGCGCGGATGGTCGGCATTTCTGGTTGCGCATGGGCTGACGCCACAACGGGTCGAGAGCTATCTCCGCTACAGAGTTCAGATTCTGCGTTTCATCGAACAGCGTTTCCGGCAGGGGATTCGCATTGCCCCGGAGGAAATTGAGGCCTACTACCGCGAAACACTGCTGCCGCAGTATGCTCCGGGCGAGGCGATTCCGCCGCTGGACAAAGTGGCTCCGCGCATCCAGGAGATTCTGCTGGAGCGGCAGGTGAACATTCTCTTCGACGACTGGCTCAGGAATCTGCGCAAGCAGGGCGATGTGGAAGTGCTCGACCCGGCGCTCGAAACTCCTGAAACCGCGGGCGGAGCAGGGAAGGGAGGCGCATGAGCGAGACCGAATCCAAGCCCCCTGTCCCCGTTGAGACTCTGGAGCCCGTCGCGCCTGAGCAACAAAGCTCCTGTGCCCCATCCTTTCCGCGCTCCTCAGCGGAAAGGGTGGGAGACGATAAACCAGGCCCTCCGCCCCGCCCCAGCCGTCTGCGCCGCTTCTTCCTGCGCCACCTTCCCTTGTCGGTGGCCGGTCTGGTGATTCTTCTGTCGGTAACTACGATAGGACTGTATTTTGCGGCAAGCTCGGCGGCTTTTGAGAACTTTATCCTCCGCCAGATGGTGCACATACTGGAGACGGCCACCGGCGGGCGCGTCGAAATCGCCACCTTCCACTGGCATTTGCTCAGTCAGGAGGCCGAGGCCGGCGGGTTTGTCATCCACGGCCTCGAAGCTCCCGGCGAGGCGCCCTACGCCCAGGCCGAGAGCGTGCGTGTGCGCTTCAGTGTGCTGGGTTTCCTGAGCCCGCGCATTCTCTTGCGCGACCTGGAAATAGTGAAGCCACAACTTCACATCATTGTGTACCCCGACGGCTCGACCAACCAGCCGCAACCCCGCAAGCCCAGAAAACCGGGTGAGCCTGCGCTCGACATGTTCTTCGATATGAAGGCCAGTCATGTATCGGTCGAGCAGGGCGATCTGAACTACGATAATCGCGCCGCGGACTTCGACTTCCAGAACCGGCACATTCCGCTCGACTTCAACGCCAGCGATCTCTCCCTGCGCATGGTTTATATGCCTGCGGGCTCCGGCACGCCACAGAAAGGCGCCCCGTCCTTGCGTCATTTTTTAACCGCAAGGGGAGGCCAGGAGTCTTATCTCATCGAAGCCGGCGTCCGCGATCTGGATCTCACACGCGGCGCTTCGTCCCGGCCGGGCAAAGCATCGCCTCCGGTTCATGGCTATCTCCAGGGCTCTCTGGAGCTGACGCGCAACGCCATAACTCTGCGCTCCCTGCGCATCACCGCCAGCGGCCGCGGCGACAAGGACCGGACTCTGGAAATCTCCGGCACCCTGGATGATTTTGCCCATCCCCGCTGGCAGGCCAAAGCAGTGGGCGAGTTGGACCTGCGCCTGGTTGACACCATCACCGGCTATCCAAATGCGCCGGAAGGCATTGCCCATCTGAACCTCACCGGGTCCGGAGAAGCAGGCAGCTTCCGCGCCGATGGGGGAGTTCACGTCGAAAACGGCACTTACATCGGAACCGGCGTCGTCGCCACCGGCTTTGGTCTCGATGCGCATGTTCATGCCGATTCCAAACAGTTGCTGATTACATCGATTCTTCTTCGCCTGCGCCAAGGCGGCCAGATTGATGGCGATCTCTCGCTGACTCCCTGGCTTACTCCGCCACCGAGCACGGCCAAGGCCCGCGCCATCGCCCATCCGCTCCCATCCGCGGATGAGATCACCATCCCCGTCAACGGCAAGGTAACAGCTCAATTCAAAAACGTTGCCTTGGACACGCTGCTGGAAATGCTCTGCGATCCGCCCTTTCAGCATCTCGGCTTCGACACGCGCGTCAACGGCCCTGCCAATGCGCTGTGGTTCAACGGCGACAATCGTACCCTCTCCGTGGGCGCCCTGTTTAGCCTCTCTCCTCCCGCACAGGCTGCTCAGGGGAAGGTGCTTGCCGGCGGCCTGATTGACGCCACCTATACCCAGCGCGACGGCGCGGTTGATTTGCGCAAGCTGATTCTGCATCTGCCTTCCAGCCAACTGGAGGCTCATGGCCATCTGGGCGCGTACCCCATGACCAGCCCTACAGCAATCGCCGTTGACTTCCATTCTCAAGACCTTGGAGAGTTCGATACCGTCCTGCGCGACATGGGGCTGGCACGCAACGGCAAGACAGGAACCGCGGCGTTGCCGGTGGCTCTCACCGGGCGGGTCGATTTTCTCCATGGCACATGGACAGGCTCGCTCGTCGATCCGCACCTCGCCGGCAACTTGAAGGCCACGCAATTGGCCGTCGAGTTTCCGGCGTTGTCCACGACCAAGCCCAACCAGCCACAATACGTCCGTCTGGATTCAGTCGAGGCCGTCGGCACCTACTCCGCAGCCCGGATTGACATTGCCCACGCGCTGCTGCGCCGAGGAAATGCCGAGATCGCCCTCAGTGGCTCTCTGACCGCCAGCCAGGCCGCGGGGACCGGGCCACGCCATTCCGCGCCCACTCCATCCTTCGACATCAATTCAGTGCTTCATCTTCGTTTGAGTGCCGGCCAGGTCAGCCTGGATGATCTGCGGCCATTTATCGGAGAGAATCTGCCTGTAGCGGGCTCACTGGCCGCGCAGCTTCAGGCCGACGGGCCCATCCGCACACTGGCCGGCTCCGGATGGGTTGAGCTGGACAAGGGAAGCGTCCTCGGCGAGCCCATTACGCGGATTCGGGCGCAAGGCAACATTACCAACCAGACCATCAAATTGACCTCGATAACAGTGAGCGAAGACGCGGGAAAAATTGCGGCAACGGGCAGCTACGACCTCTCCTCCAGACGCTTTCAACTGGACGCCAAAGGCGCGGGGATCGATGTGGCCCGCATTGAAACTCTGCGCCGTAACGGCCTGGTGATGACCGGCAAGCTGGGATTTACCGTGCAGGGCGCGGGAACATTCGACGACCCGCGCCTTGAAGCCCACGCCAATCTGGAAGGTCTGACTCTGAGCGGAGAATCGTTGGGTAGCGTGGCACTGACGGCGCGAACCGCCAACCGCGTCGTCACATACGACCTGACATCCCGGCTGGAGGCGGCCGAACTTACCGCGCACGGCCAAACGGCGCTCAGCGGCGACTATGCCACCCAGGTCAAACTCGATTTTTCGCAATTCAACATAGCACCTCTCCTTCGATCGGCTCACATTAAAGGACTGAACGGCGAGTCGGCGCTGGCCGGCACGGTCACTCTCGAAGGCCCTCTGGCGAGGCTCTCGGATATGCGTGGCGAGGCTCGTCTGGGGCAGGTGGCGGTCACGGTCTCCGGCGTTCATCTTCAGAGCGAAGGCGGCGCCCATCTCACCCTTGACCATGCCATCCTCCATCTCGACCCTTTGCATGTAACCGGCGAACAGACCGATCTGCGTGCTCGGGGCAGCCTGTCGCTCAAGGACAAGCACGAACTGGACTTTGCCGCCAGCGGGACGATCAATTTGAAGTTGGCCGAGACCATCGACTCCGACCTGACCGCCAGCGGCAACACCAGCTTCCAGGTGGAGGCGCACGGTCCACTGCTGAATCCCAGCCTGAAGGGCCGCATCGACTTCCAGGATGCCGCGCTTTCCCTGGAAGACCTGCCCAACGGCCTGAGCCAGCTGCATGGAACGCTGGAGTTTAGCCAGAACCGGCTAGAGGTCAGGTCGCTGACGGCCATGAGCGGCGGCGGCCTGCTCAGCGTTTCCGGCTACCTGACCTACCAGCACGGCATCTATGCTGACTTTACGGCTACCGGAAATGGAATTCGCATCCGCTACCCGCAAGGGGTCAGCTCGCTGGCCGACGCCACGCTTCACCTGCAAGGTCCGCAAAACAATCTGTTGCTCTCCGGCGACGTGCTGATCACCCGCTTCACGGTAGGCTCCAATCTGGACATCGCGGCGCTGGCAGCGCAGGCCAGCGCCGTTGAGACCATCGCGCCCCCCGACGCGCCGTCCAACCACGTCCGCCTCGACTTGCACTTCACCTCATCGCCGCAGTTGAACTTCCAGAACGCCTATGCCAAGCTGGCCGGCAACGTCGATCTGCGCCTCAGGGGCACCCTGGCTACGCCCTCGCTGCTGGGTCGCATCTCCATCACCGAGGGCAGCGCCATCCTCGCCGGAACCCGCTACGAGTTGCAGCACGGCGACATCTACTTCACAAACCCGGTCCGCATTCAACCCACCATCGACCTGAACGCCACCGCCCGCGTCGAGGACTACGACATTACCCTTGGTCTGCGCGGAACGCCGGAAAATCTGGCGGTCACCTACCACTCCGATCCTCCGCTGCCGGAGGCCGATGTGGTGGCCTTGCTGGCTTTGGGCCGCACCGGGAACCAGCAGCGCCTCTACACGCAGCAGCAAGAGGCCGCCGGCGCCAACCCTACCACCGACGCACTGCTGGGCGGCGCGCTCAACGCCACCGTCAGCTCTCGTGTTCAAAGGCTCTTTGGAACTGGATCGGTGAAGGTGGACCCCAACTACCTGGGCGCTCTGGGCAACTCCACCTCCCGCATCATCGTCGAAGAGAGGCTGGGCTCCAACGTCAACCTCACCTACGCCACCAACGTCAACACCACCGCCCAGCAGTTGATCCAGGCGGAAATCGCCATCAACCGCCATGTCTCCCTGCAGTTGGCCCGCGACGAGTCCGGCGTCTTTTCCGTGGTTATCAAAGCCACCCGCCGTTTCCACTGATGATTGAGGACTGCATAAATAATGTCCGCTGATGATTGAGGACTGCATAAATATTGTCCGCATAAACGCGCCGTAGGCGCAGAGTTGATTAGCCCCGCGCTTCAGCGTGGGGAAAGCGGATTCCACAGAATATGTCGCGCCGTAGGCGCAGAGTTGGTTAGCCCCGCGCTTCTCCGGGGTCTCCAAGAAACGATCTTTGTTTCTTGGGGTGGTAGCGTGGGGAAACGGGATTCCATAAGTTCGTTACGGAGTCCCGTAGGGACGATGCACGGACATTATTTATGCAGGAACCAATAATTGCCGCGCGCCCCGGTTTCCTGCGCCGGATGCAGGTACACACGCCTATGCCGCGGGAGGGATTTCAGTGAATTCCGGCTCCAGAGAGCGTTCCGCTCCTGCCCATTGAATGGAACCGCCGCGCCGAATGCGTCTCCATGGCAGCACGCCTGAAACTAACAGAACGACGACGGCCGGCTCAATCGCCTGGCGATAATCCATGATCGGTTTGGTGAGATAGTAGGTCAGCGGAAAGACGCAGATGAGCACCAGATAGGGCCAAAGGGCGGTGCGGTTCCAGCGCCAGAAGCGGCGGATGCCGCGCAGCATCAGCAGCGTGATGCAGGTCAGGTAAAAACAATTTTCCAGGGTGAATGGCTGCGCCCGCATCTCTTCAGAGGAGAAGCTCCAGTACCCCGTCCAGTAATAAACAATGCGCCGCAGAGTTTTCTTAACCAGAAATGCATAGTGCGGATGATGGTGGAAGTCATCCAGGGACATATCGTGCTTGTTCTTCAGATAGGCCGTTTCCCCCATGGAGAGATATTTCTGCATCTCTTCCACACTGTCTGGCGGATATCCCCGGCCACCCGCGGTCGGCGGTGAGGTATTGTCCCATGGAGCATTGCCGAAATCGTCGGCATAAAACTCCAGCCAGATGTTGTCGCGAACCGGGCACAGGACTCCGAGAGCCCGATAGTTGCGCACGGTCCATGGGGTGAGAACGGCGATGAGAGCAACCGTAACCAGCGCGCCGTTCAACAGCCAACGCCCGCCCGCTTTGTAGACCTTGTAAAGCGCCAGCAGAAGCAGAAACGGAACTGAGGAAAGCACCGCCGGATTGGAGTGCGCGGTTATGCCGAAGAGCGCGCCCCAGCCCAGCCAGGCAAAAAGATTCGAGGTGTGATGAATGCGCTGCGCAATGCAGAAGCAGGTGGTGAACAGCAGTCCGGTCAGGGCATACTCCCACACGCGCCCGGCGGAAAAGTAGATGGCAAAGGGATAAAAGGCCCACACCCAGGCCGCAACCCTCGCGCCGCGCGCGCCCAGGGAATATTTGGCGCTGAAGTAAACCGGGATGCAGGTAAGGGCGCTGAACAAGCTGTTGATGGAGAGAATGACAAATCCAGAGGTGAGCGAGTAGATGCCGAAGAGCTTGAAAACCAGAGCGAGCAGTCCCGGATAGAGCGGCGATTCAATGGCCGTGGGCCCGCTGATGGGGTAGTACGGCGAACTGAATCCATGACCGCTGGCCAGCGCGCGCGCAATCCAGCCCATCTCCCAACCGAACTGCTCGTAGTATTTATCCGCGTCGGGCAGGTCGCGATAAGTGAAGCAGACCACCACCAGGCGGATCGCAAAAGCGGCAAGAATGATGACGGGAAGCAGCCAGCGGGATGAGCCCTGTTGGTCCGCGGGCGCGGGGTGATCGGTAGCTGTTGGCATCCACTCATTATAATGATGCCCGGCGCGGCTCCATGCCTCTCTGGAAGCCGAACAGGATAGTACAATACTCTTTGTGTTGACCCCCAAGATAACCGGGCATGTAATCCCTCGTTGTGCTCCAAAGCCAGTTTAGGCGACTGAATTCAGAGGAGAGATTGCACAAGACTGTGGCGCTGGAGATGCAAGGAACCTCTGATTAAGTCGATGTTTTGAAAGGGCACGACTTTAGTCGTGCCGCAAACGCAGCAAAATGAAGCCCGGGCTTTAGTGTCTGCGTGAGAACTTCACAAAACACTTGATTTTCACAGTTGATTTGGGCGACAACAGTAGTATGTCGCGATTCAAGTTGTACAGTCCGG
>Ga0224555_1002581_pt1 | contig 20792 bp, 28 predicted proteins | sample 714S23034metaG_FD_180687 | JGI IMG/M metagenome (GOLD analysis project Ga0224555, IMG submission 180687) | Peat soil microbial communities from Stordalen Mire, Sweden - 717 S2 30-34 | ecosystem: Environmental > Terrestrial > Soil > Wetlands > Peat | place: Sweden: Norrbotten County, Stordalen...
CGGGCCGGGGCATGAAGTTGAAGACGGGGATGGCGATCACCATCCCCGTCTTCAACTTCATGCCCCGGCCCGCCTGCCCAAAGTTCGGCACCTGCGGGTCCTCGTGCATGTGGACCCCGATCCCGTGGCCCACAAAATCACGCACCACCGAGAATCCTTCTGCCTCAACGACCCTTTGCACCGCCGCACCGACATCCCCAAGCGTTGCCCCTGGCTTCACCGCTGCAATGCCCGCGTGCAGCGACCTCTCCGTCGCCGCCAAAAGCCGTGCCGTCTTCGGGTCGATCTTCTCGCCCACCGGCACCGTGATGGCTGCGTCACCATAGTAGCCGTCAACCACTACCCCAAAATCGACCGATACAATGTCCCCGTCCTTCAAAACACGCTTCGACGACGGTATGCCATGCACCACCTCACTGTTGACCGAGGTGCACAGCACGCAGGGAAACCCGTGATAGCCCTTGAAAGCAGCCTTGACGCCCAGCTCGTTCAGCCGCGCTTCCGCAGCTTTTTCGAGATCAAGAGTCGTGGCGCCTGGCTTCACCAGCCCACGCACCAACTCGAGCACCTCGCGAACCACCTGGCCCGCGCGGCGCATCTTCTCGATCTCCTGCGACGACTTCAATACAACAGCCACTGAACAGACCTCAGTTGTAAGTTGTCGGTTGTCAGTATTCAGGTGCCGGCACCGGCCTCGCTGATAACTGACAACTTAAAACTGACAACTAGCTTCTCACACACAACCCGCCGTTCGGCTGCGCTACTGGCGTAACCGTTCGACGGCTGCAACAATTCCGGCCGCAATCGTGCTGATCGGCCGGTCTCCATCCACTTCCGCAAAACGTCCCAGATCCCGGTAGTGCTCGATCACCGGCGCCGTCAGTGCCCCGTAAGCGCGCATGCGCTCATGGAAGACCGTCTCCGTGTCATCGGCTCGCTGGACCAGTGCCGCACCCTCAACGTCGCAAAATCCACTCCGTTTCGGCGGATTCACGTAGACGTTGTAGATGGTCTGGCAGACAGGACAGTTCCTGCGCCCGGTAATCCGGCGCAGTAATTGATTATAGTCCACTTGGATGCTCACGGCAATCACCGGCAGCGCATTCGCTTCGGCGCCTACCCGCCCGTCCAGCCAGCCTGCCTGCGGCAGCGTTCGCGGAAATCCATCGAGGATGTACCCCTTCGCGGTATCCTTCTGCCTCAGCCGTATCGCCACCATCTCATTGACCAGCGAATCGGGGACCAGTTCCCCCCGTCCCATGATCTCTTTCGCCACCTTACCCAGAGGCGTTCCCTGGGCCACATTGGCCCGCAAAAGGTCGCCGGTGGAGATCTGCGGAATCCCCCAGAGCTTCACCAATTCCTTGGCCTGGGTTCCCTTGCCCGAGCCCGGCGCACCCAACAAAAGAATTGGGCCGGGAACGGTTATAGCACCCGTTTCCCGGCCTGTTTCAAGAGCAGTCATAAATGAGGACATTACCAGGTTTTCCTTCCGCGTATGCGACCGGAGCGAGGGGAAAAGCCGTCATAGTGCCTCATGATCAGCTGCGATTCGATCTGGTTAACCGTATCCATGGCCACACCCACCACAATCAACAGTGAGGTGCCGCCAAAGTAGAATTGGACCCCCATGCCGTGCGTCGTCCACGTCGGCAATGACTCAAAAAGTCGCCCGACGAGCCACAACTTGTCGAACCGGATGCCCGAAATCATGAATGTGGGCACCAGCGTGATCAGAATGAGATACAGCGCTCCCACCAGCGTAAGCCGGGTGAGAATATCGTTGATGAAGTCCGAGGTTCGCTTGCCGGGGCGGATTCCGGGAATGAACGAGCCCGACTTGCGGAAGTTATCGGCGATATCGTCCGGCTTCATCACGATGGAAATGTAGAAGTACGCGAAGAAAATGATCCCCAGCATGTTCAGCAGCACATACCACGGGTAGCCGGGCTGAAGCGCCTGAATGATGGGCTGGAGAAAGCGGTTGTTCTGCACCCAATCAACCTGGGCGAAGAGCAGGGGAGCCGAGAGAATCGAGCTGGCGAAGATGACCGGCATCACGCCGCCGGAGTTCACCTTGAGCGGAAGGTGGCTCGATTGGCCGCCCATCATGCGCCGGCCCACAATACGCCGCGCGCTCTGGATGGGGATGCGCCGCTCGCTGCGTTCCACATAGACAATGAATCCCACCACGGCAGCCATCGCCGCAATCACAACCAGCACCACAAGGGCCGTCAGCGAGCCCCACGCGTTGGTCTGAATCTTCGTCCAGAGTTCGGCCACGCCGCGGGGCAGGCCGGCCACAATGCCCGTGAAAATCAGCAGGCTCATGCCGTTGCCGATGCCGCGATCGGTAATTTGCTCGCCCAGCCACATGATGAACGCCGTGCCCGTCGTGAGCGTCAGCATGGTCATCAGGGTGAACGGGATTCCGGGATTCAGCACCAGTCCTGGCTGCCGCCCGAGAATCGCCGCGATGCCGATCGACTGCAGAGCGCCCAGAATGACGGTCAAATAGCGGGTCCACTGCGTGATCTTGCGCCGGCCCAGCTCGCCTTCCTTCTGGATGCGCGCCAATGGCTCGTACACCACGGTGAGAAGCTGGAAGATGATGGATGCCGTGATGTACGGCATAATTCCCAGTGCAAACACCGTCATACGGCGCAGGCTGCCGCCGCCGAACAGATCCATCATGCCCAGAGCCGACCCGCTCTGCTGGTTGAAAAGCAGTTCCAACTGGTGGCCGTTCACACCCGGCGTCGGAATATGCGAGCCAAGTCGGTAGATGGCGAGAATGCCCAGGGTAAACAACACCCGCTTGCGCAGGTCGGGAATCCGGAAGATATTGAGAAACTTCTCAAGCATGTTGTTTTATCCGCTTCGGGGCATTTGCCGCCGGAATCTTTGACTTCACCATCTTAGAGCATTTCCGGATTCGGAGAGAGCATACGGGAACCCGGGAACGCAGTCTATGCGGAAGATCACACCTGTTGCACCGTCAAAAACACCCTTGTCATTCCGAGCGAGCGCAGCGAGTCGAAAGCCTGCCCTGAGCGTAGTTGATGGGGACCTGCGTTTTGGACCAGGCATACGGCTCGGGTGCCCCAGTTCTCGATTTTGAGATCTGGGAATCGATCTCGCCGAACTCACGCCGCCGGAGCGTCCTTCGCGGGCCCACCCGCAACTACAGCCTTGCCGCCGGCCTTTTCGATCTTCTCGACCGCCGACTTGGAAAACTTGTGGGCATGGATGGTGATCGCTGCCGTCAGCTCACCAGAACCCAGAACCTTGATCAGCGCCTTCTTGCTCGAGGCCAAACCAAGCTTCTTGTAGTCGTCCAGGCCGATCTCGGTCACTGCCAGACCTTCCACGTGCTCGGCAATCCGGTCCAGGTTCACAACCGTGTACTCGGTGCGGAAGATATTAGTGAAACCGCGCTTCGGAAGCCGGCGGTGCAACGGCATCTGGCCGCCCTCAAAACCGCGCATCAGGCTGGTGCCGGTGCGCGAACCCTGGCCCTTGTGGCCGCGGGTAGAGGTCTTGCCCATGCCGGATCCCATGCCCCGGCCCACGCGCTTGCGCCCGGTGTTCGCTTTCTTGGGTGCCCGCAAATTCGATAGATTCTTTGCCATGATTTCCTCGCTGTAGCGCCGGACAAGGTTGATCCCCGCCGACTCGCGTTGCTTACAGAGATCAGGGGTCAGAGATCAGAGATCAGTTGAAGCCCCCTGATCTCTGACCCCTGATCTCTGATCCCTAGTTCTCGACGATCCGAACCAGGTGCGGAATGGTCTTCACCATGCCGCGAATCGACTCGTTGTCCACGCGCTCCACAATCTGGTTGAGCCGCGTAAACCCAAGACCCTTGACCACCGCCTTGTGCTTGGCGGGCGTCGAGTTCTTCGAGCGGTAATACTGAATGAGAATCTTCTTGGTTTCCGCCATGGTTTACATCTCCTCCACGGACTTGCCGCGCAAAGCCGCCACTTCAGCCCGGTCGCGCAACTGAGTCAGCGCGTCGAACGTGGCCTTGACGACGTTGTGGGGGTTCGGCGATCCCAGGCTCTTGGTCAGCACGTTCTGCACGCCAACCGAGGTCATCACCGCACGCACTGCGCCGCCGGCAATCACGCCGGTGCCCTCGGGGGCCGGCTTCAACAGCACCTGGCCCGAACCGAAGCGGCCCAGCACCAAATGTGGAATCGTGGTCTCGGTCAGGTTGATGCGGTACAGGTTCTTCTTGGCCGCTTCGATTCCCTTGCGAATTGCCTGGGGAACCTCCTTGGCCTTGCCCGAACCATGACCTACCACTCCGGCAGTGGCGTCACCCACCACCACCAGCGCGGCAAACGACATGTTCTTGCCGCCCTTTACCACCTTGGTCACGCGATTGATCGACACCACCTGATCCTTCAGGTTGTACTGGTTGGCATCGAGTTTCTTCTTCAATATCGTCATTGCTCTCTCGTCTCTTTTTCCAGTGGTTAGTGGTCAGTGGTCAGTGGTCAGATTCTGCTTGATCTGTAGCGCGGCGCGCTGTTCACTAATCACTATTCACTAATCACTAATCACTGTTCTTAGAACTCCAGCCCGGCTTCGCGCGCGGCATCGGCCAGCGCCTTGATCCGTCCGTGATAGAGGTAGCCGCCGCGATCGAAGACCACCTTCTTGATGCCCTTCTCGACAGCCTTTACGGCAACTTCCTTGCCAATCTCTTTCGCCGCCGCCACGTTGCCGCCGGTCTTCAGCTTGATGGAAGACGCCGAAACCAGCGTCGTCCCGGCCTGGTCGTCGATCACCTGCGCGTAGATGTTGTTCAGCGAGCGGTAAACGTTCAGCCGCGGCCGCGCCCCTGTACCCGCCAGCTTGCGGCGGATGCGATCGTGAATGCGCTGCCGAATTGCGTTTCTCTTGGTCTGCGTAATCATGGTCTCTCGTTCCTATCAGCGGAGCCGCCCTGCGACCCCGTTCGGTTGATTTAGGGACTAGGGACTAAGGGAATAGGGACTAACACCTCGTGCGAATGTTAGCGATCAACTGCTTCTTTAGTCCCTTAGTCCCTAGTCCCTCAGTCCCTGCTTTCTTACTTCGCCCCGGTCTTGCCGGCCTTCTTCTTCAGCTTCTCGTCCGAGTAGCGCACACCCTTGTTCTTGTATGGGTCAGGCTTGCGCAGCGAACGCATGTCCGCGGCCACCTGGCCCACCTTCTGCCGGTCGATGCCGGAGATGGACAGGTGAGTCTGCTTCGGATCGACCGCCACTTCGATGCCCGTGGGCAGCGGAAACTCAATCGGATGCGAATAGCCCAGCGTGAACACCACCGTGCCCTTACCCTTCAACTCGGCGCGATAACCGATGCCGACGATGTCCAGTTCCTTCTTCCAGCCCGCCGTCACGCCGTGCACCGCGTTGAACACCAGCGCGCGCGTCAGTCCGTGCACCGCGGCGTGCTTGTCGGTGTCACGGTTCACATGCAGCACGCCGTCCTTGGTCTCCAGAGAAATGCCCTCGGCAATCAGCGCCGAAACCTTGCCCTTGGGCCCTTCCACCAGAACGGTGTTGCCCTCGACCGTGTATTTCACGCCCGCGGGCAGCGGGATCAGCTTCTTTCCAATACGCGACATCGTTTCTTGTCCTTCTGATGGCTTGCGAGTCCTGAAAAGCAGTTGTCAGTGATCAGTTGTCAGTGATCAGTTTCAACGCCCATCGTTCCACTGCAGCCCGTAAAACAGTTTTAAGTTGTCAGTTTTCAGTGATGAGCCTTCGGTTCCTAACTGACAACTGAAAACTTACAACTGATAACTGTTCTTACCAAACTTCGCACAACAGCTCGCCGCCTACGCCTTCGCGGCGTGCCTGGCGGCCGGTCATCACGCCCTTCGGCGTGGTGAGAATGGCGATTCCAAGACCGCCCTGGACGCGCTTGATCTCATCGCGGCCAATGTAAACGCGGCAGCCGGGACGCGAGATGCGCGCCAGGTCGCGAATAGCCGCTTCCGTGCCGCCATACTTCAGATACACGCGCAGGACAAGCTTGCCTTCTTCTTCCTGGGTCTTGTAGTTCGAAATGTACCCCTCCTCCTTGAGGATGCGGGCAATCTCGGTCTTCAGCTTCGAAGCTGGTACATCCAGCTTCTGATGACGCGCCCGGATTGCATTCCGGATCCGCGCCAGAAAATCTGCTACTGGGTCGGTCAGACTCATTCCTTCTCCTTCATTCCCCGTTCGTCCGCCCTACGCGGAAACCAGCGGGAATGTCTACTACAGTTGTCAGGGGTCAGAGATCAGAGATCAGTAAAAACCTTCCGTTTTTTCATCAGCCGCCGGCCTTGCGCGAGCAACTGATCTCTGATCTCTGAAACCTGATCTCTGTCTTGCTACCAGCTCGACTTGACGACGCCGGGAATTTCTCCCTTGAGCGCCAGCGCCCGGAAACACAAGCGGCATACGCCGAACTTGCGGAGAAACCCGCGCGGTCGTCCGCACAGTTGGCACCGGTTGTGCTTGCGGCAGCTGAACTTCGGCTTCCGCGCGTCTTTCACTCTCTTTGCAGTGGTTGCCATAAACCCTCAAATCCCCTTACGCGCCCTGCCTGAACGGCATCCCGAAGTGCTTCAGCAGCGCCCTCGCGGAATTGTCGTCCTTCGCCGTGGTCACAATCGTGATATTCATTCCCTTCAACTTCTCCACCTTGGAGTAGTCAATCTCCGGAAAGATCAGCTGGTCGCGCAAGCCGAGCGTGTAGTTGCCGCGCCCGTCAAAGCTCTTCGTCGACACTCCGCGAAAATCGCGCACCCGCGGCAGTGCCGTCGAGATCAGCCTGTCGAGAAACTCGTAGGCCTTCTCGTTGCGCAGCGTCACCATGGCGCCAATCGACATACCCGCCCTCACCTTGAACGCCGCAATCGACTTCTTTGCCTTGGTGGTTACCGGCTTCTGCCCGGCAATCGCCATCAGGTCGCCCACCAGCGGATCAAGCAGCTTGGTATTCTGCGTCGCCTCGCCCAGGCCCATGTTGATGACTACCTTCTCCAGCGCCGGCACCGCCATCGGATTATCGAGACCCAGCTCCTTTTGCAGAGCCTGCTTGATCTCCTTGTGATATTTCTCTTTCAACCTTGCTGCCATGTTCCTTGTTCTCTTTCTTCCGGTTCCCGGAGTGGACCATCGCTGGACCGTGTACCGCTTCGGAAGTGCTGGCCGCACGGGCGATTTTGCCCATTCCGTGCGACTCTGGTTGCTCGTGAACGATTCACTCGTTCACTTTTTCACTCATTCACTGCAGTCACTACTTCTTCGTCGGCAGCGTCTGCCCGCACTTCTTGCAGACCCTCACCTTGCTGTCACCTTCATGCTTGAAGCCCACGCGAGTCGGCCCGCAATTGGGGCAAACAAGCATCACGTTCGAAACATTGATCGGCGATTCCTGTTCTGCAATGCCGCCCTTGGTCCGCTGTCCCTGCTTGCTCGAAACCGTCTTCTTGACCACCCGCACGTGCTCCACAAGTACCGTGCCCTTGTCCGGAAAGACGCGCAGCACGCGGCCTGTCTTGCCACGGTCGGAGCCCGTAAGCACCTTGACCGTATCGTTGCGATGAATATTCAAGCTCTGCATCTTCTTCTCCAAATACAGTGGTTAGTGCTTAGTGATTAGTGGTCAGTCTTACTTGCCGCTACCGGCATCTCAACCGATCCGAAGAATCGCTGCTTCCAATCCACTTCGAAAACTAACCACTAATCACTGACCACTGTCGTTAAACCACTTCCGGCGCCAGCGAAACAATCTTCAAAAACTTCTTCTCGCGCAGTTCGCGGGCTACCGGCCCGAAGACGCGCGTTCCTACCGGCTCATGTGCATCGTCAATCACCACGGCCGCATTCTCGTCGAAGCGAATATACGTGCCGTCACGCCGCCTGTACTCCTTGCGGGTGCGCACGATCACCGCCTTCACCACTTTGCCCTTCTTCACGGTGCCATCGGGCGAAGCTTCTTTCACCGCGGCGGTCACAATATCGCCGAGACCGGCCTTCTTGCCCAATCCACCGCCCAGCGGCAGAATCACTTGCAGCTTGCGCGCGCCGGAGTTATCGGCCACCGCGAGCATGGTTCTCATTTGCACAGCCATGGGTTCTTCTCCTTCTCGCTCGCGTTAGCTGGCCTTGACTTCCGTCTTCGGCGCCGCGTCTTCAATCTGTCCCAGTGTGGAGCGCCGCACAATCTCTTCCAGCGACCACCGCTTCAGCTTGCTCAGCGGACGCGTCTCGCGGATGCGCACTACATCGCCCAGCCGCGCCGAGCTCTGCTCGTCATGGGCATAAAACTTCTTCGTCGAGCGCACAATTCGCTTGTACTTCGCGTGCGCCTTGCGCATCTCGACCTCGACCACAATGGTCTTCTGCATCTTGGTCGAAACCACCTGGCCGACCTTCTCGTTACGCCGCGCGCCTGTCGCCGGCGCCTGCACTGCTTCTACTGTCGCCGTCATTTAGCGGGCTCCCTTCTTGGTAACCGCGGTCGGCGCAGGTGCTGCGCCTGTGTCCTTGGCCGCGCCGCGGATGCCGAGCTCGCGCTCCTTGGCCACGGTCTTGATCTGAGCGATCTCCTTGCGCAGTTGGCGAAGCTTCTTCACTCCGTCGTTCTGCCCCAGGGAAACCTGAAAGCGAAGCCGGAAAAGCTGCTCGGAGGTTGTCTTCTCCTGGTGCACCAGTTCTTCATCGCTCAAATTGCGAATCTTCTCGAGTTCCATCTCTGTTTCTCTCTCCGCCGCCTACAATTCCAAACGGAATACGCAGCGCGTCAACCTTCAAACATCGGGTGCCCCCGGTCTCGCATTTGAGACCGGGGATCACCCTTACTTCGCCGCGGCCACTACCTTCTCGGCGCCCGGCCGCATCACAAACTTGGTCCTGAGCGGCAGCTTGTTCGATGCCAACCGCATCGCTTCCTGCGCAATCTCCGGAGCCACCCCTTCCATCTCGAAGAGGATCTTGCCCGGCCGCACCACCGCAACCCAGTGGTCCAGCGCACCCTTGCCCGAACCCATTCTCACTTCGGCCGGCTTCTTGGTAATCGGCTTGTCCGGGAACAGCCGCAGCCAGATCTTGCCGCCGCGCTTGATGAAGCGGGTCATGGCGATACGGCTGGCCTCAATCTGCCGGTCGGTAATGTAACCGCACTCCAGCACCTTCAATCCGTATTCGCCGAAAGACAACGATGACCCGCGCCAGGCCTTGCCGCGGCGCTTGCCCTTCTGCTGTTTCCGGAACTTCACCTTCTTTGGCATCAACATAACGAAAACCTCGAAAATCAGTTGTCAGAGATCAGTTGTCAGAGATCAGCCCCATTCGTCTGATCTCTGATCTCTGAACCCTGATCTCTTTCTCTAAAACACCGACGTGCCCACCGCGGGCGCCTGACGGCGCTTCTGCTCGTAGATATCGCCGCGATAGATCCAGGTCTTCACGCCGATCACGCCATACGTCGTATGCGCCTCGGTAAATCCGTAGTCGATGTCCGCGCGCAGCGTGTGCAGCGGCAACCGCCCCTGCAGATACCACTCCGAACGGGCGATTTCGTTGCCGTTCAAACGGCCCGAAACGCGCACCTTGATTCCCTTGCAGCCGAAACGCAGCGCAGAATCCACGCTCTTGCGCATCGCCCTGCGGAAGCTCACGCGCTTTTCCAGTTGCAGCGCGATGTTCTCCGAGACCAGTTGTGCATCCAGCTCCGGCTTGTTCACTTCGATGATGTCGATGAACACGTCGCGGCTGGTACGCTTGCCGAGCTCCGTCTTGAGCTTCTCGATCTCCGCGCCCTTGCGGCCGATCACGATGCCCGGACGCGCGGTGCGGATCAAAAAGCGCAGCTTGTTGCCGGGCCGCTCAATCTCCACCGAGCTCACGCCCGCGGCCTTCAGCTTGTCGCGCAGCTCAGCCTTGAGCTTCACGTCCTCGACCAGGAGCTTCGCATAGTCGCGCTCTGAGAACCAGCGCGAACGCCACGGCTTGTTCACTCCCAGCCGGAATCCGTAAGGATGGACTTTCTGTCCCATACTTTTCCTCTCAAACCCTCTAGGCCTTCTTGCTGGCCTTTTTCTTGGTTGTTCCCGCCGTCTTGGCAGCTGCCTTGGGCGCCGTCTTCTTTGCCTTTGGTGCCTTGGTCTCTGCCACCGGCTCTTCCACCTTGGTCACCAGGCTCTTCGATCCCTCGCGCTCCGCCACTGAAAGCACAATGTGCGTCAGCCGGCGCTGGTAGCGGAAGGCCCGTCCCATCGGAGCAGGGCGGATCCGCTTCATGCGCGGTCCGTCGTTGGCCAGGGCCGTCTTCACGTAAAGGTTATCTACGTCCAGATCGGTGCCCTGCTCGCCGGAAACGTACTTCGCGTTGTCCACCGCCGACGTCAACAGCTTGTGAATCACCGGGGCGATGCGCTTCTTCGTAAAGGCCGCCGTCGCCAGCGCCTCTTCAACCCCCCGGCCCTTGATCAGGTCCAGCACCAGCCGCGCCTTTTGCGGCGACACCCGCTGAAACTTGGCCTCGGCCCGGTATTCCTTTGTCTCGACTGCCATTGGTCTCTTCCTCAATCTCTGCCAGCGGCTGGCCCCGTCCCGCAGCCTTAGTCCCTGGTCCCTTAGTCCCTGTCTCTACTACCGCGGCTTCGCGCCCGCTTCGGCTGCCTTGCTGCCACCTGTGTGTCCCTTGAACGTACGCGTCGGCGCAAACTCACCCAGCTTGTGTCCCACCATGTTCTCGGTCACGTACACCGGAACAAACTTCTTGCCGTTATGTACGGCGATCGTGTGGCCCACAAACTCCGGAAAGATCGTCGAGCGCCGCGACCAGGTCTTCACTACCTTCTTATCGTTCGCCTGGTTCAACACCTCGATCTTCACGGTCAGGTGCGCATCCACGAACGGGCCCTTCTTTGTCGAACGTGCCATCAGTCTCTCCCCTACTTCGCCCGGCGGCTGACGATAAATGAATCAGTCCGCTTGTTGTTGCGCGTCTTGTAGCCACGCGTCGGCTGGCCCCACGGGGTCACCGGATGACGGCCGCCCGAGGTCTTGCCCTCGCCGCCGCCGTGCGGGTGATCCACCGGGTTCATCGTCACGCCGCGGTTGGTCGGGCGAATGCCCTTCCAGCGGTTGCGGCCCGCCTTGCCGATGGACACATTCTCATGGTCCGTGTTCCCTACCTGCCCAATCGTCGCCAGGCACTCCACCAGCACCTTGCGCGTCTCGCCCGAAGGCAGCTTGAGCAGCGCGTAATCGCCCTCTTTCGCCACCAACTGCGCCTGCGCACCGGCCGAACGCGCCATCTGCGCGCCCTTGCCCGGCCGCAGCTCAATCGCGTGCACCGTGGTGCCGGCAGGAATGTTCTTCAGCGGCAGCGCGTTTCCGATCAGGATGTCCGCTTCCGGTCCCGAAGTCACCGTCGCTCCAACCTTCAGTCCAACCGGCTGAAGGATGTAGCGCTTCTCGCCATCCGCGTAGTGCACCAGGGCAATGCGAGCCGAACGGTTAGGATCGTACTCGATCGTCGCCACTTTCCCTGGCACTCCGTACTTGTCGCGCTTGAAATCGATCAGGCGCAGTTTCTGCTTATGTCCGCCGCCGTGATGGCGAATCGTCAAATCGCCCGTGTTGCGGCGTCCACCCGTGCGCTGCTTGACCACCAGAAGCGGCTTGTGCGGCGTATCCGTCGTCAGGTCGTCGTTGACCAGCGAAGTCTGGAAGCGCAGCGTCGGCGTTATCGGTCTGTATGTCTTGATAGGCATCGTCTTTGTCCTGGAGTGACGGGCTTGAATCTCTCAAGCACCGCTCTCCCCGTTTCTCCGAAGTTCAACTTCTTTCTGAACTCCGATATTGCTTCTTGGCCGGGCCTTTACTAGTCCCTAGTCCCTGTTCCCTAGTCCCTGCTTCTACAGGTTGCTCACGTACTCCGGCAGCTTCTCGCCGGCCTTCAGCCGGACATACGCCTTCTTCCAATCCGGACGGAAGCCCGCGAACTTGCCGCGCCGGCGTTCCTTGCCAACCACGTTAGCTGTGCGCACTCCTGCTACCTTCACTTTGAAGAGCGCTTCAACAGCCTGCTTCACTTCTGTCTTTGTCGCCTCGGGAGCTACGTCAAATACCAACGTTCCCTCGGTCTCCTTCACGCTCAGCCCCTTTTCAGTAATCAGCGGCTTGCGAATCACGGTATAAAGAGTAGGCATTATGCAGCCTCCGTTGTCGCTGCGTGCTTGCGGTCCTCAGCAACGCGTTTTGACGCATTCTTTGCCAGCATCTCTGCCAACTGTTCGATAGCGGCCTTTGAAAAAATGGCCCGCTCATACCGCAACAGATCGTAGGGATGCACTTCGTTGTTCAGCACCAGTTCCACGCCGGCCAGGTTGCGCGCGCCCAGCAGCAATCCTGCGCTCAGCGTCTTGCCGTTCTCGACCAAAAGCGCGGTCCGGGTCACGTTCAGCTTGTCCAGCGCCTGCCGATAAAGCTTGGTCTTCGCTTCCTTGATCTCCAGCGTGTCGACAATCGTCAACTTGCCGTCGGCCAGCTTCGAAGCCAGTGCCGAACGCAATGCGCCCAACAGCTTCTTACGTGGGAAAGCGTAATCGTAGCTGCGCGGCTGAGGTCCGTGCACCGTGTAGCCGTGGCGCCACAGCGGCGAACGTACCGAGCCAATACGCGCCCGGCCCGTGCCCTTCTGCTTCCACAACTTCTTGCCGGAACCGGCAACTTCGGTACGGCTCTTCGTCTTGTGCGTGCCCTGGCGGAGAGAAGCGCGGTAGTGCTTCACTGCTTCCCACAGCAGGCCCTCGTTCACCTGGTCGGGCGCAAACAGCGCGTCGGCCAACTCGATCGAGCCTACTTTCTCTCCGTTCAAATTCACTACATCCACATTTGCCATCGTCTTCTTCTTCTTCTGCCGGATACCTTCTCCGGCTCTCAATCTCAATTACTGAAGTGGAGGCCAGTGCGCCGCAAGGCGCGTCTGCCGCACCGCAGGTGCTACTTGCGCTTGCCTTGCGCCTTCTTCGAGGCCTTCAACGGATCGACCGTGCCGGATCCGGCAAACCCACGCCGCTCGCGCGGAGGAGTCTTGGCTTTGGAGATCAGCACGTATCCTTCACGCGATCCGGGAACCGCACCCTCGACCATGATCAGATTCTCTTCAATGTCGATGCCGCGAATGCGCAGATTCCGCACCGTGATCTGCTTCGCGCCCATGTGCCCCGGCATACGCTGCCCTGGAAACACGCGCGACGGAAAGCTGGATGCGCCGATCGAACCCTGCACCTGGAACATATGTCCGTGCGACTTCGGTCCGCCGCCAAATCCGTGCCTGCGCACTACGCCTGCGAAACCGCGGCCCTTCGAAGTGCCGATCACATCCACAAAACGCGCTTCGGAGAAGATGTCCACCAGCACGCGATCACCCGCCTTGGTCGCCGCTGCGCCTTCCGCGTCCAATTCCAGCGCGACTTCCTTGATGATTTTCACGGGCGGCGCTTCGGTCTTGGCGAAGTGGCCCGCCTGCGGCTTGGTCACGTTCTTATTCTTGACGAATTCGACCAGCCCGATCTGTGCGGCCTCGTAGCCATCCTTCGCCAGCGTCTTTAACTGCGTAATCACGCATGGGCCAGCCTGCAGCACCGTAATCGGGTGCACATCGCCCTTTTCATCGAAGACCTGCGTCATGCCGATCTTTTTTCCCAGAATCCCTGTAACTGCCATGTCTTCCTCACCTCATCATGCGACGTTGAATTCCATCGCACTGCCGGAAAAACAGTTGTAAGTTGTAAGTTCTCAGTTATCAGTTTCCAACCAGCCGTCGCACTTACTGACAACTGACAACTTAAAACTTACAACTACTTCTCAAACGCCTTGATCTCGACATCGACGCCGGCCGGCAGGTCGAGCTTCATAAGCGCGTCCACCGTCTGCTGCGTCGGTTCGAGAATGTCGATCAGCCGCTTGTGCGTGCGGATCTCAAATGCCTCGCGCGACTTCTTATCCACGTGCGGCGAACGCAGCACGCAGTACTTGTTCTTGATCGTCGGCAACGGAATCGGGCCGGCCACCGTTGCTCCGGTGCGCTTGGCCGTCTCCACAATCTCGCCGGTCGAGGTGTCCAGCACGCGATAGTCGTATGCCTTCAACCGTATTCGAATCCTCTGTCCTACCATGCTTGTCCGTCCTTGAACTTCAGCGATCAGTGGTCAGTTCGAGCTTTTGAAACTAACCACTAACCACTATTCACTAACCACTGTTACTTAATGATCTCCGAAATCGTACCCGCGCCCACCGTGCGTCCGCCCTCGCGAATCGCGAACCGAAGGCCCTTTTCCATGGCCACCGGCGTAATCAGCTCCACCTGCAGTTGCACGTTGTCGCCCGGCATCACCATCTCCACGCCCGCCGGCAACTCCGCAACCCCCGTCACGTCCGTCGTCCGGAAGTAGAACTGCGGCCTGTAGCCCTTGAAGAACGGCGTATGACGGCCGCCTTCTTCCTTGCTCAGCACGTAAACTTCGCCCTTGAAATTCGTGTGCGGCGTAATCGAAGCCGGCTTGGCCAGCACCATTCCCCGCTCCACGTCTTCCTTCGGGATACCGCGCAGCAGGATGCCCGCGTTATCGCCCGCCAGGCCTTCGTCCAACTGCTTCTTGAACATCTCAACGCCCGTGCAGACACTCTTGCGCGTCTCGCGGAAGCCGACGATTTCAACGTCCTCGCCAACCTTCACCTTGCCGCGCTCGATCCTGCCCGTCACCACGGTGCCGCGCCCCGAGATCGAGAAAATGTCTTCGATCGGCATCAGGAACGGCTTGTCGATGGCGCGATCAGGCTGCGGAACATACTTGTCCACCGCCTCCATCAGCGCATCGATCTGCGCTTCCCACTTCGGCTCGCCGTTCAAGGCGCCCAGAGCGGATCCGCGAATCACCGGAACGTCGTCGCCCGGGAACTGGTACTTCGACAGCAGCTCGCGTACTTCCATCTCAACCAGATCCGTAAGCTCTTCGTCCTCGACCGCGTCGCACTTGTTCAGGAAGACCACGACGTACGGCACGCCAACCTGGCGGGCCAGCAGCACGTGTTCCTTGGTCTGCGGCATCGGACCGTCGGTCGCCGCAACCACCAGAATCGCGCCGTCCATCTGCGCCGCGCCGGTGATCATGTTCTTGATGTAGTCGGCGTGACCGGGGCAGTCGACGTGCGCATAGTGCCGGTTCTTGGTCTCGTACTCCACGTGCGCCGTCGCGATCGTGATGCCGCGCTCGCGCTCCTCGGGAGCGTTATCGATGGAATCGAAAGACCGGAACGTGTTCTTCGGATTATGCTTCTGCAGCACCTTCGTGATTGCCGCCGTCAGCGTCGTCTTGCCGTGATCGATGTGCCCGATCGTGCCCACGTTACAATGCGGCTTCGAACGATCAAATTTTTCCTTCGCCATTGCCCTTCAGTCCCTTCCGTTAGACTTTTTCTTTCGCTCCGGCTTTAACCCGCCGGCAAAATCCAAATGCGATCAAATCGCGCGCCTGCGCCTCAATAGTAGGCGTACACCTTCAAGTACCTCTGCCGCAGCTCCAGCGGAACCGCCTCAACCAGCCGAAGATACCGCTCGCGGGTCAGGCCCTGGTCAGAGACCGGCAGGCCCTCGTAGAGCGCGGGTGCTCCCTTGCCCAGCAAGCCGCGCTTCAGCACACCCTCGTAGTCGCGAATCCGAAGCCGCGACTTTTTCACCCGGCTCAGAAAAACTTCGACGTCCCGCGCATCGAACGCAGCGTCGATGAGCTCATGAAGCTGCTTGTATACCCGCTCTTCCTGAACCGCGATTCCAGCCTGCTCGAACATCCGTTTCCTGACCTCAACAACAGCTTCTAGCTATTTCCTGCCTGGGCTCGCCTCTTCGCTCACCCATCCACCGGACCAACTGATCCCTGAACCCTGATCTCTGATCCCTGCATTTTTGGAGCGGGAGACGAGGATCGAACTCGCGACCAACAGCTTGGAAGGCTGTGACTCTACCACTGAGTTACTCCCGCCACTAACCACTAACCACTAATCACTGACCACTGATCTTCTGGAGCTGATGACCGGGTTTGAACCGGTGACCTCTCCCTTACCAAGGGAGTGCTCTACCAACTGAGCTACATCAGCCCTTCTGCAAAAACCCTCAGGCGCCTATTTCCCGCCTGAATCACTCGCCTGACTTCCGCCCTTCGCGCTCTCCCGGCGAATCTTGTCCGCATGCCGGGCCAAATACGTGCGAAAAGCAAACAAACCCAAAATCAGCAGAGGAACCAACCGCAGTTCCACCGGCTTTCCCATCACCAGGATGCTGCCCTCACCCAACGTAAACCACGCCAGCGCGGCCAATATCCCAAACAACCCCAGGGCCGTCCAATACTTCCGGTCCAATTCCGAACCAGCGCTCTGCAGGCCCTTCGTCTTGCGGTCGAGTTCGCGCCCATACAAACTCATGCCGGCTGCGACCCTTCGCGCATTCCAAATTCCTCAAACAAGCTTCCCAGCTAACAGCGGCCCTTGACAACTGACAACTGACAACTAACAACTGTTTTATGGTGCACAGGGGAGGATTCGAACCTCCGTAGCTCCAAGGAGCGGCAGATTTACAGTCTGCTGCCATTAACCGCTCGGCCACCTGTGCCCATTCACTCTACGAACAAACCCCTGTCCGCAGGAGCCCTGCCAAATCCGTCCCGCCCACCTCAACAAATTACCCACTTCCGCGCATCACGCCCCGGCCGGGTTTCTCCGGCAACTTTGCTGCATGCACCTCTGTGGGGTCACCGCGGAGGACAGGCCCGGCGCTTCAAAAGCCAGTGCGCCGGCTAGAAACTTCTTGCCGATTCAGGCTCCTTTTTGGTCCCGATCCGTGGAGCTGGCGAAGGGATTTGAACCCCCGACCCTCTGATTACAAATCAGATGCTCTACCAGCTGAGCTACGCCAGCCCTCAATCGGTTTCACAATTACCCTCCCTCGAAGCCGCTGCACTTGAGTGCCTTTTTCCTTCGGGGTCCCCAGCGACAGATTCTCGTCGATGGGGTGAAAGTAAAAGGCACCTTGCTCAACGCCAGCAAGGGCACTCGATTGTGGAACCGATTTCCCACTCCGGAAACCAACCCGGAATCCTGAAAACCATACCGCTTGGGTGTGCGGACACACTCCTGCTTAGCACACTCAACGGCATAGAAATCAAGGTTAGCACACCCCCGCCCCCCGAGCAAACAAACGCACAAACAAAGGCACAAACAAGGGCGTCCTGAAAGCGGCTACTATCGGCGCGTCGATGGAAGTTTTTGGGAGGGCCCTGGGACCATCTCCATGGCCCCAGCATCCAAGAAGGCATGGCCGAAAGCGCACGAATTGCCTGCACCTATAGAAAAAACCTTCTTCCCTTCGTTCTTGCCGCCTTCTTCCTGCTGGCAACGTCCCACCGCGCCCAGGCCTCGGCCGCCCTGCTCATGGAAGAGCCCTACGGCGCGTTCGGCGCCATGAATCCCACCGGCCACGCAGCCGTTTATCTCAACCACGTCTGCGCCGACTCCCCCACGGTGCTGCGCCCATGCCACGACGGTGAGTTTGGCGTAGTTATCAGCCGCTATCACAAAATCGACGGCTACGACTGGATAGCCATCCCCCTCATTCCGTATCTTTACGCCGTTGATTCGGCAAGCGATATTCCCGCCACCGTGGATAAGGTGCAGGCCGCCGCTCTGCGCAACGCATATCGCCGCGCGCATTTGCGTGAACTGGCTCCCGACAATCCCAAAGGCGGCCCTCCCAAAGGCGAATGGACCGAGCTGGTCGGCGCGTCGTTCGACCGCAAGATCCACGGCTTCCAGGTTGACAGCACGGCGGAGCAGGACCAGACCTTCATCGCGCTCTTCAACGACCGCAGGAACAAGGGGCACTTCAACCTGTTCTTCCACAATTGCGCCGACTTCTCCCGCGTCGTGCTCGACACTTATCTGCCGCACGCGATTCACCGCAACTTCATTGCCGACGCCGGCCTGATGACCCCCAAGCAGGTTGCGCGTTCGCTGGTGGCCTACAGCACAAAGCACCCTGAAGTCCACATGACTGCGTTTGTCATTCCACAGGTTCCCGGCTCCATGCCCCGCAGCCATTCCGTCGACGGCGTGACCGAGTCGCTGGTGAAGAGCAAGAAGTACCTGATCCCGTTGACCGTTCTGGCGCCCGAAGTGACCGGCGGAATCGTTGTAGCCTACCTGGCGGATGGCCGTCTCAAGCTGCCCAGGGGCACGCCGGTCTTCGACATCGGAGACCAGGAAACAACGGACGCGGCCCCGCTCCCAGCGGACCCGGCACGCGAAAGACTGCCGCTGAATCCGGCCCCAGCCGACCCAGTTCCGGCCACCGCAGTCCCTCCACCCGCAGCGCCTCAAGCCTGAGCGTCAAGCTCTGCGCTAAAACGATTCTCCTTGCGCAAAGAACCCCTCGGGTAGATCATTCAGATGCCTCCCCGCTGATCTTTTCGCTGTCATGAAAAGTTAGGAGAAGAGTTATGCGCAGTCCTATTCCCGCAGTTTTACTTCTGGCAATTTGCCCGCTTTTGTTAGCTCAACAGCCAACTCCCACCGCTCAGACACCAGCAACGCCGCCGCAGGCAGCACCATCCGGTCCGCCCCCTCCGCACACTCTGCCGGACGGCACACCCGTAAAGCTGCGGCTCAGTGAGACAATTTCCTCTGCCGACGCAAAAGTCGGCCAGGAGGTCCCCTTCGAAGTGGTAGAGGACATCAGTGTCGACAACGTCGTTGTGCTGCCCAAGGGAGCAACTGCGATTGCGACCGTGACTGAGGCCGACCACAAGAAGAGCATGGGTCGCGCCGGCAAGCTCAACATCGCGATCAGTTATGCGCGGCTGAAGGATCAGGAGAAAGTCGCACTTCGCGCCGTGAAAGACTCCAAGGGAGGCGGTCACGTCGGCGCAATGACTGGGGCGATTGTGGCCACGTCAATCGTCTTCTTCCCCGCTGCGCCGCTCTTCCTCTTCATTCACGGCAAGGACATCAGCCTCCCTCAGGGCACGGAGATTACCGCTTTCGTTGAAGGGGATATGCATTTGGACATGAGCAAGTTCGGAGTGGCTCCGATGGCAGCGATTCCCGCGCCTGCCGCCCCGCCTGCCGCGGCCCAGGCCTCCCTTGCCATCGACTCAACCCCGCCCGGTGCGGACATCGAGATCGATGACGCTTTTGTCGGCAATACGCCTTCCACGGTACCCGTCGCCCCCGGCAGTCACAAGATCACCGTCAAGAAGAAAGGCTTCGCGGACTGGACGAAGACGCTCAACGTAACGGGTGGATCAGTTCACTTGAGCGCTGAATTGGAGCAGGAACCGACGAAGTAAAGCAAATTCTGGAACTGGTTCGCTGACCTGTCTGGCTTGGAGGAACGGCATGCGCCGATCAATTTTGCTTTTCCTTACCTTACTGAGCGCTACGGTCCCCGCTGCTTTGGCCAAGAAACAGGACCACCAGTGGAACGTGGGTAAGATTCTTGACGAAAATCGCGCGCGGTATTACGTTGGGACGCTTCACGATTCGTCCTCGCAAACATCAGAGAGCGGCAATTGGAATGGAAGCGCAAACAGCACATCTATCGGTGACTCGACAAACACACAAGCAAGCGGCACCTATTCAGGAACTAGCACGACCTCTACTTCTGGCTTTTCTAGACCGGTATACAGGGTTTACGACAACCTCGTCGTCGAGGGAAGTGATACCGTTTACATCACATCTGAGCGGCTTTGGTGGCGTTGGTCAAAGGGCGCGCATGTAGCTGTGAACGAGACTGTAAAGTACTACGTTGAAGGTAGAAAGCTCCACATACTCGACGATGACGGAAAGGAGCACTCAGCCGAAATTGTCAAGGAAGTAAGGAAACTTCCACAAGCAGCCGGCCCCTCAGTCGCCCCGCAGCCCGAGAATCGACCATCAACCGAAGCTCAAGCTGTTTCTACGCTTACCCCTCAAGCCTCCGTCGCGGTTGACTCAACCCCACCCGGCGCAGATATCGAAATCGATGGCGCCTTCGTCGGCAGCACGCCCTCGACCCTAACTGTAGCTCCGGGAAACCACAAGATCGCCGTCAAGAAGAAGGGCTTCGCGGACTGGACGAAGACGCTCAATGTGACCGGCGGATCGATTCATCTCAGCGCTGAACTGGAGCAGACCCCGCCAATCCAGTAATGCGCGGAGTGCCGAACCGATCATATTCGTTCTGTCAGGAGTGATACCGTTAATCCTGACGGTACTCATGCACCGACGCACCCGCAGAACGCTCTGGATACTGGCCGCGGTCCTGCTCCTTCTGGCCGTGGCCGTCTTCCTGCGCTCCAAAGCTCCGCCGGAGGCCGCGCGCCTGCTGCCCGAGTCGGAAGGCATCCTCTACTTCAATCTGAAACCTGCACACGCCTTCATACACAAGGACCTGAAGCCGCCTCAGCGCGCGCCCGATTATCAGAAGTTCGTTGACGCCACGGGCATCGATTGGGAGCACGACCTGGACCAGGTGGCCATTGCGCTGCACCGCATGCCCGACCCCAGCGGGCCCAACGGTCCTGTCGCCTACTCCATGGTGCTGGTGGGCAAGCTGACCGGCAATCGCCTCAACACCTGGCTTGAGGCCCACGCCACCTCGCGCGAATCCTACGCCGGCCACACCATCTATACCGTGCCGTCGGATGGACGCAGCGTCCGCGTAGCGCAAATCGGCTATGACATGCTGGCCATCTC
>Ga0224555_1002582_pt1 | contig 20790 bp, 17 predicted proteins | sample 714S23034metaG_FD_180687 | JGI IMG/M metagenome (GOLD analysis project Ga0224555, IMG submission 180687) | Peat soil microbial communities from Stordalen Mire, Sweden - 717 S2 30-34 | ecosystem: Environmental > Terrestrial > Soil > Wetlands > Peat | place: Sweden: Norrbotten County, Stordalen...
TTTCGTCGCCCGGTTCAGTGCCGGTGTTGAAGCCGGCCTTGATGAGACATTCCGGGCATAATCCCAACGGCACGTCGGGCGGCAGAGGTTTCTGGCAACCAGGGCAAATGCGTTTCGTATCCATAACGATGTTCCCTTCCACCCTTTACTTAAGAAATAGTTGCCCAAGGTTGCACGATAAAATCGAAAGCAACCATCCAACAACCCAAGTCAAAGGCTCACCCTTTTTTGGCCAGCACGGCAAATAAATGCCGTAACTCCTCGTCCACCTCGCCCGGTTCGGCGACCGTTTGTGCGATCTCATCCCGCAGTAATTTCCGGTAGTGCTGACGCAACCGGTGCACCGCCGATTTCACGGCGCTTTCGCTGAGGGCCAGCTTCTTCGCAAGTTCCGCGTAAGGCAGCAATGTGCGGTCGCCGACGAGACAGGGGTTCAATTCCACAAACAGTTCCGTGTTTCCTTCCTGTTCGTATTCCGTCCGAAGCCGTTTGAGAACTTCGTCCAGCAAAGTCAAAACCCAGCGCCGCTCGAAACTTCGTTCCGGCGTCACTTCATCCGCGGGTTCGCGTCTCAATATTGACGTATCAAGGCCTCTATCTGTCGGGAGCTGCCTGACTCTCTGCTTTAGGGCATCGCTTTGCTTTGCATGATGGGCACAGCGTTCTGCGCAGAGGCCTTCGGAGCAGTTGCATCAGGTTCAAGACCCAGCGCCCATTCGATCCCGCCAAGAACGTGCGCCTGATACGCCTTGCTGATCTCAATAGAATTTTTCCGATTGGGAATGTTGGGGTCACCATCCCAGATGTCTTCACGATGGCCGAGCGAGGTGTAAAAAACTTTTCCCGCGCCATACGGTTTGCACCAGGAAACGGCAAAATGTCCGGTCGAACCATTTTCTGGATTCTTGTCCAGAATGAGCAGCTCATGCACTTTCGCCGGGTCATAATTTTTGAACTGATAAATCTCCTCCTGCTGGATTGTCCAGGTTTTGCCGAGAACCGCCGTGGCCGGGTTTTGGCGATCCTCGTTCAAACATACCACGCCCACCTGCGGGCCATGATGCTGAAACTCGCCGCCGAGCATTTCAATAAATTCCGGCCAGCCATGAAACGTATCGCTCGCCGCGTGGATGCCGATGAAGGCGTGACCCGCCTTGATCCAGTCCAGAAATCCCTGTTTGTCGGGAATCGGCAGATCACCCGTCGTGCTTGCAAAAATCACGCCGTCGTAATTTTTCAGGGAAGCGGAAGAAAGTTTTTCCAGTGCCATTTTTAATTTTATTTCCCACTGGGATTCAGCCGCATTGAAAATCGCCTTTTCTTCGGGAGTCGCATCGTTTTTCAGCGGCGCCGGTTCTCCGCCCGGCTGCCGCACAAAATCCACGGTGAATTCGCCGCTCTTGTGCGCGAGCTGGGCCAGAATTTTTTCCGCAGTCGGAATCGAACTATGCCGGAAACCCGTCGTCGTCGTAACGATGAGAAGTTTTTTCGGCGCCGCCTGCAAAGAAGTCGCCGCCAACGCGATCAGACACAGGGCAAAGAGTGTTTTCATATTTGATTTTGAATGTCGTTCATGGTTCATCCACCACCGGCACCGGGCGCACCCAGATGTTGCGGAAGGAAACGGCATTGTTATGGAACTGCAACGCCAGCGGGCCGTATGGTCCGTGCGGCGTGTATTTCCCCGGCGAACGCCAGTTGGTCGCGCCGCGAATGGCCTGGTGATTTTGCGCCACGACGCCGTTGTGAAACACCGTAACATAACCCGGCGACAAGACTTCGCCATTGGGTCCAAAATGAGGCACATTAAAAATGATGTCGTAAGTCTGCCATTCGCCCGGTGGACGGCACGCATTCGCCAATGGCGGATGCTGGCCGTATATCCCCGCCGTGACGCCGTCGGCGTAAGTTTTGTTGCTGTAACAATCAAGGACTTGAATCTCATATTGGCCCATGAAGAAAACGCCGCTGTTCCCGCGTCCCTGACCGCTGTCCTTCGGCGGGGTCGGCTCGCGAAATTCCAGATGCAACTGGATGTCGCCGAATTCCTTCGTCGTCACGATGTCCCCCTTGGCGGAAACCGCCGCGCCGTCTTCCACCATCCAGAACGCAGGGCCGCCGGTCTTTTTATCGCGCCACTGGGACAAATCTTTGCCGTCGAACAATACAATCGCATCGCTCGGCGGCGAGGCATTCTCGCTGAACGTGCCCGGCGTCACCACCGGTGGTTGCGGACGTGCCGGATCGTGGACGTGCCATTTGCCACCCGGCTGCATCGGCGTGTCTTGGAAACCCGCGACCCCTTCAATCACAATCTCTTGCATTTTAGGTTTGGGCGGCGCTGCTTGCGCATTTTTCACCGGCCCGATTTGGGTTGAGCAACCAGCCACGACCGCGGCCAGGATCACGTTGGCCAGAAGGTTTCTGTTCATTTTGATTTTGGTTTAGTTTGCCACGAACTTCGTCCATTTTGCCTTGGACTTCGCGGACTTCACTGCCGTTTCAATAAAAGCCATGCCGATCACGCCGTCTTCCACCGTGGGAAAATCACATTTGCCGCGTTTGCCTTCGATGCGGGCGCGAATCGCGGTGACCACTTCGAGATGTTTGGCTGGCATAAAATCATTTCTTTTTGGCAAACGCCGCGTCGAAGGCGGTGGCGGTGGGGGCAAAATCCAGTTTGCGGACGAAGGCGCAGCTTTCCGTCGCGCCGTGAACGCGATCCATGCGGCCATCTTCCCATTCCACCGACAGCGGACCGCGATAGCCGACGTCGTTCAACGCGACGATGATTTCCTCGAAGTCGATGTCGCCGCGGCCGAGCGAGCGAAAATCCCAGAAGCGGCGGGGATCGGTGAAATCCGTATGACCGCCGAACACGCCCACCGAGCCGTCACCGTGGCCCCACCAAACGTCCTTCATGTGCGAGTGGAAAATGCGCTTCGGAAATTCACGAATGAACTTCACATAGTCCACGCCTTGGTAGCCGAGATGCGACGGATCGTAATTGAAACCGAAGCGCGGATGATTTTTCACGGCTTCGAGCGCGCGTTTGGCGGAAGCGATGTCGAAGGCGATTTCAGTCGGATGCACTTCGAGCGCGAAGTTGACGTTCTCTTTTTCAAACACATCGAGGATCGGCAGCCAGCGTTTGGCGAAGTCGGCGAAACCTTTGTTCAGGAAATCCTGGCTCGTCGGTGGAAACGCGTAGAACGCGTGCCAGATGGACGAACCGGTGAACCCATTGATCACGGCGGGAAAATCCTCGCTGCCTTTGCGGCCCGGTTTGGCGTTGAAAAATTTTCGCGCGGCCACGGCGGCAACTTTAATTTTCTCGGCGGCCCGCTGGCGGACGCCCTCTGGTTTGCCATCGCCCCAGACGCCGGCGGGGAGAATGGCCTGGTGGCGTTCGTCAATCAAATCGCACACGGCTTGGCCGACGAGGTGGGTGGAGATGGCAAAACATGTCAGGTCGTGCTTCTGGAGCAGCGCCCATTTCTTCCTGATGTAATCGGGTTCGGCGAGGGCGCGATCCACTTCAAAGTGGTCACCCCAGCAGGCGAGTTCCACGCCGTCGTAGCCCATGGCTTTGACAGCGGGCACGAGTTCGACAAGCGGGAGATCGGCCCATTGGCCGGTGAACAGTGTGACAGGGCGCGACATAAGCGGTGTTTCCGTTGTCGGGCAATCTTGCCAAGTAGAGCGGTCAGGTCAAGCACGTGATTCAAACACGGGAAAATAAAATTCGCGGCGCGCTTTGAATTTTTGACGTTGACACTTTCCCGCCGGTGGCGAGCATTTGGCAATTCTGTTTCCCATGAACAACCGTCACGACAAAATCCTCTTCTGGGGCTGTTTCATCGCTCTCATCACCACCAGTTACGCCTTCATCAGCCGCATGATTTTGTGCGGCGGGCAGTTCGTCACCGACTTCGGCCTCGACAAGGTGGCCGTCGGCGAGCTCCAGGGCGCGGGCATCTGGCCGTTCGGCGTCAGCATTATTTTGTTCAGCCTTTTCATTGACTCCATTGGCTACAAGATCGCGATGATTTATTCTTTCGTCAGTTATCTCGCCTATGCGGCGCTGGCGATGATGGCTTACAGTTCGATTCACGGCGTGACCGGCAACGCGCTCATTGCCGCGCAGAAACACGGTTATCAACTGCTCTATTGGGGCAGCATTATTCTTGGATTGGGCAATGGAAGCGTGGAGGCTTACGCCAACCCGATCGTGGCCACGATGTTCAGCTCGGACAAAACGAAATGGCTTAATCGTCTGCACGCCGGTTGGCCGGGCGGACTTGTTCTGGGCGGACTTTGCACGATTGCGCTCGCCGACACTCCCGACTGGCGCATCACGCTCGGGCTGATTTTGATTCCCGCGTTCGTTTTCTTTTTCATTCTCGCCAGTTTGAAGTTTCCAAAAAGCGAACGCGAACAGGCCGGCGTCGGGTATCTGGAAATGCTCAAGGAACTCGGCGCGTTTGGTGCGCTCGTCGGTTTTGGACTCGTGTTCGCACAGCTTGGACAGGTTTTCGGGTGGAGCAGCAGTTTGGTTTGGGGACTTACCGGCGCGGTCGTCGCAATTTTTGCCATCTCTACGAAATCCTTCGGCCGTTTCATCCTCGCATTTCTTATTGTCATCATGATGCCGCAAGCGACGACGGAACTGGGCACGGACGGCTGGATCACTTCCCTGATGCAAACGCCGATGCAGGCTGCCGGACACAATCCCGCGTGGGTGTTGGTTTATACGTCGGCGATCATGGTCGTTTTGCGTTTTTCCGCCGGGCCGCTTATCCACAAACTGTCTCCCCTTGGCCTTTTGGCGGCTTGCTCGGCGCTGGCCGCGATCGGACTCGCGGCACTTTCCAAGACCAGCGGCGCGGGCATGTTCACCATATTTGCCGCCGCGACGCTTTACGGCATCGGCAAAACATTTTTCTGGCCGACCATACTTGGCCTCACCTCGGAACAATGCCCCAAAGGCGGCGCGCTTACGTTGAACGCGATGGGTGGCATCGGCATGCTGGCGGTGGGCATTCTCGGTGCGCCGTTTATTGGCTATTTGCAGGAATCCTCCGCAACCAAGCAACTGGAGTCCGCCAACCCCGCGCTTTATCAAACCGTGACCGTGGAGAAACATTATTTGCTCGGCGCCTACAAAGCCATTGACCCGGCAAAAGCTGCTGCCGTCACCGACGACAGTTCAAAGGAGCAAGTTAAAGCCGCGACGACGACCGGCCAGTTCAGTGCGCTCGGTAAAATGGCGTTGTTTCCCATTTTTACACTGGCCTGTTACCTCGCGCTGATTGTTTATTTCAAATCGCGCGGCGGTTACAAGCCGGTGCAACTGGCGTCCGCTGGCGGAGTTGAATAGTTCTTACGACACCTTGACCCATTTGCGTTCGCGGGCGGCTTCGTAAATTGCCTGCATGGCGGTGACTCGGGCGGCGGCTTCTTGAGGGCTGACGAGCGGTTCGTTTTTAGCGCCGGCGATGGCGTTCAAAAACTGATCCATCGGCGCATGAGGCGATTTTGGCAGGTCCGTCCAAGGCTTGTGACTGTTGCTGTCGGCAATTTTCTGGCTGCGATAAAACAATTGGTCGTTCACGATGACCGCGTGGCCTTCGGTGCCGCTGATGAGCAGTTTCACCGGGTCTTCGATGTCCACCCAACCGGCGGCGAGCGTGCCAATGATACCGCTCTTAAAACGGATCAACGCCTCCCCGGTTTCATCGCAATCGCCGTAACGCCCAGTGACCGTCTGAATTTCCGCCGCGACCGAATCAAGGCCGCCCAACAGCCACATGAGGATGTCCAGCGTGTGCGTGCCGAGGTCGCCAAACGCGCCCACGCCGGCGATTTTCGGGTCAGCCATCCAACGCCATTCCGTGTCGAACCATCCGCCCAACGAACCATTGTGGCAGTTTGAGCCGCGGACACGGGTGATTTTTCCAAAATGACCCCTTTCGATTTCACCTCTTAGAAAAAGGTTTTTCGGGTCTGTCCGCAGGAAGTAGCCGGTGGTAAAAATCAAATGACCTTTCTCAATCGCCCCGGCCATCTTCCGGCTTTCGGCCGCAGTGATGCCCAGCGGCTTTTCGACGAACATATTCTTGCCCGCCGACGCCGCAGCCAACACAAGTTCATAATGACGATTCGTTTCGGACAGGATGATAACGGCGGAAATTTCCGGATCTGACCAGATGCTGTTGACTTCGGCGACGGCCTGCGCGCCGGCAATTGCCGCGTAGCGTTCGGCGCGCTTCGGATCGTGATCCCAGACGCATTTGACATGCACATCGCCACGCTTTTTTACCTCATTAAGGTAGTTCGGCGTGTGGATGTGCGCGACGCCGACGAAGGCCACGGCGATTTTTTTATCATCCTGCGCCCGGACAGGCAACGCGGCGGCAACCAAGGCAGCCGCTCCCGATTTCTTGATGAAGTCGCGGCGGGTGTAATTGATTTCCATGGGTCAAGCGAGGTTCCAGCCGGCGCGGTTGTCGCGTTTGATGAAACGATCCGCTTCGGGCGCGTTGGTCGCGCGCATGGCCGGGCCGTCCCACTCGATTGTTTTTCGAGTCTGCAGCGCGACACAGCCGAGCAGCATGATTTCCGTGAGTTGCGCGCTGATGGGAAAGCGCGAGTAGCAGAGTTGCGGATTGTTTTCCTTGATGGCCGCGATCCATTCCAAATGCTGCCGCCGGTCGTTGTCACCCGTGAAAAGATTGCGTGGGACGACCGGCGGGATCTGCGCCACGGCCGGATGTTTTTTGAAGTGCGTGAATTTATGTTCGTCGCGCAACTTCACGAAAAATTGCTCGCCATAATCATCCGGAGAAAACACGGTGCCTTTGTTGCCGATGAGCAGGCAACCGCTGCCGGGGATTTCGCCGAGCATTTCGGCGATGTCCGCCGTGAGGTCGCGCGGCGGTTTGTTGCTGTCATCGTGCCCGGACGGATTATCCGCCAGCGGCTGGCCACCGTCATACCACCAGAGTGTGACGGGAGTCAGTTCAATGAGGTCATGCCGGTGGAAGAATGTTTTGGACACGGCTGCAACCTCGGTTTTGCGCGCCGGAAATTGAAAACGAATTTTGGAACCGATGGGATAAGTCTCCGTGTTCATCCCGCCGAAAGCTTCGGCCTCAATCTCCGTCGGGTAGCCGAGTCGCAAGGCGCGGAACGGCATATTCACCGTATGACACGCCATGTCGCCGAGCGCACCCGTGCCGAAATCCTGCCAGCCGCGCCAGTTGAACGGATGATAGACGTGCATTTTATACGGACGCACCGGAGCCGGGCCGAGCCAGATATCCCAATTCAGTGTATCGGGAATCCGGTCCAAGCCCAGCGGCCGCGCCATTCCCTGCGGCCAAATCGGGCGGTCCGTCCAGATGTGGACTTCATTCACCTGCCCGATGATTCCGGCCTGAATACATTCCACGGCACGGCGCAATCCATCAGATGCACTGCCCTGATTGCCCATTTGCGTGACGAGGCCTGTTTCATGCGCCAGATTGCGGATGTAGCGCGCCTCGAAAATTGTCTGCGTCAGCGGCTTCTGGCCATAGACGTGTTTGCCCAACCGCATCGCGTGGGATTCGGCGATGGCGTGGAAATGATCCGGCGTGGATACGGTCACGGCGTCAATGCTCTTGCCGATCTCGTCAAACATGATGCGGAAATCCCGGTAAGACTTCGCCTGCGGATATTTCCGGAGCTGTTTCGCGCAATTCACGCTGTCCACGTCGCACAAGGCGATGATGTTTTCGCTGCTGCAGTAATCCGTGTCGCTCGCGCCCTTGCCTGTCGCACCGATGGCGGCAATGTTCAATTTGCCGTTCAGATTGCTGCCCCGCAGCAAGGTCGGGACGCCAAAAGCCACCGCGCCGGCGGCCAGAGTGGTGGTTTTGAGAAAGCTGCGACGCTTCCAACGAAGCGGTTGGGCATTACTGGATGGTTTCATTGGAAGACACTAGCAGTGAGATCAAGCGCCTTGAAAGAAATAAACGGCCGTCAGCATCGCGCGTTTGCGTGCTGCCGGGTGTGAGACAAAATTCTTCATTTACTTGGGATGCCAGTGCGGTAATCCCGCCTCCGGCCCAAAGGCTGGATATTCGTCGGGCCAGAAGGACCGATGTGCAGGGCCGAAGGCCCGCAATGTGATAGCCCGGGCTGCAGTGAGTCCCACGAGCGGAGGCCCGGGTCCGTCAATCCCATAAACCATCCAAGCCCTGAAGGGGGCGCCCTATCAACTCCGTTCTTTTGCATGAACACACAATGTCCCGCCCCTGCAGGGCGGAGAGGATGTTGGGGCTACTCTCTTGGGGCTCCGCGCTGCGCGCTCCACCCCAGGCTATCACAGGCCGGGCTTTCAGCCCGCCAGACTCGGAATGCGCATGTTTTATTGGGTTAATTCAGAATGTGACTAGCCAGCTAGTTACCGCCGTCTGAAAAAACAAGCCGGAAAACTCAATGTGAAGAATTTTGTCTCACACCCCGTGCTGCCCCCCATGTGACTTGAGGCTTGGCGAACAAGCAGGTTATCGGCACAATCCTTCACATTGCCCTGGACGTGGCAATACCCCGGATGGGTTACCTGCACAAGCGGCCAGTCTGAAAAAGTGAAAGCTGAGTTCACACAAATTTTAACATGAGCGAATCAAACGAAACACAAAAACCGGCCGCAGTTCAAACCCATGACCCGGCAACAGGCTGTTGCTGCTGCGACCGGACGCTTGCCTTCCTGGTGCTGCGCGGCTGGCTGGCGGTGCGCGCCATCCTGACGGGCATCGAGAAATTCGGCGCCTACAAGACCCTCCAGAAACCACTGATTGATCCGACCACCGGCATGGAAGACCCCAGCGGCGCGATGATCGACGTGAAGGTCAAATTTTATGCGCTCACGAATTACTCCGGCATTCCCGCACCGCTCAAGGACAAGTTCGCGAACGAGCCGTTGCTGCCCAGGTTCGCGCTGACAACGTTTGATCATCTGTTGGGGCCGGCGCTCATCGCCACCGGCGTCATGCTGTTGCTCGGCCTTGGCACGCGACTGTCGCTCTTCGTGCAAGGTTTGATTTACATCGCGTTGACCGTCGGTTTGATTTTAATCAAGCAGGACGACGGCATTTCTTGGCTTGGCATCCATGTCGCGCTCGTCGCGCTGGCTTTGATGCTCGCCAAACACAACAAATTCGCCCTCCTCACAAAATGGTAAATCAACCTCTCACACGACGCGAATTCATCGGCACCACCGCAGCGGCTGGTGCCGGCTTGATGCTGGCTTCCGGCGCAGACGTTTTCGGGCAGACGAAGTCGGCGAGCGGTAAAATGAATGTCGCGCTCGTCGGTTTTGGCGCACAAGGCCGCGTCTTGCTGGAATCGTTGCTGAAAATGGATGGCATCCAGCTTGTTGCCATTTGCGACATCTGGGAATACGCCCGCACCTACGGTGAGCGTTACCTGAAGAAAATGGGCGTCGAAGTCCGGGCCTACGAAAATTACGAAGAGTTGCTCGGCGGCGAAAAGGACTTGCAGGCCGTCGTCGTGGCCTGCCCGGATTTCTGGCACGCGCCCATCACCAACGCCTGCCTGAAGGCCGGACTTGATGTCTATTGCGAGAAGATGATGAGCAACACCATTGAAGGCGCGCGTTCGATGGTTCAGACGATGAGGGAGACGGGCAAACTGTTGCAGATCGGTCATCAACGTCGCAGCAATCCGCGTTATATTTTTGCGCTCAACCGGCTGGTTCGCGATGCGAAAATTCTCGGCCGCCTCACTGCCGCCAACGGGCAGTGGAATCGCGCAGTCACGGAAGATTTTGGGTGGCCAAAGAAAGCCGCGATGCCACCGGAGGAGCTGGCGAAATACGGTTACGCCGACATGCACCAGTTCCGCAACTGGCGCTGGTTTAAAAACCTCGGCGGCGGCCCGCTCTCCGATCTGGGTGCGCACCAGATTGATATTTATAACTGGTGGTTCGGAATGCCGCCCAAATCCGTAATGGCCAGCGGCGGGATCGATTACTACAAAAACCACGAGTGGTATGACAACGCCATGGTGATTTACGAATATCCGCTCCCGGACGGCGTGGCCCGCGCGTTTTATGAGGTGCAGACCACGACCAGCGCCGGCGGCGGCTACTTCGAATATTTCATGGGCGACGAAGGCTCGCTTAAAATGTCGGAAAATCCGAACCTGACCGCGCTTTACCGCGAGGCCCGCGCCCCGTCGTGGGACGGCCTGGTTAAGAAAGGTTACATCCGCGCCAAGACCAACGGCGCCGCCGCCACGCCCGATGCAGCCAGGGTGGACGTGCGCGAAACCGCCCAGCTCGCGGAATATGAAATCCCCGTGACGTTCAGCAAGGCGATCCACCAGCCGCACCTGGAAAATTTTTTCAACGCCATGCGAGGCAAAGCCCGGTTGAATTGCCCTGCCGACGAGGCCTTCTCCAGCGAATACGTCATCCACAAGGCAAACGAAGCCATCGCCGCCCAAAAAATGATCACCATAACCCCGCAGGAAACCAAAGCTTGAATCCATCGTCCTATGAATAGAACGTTTTTGAAATTGTCCTTTGTCGCTGCGCTACTCACCACCACCGCCGCGTTCGCGGAAGACCCAGTGGCGCTCAAAACCGATCTGCCCAAGCCGCTGTTTGTCGGCACCCCGGTTCCCATCAAGGTGTCAAATCTCGAACCTGCCCGCACCGGCAAGCGCCCCGATTTCATGGTTCCCGCCGGCACGGTTAATTTGGCCAGGGGTAAAAAAGTCACCTCCAGCGACAGCGACCCGGTCGTCGGCACGCTCGACTTGATCACGGATGGGGACAAGGAAGGCGACGAAGGTTCGTGGGTCGAACTCGGACCGGGAAAACAATGGGTGCAGATCGATCTCGAAAAAGACGCGAACATTTACGCCGTCGTGGTCTGGCATTTTCATTCCCAGGCGCGGGTTTACTTTGATGTCGTCGTGCAGGTTTCAGACGACCCGAAGTTTGAAAAGGGCGTGACCACGATTTTCAATGCCGATGCCGCCAATGAACTCGCCCTCGGCGCGGGCAAGGACCTCGCTTACATCGAAACCTACGAAGGCAAGTTGATGGACGCGAAGGGTGTGAAGGGCCGTTACGTCCGACTTTATAGCAAGGGCAACACGACCAACAAGCTGAACCACTACATCGAGGTCGAAGTGTTCGGCAAACCCGCGTCTTAAAAGTTTTGTCCCGATCTTAACCGCTATCTGAATCTCAATCCGTTCGGTCTGACAATTAAGATCAGGAAGCAGGGCCACGATTACGACAACCTCGCCAAAAGTTCGTTGGGCGATTTTTCTCGCCCTCGCGCTGCTCGCGCTTGCCGTCCGGCTGCCGCAACTCGGCCAACGGCCGATGCACACCGACGAATCTATCAACGCGTATATTGTCGGCCAATTGCTCGCCGGTGAACATTTCCGTTACGACCCGCAAGACCGACACGGCCCCGCGCTCGCTGCCGAAACGCTGCCAATTGTAACTTTGCTCGGCGCAAAACAATTCGCCGACCTGACCGAATCGCAATTGCGCCTGGTTCCCGCCCTCACCGGAGCCGCCGCCGTTTTGTTGTTTGGAGCGGGGGTGGAAATGTTCGGCTTCACCGCATGTCTGGTCGCCGCGCTGCTGTTCGCCTTTGCACCCCTGCCCGTTTATTACAGCCGCTATTTTATCCACGAAACGTTGTTCGTCGCCGCTACGCTTGGATTGACTCTGTCCGGCTGGTGGATGTTGCAAAAACAGTCTCTATCGTCAGCCGCGCTCGCCGGATTCTGTGCCGCGTTGATGCTCGCGTGCAAGGAAACCGCCGTCCTTCATTTTTTCGCACTCATGCTGGCTGGATTTGTGTGTTGGATTTTCAGTTCTCACAAAAACTCCCGCGTTGGTTTTCCGCCGCCAACGATCATTCTCACGGCGTTCGTGGTTTTCCTTTTCGTTCTGGTCCTGCTGTTCACCTGGTTCGGCCAAAACTGGCGGGCGTTCGCCGGTTTGTCCCGCGCCGTTTCGCGTTTCGCGGCGCGTGCCGGTGGCGAAGGGCACGAAAAACCCTTTTGGTATTATGCGCTTTTACTTGGCAACGGCTATTCCGGAGGAATCATTCTCGTGCTGGCTGCCTTGGGAATGGTTGGAATTCTGCCGGCGTTTTTCAGCAAGCCAAAGCTCAGCCCGCCCGACCCGTGTGTTTTTCTGGCAGCGTATGCGCTGGCCATCTCTGTCATTTACAGCGCCATTCCTTACAAAACGCCGTGGCTGGCGCTAAACTTCTGGCTGCCGCTAACCATTTTGGCGGGCCTCGGCGGCGGATGGATCTGGCAAAGGGCAACAAAAGTCCGCCGGTTACTGTGGATTCCTGCCGTTGCACTCGGAATCCTGCTGCTGAAAGACACCTGGAATCGGGCATTTTCAACTCCGGCGGACGAAACCAATCCTTACGCCTATGCGCACACATCGGAAGATTTGTTGCGGCTCCCGGCACGGCTGCAAGAACTGGCGCGCCAAAATAAATTGTCAAACCCGAGAATTGCCGTGATCGCCGCCGATGCGTGGCCGTTGCCCTGGTATCTGCGGACCTTTTCACAGGTCGGATTCTGGCAGCCGGGACAGGAAATCGGCACGGCGGATTTTTTCATCACCACGACGGACGTGTCCGGCAAACTGGCGGACAGGCTAAAACACTTTCGTCCAGAATTTTTTGGCGTACGGCCAAATGTGCTGCTAGTTTTGTGGTCACCGCTGCAAATGACATCGAACTATGAGTGATCCGAGCATCCACGTTTTCAACCATCACGCGATGGCCACGCAGTTTCAGGTGCGTATCGCGGGCGAGGAAAAGCATTACGCGGCGCAGGCGGCGCAGGCGGCATTTGCCTTGACCGATAACCTCGAATCGCAATTGAGCCGTTTCCGCGAGAACAGCGACATTTCCCAAGTCGCGCAACTGGCGCCCGGCGAACAATTGCGGGTGAGTGAGCCGGCTTTTGCCTGTCTCGAAATTGCAAAAAAGATGGAGCTTGCCACGCGCGGCGCCTTTTCCATCACCGCCGCCGCACTGATAACACAACCAGGCCAGCCGCGGTGGAGCTTGTTCGAGGAACACTTTTCCGTCCGCTGCGACAAGGGAAAGTTGGAGTTTGACCTCGGCGCGATCGGCAAAGGTTTTGCGCTCGACCGCATGGCGGAGGTTTTGCGTGAGTGGGATTGTCCGGCATTTCTGCTGGTGGCAGGCGGCAGCAGCATTTTGGCGGGCGAACCACCACTGGGAACTACCGGGTGGTCCTGCGGTTTGGGTGATGACAATTCGCCGCGGCGATTCTGGTTGAAAAATGGTTCTCTGAGCGGCTCGGGCCTGGCGGTGAAGGGACGGCACATAGTGGATTCGCGCACGGGCGAACCGGCGGCGCGAACAAATCGCGCATGGGCGTTGTCTCCAACTGCCGCCGAGTCCGACGCGCTTTCAACGGCCGCCATGGTTTTGGACGAGGCAAATGTGTCCAACGTCCTCTTAAGCTTGAACGACTCGTCCGTGTGGCTGCATGATGGACGCGAATGGAAACAATTCGGCGGTCGGAAAAGGATTGGCGAAGCGCAGCCGCGTTCGAACGCCGCTGAGGAGAATCACCGGCAGAGAGCAACTTTCCCTTAATCACCAAACCCTCCGGGTTGGAAACCTGATTCAATCAACATGAAAAAAACATCCTCCAGGAACATCAGCCGGCGCCGTTTCATTGGCACCGCCGGCACCGCGCTCGCTTTACCGCTGATTCTCCCCGGCTGCGCCGCCGGTTTGACCCGGCGTCCCCAGCCTTCCAATCGCATCACGCTGGGTGTCGTCGGTTGGGGCATGCAGGGACCCGGCAATACCAAGTCCTTCCTTTACGAGGACGATTGCCAAGTAGTCGCCGCGTGCGACCTGGACCATGAACATCTGCAACACGCGGTGGACACAATCAACGACCATTATCACAACAAAGACTGCGCCGCCTATCATGATTACCGCGAAATAATGGCGCGCGACGACATTGACGCCGTGATGCTGGCGGTGCCGGATCACTGGCATGAATTGGTCGCCACCGAAGCGGCCCGGCACGGGAAGGACGTTTACGGCGAGAAGCCGCTGGCTCACACGATTGCCGAGCAGCAGGCCATCGTCCGCGCCGTCCAGGCGCACAACATTGTCTGGCAAACCGGTTCGTGGCAGCGATCGGTTTCCACATTCCGCAAAGCGGCGGAAATTGTCCGGAACGGTCTCATTGGCAAAGTGACGCACGTTGAAGTCGGCTTGCCCGCCGGCCATCACGATTTTGCCGACACCGAACCGGCGCTGCTGAAGAAACTGGCTTCGCTGCCGGAGAAAGTGAACAGTCCTGTCGAGGTGGTGCCCGGTACTCCCGCGTGGAATCTGGCGGTGACGCCGCCCCCGCCCGAATTGGACTACGAGCTGTGGATTGGCCCGGCGAAGATGGAGCCGTATATCGAATCGCGCGTGCACATGAATTGGCGCTGGAATTACAACACCGGCGGGGGCCAGTTACTCGACTGGATCGGGCATCATTGCGACATTGCGCATTGGGGATTGGGGTTTGACCGATCCGGCCCCTCGGAGATTGATGGGCATGGGGATTTTCCACCTGCCGGCGCGATTTGGAACACGTGCACGAAATACCGGATTGAATTGAAATACCCGCAGGACATCACCATGACCATTGCCGGTGGTTATCCCGATATTAGCGAAGGCACCAAATGGATTGGAACCGAGGGCTGGGTGTGGGTGAATCGCGGCGGTTTTGAGGGTTCCAATCCCGAATGGAAGCGCTACAAAGACCTGCCGGAGAATCTCCGCAAGGTGAGATTGTATTCATCGCGGAACCATATCCGGAACTTTCTGGACTGCGTGAAATCGCGGCAGCCCACCATCGCGCCTGCGGAAACGGCGCATCATTCGGCCATTCCAGGGCATTTGGGACTCATTTCCATGCTTACAGGCCGGAAAATCCGGTGGAATGTTGAGCAGGAGGAAATCGTTGGCGATCCAGAGGCGAGCAAGCTCCTGACACGCGAGTACCGCGCGCCGTGGAAGTTGAGTTGAACCCGTTGAGAAATTCAAACACACAAAAGCCCCTGATTTCAGAGGACTTTTCCATTCTTGATTGGCTGCGGAGCCAGGACTTGAAACCGCCCAACATGACAGAGCTTTCAACCCTCTGCGGATTCAGATTACCTGCGGCGCAATCACTCGCGGATGGATAATCGGCGTTACCGGCAAGCCTGTACTAAGTGCAAAAATTGATCCGCATCAGGCCCCTTCCCTCTCGCATAGTAGTGATTTAGCAGCCCACGCAGGGTCGCATCACAGCGCACCGTCCCTAACGGGTAGCCCATGGTAGCCACAAAAAGGCACAAAAATAGCTTTCTTGTGGGAGTGAGTTCAGCTCAAGAAAAAAATGGCGCAAACATTGGCGGGAATGCCGTCGGGAAGACGCAAGTTGGAGAACTGTCCCATAAATGGGCACAGCGATACTCCGCAGGTAGAATCTTTTGGGGAGCCGGCTTCGTTTTGGCAATCTTGAGTTTGGTAGCGGTCGTCGCCATTTCGTATCGGTCGGGGAAGCAGCTCCAGGAGGCCACGCGGGCGGTTACGCACACCCGCGAAGTTTTAGACGAACTGGGGGACATCGCGGCCCGATTAAGTGAAGTGGAAAGCGCCGCACGCAGCTTCGCCATCTCCGGCAAACAGTCGCATCTGAGTCCATTTTACACAGCAGCCGAAGCCGTGCCTCCTCAAGTGGATGAACTCAAGCTCCTCCTCCGAAACGACCCCAGTCGGCTTCGATCCGTTACCAAGATTGAACCCGTGATTGCCAAGCACCTCAAGGTTATGAAGGACATGGTGGAGCTGGGTGATAAGAACCTGTTTCGAGGGTTCGGCCAACGTAGTCTAACCGACGAAGGGAATAATCTGATGGGGCAGATCCGGGCCGCTTTCAGCACGATGGATAAGGAGCAACGTGCGCGGTTGGACCAGGAAGAAACGGCCGTGGCGGCGAAGGCGGAACGCGTCACAGTGATCAGCTTGGCCGGAAGTGTGCTGGCCGGCGTGCTTGTTCTGGCGTGCGGCGCGTGCGCGCTCCGCGCCATGCACGGTCGCGGAAAGGCAGAGGAAAAACTGGACCGATTGCTGGGCTCGATGCCAGACGCCCTGGTCCTCGTCAACGCGGAAGGCAAAATTGTCGGCAGCAACGTGCACACTGGAAAACTATTTGGTTATAGCGACCGGGAGCTCCAAGGGGAAAGCATGGCGCTGCTGGTCCCGGAACGCTTTCGAAAAAACCAACGGCAATATTACGCCGCGTTCTTCTCCCAGCGCGGCGGTCGCGTTCCGGAAACGACGATGGAGCTTTGCGGCTTGCACAAGGACGGTCGAGAGTTCCCGATCGAGGTGAGTACAAAGCCGTTGGCCGCCGAAAAAGGACTGGTTGTCACCAGCGCGATTCGCGACATCACCGAGCGCAAACACGTGGAACAACAAATCTCCAAACTGAACAAAGAACTGGAACACCGCGCGATGGAGTTGGAAAACGCCAATAAAGAATTGGAAGCATTCAGTTACTCGGTTTCGCATGATTTGCGTTCGCCGCTTCAGAACATCGACAGCTTCAGCCTCATCCTGATGGAAGATTACGCCAACCAGCTCGATCCCGAGGGCCTGGATTACGTTCAGCGACTGCGGGGGAGTTGCCAACACATGGAGGACATTATTGATGCTCTGCTGGCGTTGTCCAAGATGATGCGTACAGAGTTGCTGGTGGACCATTTCGATCTTAGCGCCCTGGCGAATGCCGTGGCCGCTGATTTGAAACAAAAAAACCCGGACCGGCTGGTGGACTGGGTCATTGCCGAGGGGCTGACCGCCGAGGGCGACGCCCAGTTGTTGAGAGTCGTGCTGGAGAATCTGTTCGGCAACGCGTGGAAGTTCACGGCGAATCGTCCGCGCGCGCGGATTGAATTCGGGGCGCTCCCTCAATCGAACGGCGCCAAAACCTATTTCGTGCGCGACGACGGCGCGGGTTTTGACATGGCACGCGCGAGTCATTTGTTCACTCCCTTCAAGCGCCTGCACGACCAAAGCGAGTTTCGTGGCACCGGTATCGGGTTGGCGACCGTGCAGCGGGTCATTCACCGCCATCAGGGTAAAATCTGGGCCGAGGGCGTCGTCGAACACGGCGCAACATTTTGCTTCACCCTGACGGGTGAAGCCGGAGAATCAAATGGACAAAATCATCATCCCGCCAAACCAAAGTAATTCATCCGAAACGGGCATCACGAACAAGGCCTTGCGGGCTTTGATTGCGGATGACTCGGAAAACGATGTTCTGTTTCTATTGCGCGCATTGCGAAAGGCTGGCTATGAGCCGGTTTACGAACGCGTCAGCACCGCCCCGGCTATGAAGGCGGCGCTCCAACGGCAAACATGGGACATTGTCATTTCGGATTACGAGATGCCCAACTTTGGCGGGTTTGAGGCATTGCAACTGTTGAAGGAAAGCGGACACGATCTGCCATTCATCCTGGTATCAGCAGTGGTCAGCGAGGAAACGGCCGTGGCGGCGATGAAGGCTGGCGCGCATGACTACATCATGAAGCGCAACCTGGTGCGGCTCGCGCCCGCAATTGAACGTGAGTTGCGCGAGGCCCAGACGCGCGGGGCACGCAAAGCTGCAGAAGAGGCTTTACGCCAAAGCGAGGAGCAACTGCGTCAGGCCCATAAAATCGAGGCCGTAGGCCGACTCGCCTCCGGTGTGGCCCATGACTTCAACAATATTCTGACCGTCATTACGGGTCATAGCGAACTCTTGTTAAGACAACTGGACGCCGATGATCCGCGGCGTAAAAACGCCGAACAAATCGAGAAGGCCGCATACAGGGCCGCGGCACTGACGAGGCAATTACTGACTTTCAGTCGCAAACAAGTGATTGAACCCCGCGTGCTGAAACTCAATGCCATCATCCTTAACATAGAAAAAATGTTGCGCCGGCTCATCGGGGAAGACATCGAGTTTTGCACGGTACTCGACTCGGGGGCAGGGCACATCAAGGCCGACCCCGGCCAAATCGAACAGGTTATCATGAACCTCGCCGTGAACGCCCGCGATGCCATGCCCAACGGCGGCAAACTGACCGTCACCACCGCCAACACCACACTGGACAAAAACCAGCTGAACAATTTCCCCGATTTGTGTGCGGGTGACTACGTCATGCTGACAATTGCGGACACCGGCACAGGGATGAGTGAAGAAGTCAAAGCGCACCTGTTTGAACCCTTTTTTACCACCAAACCTCCGGGCAAAGGCACGGGTTTGGGTCTTGCGACGTGCTTCGGGATCGTCAAACAAAACACCGGCCACATCAACGTGCATAGCGAGTTGGGAAGAGGCACGACGTTCAAGATTTACTTCCCTCAGGTGCAATCGGCGCTTGAATCACCCCGCGTTCGCATCATGCCGACAGAGGCGACAGGAGGCAACGAAACGGTGCTTTTAGTCGAGGACGAACCCGTGGTGCGCGAATTAGCCGTTGCCACATTACGCGAGAAGGGCTACACCGTTGTTGAAGCGGTCAACGGCGAGGAAGGCCTTCGCATGGCACGGCAGCACGATGGGAAAATTGACCTTGTGCTGACCGATGTCGTCATGCCCGTCATGGGCGGCAAGGAAATGGCAGATGCCCTCCGCACGTCTCATCCGGACACGAAGGTTCTATTTACATCGGGATATACCGAGGATGCCATGGGGCATCACGGCGTGCTGCGGCCGGGCATTTTATTCCTCCAAAAACCTTACATGACGGCCACTTTGGCGCGCAAGGTGCGCGAAGTCTTGGATGAAGGTCTGCTACAAAGCCGCTAAGACATCAGCGGAAATCTCCTTCCCGTTCGCGGATTTGTGTGGTTGACAATATCATACCCCCCTATGAGTTGTGATCTGATGCAATCTGCTGTCAGGCCACATACTTTCCTGATCCGGCGAAAGACATCGGGCTGAACATGCTTTCCATATTCCATTGCCCGCACCGGCCGCGAACGGTCATCTGTGAGACCCTGAGCCAGGCGGCCAGGCTCCTTTTATTTTTGGGGTGTCACCTCCCCGCCTTGAAAAAGGAATGGGCGAACGGGATTTCCGCTTGCCTTTGAATTTTGAGGCAGGGTCGGCTCGCTGTGCCGACCGGACGCCGCAACGCGGCTGCCCGGCCATTCGATCTCGATAGTGCTCCGGCTTGCAGGGGCCGTCCACCGGCACGCCGAGGCGATCGTTCGCGCTTGTCGCCCCGGCTAATCTCGCTTTTCGATCTTCACTTCCACTGACAGGGTTCGGTCGGTCGTTCCCTTGTAGGTGCCGCTCACGGGCGCCACGTCGGTGTAATCGCGGCCAACGCCGATTTTCACGTAGGTTTCATTCGGCTGGCAATTATGAGTGGGATCCAGCGCCTGCCAGCCGGCGCCGGGCACAAAGACTTCCGTCCACGCATGAGTGGCGCTGGCGGCCTGGGTCGCGAGATATCCGCGCATAAGTAATTTGCCATGATGCGTTTCAAATCACCAATGTTTTCAAGGCTTTTGTGCATTTTTGATGTCGAGTGCATATGGCGCGGATATACAGCGAATGAACATTTGCCTTCCTGGAAACGTCTAAGGGCTAACAGAGAGACTGTGTATGAAGGGAACGTGGAGCGACGTGCCTCGCGGGAATCATTCGGAGGGTTTTATGACAACAAACATCTTATCCAGGTCGGTCGTCGGGAAATCAGCGGGGCCGTCGCGGGAAAATCAAACGGCAGCGGTGGTGTGCGCCGTGTTGATGCCGCACGCGCCCATCCTCGTGCCTGAAGTCGGCGGCGAAAGGGGCGGCGCGGCGCAGGCGAGTTGCCGGGCGATGCGCGAAGCGGCGGCGTGCGTGCTGAGTTTTCGACCGGAGACGCTGGTGTTGATTTCGCCGCACTCGCCGCGCCAGCCACGAGCATTCGGCGTCTGGGCTGGGGAACGTCTCCATGGCTCATTTGCTCAGTTTAACGCTCCCCGCGCGCATGTGAGCCTCCCCAACGACACGCAGTTGGCCCACGCCATCGTCACCGAGGCCAAGATCCGCGATCTGGCAACCTGGATGATTCACGACCGAACTCTCGATCACGGTGCGCTGGTGCCGCTTTGGTTTCTTGCCGAGGCCGGCTGGGCTGGACCCACTATCGTTCTGAGTCTGAATTATCCGCAGGACGGCGGGCTGAGTGAACTGGGGGAAGCTATCGCTGCCGCCGCCCACGCAACCCATCGCCGCATCGCCATCGTCGCGAGTGGTGACATGAGTCATCGTCTGACGCCGGACGCTCCGTGTGGTTTTCATCATCAGGCTCATCAATTCGATGAAACCTTCATTCGTCTCGTCCGCGATGGCGATTACCATGAGATTCGGAACATCGATCCAGAACTGCGAGAACTGGCGGCGGAAGACGCGGTGGACTCCACTTTGGTCGCGGCTGCGGCTGTGGATTGGAGGACCACTGGCCACAAGGTTCTCAATTACGAAGGACCGTTCGGCGTTGGCTACGGCGTGGCGATCCTGTTCGCGGAAGAATCAAACCCGGCCGATAGGCGACCGGCTCCAGCTCACACCACCCACCGCGAGGGCGTTATCCTGCCCGGTCTGGCTCGCCAATCAGTAACGGCGGCGCTGCGCGGCAGTTCCGAGCTTCCG
>Ga0224555_1002583_pt1 | contig 20786 bp, 18 predicted proteins | sample 714S23034metaG_FD_180687 | JGI IMG/M metagenome (GOLD analysis project Ga0224555, IMG submission 180687) | Peat soil microbial communities from Stordalen Mire, Sweden - 717 S2 30-34 | ecosystem: Environmental > Terrestrial > Soil > Wetlands > Peat | place: Sweden: Norrbotten County, Stordalen...
TCGCGCCCGATCTGTATTGCGACCTGCTTTCTGCCGCCTCAAAGGGATCTTTCTTCAACCGCTACATTCGGGGCCACTTCCGTCATGCCAAACTGCCGCATGAAAACTAAGTGGCATTGGGCTCAAGCCCGCCCTCCATCTGGCGTTATGCTGATGTAGTGAGTGAGAGACTCTACTACACTGATTCGTACTTGCGGGAGTTTCGCGCGCGGGTAACGGACCGCTCCGCCGACGGGCGCCGCATCTACCTGGACCGCACCGCTTTCTATCCGGCGTCGGGCGGGCAGCCGCACGATACGGGCTCGATCGCGGGCGTGCCGCTGGTGGAGGTGGAAGACGAAGGCGAGCGCATTGCGCATGTGGTGGCGGCGGCGGTCGACGCGGACGAGGTGGACTGCCGCATCGACTGGGAGCGCCGCTTCGATCACATGCAGCAGCACAGCGGGCAACATCTGCTCTCGGCGGTCTTCGTGGAGCGGTTCGGCGTCGCGACCGTCAGCTTCCACCTGGGACAGGAGAGTTCCACGATCGACCTGGAAACCGGGACGCTCGATCCCGCGCGGGTGCTGGAAGCCGAGCGGCGCGCCAACCAGGTGGTCTGCGAGAACCGGCCGCTCGCGGTTTCCTTCGAGGATGCCGCCGAGACTCGCGACCTGCGCAAGCCATCCGAGCGCGCCGGCACGCTGCGCGTGGTTTCCATCGAGGGCCTAGACCGCAGCGCCTGCGGCGGCACGCACGTCGCGCGCACCGGAGAGATCGGGCCGATCCTGCTGCGCAAGCTGGAGCGCATCCGCAATACGACGCGCGTGGAGTTCCTGTGCGGCGGGCGGGCCGTGGGCCGTGCGCGCGCCGATTTCGACGCGCTCTCGCGCGTGGCGCAGATGGTCTCCGGATCGCTCGACGAGGCGCCGGGGCTGGTGGCTGCGCAGTTCGAGGCGGCCCGCAATGCCGACAAGCTGCGCCGCAAGCTGGAAGGTGATCTGGCGCAATATCAGGGCAGGGAACTGTACTCCGCCACGGCGCCGGACGAAGCCGGGGTGCGGCGCGTGCTGCGCCGCCAGCCGTCCGGCAATCTGGAGGATCTGCGGGCCATCGCGCAGAGCTTCACGGCGCAAGCGAAAGCCGTGTTCGTAGCCGCGCTGGACGAGCCGCCTGCCTTGCTGCTGGCCGTTTCGGCCGATAGCGGCGTGGATGCCGGCAAGGTGCTGAAGGCCGCCCTGACGCAGGCTGGCGGACGCGGCGGCGGCAATCAGCGAATGGCGCAAGGCAGTCTGCCCAGCCGCGAAGCTTTGGAGCAGGTGCTCGGCCAGATCAGAACATCTTGAGCCGCAGGAATTTCCGCGGATCTTCGCGAAACTCCTTCATGGTCGAATGGAGCTGCTGCAGCGCGCCGTTCAGCGACTCATAGGCCTGCGCGTTCGAGAGCATCTGCCCCATGGCGCCCTCGCCGGAGTTGAGTGCGTCCACGTTTTCGATCCAGGCAGCCACGCGCCGGTTCCATGCGATATACGCCGCGTCACTGGCGATCCACTCGCCGCCGGCGCCCTTGCCCGCATTTAGATCGGCCAGCGTATGGCGCACCTGCGCGAGCTGGTCGCGGATCCGATCGTATTGCGTGGTGTCGCGCAGGAGGCTGTTGGCCTGCAACTGTGCGAGCCGATCATCCAGTTGCCGCAGCGAGGCGCTCAGGTTGTCGTGCATGGTGGCGGTATACAAGGCTTGTCCCAAATCGGACTGCGATGCGGTGGCGGCGTGGAACTCCTTCTCCACCTTGATCACACCATCCACAAACTGGTCGTACAAGGTGGTGCTGACCACGAACTCGCCGAGGGGACCTTTACCGGCCTGGATGTCCTGGAGAATCTGGTCGATCTTCCGCAACTGCGCGTCGAACTGCCGCAGATCGATGTTCTGCATGAAGTTGGATGGCGGCGGAAAGCGCAATTCGCCGCCGGCCCGCACGGGTTGCGGGCTTCGCCCCATGTTGATGTCGATGTACTGGTCGCCCAGCAGGTTGGCGCTGTCGATGGTGGTTAGGGAGTCGTCGGGGATATAGGGCAGGAACTGCGCCTCAATCTTCAGGCGCACCTCCACCACGCGATGGGGATCCTTCGAACGGGAGAGCTGGACGGACGCAACCCTGCCGATTTTCACGCCGTTCAGCAGGACATCGGCGCCCGGTTCGAGTCCCGTGGAATCGGGAATGTGGATGGTGAGGTATGCCTTAGGCTGCAGCCACGTTCCGCCGCTCAGCAAAAAGACCAGCACCAATAGCACGGCAATGGCGGACACTGCCACGAGGACGATGCGGAGTTTCGCCCCCCGAAGCTTGTGGGGAGAAGGCATGCTTCTTTTCGATTGTAGCTGAAGAGCGGCCTGAGAGGCCGCTTGCAGGCCGGGGGCCTGCCCCACTACGGAGCGGATCCCAGATGCAGCGCGACGATCCCTCCGGTGAGCCTTTCGAACTCTACGGGGCCGAAGCCGGCGGCGCGCATCATCTCCGCCAATTCCTCCGGCGCGGGAAACTTGCGCACCGACTCTGGCAAGTACGTGTACGCGTCGCGCGATCCCGATAGAGCGCCACCGATCACGGGAAGCACGCGCCGCGAATAGAAGCTGTACAATGCACCGAATAGCGGATTGGGCGGCTGCGAGAATTCCAGGATGGCCGCCAGTCCACCACTGCGCAACACGCGCCGCATCTCCCGCAGGCCGGCTTCATAATTGGCCAGATTGCGGAAGCCGAATGCCACCGTAATCAGGTCGAGCGAAGCGTCTGCCAGGGGCAGGCGGAGGGCGTCGGCTTCGAACAATGGATTGCCCCCGAGCTTCGCACACGCGGCCACCAGCATGGGATGGCAAAAGTCGGAGCCCATCACCTTCGAGCCGGGCGCGCCGGCGGGCCGCCCGCGTTGGAGCGCGCGCACCAGATCGCCGGTGCCGCAGCAGATGTCCAGCACGCGCGCGGCGGGACGCGCCAGCACATCGTGAACGCGGGCCACCGCGTGCGCGCGCCAGTAGCGGTCGATGTTGAACGAGAGGAGATGGTTCGCCAGATCGTAGCGATGCGCCACGCGGCCGAACATAGCGCGCACCCACTCGGCTGCCTCCCGCTCGCTGCGCGCGCCCTGCGGCGTAGTGCCCTTCATGCCAGGGCGGCCTGGATGGCGGCCAGCGCCGGTTCGTCGCCGATGCCGGACACCACTTGCACTTCTCCGATACGCACAGGCAACACGAAGTGGACCCTACCCTGGATGGTCTTCTTGTCGCTCACCAGGCGCGCCAGCAAGCGCTCAGCCGGGATGCCCGCAAGCGAAGGAATTGGGCCATAGAGGCGGATAGCTTCGAGGATATCCACGGCGTCTTCGGCCGAGACATGGCCGGTCATTTGCGCCAGGTACACGGCGGCGCGCATGCCAAACGCGACGGCTTCCCCATGCAGGAGGCGGGTGTAGCCAGTCTCGGCTTCGAGCGCGTGCCCAAAGGTATGGCCGAAATTCAAGATGCGCCGCAGGCCACCTTCCCGCTCGTCGGCGGAAACCACTTGCGCCTTGATCTCGACCGACTCGGCGATGATGCGATCCACCGCTTCCGGCTGGCGCGCCAGCACGGCGGCGCTCGATTCCGCGAGGAACCGGAACAGCGGCTCGCTGCGAATCACGCCCGCCTTCAGGATCTCGTAGAGGCCCGCGCGGTATTCGCGATCGGGCAGCGTGTCGAGCACGCTCGGGTCGATCAGCACGGCCAGCGGTTGGTGGAAGCTGCCGATGAGGTTCTTGCCGATTTCCAGGTTGACGCCGGTCTTGCCGCCGATGGCCGCATCCACCTGCGCCAGCAGCGTGGTGGGGATCTCGACCACCGGAATGCCGCGCATGAAGATGGCCGCCAGAAAGCCGGCCATATCCGTCACGATGCCGCCGCCGAACGCGATCACCAGGCTGGTGCGGTCGGCGCCGCGCCGGACCATCTCCTCGGCCAGGCGCTCGACGTGCGCCAGGCGCTTCTGGTCTTCGCCGCCGGGGAGGAAGAGCAGTTGGTGGGGGATCGCGGCGAGACCTTGTTCCAGGCGCGCGCCCTGGTGGCGCCATACGTCCTCGGTGGAGACGACGAATACTTTGCCGGCCTTGGGGGGGACGTATTTAGCGGCGTGTTGCAGGATGCCGCGTTCTACCACGGCGTTGTAGGGAGCTGGCGGGGTTTCTACGTGGAAGGTGGGCATATTGACCGTTGTAACATGCGGGGCGCGGGGAGTTTCACGCCAAGGGGCCGCCAAGTGCGCCAAGAAGACGATTTCGTGTTGCATTTGGTTGCATTGGTTGCATCGGGGTGGGTCATTGCAGGGGGGCTTGGCCATCGGCACTGGCACCGGCGGGTGTGACGAACAAAGCCTAACGTATTGATTATAAATAACATGGCCGTGGTTTGTGCGAAGGTTCCGCGGATTTGCGGCGATCTGAACCGATTCCAATCGGGTCACCTGGCCCGGCTCGGATTTCCCCCGGGTGTTACATGCTCGTAGCCTCTGCGAGCTATTGGAATTCGCGGATGCAATAAGCAACGTTTTTCTCGATTTCATGTTTGCATCCGGTTGCAGCGACGGGTGGCCGTTGAGGTGCTGTTGCCTCCCGAGAAGATCAGATTACCACGGGTGTTCCGCGGCTTTGGTTGACAGGCTGGCGATTTATGCTTGTTTTCAATAAGATCCTGGCGGTCGTCGGCTGGTGATCGATATCGGTTTCATCGGGCTGCCGCAGTACAAGTGTGCCAGAAGCGAGGCTTGAGGGCGGGGCGCTGGCCGCGCCTCGAAATCGTGCACTTTCAAGCGAGAACTAGCAAAATCAGGCCGATTAACAATCGGCCTGCAGGTTGCCAACCCAATGCCACTTACTTTTCGAGCGGCGCTCGGAAGTGAAACATTTATTGGCACTTATGTTTTCGGGCCGAAATCGAGTAACTATGGACGCGATCATGGCCCCCACGCCAATCGTGTGCTGGCTCTGGGATCGACGCTCCTCCTGCATCTTGAAATCCGGAGTCCGACTAATGGAATCAAGGGGTTGCATTGCTCGCACGAAAAGTAAGTGGTATTGGGTTGCCAACCTGCCCCACAAGCAAACTGCCTCAGCTTGGATACGCAGCGGCCACGTGCTTTTTGACGAAGGCCAGATCGCGGGCGATGGCGGCCATGTCCGCAGGCTCGTATTCCAGATGCAGGGATAGCGGGCCGGCGAAGTGCGCGGACGCCAGCAATGCGAACACCTGCGGCCAGTTCACCATGCCTTCGCCGATGGGACACATGCGCATGGTCCACTTGCCGCTCACTTTCTCCCAATAGAAATCCTTGAGGGCCACCATTTTGATGCGCGGCAGGGCCATCCGCATGGCGACGTTCCAGCCGGCCTCGCCGCCTTCCGCGGTAGCGTGGCAGGGATCGAAATAATAGCCGATCCAGTTGGGGTCCTGACCGTCGATTACGGCGCGGCCGTCCCATACGGCTTCGCCTACGTAGTTGCCGGAATGATTGTGGAATCCCGCCACCATGCCGTAAGCGCGCGCGAGCGACACCAGGCCGGTCACGTCGCGGCGCACTTCGGTGATGCGCGTTTCGATGTTATCGGCCGGCCGGTAGTTCCAGTAGCCCAGCTTCCAATAGGGCACCTTCATGCGGTCGCGGCCGCAGAGTGCCAGCACGTTGTGTATGTTGGGATCGGCCGCGGTCACGAACGCGGTCGTGATCATGGGGACCTCGACGCCTTCGGCGCGAATGGCTTCCACGGCGCGATACAAGTCGGCAGCGGAGAGCGCCGGCTCGACATGGCCCCCAGGGCGCACTGTAAGATCGCAGCCGGCGAAGCCCAGATCTTTGAGGACGCCGCCGAGTTCGGAATAGTGGAGCTTGGGCAGATGCTTGGAGAACAGGCAAATGGTGGGCGCCGGGCGGGGCGGCTGGAGCGGGACTTGCGGCGTTGCTCGCAGCGTTCCTTGCAAGGGGGCACCCAGAGTTGCGCCGCCCAAGGTAAACGCTCTTCTGGTTAGGTTCATGTTTCACATCGTCGCACAGCGGATCGGCGCGGATGGGATACACTTCTCAGAGGCCCACGATGAACGACGAAGACCAGGCGGTTCGCGAGTTTCCGCGCAAGCCGACCGTAGTGCACCGGGGGCCGGCTTCTATAGAGGATCTCTTGCAACACGTGGACCCGGCGCCCGACGAGGATACCGAGCGGTTCATCGCGGCCATATACGCGGATCGACGCGATGCCGGAGCGGTGCGGCCACACGAATGAGCCAGATCGTCGTCGATACCGACGTGGCCTCCTACATCTTCAACTGGCACTCATCTGCCCAGCGCCATGTGGACGCGTTGCGCGGTTCGGAGTTGATTCTCTCCTTCATGTCTATCGCGGAGATGCGCATGGGCGCGATTGCGGCACGTTGGGGTGTTCGGCGGCGTACCCTGCTTGAACAGTTCATCGGAGGTTTCGCTGTCGTTTATGCCGGCGCCTGGGCGGCAGGCCGGCCACTAAGTCCCCAAGACGCTTGGATTGCGGCGACGGCACTAGGGCTGGACGCACCGCTGGCCGCGAACAATCGGCGCGACTTCGAACCTATTCAGAAGCTTCGGCTGCTCGAACTGTGAACCGGCATGACGTAGGGCGTGAGCTGGATTTAGCTCCCCGAAGACGGCAGACCACAAAGTGCGATGGTCTGCCCCACCAAAGTGAACAGCATTGGGATTAGGGTATCTCCGCACCGGCGGCGGACTCTCCACTGAGCACGCGGCGGGCGCGCTCGGCGTCGAATTCGTTTTCCCACTTCGCCACCACGATGGTGGCCACGCCATTGCCCACCAGGTTGGTCAGCGCGCGCATCTCCGACATGAAGCGGTCCACGCCCAACAGCAGGGTGAGACCCGCCACGGGAACGGTGCCGATGGCGGAGAGCGTCGCGGCCAGGGTGATGAATCCGCCGCCAGTCACTGCCGCCGCGCCTTTGGAGCTCAACATCAGGATGAGCAGGAGGGCGGCTTGTTGGCCTCCGGTCAGGTGTACGTTGGTGGCCTGCGCCACGAAGAGTGCGGCGATGGTGAGGTAAATGGAAGTGCCGTCGAGGTTGAACGAGTAGCCCGATGGAATCACCAGCCCGACGATGGATTTGCCGCAGCCGAGTTCTTCCAGCTTCACCATCATGCGCGGTAGCACCGATTCCGACGACGACGTGCTGAGCACGATCAGCAACTCCTCCTTGATGTAGTTGAGGAACTTCCACAGGCTGAAGCCGTGCGCGCGGGCGATGGCGCCCAGCACGATGAAGACGAAGGCGAAGCTGGTCAAATAAACGCAGGCCAGCAGCTTGAGCAGCGGCAGCAGAGTTTGGAGGCCATATTTTCCGATGGTGAACGCCATGGCTCCGAATGCGCCGAGCGGCGCGGCTTCCATAACGATTGCGACCACGCTGAACATCCAGTGCGCGATCTTATCGCAGGCTTCCACGATGACGCGGTTGCGGGGGATGGCGGCCAGCGCCAATCCAAACAGAATCGCGACCAGCAGCACCTGCAGAATATCGCCCTGCGCAAAGGCGCTGACGACGGTGTTGGGGATGATGTTCAGCAGGAAATCGACAGTATGAAGTCCCCTGCCTTGGGCGGCGTATTGCGCGACGGCGGCGGCGTCCAGGGTGGCCGGATTGACATTCATGCCCGTGCCGGGCTGCACGATCTTGACCACCATCAGTCCGATGAGCAGCGCCACCGTGGTCAATACCTCGAAGTACGCCAGCGCCTTGATGCCCACGCGTCCCAGCTTCCGCATGTCGCCGATGCCGGCGATGCCGACCAAGACGGTGAAGAAGATGATGGGCCCGATCATCATCCGGATGAGCTTTATGAACCCGTCTCCCAGGGGTTTCATGGCCACGGCGGCGGGCGGGTATAACACGCCCAGCAACACGCCCAGAACGATTCCCAGGATCACCCGAAAATACAGCGAGCGATGAAATCTTCGTGGCTGCGCGGATGGGGGCGGTGGCATGACGCTAATCTTCGTGCTCGTAACTTGGCAATCCGAAGATAGCAGAAAGCTGCGCCCGGCGGTCGCGGCGATGGTATAAAGTAAATTCTTCGAACGAGGAGACAACGTGATCCGCTTTCGACTGGCGCTCCTGACCGTGGTCGTTTCGACTTTCGCGGCGTCTGCGCAGCAATTCCCTAACCTGGAACCCCCAGATCCGAAGAGCTTCGCGATCATGGCCTGGGGGGACGCACCCTCCGATGCGGCGCAGTTGCGCGGGATGCGCGAGGCCGGCCTGAATATTGCCGGCTTTTGCCGCGCCGAAGATCTCGACAAGATTCGCGACGCGGGTTTGGCGTGCTTCGTCTCCGATCCACGGATCGCCGGCTACGACTGGCAAGCCTTGCCGCCGGACAGCGAGATCCGCAGCCGGATTGGCGCGCTGGCGCACCAGATCGGTTCCAACCGGGCGGCCATCGGATTCTTTCTCCGCGACGAGCCGCACGCGGCGCTGATGCCTGGGTTGGCGCGGGTGGCGAAGATTGCGCGCGATGCCATGCCGGGTATGTGGCCCTACGTCAACCTGTTCCCGTATCGCGTGAGCGCGGAGCGTTTGGGAACCGATACTTACGACAAATACGTCCGCATGCTGGTCGATACCATCGGGCAGCCTTTCCTCAGCTACGACAACTACTCGCTGGTGGGCGGCGAGATGCTGGACTACTTCTACACCAACCTGGAGATCGTGCGGCGCCTGTCGATCGAGACAAAAACGCCGTTCTGGAATTGCATTCTGGCCAATGCGCACTTCAACTACATGGAGCCGTCGGACGCCACTTTCCATTTACAGGTTTATGCCACGCTGGCTTATGGGGGCCGCGGCATTCAGTATTTCACCTACTTCGCGCCGGACGTTGGCAACTACCGTTTGGCGGCCATCGATCAGTTCGGCAACCGGACGGCTACGTGGGAGCGGCTGCGGCGCATCAATCTGGAGATCGCGGCGCTGGCTCCCACGATTTTGAAACTGCGCAGCACCGGCGTGTTTCATTATCCGGACGTGCCTGAGCAGGGCAAACCGTTGGCCGCCAGCAGGCTGGTGCGGGGAATCGAGATGACGCAACGCTTTGTACGGCCGCCCGCCGCCGGGCGGTTCCTGGTGGGCGAGTTTGAAGACGGCCAGGGACGCCCATTTCTGATGATCGTCAACCGGGACCTCAACAACAGCTTTCAGTTCCGTTTGCATCTGGTGAAAGAAAATGCCAAACTGATCCGGATTTCGCCATACAGTGGTAAGGAAGAAGCGTTTGGCGGGGAAATGGATTGGCTGGCGCCGGGCGCCGGTATCCTGCTGCGGATCGAGTAATCAGAAAGTGCTTTGAACGGAAGGCATTTTGGAGTATGCTAGTAGCGGGACCGGGGAGACGACCCCGATCCCGCTCGGCCATTACCGCCTGCCCTTACGGTGCCAGACGATAATGATCGTGAACTTGCCGATAAGCGGCAGCTCAACTAGCAATTTGATCATTGAGATCCTCCTTTCTGCTTCGAAGGGAAGGCCCGGTCGTGAGTCGGGCTTTCCCGATCGAAGCTCCAGTGCTTCTCTCGAGAACCCGTTCTTCCAATCTCCACAGGAAAGGACTCCGCAGGTACAGTGCGCAAATCGGGGCCGGGTTCTCCTTTTCTTAGTACGAAAAGTACGAAAGGGGGGCTTTTCAACGGATGCCATTTTGGAGTATGCTAGTAGCGGGACCGGGGCTACGAGACCCGATCCCGCTCGGCCATTACCGCCTGCCCTTACGGTGCCAGACGATAATGATCGTGAACTTGCCGATAAGCGGCAGCTCAACTAGCAATTTGATCATTGAGATCCTCCTTTCTGCTTCGAAGAGAAGGCCCGGCCGCGAGCCGGGCTTTCCCGATCGAAGCTCCAGTGCTTCTCTCGAGAACCCGTTCTTCCAGTCTCCACAGGAAAGGACTCCGCATGTACAGTGCGCCAACCGGCGCAGGGTTCTCCATCTTCCGCTCCGTCTCCGTAACGAAATCGCGACGATTTCCGCGACTTTGTGCAGACACCGCGCGTGACTTCCCGGCACGCATTTGCTAAGATATTGATCTGTCAGCGCCTTGCTGGTGAATCAGGCGGGCCGGTTTCGAATCGATTGAGATCGCACCATTTCCTCGCTTGTGGTCATGTCTCGCGGCTATAAGTCCCCGGCAATCGTCTGACGGAGTTGTCTCGCGGAGGCGTTCGGTAATGGCCGTCGATCAGGGCAAAGAGCAGGCGGATGAGTTGGTCCAGCCGGATAGCGAAAGCTACAGATCTTTGCTCGACGAGTATACCCATTTGGCTCCGGCGGAGGGCGAACTCCTTCAGGGCACCGTCCTCAAGGTCACGGCCAAGGACGTGATCGTCGATTTCGGGTACAAATCCGAAGGGCTCGTGCCGATTGAGCAGTTCCTCGGCCCGGCTGGAGAATTGAGTGTACAAGCCGGCGATGTCGTCGACGTGATGATCGATCACGGCGAGCAGCCGGAAGGCTACACTCTGCTTTCCCACGCCAAGGCCGCCCGCATACGGGTATGGGACAACCTGGAAAAAGCCTTCGCGGATCAACTGGTGCTCCTGGGGCACGTAATGGGGCGAGTCAAGGGCGGGCTTTCCGTGGACGTGGGCATCGAGGCGTTCATGCCAGGCTCGCAGGTAGATCCGCGCCCCGTACATCACCTGGACTCGTTCATTGGCCAGGATGTTCCGGTCAAGATCATCAAGGTGAACCGCCGCCGCGGCAACGTGGTTGTTTCGCGCAAGTTGGCCGTGGAGCAGGAGGTCGGCCAGCGCAAGTCCGCCACGCTGGATCAACTGCACGAAGGCGCCATCGTAACGGGCGTGGTCAAGAACCTGACCGAATACGGGGCCTTCGTCGATTTAGGGGGCCTGGACGGCTTGCTGCACGTCACCGACATGTCGTATGGCCGCGTGGCGCATCCGTCGGAAGTGGTGCACGTTGGCGACACCATCACCGCCAAGGTACTCAAGTTCGACCGGGCCAAGGAACGCGTTGCGCTGGGGCTGCGGCAGATGGCGCCGGATCCCTGGGAGACCGTCGCCGAGCGATTTCCGGCAAACAGCCGCGTCATGGGCCAGGTGGTGAACGTCACCGATTACGGGGCGTTCGTGGAACTCGAACCCGGCGTGGAGGGTCTCATCCACATCACCGAGATGACCTGGTCGCGGCGCATGAAGCATCCTTCGAAGGTGGTGCGCGCGGGCGACCAGGTGGAGGCCGTGGTGCTGGAAGTACACCCGCGGGACCGGCGTATTTCTCTCGGCCTCAAACAGCTTGAGGCCAACCCGTGGACCACCATCGACAGCCGCTATAGCATCGGTTCGGTGGTGGAAGGCCGGGTGCGCAACATGACCGATTTTGGCGCCTTCATCGAGATCGAGGAGGGCATCGACGGACTCGTACATGTTTCGGATCTCTCGTGGACCAAGCGGGTGAAGCATCCGTCGGACGTGTTGAAGAAGGGCCAGCTTGTGCAGGCGGCGATCTTGAATATCGACGCCAAGGGGCACCGCTTGTCGCTGGGCATTAAGCAGCTCCAGCCGGACGCCTGGGAAACATACTTGCAGAGCCACCAACCGGGCGATATCGTACATGGGCGCATCTCGCGCCTGGCGGGTTTTGGAGCGTTCGTGGAATTGGCGGAAGGCGTCGAGGGACTTTGCCATTTTTCGGAAGTGCCGGGCTACTCCGGGCGGCGCTCGGCTGAGGCTCCCGTGGCGGTGGGCCAGGAGTACGATTTCAAGATCGTCAAGATGAGCGAGGCGGAAAAGAAGATCGGGCTGAGCCTCAAAGCGGTGGCCCACGACGAAGAGAAGGGACGCCTGGCGGACTACCAACGGCAGGCGGCGGCGGGCGCTGCTACCATTGAAGAAGTGCTAAGCCTCAAGAATCGGGGCGCGGAATAGCTTGCAAAAATCGCCCGTTCACGAGATACTGCTGTAACGGCTTGAGACGACAAGGAGAACAGTAAATGACCAAGGCCGATCTGATTGAAGAGGTCTCGCGCGTAGTGGAGATGACGCGGAAGGAATCCGAAGTCATTGTGGAGGCCATTTTTGACAGCATCGTGCGTTCGTTGCGCACCGGCGACAAGATCGAGATCCGCGGTTTCGGCAGCTTTCGCACGCGGCAGCGGCAGCCGCGCATCGGACGCAATCCGAAGACCGGCGCGCGCGTCGAGGTGCCGGCGAAGAAGATTCCGTATTTCAAGCCGAGCAAGGAACTGAAAGACGTGGTGAACAGTTCCACGGTGGCGGCGGCTTCCGAACCCGTTGCCGGCGAGCCCACGCCGACGCTCTAAGCGGCGGTATGGATTACCTCTGGAGTCCGTGGCGTTATCAGTATGTGACCACGGCGGAGCAGGCGGCCGACTGCATCTTCTGCGTGTTGCCCGCCGAGCATCGCGACCGCGAGAACTACATCGTCTACCGCGGCCGCTTCAATTTCGTGATCCTGAACCGCTTCCCCTATACTTCGGGCCACCTCATGGTGGTTCCGTATGAGCACGCGCCGGTGCTCGAAGCAGTGGCGGAGGACACGCTGATGGAGATGATCCTGCTGGCACGCCAGGCGGAGACGCATTTGCGCGCCAACTATCAACCCGACGGCCTCAACATGGGGATCAACGTGGGCAAGGCCGCCGGCGCCGGTGTGGCCGGACACATTCATATGCACGTGTTGCCGCGCTGGGTGGCGGACGCCAATTTCATGACTACGGTGGGCGAGACGCGGGTGCTGCCGGAGGATTTGGAGATGACGTATGAGAAGCTGTCGCGGGCTTGGGGCGGGGGAACGCCGCTTAGCTTCGCTCGCCGGGAGCGGGGCTGAGAGCCCCGCGCAGGCCGGGGGCCTGCCCCGCCGACTTGCCGCGCGGCACGCTCAGTGAACGCCATTGGACATGCTGGTAGTGCTTGGCCAGCAGCACAATCTGTCCCACGTGACACGCGTAGTGCGCCATCTGCCTGTTGATGGCTTGCATCACCGAGTGCGCTTCGCCGCGGATCATGACGCGCCGGCCGAGGTCCGCCTCCGACAGTGGCTCGAGCGCGCGGAACACGCAATCCCAGCCCGCTTGCCAAAGGGCCATCAGGGCTTCCCGCGTGGCCGGCGGCTCCTCGAATTCGGTGTCGCGATGCCGGCCGGGCTTTTCGCCATCGCTGGTCAGGAAGTCCGTCCAGCGCGAACGCATGTTGCCGGCGATATGCTTCACCACGATCGCAATCGAATTTGCTTCGGGGTCGAGCGCGGCGAAAAGCTGCTCGTCGGTAGCCTGCGCCATGGCGCCCTCGCCGAGCTTTTTGTAATAGCGGAACAAGGTCAGGGAATCTTCCAGATATGAAGTCGTGAATTCGAGCGCCATCAGGTTAGTTTAGCGCTGCGGAACCGAGATGGTGATGTTGCGGTATTTCATGCCGCCGGTGTGATCGCCCTGGAGGTAGATCGGTCCCGGCTCGCCCTCCCGGCTATCGATGGCGCCGCCGGTAATGCCCGGGATTTCCTGGCGATCGATGGTGGTCTGGCCGTTGCGCACCACGGTTACGGTGCGCCCCACCAGCGTCACGTCGTAGCTCTCCCATTGACCCGGCCGCGGCGCGAGATCCACCGCGGGCGCCATGAATCCGTAAATCGATCCCATGTCGTGGAGCTTGTCGCTCTTGTCGTACAGCACCTGGACTTCGTAGCGCCCGCGCAGGTACACGCCGCTATTGCCGCCGTTGGGGCAGTTGTATTCGATATGCAGCTTGAAATCGCCGAACTTGCGTGTGGTGCGGAGATTCGCGCCGGCTGCCTGGTCCACGAGTTCGCCATCCTGCGCTACCCAGTGGTTGTGGGAAGGATCGTCGGGCTCCCAGCCATTGGTGTCTTTGCCGTCGAACAGCGGCGCGGGTTTGGTCCAGGCCACCGGAACCTTGCGCGTCATTGCCGGCGCCCGCGCGCCCGCGATTTGCCCTTCCACGCCATCGGCGCGTTTCTGGGTGCCCGTTAGTTTGCCGCCGGCGGCATGGAACTCCCAGGTGACTTTGATCTGCCCGTCGAGCCATTCGGAAGTGGTGAAGGAGAGGTGCGATCCATCCAGTTTGACATCTGTCGCCGGGTGAACGCTGGCCACGCGCCCCACCACGCGCACTTGCGGCTGGCCGCCGCTCTCCGTGACTTCCATCCAGGAAGGGTAGGTGTCCTTGGGCGTGGTGACGGTCAGGTCCCAACGGCCCGCGAATGGCTGCGCGGCTTTTAGCGACAGGCCCGGCGCAAGCAGCGCCACGGCTGCGGTTAGTGCGAGAGAGAATTGTTTCATTCCAGAATAGTGTATCCGATATGTGCGAGTGCGGGCTGTACAGCATCCCGCTTGCTTTTCGAGGCGTAATCCGGCTATAGTTTGGGTCCCGAACTGGAAGGAAACGAAACGTATGAAGCGACCTGCCAACCGCAAGAGTGAGAGCAAGAAAACGAGAATACTGCCATACCGCAATCCCAGTCTGCCGGCCGCGAAACGGGCCAAAGACCTCTTGTCCCGAATGACGCTGGAAGAAAAGGCCGCACAGATGATGTGCGTGTGGCAAAGGAAAACCGACACGCTGGTGGACGCCGATGGTAATTTCGATCTCGGCAAAGCCAAGGCGGCGTTCCAAGACGGACGCGGACTCGGACAGGTCGGCCGCATCAGCGATGCCGGAACTGGCAAAGACGCCCGCGGCATGGCGGAACTCACCAACGCGATTCAGAGGTTTTTTGTCGAGAACACCAGGCTGGGAATCCCCGTAATGTTTCACGAGGAGTGCCTGCATGGCCACCAAGCCATGGATGCCACCAGCTTTCCCCAGCCCATCGGCCTGGGCGCCACGTTCAATCCCGAACTGGCCGAGCGGCTCTTCACCATGACCGCGTGGGAAGCGCGGCTGCGTGGCACGCACCAGGCGCTCACGCCCGTGGTGGACGTGGCGCGCGATCCGCGCTGGGGCCGCGTCGAGGAAACCTACGGCGAAGACCCGTACCTGGTTTCACGGATGGGCATCGCGGCGGTGCGCGGATTCCAGGGCGACGCCGCCTTCCGCGACAAGCGGCGCGTGATTGCCACTCTGAAGCATTTCGCGGCGCACGGTCAGCCGGAAAACGGCACCAACTGTGCGCCCGCCAACGTATCCATGCGCGTGCTTCGCGAGACCTTCCTTTATACCTTCAAAGAAGCCATTCAGAAGGGCGGAGCCATCAGCGTCATGCCTTCCTACAACGAGATCGATGGCGTGCCGTCTCACGCGAACCGGTGGCTGTTGCGGGACGTGCTTCGCAAGGAATGGGGTTTCCAGGGGTTCCTGGTGTCGGACTACTACGGCATTTGGGAGTTGAGCCAGCGCGCCGAGGTCCGCGGCCACTCGGTGGCGAAAGATAAGAAGGAGGCGGCCGCTCTGGCCGTGCGGGCCGGCGTCAATATCGAGCTGCCGGAACCGGAGTGCTACCTGCACCTGGTGGAGCTGGTTCGCCAGGGCGAGCTGAAGGAATCGCAACTCGACGAGCTGGTGGCGCCGGCGCTCTTCTGGAAATTCCAGATGGGCCTTTTTGACGACCCGTACGTCGATCCGGAGGAAGCGGAGCGCGTGGTGGGCTGCGACGACCATCGCCAGCTTGCACTGCAGGCGGCGCGAGAAACCATTACGCTGCTAAAAAACGAAGATCGTGCTGTGCCGCTCGATCCGGATCGCATCCAAACCATAGCGGTCATCGGCCCGAATGCGAATCGCGATCTGCTGGGCGGCTACAGCAGCGTGCCCAAGCACAATGTCACCGTGCTCGAGGGCATCCAGGCCAGGGTCGGCGGCCGGGCCAAGGTACTTTACAGCGAAGGCTGTAAGATCACCATCGGCGGCTCGTGGACCCAGGATGAAGTCGTGCCCAGCGATCCCGAAGAAGACCGCAGGCAGATCGCGGAAGCCGTGGAGGTTGCGCAGCAGGCGGACGTGATCGTGCTGTCGATCGGCGGCAACGTGCAGACCTCGCGCGAAGCATATGCGTTCAACCATCTGGGCGACCGCCCCAGTCTGGACCTGGTCGGAAGACAGGAAGAGCTGGCGAAGGCGATGGTCGCGACCGGTAAGCCAGTCGTTGTTTTTCTTTTCAATGGCCGGCCGCTTTCCATCAATTACATCAGCCAGAACGTGCCGGCTGTTTTCGAGTGCTGGTATTTGGGCCAGGAGGCCGGCAGTGCCGTCGCGGAGGCCCTCTTCGGCGATTTCAATCCGAGCGGAAAGCTGCCCATCACGATTCCCCGCTCCGCCGGTCACTTGCCCGCATTTTACAATTACAAGCCCATGGCACGGCGCGGCTATGTCTTCGACGATGTGTCGCCGCTCTATGCGTTCGGCTACGGCTTGAGCTACACGACTTTCGCCTTCGGGAACTTACGGCTGGCCAAGAAGAGAATCAACCGCGACGGCGCGACGCGCGTTTTGGTGGACGTGACCAACACAGGCACTCGCGAGGGAACCGAAGTGGTGCAGATGTATATACGCGATCTGGTAAGTTCCGTGACACGGCCGCTCAAGGAGTTGAAAGGCTTCGTCAAAGTTTCCTTGCAGTCGGGTGAAACCAAGACCGTTCGACTGGATATTACTCCGGAGTCGCTGGCATTCTACGACATCGACATGAAATATGTCGTCGAGCCCGGAGATTTCGAAATCATGGTTGGCAATTCGTCGCGCGACTGCGATTTGCAGAAAGTGATTCTACATGTCATCTGAGCCCCAGAAGCTTTCTTTCACTGAGAAGGCGGGTTATAGCCTGGGTGACGCGGCCGCCAACTTCGTCTTCCAGACGATGATTCTCTTCCAGTTGAGTTTCTACACGGACACGTTAGGGATCGTGGCCGCGTCGGCGGGCTCGCTCCTGCTGGTGGGGCGGCTTTGGGACGCCTTCTTCGATCCGATGATGGGCTCGATAGCCGACCGCACCAAGACGCGCTGGGGAAAGTTCCGTCCGTGGGTGCTGTGGACGGCGATCCCGTGGGGCGTGGTCATGGTTCTGGCCTATTCGACACCCGACTGGGGAATGACGGGCAAACTGGCCTACGCATGCCTGACCAACATCCTTCTGATGACGCTGTACTCCGCCAATAACACGCCCTATTCGGCGATGACCGGGGTGATGACTGGCGACATCAATGAACGGACCCGCCTGTCGTCATATCGCTTCGTGGCGGCGATGATTGCGCAGCTCATAGTGGGCGGTTTCACGCTGCCGCTGGTCGCCAAGTTAGGGCATGGCAACAATGCCAAGGGCTGGCAGATGACCATGGCGTTGTGGGCCACGATTTGCGTGGTTTGCTTTGTCGTCACCTTCCTCACCACCCGCGAGCGCATCCAGCCCGACCCGAAACAGAAGGTGTCCGCCAAGCAGGACTTCGGCGATCTGCTCAAAAACGGACCCTGGATCGCGATGTTCACACTCACGGTCTGCCACTTTCTCGTTTTGGCCATGAGGGGCGGCACCATGTTTTACTACTTTCGGTATTACGTCAACCAGGACCGTCTGTACGGACTCCTTCAGTCTTTGGGCTTGAGCTCGGCAAGCGGGACCTTCGCCACCGGGACATGGCACTACTTACTGAGTGCCTTCGGGCTGATTGTGGATGGGGCCAGGACGAATGTGTCTTCGGTGGGGTTCAGCTTGTTCAATATGTCGAGTCTCTTCGTCACGCTCCTGGGCGTGCTCTGCTCGACTTTTTTGTCGATCCGGTATGGCAAGAGAGCCGTCGCTATTGCGGGTTTCTCCATGACGACCGTATTCATGGCCCTGTTTGTGCTGCTGCCGCCCGACGCCGTCGGGACGATGTTCATTCTGGAATACGCGCGCGTTCTGACCTACGGCCCCACGATTCCGCTCATTTGGGCCATCTTTGCGGATGTGGTGGATTATGCGGAATGGAAGACCGGCCGCCGTACTACCGGAGTGATCTACGCGACCATCCTGTTCGGCCTCAAGGCCGGCTTGAGCCTGGGCGGCGCGATCGCCGGATGGCTTCTCACCGGCTATGGCTACCGGGCCAATGCGGTGCAGACGGCCGGGGCTTTGCGCGGCATTCGCATGACGATGAGCGTCTATCCATCCGCTTTTTTCCTGATCGTCATTGTTTGCCTGATTTGCTACAAGATTGGCAAGAAGTTGAACATCCAGATACAGGATGAACTGGCGGAACGGCGGAAGAATTTCGCGAGTACATAGCGAAGTCTACAGGTGAACCACAGAAACCGCTCCCTGACGGTCGCGGCTCGGAAAAGCTCGCGAAATCAGCGCGACTATTACTGAGCCGCGACCGTCAGGGAGCGGTTTCCCCAACACGGTTAAGCACTCAATCAGATTCACAGCGCGCTGCTGATCGCATATAGTGTACTTTAGGAGTCGATTCACCTCGAAAGGACACTGGATGCGCCTGTTTCAACACGCCGCACAATGCTCTCGTTATTGCCTCTTCCTCTCTGCTCTTCTCTTCGTCGTCGCGCCGGGGTACGCACAGCCGTCCGGCGGGCCCTACGGTCCGATCGACCGGCGCTACGAGATCCCGAAGGCCGCGCACGTCTATTACGTCGCTCCCGACGGAAAGGCCGGCTCCCCGGGGACGACGCTCGAACAACCAACGACACTGGAAGCGGCCATCGAGCGGGTCGTCACGGGCGACGCGGTGGTAATGCGCGGGGGCGTCTATCGCACCGGCGGCCTGGTCCTCAACCAGGGCATCACGTTGCAGCCGTACGCCGGCGAACGGCCGATTCTCAAGGGCACCGAGGTCGCCACCAAGTGGCAGGCGCTGTCCAACAAAGTGTGGAAGACCTCCTGGACGCGGCTGTTCCCGGCCGCGCCCCGGGACTGGTGGCAGCGCGACCACGAGGGCATGCGGACGCCGCTGCACCGGTTCAACAACGACATGGTGTTCGTGGACGGCGAACTGCTGAAGTCCGCCGGTTGGGAGGGAGAGCTCGACGCCCATTCGTTCTACATCGACTACGCCAACGGCAACGTGTACATCGGCGTCGATCCCACGAATCGGCTGGTCGAGATCACGGCTTTCGACAGCGCGTTGGTTCGGACGAGTGGCCCGGTCCACGGTAAGACGCCGGACCACCAGGGCCCCGTCATCCGCGGGATCGCGTTTACCGAGTACGCCTACCGCGCGCTCACGGTGGAGGGCAAGAAGCACTTCACCGTCAACGACGAGCCAACCGACGAGCCCGTGGGACCAGCGGATCCCGCCACGTTCGGCAAGGAGGTGACAGGCACGGTGCTGGAAAACGTGAGCATCACCTACTGTTCGCGCGTGGCCGGTTACTTCCGGGGCGACGGTCTGGTGATCCGGAACTCGCTGGTCAGCGACACCTTCACGGAAGGCATCTACGTCATCGGGTCGTCCGATGTTCTGTTGGAAAAGAACATCTTCCGGCGCAACAATATCGCGCAGCTTACCGGCTACTACCCGGCGGCGGTGAAGATCTTCAACCAGACGCGCCGCGTGACATTCCGCGACAACCTGGTGATCGACCAGCCCTATTCGAACGGCGTCTGGTACGACGTGGGGAACCGCGACGGCGTGATCGTGAACAACTGGATCGAGGGGGCCATGGTCGGCTTTTTCTTCGAGATCTCCAGAGGGGCGACCGTGGCGGGCAATGTTTTCGTCCGTTGCGGCAGGGGCCTCTGGGCGCTGAACTCAGCGGACGTGCGCGTGTACAACAACACGTTCGTGGATACGCCGGCGTCGTTCGAGCGCAACGAGAGGAGTGCAACGGGCGACCACTTCGGCTGGCACCCGGCCACGGGCCCGGGCGTGGACCAACGCGAGGGCCACGTGTTCGTGAACAACCTGATGGTTGCGACCGAAGCGTACCACAGGCCGCTGCTACAGTTCGAGCAACCGGCGTCGCTCTGTGCGAAACTCCCGCGCTCGCAGGCGAAGCAGGTCGGCGGAAATGTCTATGTGCGCGCCAGCTTGCCGGGCGCGACCGGCGTGCCGCCTCTCATACTGTGGAGCCCCGCGGCGACGGAAAGCTGCGTCACCAGGCTCGCGTCGCTCGACGAGTTCCGCAAGCTAATGCCGGCGTTCGAAGCCGATGGACGGCAGTTCGACCGGACTTCGCGGGGGATCTTCAAGGGCCCGGACCTCGGCCGTTACGAACTGCTGGAGGCGCTTCCGGGGACGGCGGAGCGGGAGACGCTCCCCGAGGATGTGCGCAAGCTTTTGGGCTGGAGCGAGGAGGAGGCTCGGTCGCCGGGCGCGTACCCGTTCCGGCACTGACGGCGGGCGCCGTAGGATGGGAACCGGTCACCGGCCGCGTCACGCCGGCGAGCCATTGACGCCAGGCGGACAGAAGCTGCCTGTTGCCGACATGTGCAGGCCAGCGATAGATCTCTCCCTGACGCCGCAGCGTTTACGAATCAAAGTCGGAAGATCAATTGCCGCCATCCGACGACTACAGCATGGAGGGCAAGACTTACCGGTATTTTGAAGGCGCGCCGCTCTACCCGTTCGGCTATGGGCTGAGTTACACCACATTTTCTTACCGGAATCTGCGCGCGCCGGAGGAAGCGCGGGCGGGCAGCCCCGTCAAGGTTTCCGTGGAAGTGGAATACATGAAGCATCCTGGAGTGGTGCGGGAACTGCAGGGATTCGGGCGTGTGCCGCGGGGGAGATCGGACTTGCGGTGGGGCCTCTGATCCGCAG
>Ga0224555_1002584_pt1 | contig 20770 bp, 15 predicted proteins | sample 714S23034metaG_FD_180687 | JGI IMG/M metagenome (GOLD analysis project Ga0224555, IMG submission 180687) | Peat soil microbial communities from Stordalen Mire, Sweden - 717 S2 30-34 | ecosystem: Environmental > Terrestrial > Soil > Wetlands > Peat | place: Sweden: Norrbotten County, Stordalen...
GCCGAGCCTTCAGGTCCGGCCAACGCGGCCATCAACGCCCCTGCACCGATTCCCGTCACCATTGTCCTTCTGTTCATCGTCAGTCTGTTCATAGAGCGGTATTCTAACCCTCTATTCGCAGGCCGGGCGAATTCCCTTTCTTACCACCGCGCTGTGAGTTACGCTTTAAGACCTCCCCAGCCAATTCCGGCGTTGTGGCACTTAATCTGGAGCTTCCATGAAGGTCTTCGGCATCATCCTGTTCGTCCTCGTGCTCGCGATTGCCGGTGTTTACATCGCTGGGGCGCGGCTCCCGTACAGCCACTCCGTGTCGGTGACGGGAGTTGTCCCAGCCCCGCAGGACAAGGTCTTCGCCCTTATCACCAACGTAGTCAAAGGCGCCCAATGGCGCCCGGCGGTCAAGTCCGTCACCGTGCTCGAACCCGACCAGGGCCGCGATCACTGGGTTGAACATCTCAAGTACGGCCAGTTCATGACCTTCCTCGCAACCAGCACCGAACCGCCTGTCCGGCGGGATGTCCTGCTCGACGACCCGAAGGCTGCCTACGGCGGCACCTGGACGTATGAACTCTCGCCCGGTCCCGATCCCTCCACCACCACGCTCCGCATCACCGAGACCGGCTTCATCAAGCCGCCGTTCTACCGGTTCGTCATGGCACACGTCATGGGCCCGACCCACAACCTCGATCAGTACATGACGGACATCCAGGCTGCCGCAAGCAAGCCCTAAGGCTCGCCGATCAAGCGCGCCCCGTCCCGTTCCGGTAGATCGCGATTCCCGCCAGGTTCAGCACCAGCGCCGGCAACGCGACTTTCGCCGCAAACAGCCACCTACTGGCCACTCCGACGATGGGCAGCACCAGAAAGCCCATTGCCAGCAGCGTCACCACCAGCCCACTCACAGCCGCGACCTTCATCCAGAGCCCTGCCTGAACTCCAAACCGGTCGCCGATCACGAGCGGAATCGCGAACATCATCAGGTAATAGATCCCGTAGCTGACATTGCCCACGCTGTTGATCACCTGGAACGCCTCCTGCGCGCCCGTCCCGTACGTTGCCAGCAGACCCATCCCAGTCGCCAGCGTCACGATCACGGCGATGGAGCGGGTCGGCGTCTTCCAGCGCGGGTCGAGTCGCGTGAACCACGCCGGAATCATCTTGTCCCAGCCGGTCACCATCGGCAGCCGGCTGGTTTCGGCCACGATCACCGCGTACTGCGCCACCAGCGCGATCGCAAGTACCAGGATGACCGCCCGGCCAAGCGTCAATCCCCAGTCGACGCCACCGGTTGCGGTACCGCCGCCAAACGCCGCCGCCAGAATCTGCGGGATTGGTCCGGTCAGATCGACCTTCGCCGCGGGAATATACGCCAGCATCGAACCCGTCATCAGGATGTAGATCAGCGCAATGATCGGCGCACTAATCCACGCCGAACGCATGATCGCGCGCCCCGGGTTGCGCGTCTCCCCGGCGAAGACCGCAACCTGCTCCAGGCCACTGAGCCCGTTGAACGCAATCTTGGTGAACAGGTTCATGCTCATCAGCGTCAGTACAGGCCTGCCGAAGCTGAACGGGGACTGCGGGCTCACATGCGGGTGCGCCGCGCTGGCGTGCGGATGGTAGAACAGCAGTCCCATCAGCAGCACCGTCACCAGCACCGTCACAGCCGTGCCGAAATGCGACACCCACCGGCCAATGCCAAACCCCGGCAGATTGACAAACAGAATCACGAGAAACAACGCAATCGTGAAGCCCGCGATCAGCGTGTGATTGTCCTCAATCCATGCCGCGCGCGGCCCCAGCCCATAGCTGATGCTGGTCGCGGTCAGGATTCCGACGTTGGACACCGCCAGCAGCGCCCACATCCCGAAGTTCCACGCGCTCATAAATCCCGCGAACGGTCCCAGCGCGTACTTGGTCCACTGGTAGACGCCGCCCTCCAGCGGCCAGATCCTGGCACACCATCCCACCACGGCCGCAAGCGGAATAAACAAGAAGAGAATCGCAGCCAGCCAGAACCAGATATGCGTCCCGCCCTGCTTGGCCGCGATGCCGGACCAAGCGATCCCCACTACCAGCAGGATCTGCATGGGCACCAGGTCCCATAGCCCCAGTTCGCGCTTCAGCGCATGACTCTGCGCTCGACCTTCGGCCGATCCGGACTCCGCTGCCAGCTCTTCCACAGGGTTATTCAAGCGATGGCTCCGCGAGAGGATTGGCGAGGCAACTCCTCAATGTAGCACTTGGCGACCCGGTTTCCGTTCGACGATGACAGCACTCCTAGCCGAGCACCGACCTGCCGCGATATGCTGGCCGCTGGGAGGTGAATCATGATCGCACGGCATTGGCGCGGTTGGACCAAGACACGCGACGCGGACGCATATGAGAGCCTGCTGAGGGACAAAGTCCTTCCGGGCCTGAAAGACATCGAAGGCTATCGAGGCGGATATATTCTTCGTAGCGATGGCCCCCATGATGCGGAATTTGTCGTCATCAACTTGTTCGATTCGCTCGAATCGGTGAAGCGTTTTGCCGGTCAGGACTACACAACGGCGATCTTCGAGCCTGAAGCGCGCAGGCTGCTGAGCAAGGCTGAACTGATCGCGATGCACTACGAAGTCCGCGCCAGCAGCCTGTAGCACCGGGTCTAAACGGCGCGGGGCCACTGCACCGATTGACGCGCCCGCGACTACTCTGCGAGACTCCGCTTATGCAGTATCGCGGCAAGCTGGAATACGCCCACGCGCGCAGCATGCGCACCCGCAACACCCGTCTCTACCGCCTGGCCCACTGGCCCCTCTGGATCTGGGTCTTCTTCCTCGCGCCCGGCCCACTGACCTTCTCGCTCTTCGCGCATGGCTTCAGCCGCGGCAACCTCGCCTGGCTCGCGCTGGTCCTCATCGGCACCGGCATCGCCGCCTTCCGCGGCAGCCTTCCCGGCGCCGAGCCCGCGCCCTACATCCTGCGCTTCGACGAGGACAAGCCCAATCCCCTCTACCGCCGCGTCTGCTACACCTTTGCCTGGAACGCCGTCCTCTGCTTCGCTCTGCTCAACCTCGCCGGCCTGATCGTCGCCTCCGCCACCGGCACCTGGTACCTCAAGCAAATCTACAACTACGCCTACGCGCCGCTGTGCGCAACTATTCTGCTGCTGGGCGCGGCCGGCCTGCTGCCGCGGGTGAAGCGTTCCACCCGGGGCGAGGGCACGGAACGCCGCTACTTCTACGGCGTGGTGTGGGCCGTCGTCATCGCGCAGACTGCCCTGCTCATCGTCTGGAGGATGTTGCCGGAGACGCGTGTCGCCAGCCTGATCAAGCTTGCAGTTTTTGTCGGGACGCTGCTGGCGGTGGCCCTCGTCGCCCACCGCGGAGCACTCCCGCGCACTCGCCCCATCGTCCCCGGCGAATCCATGGTCGCCGACTGAAACCCTCCTCCCTTGCTTGTCATTCCGCAGCCCGGGGTCCCCGACGAGCGGTCTTTGCTCGCTGGGGTGGAGCGTAGCGGAGGGATCTGCTTCTTTCTTTGGTCAATCCTCCGACGGTCGCTCCACGTGGTCCACGATGAGTTGGCTTATGCGGCCTTGCGCGGGTTCCAGCTTCAGTCCGAGCTGTTTTTCGAGCGCGGCAAATATGTCGGGACTGGTGGGCTCGGATGCGATCCCCTCCGATGCGAGAGCGCTGGAGATCGGCTGCCAGGAGAAGTCCAGCGAAAAATTGTAGGCCCCGGTTAGCCCGGCCTTGTCGATCACCGGGCGATCGAGCGTATATGCGAATATGTCGGATTTTTCAAATTCCGCCGCCCCCACTATCAAAGCCCTTCCGATCATCCGTTCACCTCATAGCGGGGATGGTACGCTCGAACCACGGCTCCGGTTCCTGGCGGACGGTAATCGCTCATTCTGATCGATGATTGCCGTTTCCAGCCGAATCAGGTTGACAGTCCATTCATCCCACGAAAGACTTGAATCGACACCCTAGGACATTTTCACCAAAACACATGACAAAGAAACCTGCCGCTGCACCTCCGACCACCAACAAACACCTCATCCGCTGGGTGGAGAAGATGGCCGAACTGACCCAGCCCGCGGCCATCCACTGGGTAGACGGTTCGCAGCAGGAATATGACCGCCTCTGCGACCAGTTGGTCGAGGCCGGGACCTTCTTCCCGCTGGACGAGACCAAGTGGCCGGGATGTTTCTACGCCCGCTCCGTGCCCACCGACGTCGCGCGTGTCGAGGAGCGCACCTTCATCTGCTCCCTCTCCAGGGACAACGCCGGCCCCACCAACAACTGGGAAGACCCCTTCGTCATGCGCAAGCGGATGAAGCAGCTCTTCAGCGGCTCCATGCGCGGCCGCACCATGTACGTCCTTCCCTACTCCATGGGACCCGTCGGCTCGCCCATCTCGCAGATCGGCGTCGAACTCACCGACTCCGCATATGTCGTCGTCAACATGCGCATCATGTCGCGTATCGGCGCGCCTGTCTTCGCCGAGATCGACAAGGACATCCATCGCGTCACTCCATGCATGCACACTGTCGGCGCGCCGCTCGAGCCCGGACAGAAGGACGTCCCCTGGCCCTGCAACGACCTTAAGTACATCGTCCACTATCCCGAGACGCGCGAGATCTGGTCCTACGGCTCGGGCTACGGCGGCAACGCGCTCTTAGGCAAGAAGTGCTTCGCCCTGCGCATCGCATCCAACATTGCGCGCGACCAGGGATGGATGGCCGAACACATGCTCATCGTCGGCATTGAGACGCCGCCCGACGCCAGCGGCCGCACCGAGAAGACTTACCTCGCCGCCGCCTTTCCCTCCGCCTGCGGCAAGACCAACCTCGCCATGCTCATTCCACCCGCCGGATTCGACGGCTGGAAGGTCTGGACGGTCGGCGACGACATCGCATGGATCAAGCCCGACGCCAGCGGCCAGTTGCGCGCCATCAACCCCGAGGCAGGCTTCTTCGGCGTCGCTCCCGGAACATCGCTCAAGACCAACCCCAACGCCATGGCGACGCTCAACCGGAACTCCATCTTCACCAATGTCGCCCTGACCGTCGGAGCGGATGGAAAGGCGGACGGCGGCATTTGGTGGGAGGGCATGACCGACACTATTCCCGACCGTCTCATCGACTGGCGCGGCAACCCCTGGACTCCAGCCAGCCCCACCCCCGCCGCGCATCCCAACGGCCGCTTCACCACCCCCGCCAGCCAGTGTCCGGCGATCGATCCCGACTGGGAGAACCCACAGGGTGTGCCCATCTCCGCCTTCCTGTTCGGAGGCCGCCGCCCCACCACTATCCCGCTGGTCTACCAGGCCTTCAACTGGTCCGCCGGCGTGTATACCGGGGCCACCATGGGCTCGGAGACCACCGCCGCCGCCGGTGCGCCCGTGGGCAAGGTCCGCCGCGATCCCATGGCCATGCTCCCCTTCTGCGGATACCACATGGGCGATTACTTCCGCCACTGGATCAAGATGAAGCGATTGTTCTCCGACACGCCGCGCATCTTCCAGGTCAACTGGTTCCGCAAAGACGCCGACGGCCGCTTCCTGTGGCCGGGCTACGGCGAGAACATGCGCGTCCTCAAATGGATTGTCGACCGCATCCACGGCCGCGCCAAGGGCAGGGAGACGCCCATCGGCTGGGTCCCCTACTTCGAAGACATGCACTGGGATGGCATGGACCGATCCGAGGCCGAACTGCGCGCCACCTTCGACCAGCTCCTGCAGGTCGATACCGACGCCTGGAAGCGCGAGGTCATGGACCAGGAAGAGCTGTTCATCGCCCTCCACGACCACCTCCCCGCCGAGATGATCTTCCAGCGCGAGCTCCTCATCTGCCGGTTGTAGAGCGCAGCCCGCGGGTGGGTCGCGTCGCGGCTGGCGGTTCTTCTGCATTTTCTTTCCGCTGCCGCCTCCGGGATCACGCTGAACCGTGTCTGCTCGCCCGCAGGAGCGCCGGAAGATAGCTCTTTTCACAACATGCACCGCCTGTGCCTCACTTTTTCCACCATTTCCCCTTGACGAACCCTTCGCTCCGAACTACTCTGAAGAGGTGACAGGACTCCCTTCGGGTTGAGTCGGTCACAACGAAGTCCACCCACTTCGTTGCATTACCGGAATACCCACGCAACAGCCCCCACCGCGCTGCGTGGGTTTCCTCTTTAACCGCCAATCTCTTTCCAGCCGGACCCCTTGACGTACGGTGCGATAACCGGTACCTTCAATTCATGGGAGTTGTACGCATCAACGTGTGCATGTGTAGCTGTTGCCCTTGTTGTATGGGCAAGAGCCGCTGCTGCGCTGGTGCATCCCCCGTCTAGGCGAGTTATAGCAACACCAAAGCCTTAGAATTTCAGGAGCCCACGTATCAGCGCACAGCGCGATATGTGGGCTTTTCCTTTTGCCCGCCAAACCAAGAGAAACCGAAACAGCAAGCAGACTCACCAAGGAGATTTATGGCAACCCCCGAAACAACCCGCCCCGCTCAGCCACGGCATGGACTCAAGCTGCCCATCAACGTGGACCTGCTCGCCATCGGAATCGGCCTCGCGCTCGCCGTTCTGATCCGCTTCGGCGTCATTCACCAGATCAGCTTCTAGTCAGGCCAGCGCTCTTCCGCAAGGGCATAACCCGCCACCCTCGCACCACGGTCTCCTGCACGCCTGTCCTATGTCGACCCAGACCATCCCCATGCCCATCGCCGCCGACAGCCCGTCCAGTTCCGCGGCGCCGCCGGACTCGACAGCTCCCCTGAAACCGGCGAGTCTGCCCGGACTCTTTCCGGGCGTTGCGCTGCTCTTCGGCATCGGCCTGCTGGGCAAGTTGCTGCAAAACGCCACTACCATTCTCCGGACCAGGTATCACCTGCCCGTGCCGCACATCGAATACGTCGTCTGGGCAATCATCCTCGGCCTCATTGTTTCGAACTTCCTTGGCGTCGCCCGCATCTTCCGCCCCGGGATTGCTACCTACGAACTGTGGCTGAAGCTCGGCATCGTCCTGGTCGGCGCACGCTTTCTGCTGCAGGACGTCCTGCACATCGGCGGGCTGTCGCTGCTGCTGGTCGCTGTCGAACTCGCCCTGTCGCTCTCGGTCATGACGCTGCTCGGCCGCATCTTCCGGCTGCCGCCCAAGCTCACCAGCCTGCTCGCGATTGGCTCGTCCATCTGCGGAGTCACCGCCATTATGGCCGCGCAGGGAGCCATCGATTCGGACGAGGAAGACACTTCCACCGCCATCGCAGCCATCCTTACCCTGGGCGCTATCGCGCTGGTTACCTTCCCTGCCATTGGCCATTCGCTGCACATGGGCCAGCAGGCCTATGGCATGTGGGCCGGGCTCGCCGTCGATAACACCGCGGAGTCCGTTGCCACAGGCGCGCTCTACGGCCAGGATGCCGGTCGCTGGACGATCCTCGCCAAAACCGCGCGCTCGTCCTTCATCGGATTTGTCGTCCTGGGCTACGCCGTCTACTGGGCGTCCAAAGGTAAGGCCGCGCACGTCAAGAACAAGCCGCTCTTTCTGTGGCAGAAGTTCCCCAAGTTCATCCTCGGCTTCCTTGCAATCTCCATCCTGGCCACCGCCGGCTTCTTCACCCAAGGTCAGCTCAACAGCATTTCAAGCCTGTCGCAATGGGCCTTCCTGCCGGCATTTGCCGGCGTCGGGTTGCGGACCAATATGAGAGACCTGGTCGACCAGGGTTGGCGTCCACTCGCGGTGGGCATCCTCGGCGAAGTATTCATCGCCATCGTCACCCTCGGCCTGGTCTTCTGGAGCTATAACCACGGAGTCGCCCGATGACGCCGCTCGCAAGCTTTACGGAATATGGGAGCCTCGTGTTCGGCGCGCCTGCGCCGCCGAAGACGGGCATTCGCGCGATCACGCGAAATGCTCCCGCCAATTCGACTTCCGCACCTATCCGTTGTTGTCGCCCTTAGCGAGAACACGCCTCCGCACGCCCGTCCCATCGCAATCCAGCTTTCCTAACTCGCCGCGAACCCGCGCGCCCCACTCATCAGGAGACCCGCATGATCCGCACCATCCGCACGAACCTGTCCCGTTTCTTCGTCTTTGCCGCTCTATTTGCCTCGGTCATCCACTCCCCGGCCCAGGTGGTCAGCGGCACTATCTCCGGGACTGTGACTGATCCCAGCGGCGCGGTCATCGCCAACGCCAAGGTCGTGGTTCACAACGACGACACCGGTGTGCAGCGCGCACTCACGACCAGCGGCATTGGCGCGTTTACCGCCCCTGCCGTGCCCATCGGGAGCTACACCGTCAGCGTCGACGCCAGCGGTTTCGCCGCCTACAAGCGCACAGGTATCACGCTCACCGTCGGTCAAACTCTCAATCTGACCCTGTCTGTCAGCATCACCGGCAGCGAAACCGTCACCGTGCGGGACGTTCCCTCCGCCGTCAATGTTTCCTCCGACCAGATATCCGGCCTGGTCGACGCGCGTCAGGTCAAGGAACTCCCGCTCAACGGACGCAGCTACGATCAATTGCTTCTGCTGAATCCGGCAACGGTGAACTACACCAACCAGCGTTCCGGCAGTGTAGGAACCTCGAACTCCTCGGTAGGCAGCATGTTCTCCGCCTCCGGCCGCCGCCCGCAGGACAATCTCTTCCTGCTCAATGGGATCGAGTACACCGGCGCATCGCTCATCAACACCACCCCCGGCGGGACCTCCGGCCAACTCCTCGGCATCGACGGTATTCACGAGTTCAATGTCGTCACCGACACGTACTCGGCCTCTTACGGCAAGCGCGATGGAGCCCAGGTATCCATCTCCACCACCGGCGGCACCAACGCGCTCCATGGCAGCGTCTATGAGTTCCTGCGCAACAGCTTCTTCGACGCTCGCAACTACTTCGACAGCCCCCGCATTCCCGAGTTTCAGCGCAACAACTTCGGCGCGGCGCTGGGCGGGCCCATCAAGAAGGACAAGCTATTCCTCTTCGGCAACTACGAAGGCTATCGCCAGAACCTGGGTGAGTCCATCGTTACGCTGGTGCCGGACGCTACCTCACGCGCCAAGGCGGTCGCCAGCGTTCAGCCGCTGCTCAACCTGTGGCCGGTCGCGAACGGTCCTGAAATCTTCCAAAACGGCGCCAGCACCGGCATCGCCGAGTACATTGGCACCGCGCCCCAGCATATTCGCGAAGACTTCGGCACCTCGCGTTTCGACTACACCATCGGCAGCGCGGACACGTTCAACACCATCTACACTATCGACGACTCCTACGCCTCCAGCCCCTCGGCCGACCCCTACTCATACGTCAATGAGAATCTGCGCGAGCAGGTCCTCAGCTTCCAGGAGCAGCATGTCTTCTCGCCGCGCCTGGTGAATGTCGCCCGCGCCGGCCTCTCGCGTTCCACGTTCTACTTCTTCGGCTACGTTCCAGCCGCGCAGCAGGCACTCGCTCCAAGTGTCAGACCCGGCGTACCCACCTACGCTCTAGTCATCTCCGGTTCAACCGCCGTCGGAGGCGCATCGTCCATCACCACCGCCGGCGCCAATGTCGGATCCAACAATGGCATCACGCGAAATCTCTACACCTTCGACGATCATGCGTATTACACCATCGGCAAGCACACCATCCAGGCCGGAGTCTGGCTGCAGCGCCTGCAGTCCAACGACAACCTCGCCCAGGATCAGTACGGCCAGGCTTCCTTCGCCTCGCTGACCACTTTCCTCGCCGGCACAATCAAGACCTTTACCTACGCTCCGGTGACCACCGAACTTGGCTGGCGCACGCTCTTCGCCGATGCGTTTCTCGAAGACACCTGGCACATCACGCCAACGTTCGAGGCTCGGATCGGCTTCCGCACAGAGACCTCGACCGGCTGGAGCGAATCGCAAAACCGCGCCAGCGTCTACACCTTTACCAACGGAGTCATCGGCACCACGCCCACCTCCGGTCTCTCCAATGCCCTGACCAGCAACCATGCGCTGTTTCTTCCCGAGCCGCGTGTCGGCTTCGCATGGAACGTGTTTGGCGACGGACACACCAGCCTGACAGGAGGTGCAGGCCTGCACCATACCCTGCTCGATGCGCTCGACTACCGCCTCGACCAAGCCGCACCCTACAACACGGTCTACTCCTATAGCAGCAGCACAGTTGCCAACCCTACCGGCGTGACACCGGCAGTCAGCCCCTCCACCGTGGACTCGGCGATCCGCACGCCCACGCTGTTCTCGTACGATCTCAAGATCGAGCAGCAACTCGCTCCGGCAACGTCTCTTACCATCGGCTACAGCGGATCGCACAGTTATCACCAGATCATGAACGGCGATCTCAACGAGCCGGCCTACCAGGTCCAGTCCAACGGCGCCATCTACTATCCCAATACCACTAAGGCCAATACCGCCGTCGCCAATACCACCTCATGGTGGGCGGGAGCATCGGGCAACTACAACGCTCTGGTCGTCGATCTGCGCCACAGCTTCAATCACGGTCTCCAGCTCCGCGGAAACTACACCTGGTCCAAGAACCTCGACGACGGCTCAGCCTGGAACACCTCCGTCTCGTCCAATACGCCAGCCTACGTCGAAGTCCCCGCATTGCCCCACCTCGACTACGGGCCCGCCGCGTCCGACATCCGCGATGTCGCCTCCATCAACGCCACCTATGAACTCCCCTTCGGCCAGAACAAGGCCTTCCTCGGTAACGCCGGCAATCTCACCGACCATATCGTCTCCGGCTGGTCCATCGCGTCCATCACCACGCTGCTCTCGGGCTTCCCCTTCAGCCCGCAGTTGGGCTATAACCCCACCGGCTCCGGCGACTCACGTAACCCCGTCCGCCCCAACGTCACGCCCGGTTTCGCCGGCCATCTCTATACCGGCGGCAGCACCGCACAGCGGGTCGCGCAGTACTTCAATCCCGCCGCCTTCTCCGCTCCAGCCTTCGGCTACGTCGGCAATGCCGGCCGCGATTCACTCATCGGTCCAGGGTTCGCGGACTGGGACCTCTCGCTGCTGAAATCCACCGCGCTCAGCGAGCGCACCCGCCTCCAGTTCCGTGCGGAGTTCTTCAACATCGTCAACCACACCAACCTGCAACTGCCCAACGAGGTCGTCTACTCAGCCGGTCCCACCCAGGGCACGACCGCCAACCAGAATACCGTCGCCGCGCTCGGTTCACCTGGCGTCATCTCGGCAACCGCCAACACCAGTCGCCAGATCCAGCTCGGCCTGAAGCTCCTCTTCTAGACCGCACACGCAGAAAGGCCCACGTCTCTATGCCTGAGACGTGGGCCTTCCTGCACAACCCCAACCAACCCTGCTCGCCGCACTTGGGTTCGGATCGAACGCTGCGAGCAAGCTTTTCGGCGCCACCCGTTCCCCGGGAAACCGCCTACTCGGGGGTAACCGACGAGAGGAAGCAGGGGAACATCACAACTACCATGAACAGCAGGGCCATCATCGCGTCATGCATGTCGTTGCCTCAGCTTTCTTCGGGGAACAGATTCACCAGCCCCTCCAATATCGCCTGTCCCTCCCCCGCGGCCCATCCCACCTAGGAATTACTTCATAGAACCTTGGTGGTATACGCCTGCAACTTTCGTGTTAGTTTTCCCGGAATGGCCCCCTTATACTGAACAAGCAATCTTTCGTCAAGGGCACGGATTTATCCGTGCCGTAAGAGCCGCAGAATAATCGCGGCTGGTAGCCCATGGCTTCAGCCTTGGGTCTCCGCTGAGGTCACCCTTCGCGTTTTTGCGACCAACCCGATTCGTCGGACGCCGCTCTAGTCGCATGGAGGCAAACTGGGCGCCGGCTTCGGCCTCCACACTGCCCCGGACACCGTCTTGAACAGCACGTACAGCACTGGGATGAAAAACAGGTTCAGGATGGTCGACACCAGCATCCCGCCCACCACCGCCGTGCCGACTGAGTGCCGCCCCAGCGCCCCGGCCCCGCTGGCGAAGTAGAGCGGCATCACCCCCAGGATGAACGCGAAGCTGGTCATCAGGATGGGCCGCAGCCGCAGTTCCGCCGCAACAATCGCCGCGACAATCACGGACTTGCCCATTTCGAGCTGCTGCTCCGCGAACTCCACAATCAGGATCGAATTCTTCGCCGAAAGCCCGATCAGCATCACCAGCCCGATCTGTACGTACACGTCGTCGCTGATGCCTCGCGCCGCCACCAGCCCCAACGCCCCCAGCACCGCCATCGGCACCGCCAGCAGAATGATGAACGGCAGGAAGAAGCTCTCATACTGCGCCGACAGCGTCAGATACACCACCAGCAGTCCCAGGCCGAAGATCAGCAGCACCTTGCCCGCGGACTCCTTTTCTTCCAGTGCCAGCCCCGTCCATTCGAACTTCATCCCCGGCAGCTTGTACTTGTCGAACAGCTTCTCCATGTTGGTGAGCCCCTGCCCGGAACTCAGCCCCTCCGCCGGCGACCCGTCGATCTCCGCCGACCGGAAAAGGTTGTAGTGGTCGATCACCTGCGGCCCGGCGATCTCATTCAGCGCCACCAGGTTATCCAGCGGCACCATCTGCCCGGCATTCGACCGCACGTAATACTGCCGCAGATCGCTCGCGTTGCGCCGGAACTGCTGGTCGGCCTGCACATAAACCCGGTAGGAACGGTTGTTGAAGTTGAAGTCGTTGACGTAGCTCGACCCCATGAACGTGCCCATCGCCGCCGTGATCTGCGACATGGGAACGCCCATCGCCTCCGCCTTCTCCCGGTCGATGGTGACGTTCAGCTGCGGATCGTTCGCCGTAAACTGCGTGTTCAGGTTCACCAGCCCCGCCGATGGGTCCATTGCCGCCGCCCCCACCAGCGTGTGCGCAATGCGATCGATGTCTCCAAAGGTGTTGCGCCCGCCATCCTGCAGGATGAACTGGAACCCGCCAACGCTGCCGATGCCCTGGATCGCCGGCGGCTCCACCGCGAACAGTATCCCGCCGGGAACCGCGAACAGTTGCGGCGCAATCCTGGCCACGATGTCGTGCGCCGTATGTCCCTTCCCTTTTTTGGTCCGCTCATCCACCGGCTTCAGGGGCACAAAGATCAGGCCGGCGTTGGGCGAGCTTCCGCCGGACAGCGAAAATCCTACCACCGAAAACGTCCCATACACATCCGGGTCCCGCTGCACGATCGCCGTGCCCCGGTCGGCAAAGTCGGTGGTGTAACTCTGTGAGGCTCCCGGAGGCGTCTGCACCAGGATCATGAAAAACCCCTGGTCCTCCACCGGAACAAACGCTGTCGGCACGTGGTTGTACATGTACACCGTGCCCGCCAGCCCGGCCAGGAACAGCACCACAAACGCGTAGCGCCACTTCACCACCCACGTGACCGCAACCGCATACCACGCGATAATCTTGCGGATCGCCGCTTCCACCGGGTTCAGGATCACGCCCATCCATCCGGTAGGCCGCACCTCCGGCCGCAGAAAGACCGCGGCCAGCGCAGGCGAAAGCGTCAGTGCGTTGAACGCCGAGATGGCGATCGAGAATGCAATCGTCAGCGAGAACTGCTTGTACAGGATTCCCGTGGTGCCCGGGAAGAAGCTGACCGGAACGAACACCGAGATCAACACCAGCGACGTTGCAATCACCGCGCTGGTCACCTCGGCCATGGCGACCGAGGTAGCCTTGTGCGGGTCGTGCGCGCAATCCGCCCCGGTGATGACCGTTCCTTCCAGATGGCGCTGCACATTTTCGATCACCACGATGGCGTCGTCCACCACCAGGCCCGTCGCCAGCGTTATGCCAAACAGCGTCAGCGAATTAATTGAGAATCCGAAGAGCTTGATGAACGCGAACGTCCCAATCAGCGAGACCGGAATGGTGATGGCCGGAATCAGGGTCGCGCGCCAGTCCTGCAGAAACAGGAAGATCACCACGATGACGATCACAATCGCCTCGGTCAGCGTCTTCTCCACCTCCCGGATGGAGTCCGAGACCACCGTAGTCGTATCCACCGCGATGAACCCTTGGAGTCCCGGCGGGAACGACTTCTGCAACTCGGCGAGAACCGCCTTGCAGCGCTTGTCCACGTCCAGCGCGTTGGCGTTGGAGAGCTGCTGCACGCCGATTCCGACCGCGTCCCCCGAGCTGAAGGTGCGGTCGCCGTAGCGCAGGTTGGTGTCGTAGCTTTCCGCGCCCAACTCGGCGCGGCCAACGTCCTTCAGCAGCACGATCCCCGACCCGCTGCCCGGCGCCGCAACTCCCTGGCTCGTGTTCTGGCTGTTCGACTTGATGATGATGTTCTCGAACTGCAGCGGGTCGGTCAGCCGCCCCTCCACGCGCACCGCCATCTGGTAGCTCTGCTTCGGGTCGGACGGGGGAACCCCAAGCTGCCCTGCCGGAACCTCGACGTTCTGCGCTTCGAGCGCATTGGTCACGTCCAGCGGTGTCAGGCCGCGCGCCGCCAGCTCATTGGGATCGAGCCAGATCCGCATCGCATATTTGCGCTCGCCGAAGATGATCACCGCGCCCACGCCCGGCACGCGCTTCAGCGCGTCCGCAACGTACACATCCAGGTAGTTCGAGATGAACGCCGGCGACAGCGAGTGGTCGGGCGAGACGAACCCCGCCGCCAGCACAAAGTTCGAATTCGCCTTGGTAATGGAGATTCCGGTGGCATTCACCGTGGCCGGCAGCCGCCCTTGCGCCGTGGCCACGCGGTTCTGCACGTCTATCGCGGCAACGTCCAGATCGTAGCCGGTCTGGAAGGTGATGGTGATCTCCGAGGTGCCGTCGTTCGACGACGCCGACGATATGTAGCGCATCCCCTCCACGCCGTTGATCGCCTGCTCCAGGATGATCGTCACCGCCGACTCGACGTCCTGCGAGTTCGCGCCTACGTAGTTGCAGGTCACCACCACCTGCGGCGGCGCCAGCTCCGGATACAGTGAAATGGGAATCGTCGGCAGCGTGACCGCCCCGGCCAGCACGATCAGCAGCGCGCATACCGTGGCGAAGATGGGACGGCGAATAAAGAACTCAACCAAGACGCTCTACCTTCCTCCAGCTACCTTCCTTCAGCTCGGCGAACTTGCAAAAGCAGCCTTCTCGTTAAGGGCACGGATTTATCCGTGCCGTAAGAGCCGCAGAATAATCGCGGCTGGTAGCCCATGGCTTCAGGCTTGGGTCTCCGCTGAGGTCACTGTTTGCGCCCGAGACGACTTTTTCGGCACCCTCTTTAGCCTTGCGTCTCCTGCTCGACTCACCGCATTTGTGTCTGGGCCTCATGTCCTTTTTCAGGTCAGCTGCCTGTCCCCGCTTTCGCCGGCCCCGGTCCTGGCGGTGGCTCTATCGGCTGCACCGGTGCGCCGTCCTGGAGCATTTGAATCCCTGACAGAATCACGCGATCGCCCGTCTTCAACCCCGCCAGCACCGGATAGACATTCCCAATCGGCTCGCCCAGCGTCACCAGGACTTGATGAGCGATGGTTCCGGAATCCTTCGCCGCGGCAACATACACAAAGCTCTGCCCGCCGATGCGCGTCACCGCCAGCACCGGAATCGTCGCCTGCTTGGAACTGCTCCAAGTGATGCGCGCGTTCACAATCTGACCCACTCGCAGCCGCTCCGCCGACTTCGGAATCGGCGCCTTCGCCAGGATGCCCTGCAGTCCGTTGTCCACCTCGGGCGACACGAAGTAAAGGTTCGAGTGCGCCAGCACCATTCCGTTTTCGTCCAGCAAATCCACCGCCAGCCCGGTTCGCACCTGCGCGGCCCGCTCCGTCGGGATGTAGATATAGGCCTCCAGGCCGCTGTTCTCATCCACCGTGGTCAGCGTGGTCGTCGCAGACACGTAATCGCCCAGGTGCATCGGAATATCGCCGACCGTGCCCGCAAACGGCGCGCGGATCTGGTAGTAGGCAAGTTGTTCGCGCTGGGTCTTGGTCTGGCCCCCAGCAGATTCCAGCGCCGCCTTCGAGTTCTGGAACGCCTGCATCGCCTGGTCGTAGGCCTGCTTGGAAATGATGCCGTCCTTGTAGAGTTGTTCCTGCCGCGCCAGGTCCGCCTGGTTGTAGTCGAAGGTCGCCTTCTGCTGCTGCTCGGCCGCCTGCTGCGCCTCCACCGTGGCCACCTGTTTCAGTGGGTCGATCTGCATCAGCAACTGGCCCGCCTTCACCTGGTCACCGGATTTCACCAGGATCTTCGTCAGGTTGCCATCCACCTGCGGCTGTAGCGTTGCCGACCGCAAGCTCTTGACGGTGGCCACATAGGTGTCCGTGCTGGGAACGCTGTTCAGCGTCACCGGCTGTACCATCACCGGCATCGCCTGGGCGCCACCCGCGGCGGCGGCGGACTGCGGCGCCTTGCTGCTGCATCCCGCCAGAAGCACAAACGGCAGTCCCGCGAAGAACACACCACTCCGGAATCGTTGCCCCAAACGCACAGCTTATCTCCTTCAGCTACATGCAGATGCAAATCCTTCTTTTCGACTACAGCCTATCCAACCGAAACCATCTCCGCCGTAATCAGGTGTTGGTTTGATGATAGGCGATTCTCCCGCGATGCGAAAAGGGCACGGAAAAAGCAGGTCCGCCCGTCTCCCACTTGTCGCGCACAGAATTACCCACTCTCCGCGTCGCTCCTGCCCATGTGAAACGGGTTGAAATCCTCGTTGCGGTCATAGGCATCGGCGTGCTCGCTTGCCTTCAGCCAGCCGACCACCAGGTACGTAAGCGGCGTCGCCAGCACCTCGTACGCCACCTTTAGCAGGTATCCCGTAAAAATCATGTTGACCAGCGTCAGCGGCGGATACTTGCCCGCAAACGTCAGCACGATCACCAGTGTTGTATCCACTCCCTGGCCAACCACCGTCGATCCGACTGTCCTCGTCCACAGCCATTTGCCGTTGGTCAGCAGTTTCATTCGCGCCATCGTGTAGGAGTTGGCGAAGTCGCCCGCCCAGAACGCAATTAGCGACGCCGCCTGGATGCGCGGAAGAAATCCGAACACCACCTTGAACGCCTGCTGGTTGTTCCAGCCCGGCGCGCCCGGAAGCGCAATCACCATCTCCCCCATCAAATACAGCAGCACCGTCCCGAAGGTGCCCAGCCAGATCGCCCGCCGCGACGCGGAAAACCCGTACACCTCGGTGAACACATCCCCGAAGATGTAGGTGATGGGAAACAACAGCACCGCGCCGCTCACCGCGAACGGCCCGATCATGCAGATCTTCTGCGCCACCAGGTTCGACACCAGCAGAATCACGACGAACATCGTGGTCAGTATGTCGAGATACTTGTAGCGCCGTGCGCCTTCGCTCATCCAGGAAAGCCTTCTCAAAAATGGATAGTGGGTCAGTTTGCATTTGCCTTGAAAGGGCGTGGCTTCAGCCGCGCCGATAAGTGCCGCGAATTGACAGGGCTTTAGCCCCCGCGGGAAGACTCGCTTGTCAAACTGACCCACTACCCAAAAATGCAGCGGAGTATGGGTTGCCCTATCTAGTATGCCGTGTGCGGCGCTTTCGGGGGCGAGCCTGCCCACTTTGAGGCAAATGGTCGGATCGACGCCCGCCGAACCCCTGCGCCGATACAGTGGTCGCAATTTCTCTGTAGAATAAGCGACATAACTCCGGCGGGAATGCCCGCGCCGCCCCGATCTTCCTGCGAAGCCGTTTCGCGCGCGATCGCCGCCGCCGACCATGCTCACTGAAGCCACCGTACTCGCACGAAGAAAGGTCGGATTCGATGAGCGTTCACCTGGTCAATCCCAGCGACAATTCTTTTGGCACGGCCGTCATTACCCCAAGATGGCTCTTCGTGCTCGCTGCGGCGACACCGCGGGTCGTGGGCGACCCGATCCTCGTCGATGAGTCGCTCGAACAGATCGTCCCGGAGAGCATTCACCCCGGAGACATCGTCGGCATCAGCGTCCACACCGGCAACGCGCTGCGCGGATACGCCGTCGGCCGCATGGCGCGCGAGCGGGGCGCCTGGGTGGTCTACGGCGGCATCCATGCCACCCTGTATCCGGAAGAAGCGCTCGAAGTCGGCCAGGGCCACGCTGTCGTCAAGGGCGATGGCGACGTAGCCTGGGGCCGTTGCGTCAACGACTTTCTTGCCGGCACGCCAAAACGCATCTACGAGGGCGGCCGGATCGAGGGCAGCGAATTCCTCGCCGCGCGCTGGGACCTGATGCAGCCGGACAAGTACATGTGGGCCTCGGTGCAGACCATTCGCGGATGCCCGAAGCACTGCTCGTTCTGCAGCGTCTGGCGGACCGACGGACAGAAGCCTCGCCAGCGCCGCTTCCAGAGCGTGATCGACGAGATTGTAGATCTGCGCCGCATCGGCTTCCGCTACATCGCTCTCGCCGACGACAACTTCTATCCCGTCACCCTGACCGACCTGCGGCTTGCGCGGGAGCAGAACAATCTCGCCAAACTCGAAGAGCTGACCGCGATCCGCGCCGAGCGCTACCAGCTGATGGAAGAGTTGGCGAAGCTGCCCAAGGACATGGTCTTCTACACCCAGATCACCATGGAGGCAGGTGAAGACGGCGAATACCTCGACGCCATGCGCCGCGCCAACATCAAGGGCGCTCTGGTCGGCGTCGAGGCGGTAACACCCGAAGGCCTCAAGGCGGTCTTCAAGGACTGGAACTACTCCGGCGAGGCGCTGGCAACCCAGTTGCAGACGTTCAAGAAGCACGGCGTCCATGTGCTCGGCTCATTCATCTTCGGCCTCCCAACCGACACGCCGGCAACCTTCGATGCAACTGTCGAGATGGCGCTGAAGGCCGGCGTCACCTTTGCCCAGTTCGTGATGATGACGCCGTTTCCAGGCACCGTGGACTTTGCGCGATGGGAGAAAGAACAGGATGCCCACCCCACGCTGGTCGGCGACGTGCCGATCACCCGCTACTGGCTGATCCCCATTGAAGTCAGGCCAAAGATGTTCACACCGCATCCGTCCATGAGCTCCGACGAGATTCGCGAGCGCACACAGAAGGTCTGGGACAGGTTCTACAACTGGAGCGCGATCTGGCAGCGATCCGCCTGTACGCCAAACTTGCGCGCGCGGGTCGCCTTCATGTTTCTTTCCAAGCTGTACCGGCAGATGTATGCGGGAACGGGGATCTCGACCGACAGCGCGCGCCGCAAGAAGTCGAAGAGCTGGGCGCGCTGGACCGCCCGCCAATGCAAGAAGCTCTTCCACGCGAACCCCATGCCGGAGTTGCAATCGCCGGTTTGGGATCTCGCCTTCAGCCCGCCCGGACGGCTCCCGGCGTTCCTGAACAACGCGCTTCCGGTTGATCGAAGCCCGTTCTCCGTTCTACCGGAGGGCTGAGCTTATTTGCGCGCCGGGGGTGTCAGCTTCAGCTCCGCCATCACCATCTGCAGGTCCTTCCAAGCCTCCGCCTTCTGCCGTGGGTCGCGCAGCAGGAACGCCGGGTGATACGTCACCGCCAGCTTCGCTCCGCGGCACGTATGCCAGGCGCCCCGCAGCGAGCTCAGCGACCGCCTGACCCCAAGCAGATAAATCGCCGCGGTCGACCCCAGCGCCACAATCACCTCCGGCCGCACCACGTCGATCTGGCGCAGCAGGAACTGCGAGCAGGTGTTCGCCTCCACTGGCTCCGGCACGCGGTTGCCGGGTGGCCGGCACTTCACAATGTTCGCGATGTAGACCTCGCTGCGTGCCAGCCCCATCGCCGCAATCATGTTATTCAGCAACTGCCCGGCCTTGCCCACGAACGGCAATCCCTGCGCGTCCTCGTCCGCCCCCGGGCCTTCGCCCACGAACATCAGCCGCGCTGTAGGCGAACCGTCCCCGAACACGATCTTGTGCCGCCCCGCGTAGGCCAGCGGGCAGCGGGTGCAGTCGCCAATCTCTTCCTGGATCGCAGCCAGCGCAGCCGCTCGCTCTGCCGCGGGTACCGGCGCAGCAGGCAGCGGAGCACGCTGGTTGAAGGAGATCAGCGTCACCAGTGAAGGGGCCGGATTTGCTAGAGGACTTGCCGGCGCGGCAGGGAGCGGCTGTGCGCGCTGCGCTGCGGCGGGAACATCCGCCCCGCTAGCGATGCTGGCACTTAAAACAGGAATTGTGGAAGCTCGATCCAATGCGACCGCAGCCTCATTCGCCGCCTCATTCACCGCTTCTTCCGCCGGCTCCGCGCCCAGCGCCGCAGGCTCACCGCGCCGATAGAAATCGTGGATGCCGAGGTCGCGGAAGTAATCCACCCAGGCGCGCAATTGCGTTCCGGCTTGGTCCGGCATTTCGTTGGCTACACGTCCCCGAGCGGCTCAACGACCTTCGGCTCGTGCGTTACCACATAGGTCACGCGGCCCTCGCTGATCTCGTCCTGCGCCACCCGGCACGCCTTCATGCTCTTGGTGGGCATCAGCGGCTGCGCGCCCGACTGCAACTGGCGCGCTCTGCGCGCCGCGCCCTTCACAAGGCTGTACTTATTGTGGAGAGGATTGTCATTCGACATATTCGGCACCTCGGCGGATGCTTCCAATCTACTCCATTCCACCGCGTTTGTCCCCGCCCGCCACCCGTGGATAACCGGTCCCGTCCGCCGTCATTCTGGCGCAGCCAGAATCTCCGTATTTGTCTTAGCTTTACATCGCGGCGCGGCTTCGCAATTTGCATTTGCTTTGAAAGGGCGCGGCTTCAGCCGCGCCGATAAGCGCCGTAAATTGACAGGGGCTTTAGCCCCCGAGGGAAAGCTCGCTAGTCAAACTGCACCGCCGCCCGTGGCCCCGGCCAACCTGTGGAATCAATCCAGCCCAAAGCTCTTCAGCACCGCGCGCAGCCGCGGCGACCGCGGATC
>Ga0224555_1002585_pt1 | contig 20763 bp, 16 predicted proteins | sample 714S23034metaG_FD_180687 | JGI IMG/M metagenome (GOLD analysis project Ga0224555, IMG submission 180687) | Peat soil microbial communities from Stordalen Mire, Sweden - 717 S2 30-34 | ecosystem: Environmental > Terrestrial > Soil > Wetlands > Peat | place: Sweden: Norrbotten County, Stordalen...
GGCACGAACCAAAGAGGTTCTCGATCAGGCCATTACGGATCTGCTCCCACAGATCACGACGGACAACGCTCAGGCTTGGTTCAGGTTCTCTGGATACGGTGTACACCTATGAGAGAAATGCTCTAGTACTACAGTTGTAGATGGAAGATAACGGAGGGAGAAGGGGCCTTCAGGCCCCTGCATGAGTGCGAATTTGAAGGGCCTTTAGGCCCGGGCCTTTGCCGTATTTCCAGAATTCCAATCAATTACAACTGTAGTACTAGGTTGGTCCGGACGATCGTGCCAGCTTCTCGTCGGAATCACTAGGAACCCGGCATGCGCTTTCATAGCGGTTCACGAGATTGAACCAGCTCAGCATCAGAATCAGTTTTCGCGTGTTACAGACACCCCAGCGCTCAATGGCTGCTTCCAGCAAGTCCACACCGAGGTTTGCGCGGTCCGCGATGTCGTCCGCCATCCGCGCAATCAAAACGATGTCCGGATCTATTCCGGCGACTGGGTCGTCAGCGGTGAGCGCCTTCACCTCAGTTTTTGAAAGCCCACTATTGAGCGCTATACGAGTGGAAGCATGGACAGCATAAATACAGTTCAAACGCACGGCGGTTCGCAATATCATTGCTTCCCGCAACCTGGCGTTGGCAGCGGGGCAGGCGAAGACCGCCCTCATGAGCGCAATAGCTGGGCCTGCGAGATCGCCCGCCGCTGCTAGCGCGATTGCCCCATTGAGCGTGTTGTCGGGATTGAAATCGATTCCGAAAGCGGCTCGCGCCTCTTCGGCGGTTGGCATCGGCAAACAGGTATCGGTCATTGCTCTCCTTGGTGGATTACACATTGTGCAAAAATATGAGATCTTGCCCGTCTGACAAAATGCGACTTGCCCTCTCGGCAATCTCGCACCGGCAGGGGATAAGGCCATCCCTATTGTCAACCCAGCAGATCAACACGCTAGAAAATCCCTGACAGTTTTGCGAAAGAATCCAGCTCTATTAACAACTGTCCCTCCGGCGCCGCATCCAGCGTGGCGTGTTCCAGCACCCAGGTGTCTTTGTGGAAGAGAAAGACCGCGTTGAGTCCGGCGGCGAGAGCGGGGTTGATATCGCTCCGGGGGCTGTTGCCGATCATCCAGTAACTCTGGGCGCAAGGCACATCCAGCGCTGACTCATGGCGCTGAATCACTTCGCGATAAGTGGCGGGGTCTTTTTCAGCGACGATCTCAACCGCCGAAAAGTAACTCGCAAGGCCGGAGCGAGTCAGCTTGTCGGCCTGCTCCGCGTGGTTGCCCTTGGTCATGAGTATGAGCCGGTGGCGCGCGGCCAGCTCGGCCAGCGTTTCGGCCACGCCGGGGAGCAGCTCGATCTCCTGCTCGGCAATCGCGCGGGCGAAGCTCTCAACCTGCCGGCGTGATTCTTCGCCGAACGCAGCGGGGCTGAGCCGCTCAAAGCACAGCAGCAGCGAATGGGTGAAGCTCGGCAGGCCATAGCCGTGGGTGAGAATCGTCTCGCGCTCGACCTCATTCAGCGCCCGGCGCACCTCGGCGGGCGAGTACTCGTGGTGGTTCAGGTAGCTGATAAATGCGGCGATGGCGCGCTCGAAATAGACGTTGTTCTCCCACAGCGTATCGTCGGCGTCGATCAGCAGCGTCTGGTCTGGAGCAAATTGCGGCATGACGTTATGGTAACGAACCGGGGCAGGAGGGCTGGCCGATGGAGGTCGTGGTTTCCCACCCTTTCCGCAAAGGTCGCGGAAAGGATGGGGCGCCCAGCTTTGGTTTGCGATTACGGTTTGGGTTGAGCGGCCAGCCACTGCTTCAGCTTTGGCTCCTGGAGCTTGCGCAGTTCGATGCAGCCGTCGATGCTCTCGATGGCGTGCTTGAGAGCCTGATCTGCGGAAGGAACCTTGTGTGCGGCGAAGAATTTCTCTACGCTGGCGCGGGCGTCGGCAGAGCAGAAGTTGCCCGTCGAGCGCACCAGGTAGCCGCCCATCTCGGGAGTGAGCTGGGCCTGAACCTTCTCCCAGTTGTCCTGAATGTACTTCCACGCCTGGTCGCGGGTTTCGTCGATCTGGAGAGCGATGGCAAGCTGGATGATCGAGTCCTGGTTGCGCACCTTGCCGCCGAGGGCATAGTCAAGCGAGCGCTGCACCAGCGCGGGGTCGGCAAACTGCGCCAGCAGGCGCAGCGCGCCCTCCTGGAACTCCGGATTGGTTGAGGTCTCATAGATTTTTTGCAACTGGTCGAAGAGGGCTGCGTCGCCAGGTCGCGCGGCGATGGAGAGCGCGGTCTGGCCCAGGGTTGCATCGACGGAGCCGGGATCGGCCAGGTACTTGGCCGCAATCTCCCGCGCCTGCGCGAGCACGGCGGGATCCTTGCCGCGCTGGCCAAGCAGGCCGAAGAGTTCGGCGCGCAACTCGCGCGTGTTGGCCGAGTCGGATTCGGCGGGCGGGCTGAGCCTGGCGTACACCGGCGCATAGGTCGAGCGAATCCACGCTGAGAGCCTGGCGCGCTCTTCCGCGCTGGCCGCAATGTGCGTATAGGTTGTTGTGACGCCGCTGAAAGCCTCGTCCACCACCTCCGCGCCGGGATCGGCTTTCACCGCAGCCGCCAGATCGAGATAGTCGCCGATGGCAGCCGTGTTGGCGCGCACCTGCGCCCACTGGTCGCCGATCAAGCTGATGCGCTCACTGGGAGTGAGCGAGGATGCCACCTGCGCCACCAGGGCCGCATACACGCTCGCGGGATAGGTGCTGCGATAGTAGCCCAGTCCGCCGGCATTGGCGAAAGTGCTTCCCGCGGGAGCCTTCAAATCGCTTCCGTCTGGGGTAAGAATCTGACAGTCCTGGCCGGAAGCGGTCTTGAAACAAACCGGAAGAGTCCACTTCTGCGCTGGGTCCGGCACGATGCTGGGGCTGAGGAAGAAGCGTTTCTGCGCAACCGCAACCTTGCCGTTAGCCGCTATGCCAAAGGTGATCAGCGGCTCTCCGGGCTGAGCCACCAGGCTCTCCATGATCTTGTCCACCGGCTTGTGGCTGGCGGCAGTCTGCGCGCCCCAAAAATCTTCCGCCGTCGCGTTCCCGTATTCGTGGGCTGCCAGGTAGTTATGCACGCCCTGGCGGAAGGTTTCTTCGCCCAGGTAGTTCTCGATCATTGCCAGCACGGCGCCGGCCTTGCCGTAGGATATGCCGTCGAACATCTGTTCGATCTCTTCGCGGGTGTCGGCCTTGGCGCGGATGGCGCGGGTGGTGGGCTGCGCGTCCAGATTGAGCGAGTCGTCCTCGCCGGAGACCACTGTCTGGTCGATATTCCACTCCGGATGCATGTGGGCCACGGCCTTGTTCTCCATCCACGTAGCAAAGCCCTCGTTGAGCCAAATGTTGTCCCACCACTGCATGGTTACCAGGTCGCCGAACCACTGGTGCGCCATCTCATGCGCGACGACCAGGGCCACCTCTTTCTGTGCGTAGACCGAGGCTATCTTGGGATCAATCAGCATATCGGTCTCGCGGTAGGTAATGGCGCCAAAGTTTTCCATCGCGCCGGCCTCGAAGTCGGGCAGCGCGATCAGGTCCAGCTTCTTGAGCGGGTAAGGAATGCCGAAGTAGTTGTTGTAGTAGTGCAGCACGTGCTCGGCGACATCGAGGGCATAGGGAGTGAGCGCCACTTTGTCGGGCGTGGCGCAGGAGCGGATGGCCACGCCGTCAGACGCGCCAGTGGTGCATTGGAAGTCGCCGACCAGAAAAGCGACGAGATAGGTGGACATTTTGGGCGTGGCGGCGAATTTGAGCGTGTGCTTGCCTTCCGCTGGGCCGGGAGTATCGCTTTCGATGGGACTGTTGGAAATGGCCGTGTCGCCCGCGTCCACCACCAGGGTGATGTCATAGGTGGCCTTGAAGGCCGGCTCGTCGAAGCAGGGAAAGGCGCGGCGCGCGTCGGTGGATTCGAACTGCGTGACGGCGTAGTTGCGCTTGGCGGTCTTGGAGAGATAGAAGCCGCGCAGATCGTTATTCAGAATGCCCGAGTACGCGATGGACAGCTTCGCCTTGCCTGCGGTCAGCTTGTCCGCGAAGGTGAAGGTGGCCAGCTCCTTCTCCTTGTCGAGAGTGATGGTGGCCTGCTGCTCTTTGCCGCCGGCGGTCACGGTCACGCTCTTCAAGTCGAGTGCGACGGCGTTCAGCGTGATGCGATTCGTCGGCTCGGCAAGGATCACGTCGATGGTCTCGATGCCCGTGAAGGTAGCGGCCTTCAGGTCCGGCGTGAGCGTGAGTGTGTAGTGCTCGGGGCGTACGGTCTGGGGCAGGCGCTCGGCGCTGGCTGTAACTGGAAAAAGGAAGAGGAATGCGGCCAATGCTGAGAGGAAAGTTCGCATCAGCGGGGCTAAACAATGATTCTTCATGGAATTCTCCTGAAGGTGAGAAGTTATTGCGCCGGAGTCTTCTTGTGCCGCAGCGAGTCAAGCAGCAGCAAACAAGCGCCGGTGACGACCGAAGAGTCGGCTACATTGAAGTCGGGAAAGTGGTAAGCGAAGATGTGGACCTCGATGAAGTCCACCACCGCGCCGTATGCGATGCGGTCGTGAACGTTGCCCAGCGCGCCGGCAAAGACCAGCGCCAGAGCGACGGTGGTCAGCGTGATGCGATCCGCCAGCCGAACCATGATGATGAGAACCATCAGCGCCGCCAGCAAGGAGAAGCAGATAAGCACCCAGCGAACCGCTTGGGGCGAGGCGGAGTTGGCAAAGAGCGAAAAGGCCGCGCCCTCGTTGGTCCAGTGGGTGATGCGCAAAACGCGCGGGATCACCGGAATCGCGCCGCCCATGGGAATGTGCAGCGTAACCCAGGTCTTGGTCAGCCGGTCAAGAAAGATGATGACGGCGGAGATCAGCAGCAGCCAGTGCAGGCGGCGGGGGAAGGTGTTCATTGTTAGGTACCTCTTGAACGGTACGATGATTCAGTTTCGATGTATCTCAGGTCCCAAAACGGGTTGATATATTTGGTGGCACCAGAATCGGTATTAGGTTACTCGAACACTTCCGACAACAGCTTGAAATATGGCGCTGGCAGACAGAAGACCTCAGTGCTTCCACGTCGGAATACTAGAGAATAAGCTCCCACATTTACCCAGTGCTCAGGTGGCCTCTCAGAGGTAGGGAACCATTTGCCGCCATAGTGCTTCTCGTCCATCTCATCGACTATGATTTCGTAGAATGATTCCCTCATCGAGAGCGGAAGATCGGGACCAAGCTGCTCGTGGATTGTCTCCATCATTTGTCGCCATGAGCAAAAATTGGCATGAATTGCTCCGTAAACTGTCAATTGATCGAGTGCGTTGAGAATTCCCGGATTTGAGCCAGCCGTCATTGCTTCCAAAGCAGTATCAAACCTTGGGTCGTGTTTGAATCCAAGAATAAACATTACCTGTTCGACCGGATCTTCAAATTCTCTGCGGATCATAGAGAGTATTGTAATACAGGTGTCATCAAGTATGTCAACGCCCAAAAACGGGATCTGGGACACCCAGCTTATGTAGCTTCGGGAGGTGCAATTTTCATTTCGGTGAGCGCCGATTGGCAGCGGGTGCAGACATTCTGCCAGATGCCGTAGTTGGCAACCTCCGGCATGAAGTTCCAGCAGCGGGCGCACTTGTGGCCGGTAGCGGCGCGCACATCACATTGCAAATCGCTGTAAAAAGTTACGGCAACTCGCTCACCAGTAAGGCTAATTGGAATCCCGTAATCCTCCGTCACTTTAACTGATGAGACGTTGAACACCTCTTTGAGATGCGGTTCATACCGGCGAAGAAGGGCAAGTATCGTTCCCTTCGCATGAACGACGACGTCCGCTTCAAGTGCTTTGCCGATTATCTTTGCCTGTCTCATTTCCTCCAATTGTCCAAGTGCTTTATCGCGCACTTCGAAAATCTGCTTCCATTCAGCCAACAATGGCGCCGGGTCTTCGGAGAAAATCTCCGCCGGGGCAGGGAACTGAGCGAGATGGACACTGGCCTCGCGGCCTGCGACGGGGGGCAGATAATCCCAGACCTCATCGGCGGTGAAGCTAAGGATGGGCGCGACGAGGCGGACCAAAGTCTCAGAAATCTGCCACAGCACGGTCTGCGCGGAGCGGCGCTCGCGGCTCGAAGGCGCGAAGGTGTACAGGCGATCCTTCAGCACGTCGAGATAGAACGAGCTAAGGTCCACAATGGCGAATTCGTTGACCGCGTGATAAACGCGATGGAACTCGAAGGCTGCGTACCAGTCGCGCACCTTCTCGGTCAGCTCGCGGGTGCGGGCCAGCATATAGCGGTCGAGCGGCAGCAGCTCCGCTTCGGGCACACGGTCACGCACCGGATCGAAGCCATGCAGATTGCCCAGCAAAAAGCGGAAGGTGTTGCGCAGCTTGCGATAAATTTCCGCGCAGCGCTGCATCAGGTTTTCGCTGGCCGCCATGTCTTCGCGGAAGTCGATGGAGGCGACCCACAGCCGCACGATCTCGCCGCCCATGCGGTTGGCAATGTCCACCGGGTCCACGCCGTTGCCGAGCGACTTGCTCATCGCGCGGCCCTGCTCATCGAGCGTCCATCCGGCCGTCGCCACGTGCGAGTAAGGCGCGCGTCCGCGCAACGCCACCGAAGTCAGCAGCGAGGAGTGGAACCAGCCGCGATGCTGATCGCCGCCTTCCAGGTACAGAACTTGCGTGCCTTCGTTCTTCTGAAAAGAAGTGTAAGCGGGCTTCAACTCCGGGTCGGATTCGCAGACGGCAAACCAGCTTGTGCCGGAGTCGAACCACACGTCCAGAATGTCGGTCTCCTTGCGGAAAGCCGTGCCGCCGCAGTGGGCGCAAGCCGCACCCGCCGGGAGCAGATTGGCCACGTCGGTCGTGTGCCACGCATCCGCGCCCTCGCGCTCGAACAAATCGATAATCTGCCGGTTGAGCGCCGGGTCCAGGATCGGCAGCTGGCAGCTTTCGCACATGAAAACCGCAATCGGCACGCCCCAGATGCGTTGGCGGCTGATACACCAGTCGGGGCGCGTGGCGATCATGTTGGTGATGCGCTCCTTGCCCCAGGCCGGGTCCCAGACCACCTTGTCGATCTCCTCGATGGCCAACTGCCGGAAGGTCGTCTCCGAGCCATCGCTACGCTTCACAGGCGTCTCCAGGCCGATGAACCATTGCTCGGTGGCGCGATAGATTACCGGCTTGTGGCAGCGCCAGCAGTGCGGGTAGGAGTGTTCCAGGTCGCGGCTGGCCAGCAGCGCGCCGCGCTCTTCCAGCATCGCCAGAATCACCGGATTGGCGGCCCAGACCTTCATGCCCTCGAAGGCCGGCGGAGCGGCATGATTCCAGGCCTCCGGGTCCACGGTGATGCGGCCCACGGCGTCCACGCGGCAGGTGGGGTCAAGGCCGTAGCGCTGGCCGGTGTAGAAGTCGTCCGCGCCGTGTGCCGGGGCGGTGTGGACCGCGCCGGTGCCCTGGTCGGCGGTGACGTAAGTGGCCAGCACGCCGAGAATGCTGCGATCAAGAAACGGATGCTGGAATGTGGCGCGCTCCAGCACGCTGCCCTTGAAGCGGGCCAGCTCCTCCAAGTTTCCACCAGCGCCCAGGTTGCAGGCGGCAGCGACTGCGGCGGCCAGTTCGGCGGCGACGATGTAGACCTCATCGCCGGCTTGCAGCGCAACGTACTCGAAGTCTGGATGGAAGGCCACGGCCAGCGATGCGGGCAGCGTCCACGGGGTGGTCGTCCAGATGATCGTTGAAACCTGCTTGCCCTTGAGAGCCGGATCAATTGCAGCCGGGTCGGAGGTGAGCCGGTAGCGCACGTAAACCGAGGGGCTGGTGTGCTGGTCGTACTCGACCTCAGCCTCGGCCAGCGCGGTGCGGTCGTGGATGCACCAGTAGACCGGCTTGAGTCCGCGGTAGACGAAGCCTTTTTCCAGGAAGCCGTAAAAAGCCTCCAGCGTGTGCGCCTCGTAGTCGCGGGCCATGGTCTTGTAGGGCTTATCCCAGCGGCCAAAGCAGCCGATGCGCTTAAACTGTGCGGTTTGCAGGTCAACATATTTCTGCGCGTAGGCGCGACAGGCCGCCAGCACGTCGGGGACCGGCATTTCGAGTTTTTTTCTGCCCAACTGCTCGTCCACCTTGATCTCGATGGGCAGGCCGTGGCAGTCGAAGCCGGGAACGTAGGGCGCGTCGAAGCCGGCCATGGTCTTCGACTTGACCACAAAATCCTTCAGACCCTTGTTCAGTGCGTGGCCCAGGTGAATGGGTCCGTTGGCGTAGGGCGGCCCGTCGTGCAGCAGGTAAGCGGGGCGGCCCTGGCCGGCCTTGCGCAGCTCGGCATAGAGGTCGAGTTCAGTCCAGCGTGCCAGCCTGAGCGGTTCATTCTGCGGCAGATTTGCCTTCATCGGGAAGGCGGTTTGCGGCAAGGTTAGGGTCGCCTTCAACTCCGGTGCTGGGGACATCGTGACTCCCTGGGATGGTGCGAACTTGTTCATTTCCTAGTGTAAATGGCGAGGCAAGATATTTATGGTTACAAATCGCGGGTGCGCCCCGTCTATTGATTATGGGAAACCTGACGATGCCGGAATATGAGACTCTGGATTGTCAGACGCTACCGGACAAGACACAAGTGGGTAGCGTCAAGCATAATAGAGATATGGGCCAGGATAGAACGGGACTGGAGACGGAAAGCCTCCCGTACGAACTGCAAGCCAAGCGCCCAGTGGCCACTGAATCAGCCGCAACTATGGCAAACGACCTGCTTCTCCAGACCGAATCGGACTCTGAGTCTGCCGTAGCCCTCATGGACGGCGTCGAACTCGATCTTACCTTCGGCGTTCCCGTCGAGGACAAGTCCGTCTTTGTCGATCTCTATGAGAGCCTCCGCGACATCTTCTTTCCGCCCAAGCTGCCGCCGCTGGTGCTGACCTCGACGCCGATTCCGGTGCCGGATCGGATGGCGGTCAAGCGCAACCCCTTGGCTGTCAGCATCTCCGCCACGCTGAACGCCGCGTTTCTCGCGTTTTTGCTCCTCGTTGGAGTGAAGGCGATTATTGATCAGAAGAAGCCGCCAGTGGTCCTGACGCCGATTGATCTGACGGATTATAAAGCCCCCAAGGCCGCCGTTTCCAATGGCGGCGGCGGCGGAAGCCCGGACAAAGTCGAAGCCATCAAGGGCAAAACTCCCCCGCGCGTGGAGTCGCCGGTTGTGGCTCCCAAGCTGGCGCCGCCGGTTCCCTCGATCGACGTGCAAAAGGACATTATCATTCCCGACAACCCGACCCTGCCGAACTTCGGCATGTCGAACTCGCCCAACGTCAAGCTTGGCTCGCTGGGGAACGGCACCGGCACGGGCATCGGCTCCGGGAATGGATCCGGATACGGCCCCGGTTCCGGTGGAGGTATCGGTGGCGGACTCTACCGTGTGGGTGGCGCCGTCTCTCAGCCGGTCCCGCTCAACAGCGTGGAAGCGGAGTTCTCCGACGAGGCGCGCCGGGCCAAGTACCAGGGAGTCTGCCTGATCTCGGTGATCGTCGATGCGCAGGGTAATCCGCAGAACCCGCGCGTGGTGCGCGCATTGGGCATGGGGTTGGACGAGAAGGCCCTGGAAGCGGTTCGCAAGTATAAATTCAAGCCCGCCCTGAAGGACGGCAAGACGCCGGTCGCGGTGATGATCAACGTCGAGATCAACTTCCGCTTATACTGATGGCCTCGCGTTACTGACCACGATTCACTGACCACTATTCACTGCCGTCAGGAACGGCTCCGGCTTGAGCGAGCCGTCGCGCTGACGAACCAGTATCTGCACCTTGCCCTCGGCGGCGTCCAGCTCGGCTTTGCAGGCGGCTGACAGGCCCACGCCCTCCTCGAAGAGCTTGAGCGAATCCTCCAGGGCCAGATCGCCCTTTTCCAGTTGATCGACGATGGTTTCCAGCTTTTTCAGCGAGTCTTCAAACGTGGGCATGGCGGTTACTCCGTAGCAGTCTTGGGCAGCACGCTGGCGATCACCTCGGCGGCGGCCGTGTAGCGGCCGAAGGGAGCGCTCACCTGCACGCCCTGGACAAACGGGCGCACCGCTTCCAGCATCTCCTGAGCGATGAGAATGCCCTCGCGCTGCGCCGCTTCGGGCGTCTCGGCCTGGGCCATGCGCAGCATGATCTCCTCGGGCATCGAGGTGCGCAGGTCGTTCTTCAGGTATTCGGCGTTGCGCAGGCTGACCAGCGGCCAGATGCCGGCGATGACTGGAATCCGATACTCCTCGATGCGCTTGAGAAAGCTCTCCAGCAGGCGCAAGTCGAAGACCGGCTGGGTGATGGCATACTCGGCGCCGGCCTCGACCTTGAAGGCAAAGCGGCGCAACTCCTGCTCAATGTCCGGTACGCCGGGGTTGGCGGCCACGCCGATGGTGAAGTTGGTGCTGGCGCCAATTGCATTGGCCCCAATGTCCAGGCCATGATTCAGACGGCGCACGATGTTGACCAGACCGATGGAGTCCACGTCAAAGACAGCGGTGGCGTCGGGATAGTTGCCCAGCTTGGTCGGGTCGCCGGTCATGCACAGAATGTTGCGCAGCCCAATCGACGAAGCACCCAGCAGGTCCGACTGAATACGGAGGAGATTACGGTCGCGGCAGGTGTAATGCAGAACCGTCTCCATGGTGGTGTGTTGCTGAATCTGGATGCAGAGGCTCTCGGCGCTCATGCGAGCCGTGGCGCGCGGCGAGTCGGGCACGTTGATGGCATGAACGCCGAGCGATGCCAGCAGGCGCGAGCCCTCGATCTCCTTCGCGCAGTCGATGCCGCGCGGGGGAACGATCTCGACCATGGTCACGAAGCTGCCCTCGGCGAGCAGCGCGCCGATGCGGGAGCGCGCGCCCAGGGGAACCGGCGGCGTTTCGGTGGTCAGCTCCGGCGCTTCGCCGGTGACCTCGACGCGAGCTCGCGCGTCCAGATCCCGCATCGCCGAGCGCATGGCGCGAATGTGATTGGGCGTGGTGCCGCAGCAGCCGCCCACGATCTGCACCCCGGCCTGGATCGCCTTGCGGGCGAAGCTGGCCATATACTCCGGCGAGCAGAGGTAGATGTTGCGTCCCTCGACGGCGCGCGGCAAACCGGCATTGGGCATGGCCGCCAAAGGCAGCGTAGTGGCGGCGCGCATGGCCTCGATGGCCGTCAGCACCGTGGTGGGGCCGGTGGAGCAATTCACGCCGATAGCCCCGGCGCCCCACTCGGTCAGCAGCGCGGCGGCATGAGCGGGCGAAGAGCCGTCCAGGCAGTTGCCGTCATCGTCCACGGTTACCATCACCAGCACCGGCAGTTCGGGCGCGGTCTCGCGGGCAGCCGCAAGCGCCTCGCGCGCCTCGTTCAGCGCGGGCATGGTTTCAATGCTCAGCAGGTCAACCCCGGCTGCGGCCAGAGCGGCGATCTGCTCGGCAAAGGCGGCGCGGGCTTCGTCCAGGCCGGTCTTGCCCAGCGGCTCCAGGCGAACCCCCAGCGGTCCCACCGCGCCGGCCACCCACGCCTCTCCAGCCTGCTTTTCCTTGAGGCGTTCGACGGCCTGGCGGGCAATGCGCACGCCGGCGCCGTTGATCTCGTTCACTTGATCGGCCAAACCATGGCGCCCCAGCCGGAAGCGGTTGGCGCCAAAGGTGTTGCTCTCAAGAATCTCCGCGCCGGCTTGCAGGTACTCCTCGTGAATCGACAGGATCAGGCTGGGGTCGGAGAGGTTCAGTTCGTCGTAGCAGCGGTTGATGAAGACGCCGCGGGCATAGAGAACGGTTCCCATGGCGCCGTCGGCGAGAACGGGGCGGCTGGCGAAGATGTCGGCAAACTGGGACATTCTTTCTTCATGCTATGCCACGCGGGCCGGGCGCGCCAACAGGCAGGGCAGCTTTGTTATACTTCGGTAGTCATCAGCTTGGCTGCGCTGGTCCCGGGACGGCTATTTCTTGCGATTCGCCCGTTGCACCGGCAATCGCCATCCATTGGTTCACTCCGCGGCCTTGCCGCGGGCATCAACGCGGAATGATTTGAGTATTTCGTCGAGGGTAGGGATTTTGAACAAGAGAAGTCTTTGGATGAGCGCCGCCGCGGCCCTGCTGGTTGCAGCCGCGCTGGCAGGTTGCGGCACCACCACCTATTTCGCGGGCCGGGTTCTGCCGCCCAGCGGGCTGGCGAATCGCGTCCTGATTGCAGTCCAGAATCCCAGCCCCGCGAGCGGCGGCACCCTGGGGTTTGTGGATGCCTATTACGATATCCGGTACAAATACAACAGCACCAATACGGCTCCGGCGTTTTCCATCAGCGGGTATTCGGGAAGTCTGCCCATCAGCATCCAGAATATGCCCGAAGAGCAGATGGGCGCGATCTACGGTTACGGCGACGGCAGCTTAACCTTCGTCAACTATGCCACCGAGGCTATCACCGGTAATGCGAGCGGCTTGCCTGGCCTCTCCTCCAGCATCTTTACTACCCGAAGCGAGGCATACACCTTTGCCGCCAACCTGGGATCGCATCTGTTTACGGTACTGGACAAGAACGCGGGAGTGAACTACTCGTTCAATCTTCCCAACGTCTACCGTGTCAGCGTCAACCCCGGCGGTTCCGTGGCCCTGGCTTTCGTCCAGAACTCAAATTACGTTTTCTATCCGCGCAAACTGACCTCCGCGCAAACCATCGCTTTCTCCGGAGGGCCCAACACCTGGCCCACGGCCGCGGTGGACTGCGAGCCGTATAACCAGCCTGCCTGGTGCCTCTTCCAGGCGCAGAGTCCCGATCATACGGATGCCACCGGCAACTACTATGGCGCGCCGCTGACCTTCGACCGTCCGGTCAAGGCCGTCTTTTCCGCGGATGGCGGAACCGCTTATATCCTCAACTGCGGCCCGGAGTGCGGCGGAACGACGGCTTCTGTGTCGTCGATGCCGGTTGCTCCAATGATCTTCCTGATCGGCCAGCAGTCGGGGCTTCTGCCCACCCAGAGCGCGCTCAACGGCAACACCATCGCCATCCCCGGCGGCGCCAGCAATGCGCTGGTTGATAGTTCCACCATGTATGTCGTAGGCCAACAGCCTCAGCAGGTGCAGGGTCAGACCCTCTTTGCCGGAAATCTGACGGTAGTTACTCTACCGGCGGGCGCGGCGACGGCCATGACAGCTGCGGCTCCGATCTCCATCAGCGACGGAGCTCCCGGCGCGGTGAGCCGCATGATAGAGGCCGACGACAATACACTGTGGATCGGCATGACGAAGTGCACCAACGGCGTGCGCGCTGCTACAGGCCTGACCTACGGCTGCCTCACCATGGTCAACACCTCCACCAACACCCCGACCCTGCTGCCGTATATTGGCGACGCCACCGGCATTGCGGCGGTCACCGGACTGCACAAGGTCTATACCGCGGAGGGTGGGCAGGTGTACATCTACTCGACCGTGGACGGCTCGGCGAAGGACAACCAGTACGTCACCGTGACTGGAACGGCCTATGATGTGGCTTACATGGACGGGCTCACCGACGCCAACAACACCGTCTACTGAGTTTCAGTGAACAGTGGTCAGTAGATAGCCGGCCTGGCATAAATGCTCCGTGCCCCTGTCATCCTGAGCGAATGATATAACTTTCGTATATTATTGGTTTAATTGCATATAATATGGAATTTTTACACTGTGCAGGAAATGTGTAGTGAAATTGTATAAATTTCAGCCGATTTAGCTGCTGTGGCCTCTTTGAAACAGAGGAGCAGATAAAATGGTTGTTTCGCATCTGTTCCTGATGTTTCAGAGGCTCAATCCAATGTCCATGCCTTGACTCTTCTCCTGCTTCGGAGTCTGGGAGATCTCAGGCTGCGGCGGCTATTGCTCCGGAATATGGGCGCTCTGGTGCGAAACATCATGACCCAACGCTTGCGGGAGCTTTTCTCGGTCGTTCGTGAAAATTTGTGCATCGTGAGCGCCGCGCGAAACGGCAACGTAAGCGATGCGGTTGTTGAGCAGGTCTTTGGCCCCCCAGCTCGGTATCGACGTGGATCAGCACACGGTCGGCGGTCTGTCCCTGGCTGGAATGACTTGTGACCGCGTAGCCATGATCGAGGCGCGGATGCGTCGCCGGATAAAGCTCGACTACACGATCTTCTGGGCGGCCTCCGTCCATCCTGACCGATGCCCTCCACGGTCCTGAGTTCACGGTTGGCCAGCTTCAAGTCGGGCGAGGGCGCGCATAGCCTTGAGGCAACGGAGCAGGGCCGGGCGCTTGGTCGTGGCTTCTGACAAGCCCTCATCCCTTGAAAAGCGTCTTGCGTCCGGCCCGCTTCAAGGCGGCGAGCTGCAAGGCTGCACTCTGGTCGTCAGTCGATACGCGGGCATAGCGACGCATCAACTTGTAAAGAACACTACGCACGACGCCAAGATTACGCGCAGCCTCCTCCACGTCATCCGTGCGGAGCCGCTTATGCGCCGCCAGGGGTCCGATCACCGCCTCTCGTTCGACGGCGAGCCCCCAATCCGCGTCGGAGGCGGACTCCCATTGTTGCCACTTTTGCATATAAATCGCGGACAATTGTTGAAAAATATGGACGCGAAATCCGCGATTTAAGTGCAGCGCGACACCAGGCATCCGCATGTCGGAGATTACGACGTCGAAGTTGTATGCCGCGCAGGCCTGCAAAGCGGCTTCCCCGACGAGGACAAACTGCATATTCCAGCGATCCCGGTCTGAATACAGCGAACGCCGAATTCCATCGAGAATGCTGCTTTCATCGTCGACAAGGAGAATGTGTTTCACGCCGCAAGAGAACAAGGAGCGGGCCAGGGATGTATTCGCTGGCGCGCAAGATCGGAGTCAGTAACAAAAGTGACAGCCAGGCCTGCGCCCGCCGGAGTAGAGTAATAAAGCACGGATTCCGGCTATTACCTCTTGCTGGCCATCTCCCGGACTTTTTTCAACGCAGGGAGGATGCCTTGGCGAGTTCTGCTGATAGATTCTGAGGGAGTTGGAAAGCAAGAGACTTGCACCACTGAATGCTGCCCGATGAAGAGATTGATTTTCTTATTTGCGATGGTTCTTGGGGGTGCCTGGGCTTCCTGGGCAGCGCCGCCGGTCCCTCTGACGACCCTGCAGGCCATTCACGCTCTCAGCAACGCCGAGGCCGATAGAGGTCTTCCGGTCGCATTTGAAGCGACGGTAACGTACTTCAACGGGTCCATCTATGCCCTCTTCGTGCAGGACGACGGCTTGGGCATCTATGTCGGCCCCAAGCCGGATTACAAGCTAGTTCCGGGCGATCGTATTTTGATTCGAGGCAAGACCCAGGGCAGCTTCCGCCCCATTGTATTAAGCGATAGCGTCTCGCTGGTGCGCCACGGTGATCTGCCCAAGCCTGTACCGGCTACCTTCGACGAGTTGATCCGCGGACAGTACGACAGTACGCTGGTCACTGTGCATGGCGTCGTCCGCGCTGCTGACAAGAACGCGGACCCGACCAGGGGCACCGCCTTCCTACAGATACTCACCGAGGGAGGATACGTTCATGCAGAGTTAAAAGGTAGCGATGCGAATGCGCTCAAAGGCTTGCTCGACGCCGAGGTCGAGGTCACCGGTGTTGCCGGCGGAGAGTTCGATGGCAAGGTTCAGATGTGGGGTGTCAGCCTCAGCGTTTCATCGCCCGCAGACGTGAAGATTCTCAAACACGCCAGCGCCAGCCCCTGGTCCCTCCCACGTACTCCCTTGGACCAGGTGATCACCCGCACTCACGTAACGGATAGCACACAGCGAATCAGCGTGCATGGAACCATCACCTACTACCAGCCCGGTACCTCGGTGGTGTTGCAAGATGGCAACAAGAGCCTGTGGATTGAGACCCAGACCGTCGATCCATTGCGAATCGGCGATGTGGTAGACGCGACCGGCTTCCCGGCGGCGAACAACGGCTTCCTGACGCTGACCGGCGGCGAGATTCAGGAAAGCCCGGTTTACGCTCCCATCGCTCCTCTGCAGGTGACCTTGAATGACCTGACCTGGAGCAAGCATATTTACGATCTGGTCTCCATTGAAGGACAGGTGGTGATGGAGGTTCGGGAGAGCTCGCAGGACGAGTACGTCCTGGTCTCCGGCGGCCAGGTCTTCTCCGCCATCTACCGGCATCCCCCCGCCGGCCCCGTGGGTTCTCCCATCGCGATTCCTCCGATGAATCAGGTTCCGATAGGCTCCGGGGTCCGCATCGCCGGTATCAGCATTGTCGAGAGATCCAATCCATACAGGAATGATGTGCCGTTCAATATTCTCATGCGCACTCCGGACGATATTTCGGTCGTCACCAGGCCTTCGCTGCTCACCGTGCGCAACCTGATGATCGTCGTCGGCGTGCTGCTCCTGGCAGTCCTTATTGTTGGCGCCCGAGGCTGGGCCATCGAGCGCAGGGTGCGCCGGCAAACCACCGCTCTGGCTATGATCGAGCAGCGCCGCAGCCGCATCCTGGAGGATATCAACGGCACGCTTCCGCTGGCCGAGATCATCGAAGAGATCACGGAGTTGGTCTCCTTCAAGCTGCGCGGCGCCCCCTGCTGGTGCCAGGTGGCCGATGGCGCGCAACTGGGAAACTGCCCGCCGAAGCTGGAAGGCCTGCGCGTCGTCCGTACCGAGATTCCCGCCCATACCGGACCCGCGCTCGGCGCCCTCTTTGTCGCCTTCGATCCGCTCGCCAAGCCCAGAAACAATGAGGCAGAAGCGCTCTCCAAGGCGGTGGCGCTGGCCGCTCTGGCCATTGAGACCCGGCGTGTCTACTCCGACCTGATGCACCGCTCGGAATTCGACCTGCTTACCGATATCCACAACCGGTTCTCGCTGGACAAGTATCTGGATTTGCAGATCGCGGAGGCGCGGCAGAAGGCCGGCATCTTCGGGCTGATCTACATCGACTTGGACAAGTTTAAACAGATCAATGACATATATGGCCACCAGATCGGAGACCTGTATCTCCAGGAAGTGGCGCTGCGCATGAAACGCCAGTTGCGGGGCGTGGATATGCTGGCGCGGCTCGGAGGCGACGAATTTGCCGTGCTCCTGCCTCGGGTTCGCAACCGCGCCAAGGTCGAGGAGATCGCTCAGCGCCTCGATCGCTCCTTCGAAGAGCCATTCATCATTGAGGGTCAAACCCTGCACGGTGCGGCAAGCGTCGGCATTGCCCTCTATCCCGAGGACGGAGCCACTAAGGACGATCTTCTCAGCGCCGCCGACGCCGCCATGTACGCGGTGAAGAGGAGCAAGCGACAAGTCGAAGACAGCTTGGCTCAGAACCTGTAGAGCGGCTCTCCAATTCACATGCCCTCATTGGCAATGTAGGAGTTGCTTTTACTTCCACGCCAGCGACCGAAACCTGTCGCCGGGGACCCTGGGCTGTTGGTCCCGTCGACTTGAGTGCACTGCTTTCGGGGTACATCTATTGCGGTTCCGCTGTTGTCGCGCTGCACTTAAATCGCGGAGATGGGTATCCGCTTGACTCACCAGCCTACCACCCGTAGTATGCGTGATGATGGAAGACTACCCGCGTAACTTGCAGGAGTTCAACGCACGCTTTAGCAGCGATGAGGATTGCCGCGAGTACCTGTGTCAGCTTCGTTGGCCGGAGGGTTTTCGCTGTCCTCGCTGTGGGTGCAGGGAGAGCGCGCCGGTGCGAATAACGCTGTTGCGCTGCCACGAGTGCCGGTATCAGGTCTCCGTGACGGCGGGAACCATATTTCAGGACACCCATATTCCGCTTCAGCTTTGGTTTCAGGCCATGTGGTGGATGACCACGCAGAAGAACGGTGCGAGCGCCCTGGGATTGCAGCGTATTCTCGGCCTCAAACGGTATGAAACTGGCTGGACGATGCTGCACCGGCTGCGTCGCGCTATGGTCAGGCCGGGACGCGATTTGCTTTCCGGTCGCGTGGAGGTGGATGAATGTTATGTTGGCGGTCCGGAAGAAGATCTGCCGGGCAGGCTGAATCTCGACAAAACGCTGGTCGTGGTCGCCGTCCAGGAAGATGGCCCGGGCATCGGTCGAATTCGCATGCGCCAGATTTCCGATGCCTCATCCGCCAGTCTTATCCCCTTCATCGAAGACTCGGTGGCTCCTGGCAGCGTGGTTCATACCGATGACTGGTTGGGCTATTCGTCTTTGAAGGGTAAGAGTTTTTCGCACCAGATCACTTATCTCAAAGGGAAACCAGAAGCGGCCTCAGAATTGTTGCCGCGGGTCCACCTGGTGATCTCACTGCTGAAGCGATGGCTCATGGGAACGCATCAGGGTGCGGTCAGCCACAAACATCTGGACTACTATCTGGATGAGTTCACGTTCCGGTTCAACCGCCGCAGGTCGCGCAGCCGGGGAAAGCTGTTCTTTCGCCTCGCGCAACAAGCCGTCGCCATTGATCCGGTGACCCGCCACCAAATCGTTCACCCGGAGACCGAAGAATCGAGCCGCAAAACACAACCCCTTGGGGTCTGGTGAGTCAAGCGGATACCCATCTAGCCGGAATCAGCTTGAGTTCGCAACCACGAGTCAGTATAGCCGCCGCTGAAGTCAGTTCACGAAAAGACAGTAGCCTGGAGTCTGGCAATTCCTAAGAATAGAGCACCGGCCTTCTAAGCCGGGGGCCGATGATACTGCCTGCCCCGGAGCCCAAACGATTCTGGCCCCAGCCCGTCCGCGTGTCAAGGCCGCAGCCGCTGGCGCGGTGCCTTCGGCAGCCCTGACACACTCCCCCGGCTGGGCGGCTCTGCAATTATCCGGGGCAGGTAGTTTTAGAAACCAATTCCAAAGCCCGACCCTTGCTCGTGGCGTGGCCCGACCTCCTGCTGGGGCGCGATGGACTGCTCGGGCTTGTACTCTGGCACATGAGCGCTCGTGTGCGAAACATCATGCCCGAGCGCCGCTCCCAGCTTCTCGCGGTCGTTGGTGAAGATTTGCGCGTCATACGCGCCGCGCGAGACGGCGACGTAGGCCATGCGGTTGTTGAGCAGGTCTTTCGCTCCCAGTTCGGTATCGGCGTGGATCAGCACACGGTCGGCGGTCTGGCCCTGGCTGCTGTGACTCGTCACCGCGTAGCCGTGGTCAAAGTGCGGATGCTTCACCGAATCAAGCTCTACGACACGATCACCTGGGCGGCCTCCGTCCATCTTCAAACTCATCCGACCATCCTGGCCGATGCCTTCGACGGTTCCCAGCTCACGGTTGGCCAGCTTCAAGTCGGGCGAGGGCGCGGTGAGCTACACTCGGTCTCCCACTGAGAAAGCCCGCTCCTGCTCGCGGTAGACGGATACCCCCTGCTGGCGCCGTGGATCGTAGCTTTGTTCCGTGCCGTCTTTCCGCTCGACGGTGAGCCGGTTGTTGGGCGCATCGACGCGGGTAACGCGGGCATACTCGCTTTTTGCTATGCCGGTCTCCTGCGAGCTTCGGCTGTAGCGCAGCACGTCGCCGGGGTTGTACCGGGCCGCCCAGATGCGATCCGCTCCGGTTAGGTCCTGGCGCGGCACAAGTACCTGGGCGCGGTGTTCCTCCCTGCCGACAACGCCTTTGGCCTGTAGCTCCATGCTCGACGGCGCGAAACTCGCCCGTCTGGACTCGCCGCTCGAACTCCTGCCGGACCTGGGCGAAGTTCGCTTCGCCCATGCTCCTGCCGAGCGCCGCCGTCATAATCGAGCGTTCGCTCTCGACCGCCGAACGCTCGAAGAGGTGATCGCGGGCGTAGGTCACGGTCACCTGGGCGGCTTTGTCGGGACTGTAGGCGTGTCGCTGGCCCTGCTGCCGCGCCTCGGCAACCACTCTATCCGCTTGGTGGCCGTGCTGCGCCGCAAGTTCCCGATGCTGCCGCAACACTTCTTCCGGCGATAGCAGTTGCTTGGAATCCCGCGTCCGGTGCGCTGCGATCTGCGCGGCTGCTGGACTATCAAGGCCGCTGGCGCGCATGTGGTCTTTTACCTGTTCCCGGCGTAGGCTGTTGGCCTCCATGTACTCCTTCGTGTATCCCTTGATATCCGGCTGGCCAGACTCTCCGCGCTCGATTGTGTAACCGAGATTCTTGAGCCGGACGGCCAGCTCCGATCGGTAAACATTTGTGGCATAGCTCTGGGAGGCGAAAAGCTCCTGGGGCTGGAGGGCGCGGGTCTGGCCGTTCTCCCTCTCGGTTACGTTGAAAATCACGGCATGGGTGTGGAGCTGGGGCGCGGCGTAGCCTTCAACAGGGCGGGCCGTGTCGTGCTCGAAGGTCGCGGCGGCAAACTTCCCCGTCGTCTCCGGCGCGCGGATGTTGCCAATTCTCGCCTGGGTGTACCGCTCCAACTCGGCCATGGCCGAGCGAACGCTCTCCCGGTGCGCCACTCTTACCCGGTCGTCGCCGCCGACCAGGGCGGTCAATGAAACCGACTTCGGCGCGGAAAACACCGCATCCCATCCGGCGCGGTGCTCGACCGAGGTTACTTCCCTGCCGAACTTTCCGTCGTAAGTCTTGGCCGTCTGATGCCGGACGAGCTGCGCTTCCGTCTGCGGGTGCTGGCCTTCGCTCAGGCGGGCGAAGTGCTCCGCGCCGACAGCGCCCGAAAGGCCCCACTCTCCGGCAAGCCTGCCCTGCCACTCGCTGTGACCCTGCTGGTCGCGGCTCCAGTAGTTCTGCCCGTTCGATGTGAACTCCCGCGCGTGGTACGTCCGCGCCTGGCCTGCCGAAAGTGGTTGCGAGATGGAAAGCATGATGTGCGCCTCGGTCCTTACGGCTGCTGCGTCACTGGCGCTGCCTCAGTCTGT
>Ga0224555_1002588_pt1 | contig 20754 bp, 18 predicted proteins | sample 714S23034metaG_FD_180687 | JGI IMG/M metagenome (GOLD analysis project Ga0224555, IMG submission 180687) | Peat soil microbial communities from Stordalen Mire, Sweden - 717 S2 30-34 | ecosystem: Environmental > Terrestrial > Soil > Wetlands > Peat | place: Sweden: Norrbotten County, Stordalen...
AATCTCCCAGAGCCTCCCGCTGCACTTCCACGGGAATTCGACCCTCCACTCCGCTTCGCGAACATTGCTGATCGGCAAACCTCGAATCACAACCAACCCACATGGCCCGTCGCTCCGCCCACAAGGCCGGAGCGACGGGCCTTTTGTTTTGGAAAGGTAATAGGGAACCAATGATGGACCTTGAAAAGTTTCTTTCACAATCCTCGAACAGGCCTCCTGAAGCCTTCAATTGCTGCCACCGCAACCAAGAGTTCCTCGAAGAAGTTCACGATCTGGCGCGACGTGGCTTGAAGCTCTTCCCCGTCAGCGTGGCTGCAAAGCTGAATGGCTGCCCTGACCGCTTGATAGCCGATGCAACCGATAACATCTCGCTCCTCGATGAGTTGTCGGCAGCCGCGCAGCCGTTGTGGGGGTATCGCCTCGCCATCGGTCCGTCCGATGTGTGCATCCTGATCCTGAACGGAGCGATTGGCAGAGCATCGTTTGCCGCTCTGGTCCCCGATCTCGATGAATGCCATACTCTCCAGGCACGCTGCGGAGATACGGTGTACGCCTTCTTCCGCCAGCCGACCGGAATGAAGCGAATTGCTTCCCGAAGGAAGCTGGTGCGGGGTGTGACCCTTTTAGGAGATGGTGAGAGTTCCATCGTGCCGCCTTTCGGAGCAGTCTGGGTGGACACTAGTGCGGAGATCGAGGCGCTTCCGTATGCATTGCGCGAGTTGCTCGCGTCAGAAGATCCGGATAGCTCTCCGAGACTCGCGATGCCGGCACCAAAGCCATGTTCTCGTCCGGCGCCTTGTCGGCAGAAAACGCCGTTCGAGAAGCCACATCGGGGCATGCGCAAGGGCTTCCCGACCTGCAACCAGGGAGGCTGGAAGAGCGGGTACCGCATTTGCCGCCAGCGGTAGCCGGCAGCGATGCTCGCTTATCACAATTGCTAGCGCCAACCGCATGGGGTCCTGGCGCTGACTTCTCAACAGCTGACTCACTCTAAGGAGGGCAGCCTATGAATGCAATAGAACTCCAGTTGCTGCTTGTAGAACACAATGCGCTCGCCCATGCCCGGATATGGGATCCGATCGCGAGGCAAAAGATATGCTCCGGTCAAATTTGCAGTTCCTGCCGGAAACCACTGCCGCAGCCACATACGGTGGAATGCAAGCGCTGCGAAAGCTGCGCCGGGAAACACCATGTCCGTATGACGTTTCACCGCTGGAACGGATGGCGTTGTTGTTTCTACACCGAGCGCTGGCAGCCGCTTCCCAAAAGTCTCACCTTCCGGGAGGCGGCTAGCGTCATCGAGACTGCTCGGCGTGGCAATGGCCTGATCGACAGCGCGACCAGAGATGCACTCGATCGGTCGATCAAAATCGGCAGGGGCGGTATTATGCTTCGCCTGAACGACGAGCAGTTCCAGGCAATTGGAGGCGTGCCTGCTGCGACTCGGGACGCTCCAGAAAACCCTGGCGACGAGGCAGAAGGCATTTAACCCGACGCATAAATATCGCCACGATTGTTCTGAAACATCGCAACAGGATTGCGCAGGAAGTGCGAGTAGGCATCGGGAAGGGATGCGGCATCAACCCTTTTTGCAGCCGTCTCTTCGTAACTCACCTGCCCACAGTACCGAGCCGCAGCCCAAATCCCGGGGGCCGCGGCTCTCACTTTTTAAGGAGACTGAATCTTATGAATAACGCGAAATCTACCCCGGAGAGCTTCACTGTCAGGCTGGGGCATCCTGTGTTCATCTTCTTCTGGAGCGTCTGGATGGTAGGTCTGGGCGTCGTACTAGGAGTGCATCTTCATCCCTCGCGTGCCGCCGGGCTCGGCATTTCGATTCTATGCGCCACGACGATAATGGTTCACGAGTTGATCGATGGATTCATCTGGTCCACGCTGACAGCCTGGTGGATCGGCCGGTGCCAGGGGCGGCGAGGATGGTTAATCGAGTAGTGTACGCAAGCGGGACATTCGTCAACGCGCCGTTTGTCAAGCAGGGCGATTATACGAGCTGCATATAAATATCTGCGGCTCGTATAACGGTGTGTAAAAGGGGGGGACTGCTCCGTCATGGGTCGAACTTCCACTTCGCGAAATCGAAGTGGCCGCGCACGATCTCCTCAAGCCCATTTTCGAAGACTTCCTCATCCTTGATGGTGGCGGTGAGTCTCTTGGCTTCTGAATGCTGGCCTGAGCCATGCAGTGCGAGAGCTCCGCGAAGCACCGCCGTGACCGACGAGGTCTTTCCCAGAATTCCGTCGAACTTCCGGCTTTTCGGCAGCAACGCTCGGTAGACCGAAATCAGAGTGCTATCGGCCTCCGATGTGAGATCGCCGTCGTCAACCAATACCTTATCCAGGCCGTGGATCTCGTTTCCGAGAATGAAGGACATTACCTGTCCGCCAGTGGATTTGTACCCGTCTTTTTCTTCATTGCAGCTTCTCGATTCGCGACACTTCGCATGCCCTACGAAGTCGAACGAAGCCACCTTCGAGAGCGGTATGTCGTGGTCGATCATGAACTCGGATGTATACCTTCCGTTCCAGTACCAGGTCTCGTCTATCTTGCGCACGGGTCCGTCGTCGGTCTCCGGATCGTACGCTTGCAGCCGCTTGTCATTGCTAAGGTCGCGCTCGGTGATCAACAGGCGATAGGCGGGATTGCGGTACTCCCTGGCTTCGACCCAATAGATGTTGCGGTCGCGCACAAGCTTCTTCCAATTGAGGCCAAACCGGACGCCACCGTAGATCGAGCCGTTGTGCCAGTAGTTGGCCGACGTCCATACCACGGCGATTCTCGAAGTCTTGAGAATGCTCTCGTCCCCGATGATGCCGGCCCGCATTTTCTCGTCTTCGAGGATTCGCCGGCATATCCGGGCGTGGACGATGTGATACACCGTCTCAAGCTTCTGAGCGTCATCAGAGAGCTTGCTCTTGCCGTCGTTTAATCCGTATTTCTTCCACTCACTCATCGGTCACCTCGGCGCTCGTTCAGTCGTGCATATATACCAATCGTTCATTTCCTCTGCTGGTCGAAGATTGCGCGATATTGCTCGGCATCTCCTGTGGCCGCTTCAATCTCGTACAACGCCCACTTCCGTACCTGGGGGAGCTTGTGGTCGAGGAACTTTCTGGCAACCTCTGCTTCCTCCTCCTTGGCTGCGGGTATATCGCCCTTATACGGCTGCAGTGAGTGGAGTCCTCCAGCATATTGGTTGAATGCGCTCTCATCCTCTGCATACTTCGCAAGGAACAGCTCTGTCAGCGGATGAAGTTGCGGGTTCTTGTCGTCATCGAGATAGGGCGCCGGAATATGGCGAGCGATCGTCAATGCACCCTCGACCCCATGCTGGTCCAGCCAGTGGCCGACAGCTTCGGGCGGCAAAGCCAGGAAGGTTTCGAACCGCTCGACGTGGAAGTTCAATCTCATCTCTTCATCGAGCATCATCTCGCCCAGCGCCTCCATGGCGGCCTGTGGGGACGTTGCCGCGAGCTCACCGAGCAGTTCATCGGCTCTTTGCCTCAGATTGAAGTTGCGGCAACACATCGCTCTCACCAGCAATCTTGCTGCGCGCAACGGGTCCAAGCCCGGCGTCAATGCTTTGACTACCTCGCCCCACCAGTGCCCGTGCATGTATTCATCCTGAATCGCAGCTTCTACTACCTGCCAGGCGAGTTCGTCGAACGACTCCTTTTCCGGTGCTCTCCAGTCGGGATCGGCGGTTCGATAGTACTGATATGCGACGAACTCGACCGCAAGATCGGCGGTACCCTGCGCGCCTGACGCGACCATCGGCATAAGAGTGTCGAGAGCGCGCTCGACATCCGTGTGCGTCGTTTTGCGCGTGCCGATCCAGACGGTAAAGTTTTGCAGCCTTGCAGGCGGTAGTTTCCCAGCCGCGACCAGCCGGAGCACTCGTCCAAAAGCGTCCGTGACCGCTGCCGCCGCATGGCTGAGTGAAAACGCGGTCTCGGGATGTTCGTCCTCAGTCGCGTCGAGCAGTTCCACCAGCCGAGGCCCGTTGAGCGCATTGCTGTATCCCGAGCCTGAAAGATACCCGCGAGCGAACTCCGTCTTCCCGCTCGACACTGCGCGATCGAAAACGTAAGTCAGCAAAGCCCCGGACTCGTCGCTAGCGCCAAGCTGGAACCCGAATTGGAGGGCGCCTTGCACGTCTCCGGAATAAAGCCAATCGGCAACGGCCAGGACCTCCGCTGAACCGGACGGATATAGCGCCAGGAACTCCTTCGCGAGCGGCGATAAGGGGCCACCCAATTCGTCCCCTGTCCGCATGGACAGCGCCCCAGCCGCCTGAATGATGCGGCCGAGCAAGGTGACAGGCGCGAAGGAAGCGATCCAGGTCGAAATCGACTGTGCGTAATCAGAGCTTAATTTGGATTCAGGAATTCTCCGATAGATACCTGAGCGAGTTGCGTATTGGTCGAGACGGGAATGCAGGTTCGCGCGAACACGTTCCGGCAAGTTCTCAATACGAATCTCCCGCTCGACGATGTCAAGAAAACCCTCCCTGACAAACATATCGATCGCGTTGACCAGGATGAGGTTGGTAGTGTGAGCATCCTCGGCCTGCTGCCGGCGTATCGCCGTTTGCATGAGTAGTCGCAGACACGAGACGATGGACTCATCCCGGTCTGTCTCGCTGCCGAAGCGCCATTGCGGTTCGGGTATGCGACCGGCAAGAATTCCGGGAGCTACGCGGCCCGTACCAAGATAGTCGAATGTCTTCTCGAGCGCGGCCTTGAACGCCGACCCGAGCGGCCAGTCCGGCGGAGGCAGTCGCTCCCCTAAGAGGGCAATCCGCTTTGGGAACGGAACCGGAGTCCCGGAATAGAGAGGTCGGAAAAGCCGGTCCCACACGCCCGATGCGTTGTTACCGATGCCCGGCTCGATCTCGACCTGGGAAAGGCGGAAGAGGATTCTCTCCGCGTCGTCGAAGTACGCTGCGAAATGCGCCATGTTCTCGGCAGCAAACACCAGTTGCCTGCGCGGTCCCCAGCCAAAGAAGCTCCTGCGCTCCACGCCGATCTCCGCGTCCGAAGCATCCACCACCAGGCGGCGGAGCTGAGGCAGGTAGTGGTCCGGATCGACCTCAACGAGCGCGATCATCCGGCCGACCTTTTCGGCGTCGCAGAGATCCGCTCCGGTAAGGCTCGAAGCGAAGCTCTGGAAGAAGTTGCGGACGTTGGTCTTAGCGCTCGGAGTGCCGCTCTTGACGACTCGATCGAGGAAGCTCTTCTGCATTTCGGTTGGAAGTGCTTGAACTCCGCGCAAGAACTCCTTCTCTCTTCCCTCCGCCCATTTTTTCCAGGCAGCGGCAAAGGCGTGCACCGCAATAATGTCGGGGCGAATCCGATAGTAGACAGCGGTACGCTCGACGAAGCCCGGCGATTCTTTCAACTCGGCGCACCGCTGCTCAAAGAGTCCGCGGTCGAACCCTCTCCACTTGCAGAGAGCATCGAGCTCCGCACCCTGCTCCCGGTGACGGCCCACCCTAGTGAACAGACCCAGGCTGTCCACGTAATCGGCATCCGAACCGAGTCGGTTTCGGTAGTAACTCATGATCGCCGGCAGCGCGGGAACGATACCCTGACTCTGCTGAATCTCATGATCGCTGCGGCAGAGGTCGATGGCGAACCTCAGATACCCATCGGATAAATCGATGTAGGCGCGAAGACGCTCCCGGGCGATGCCCTGAAAGTTCGCCAGCAGAATCGCCGCGATCTCGTCGCTGGAGTACCGGAGCAGTTGCAGTTCAGGCGAAGAGGTCACGTCCTCATCGGAGTCATGCTGGATGGCGATCACGCGCACGCGCGCGCGATGGCCGGCCAGCGCCTCATTCAGATAATCGCGAGTCTGAGCCGAGCAATCGTCCACCACCAAAACGCCGCTCATCCTATCCGTATTGGCGAGCAATCTCGCGACGTCTTCCGCCTGGCGTCCGTCGTCCACATAGAGTGCAAGGCTGGCGGATGCGTGGAACGACTTCAGCGCCTCATGGACCGAGCGCGTTTTGCCGATGCTCGCCATGCCGCGCACGGACAATACGGCCTGCTGCGGAACCGTCGTCGGATCGATATGCTTGCCCACCCGCAGCTTCACTTGCTCGAAGGCTTCGCCAGGGACGAAGGTCGGAGTCAGCGCGATGACCTTTCTGCTCCACGTCGGGAAGGTGAGGGTCTTGCTCTGAAGAAATTGACCGTGAAACTCTTGAAGCAGGTTGGGAAAGTGGCCCGCAATGCGGGCGACGACGTCGACCGTCAGCACTTTGGGCTGAGGTGCGGAAGGGTTGATGGCCGCAACAGCAGCCTCGAGCGCCGTCTCAAGTTCGGCGCGGCCGTCGGGCGGAAGCTGCGCGCACAAACAGAGCCGGTACGCATTCCCGGCTAAGATCCTTTCCCGCGCGTAGGGCTTGTTTACCTCGGCGACGAGCTCGCCCGGCCTCAGGTTGGCCTCACGGGCGGCCTTGAATTGCCAGACGGTGGGGTCTTTGAGATAGCCGGTTACGTCGCGGCCGGAACCAAGCGAGACCTGAGTATCCACCCCGCCATCGGGAATGTCCGTGCGAAGGCACGTCACGACGGCGCTCTCCGGTACGCCTACCTGCCAGCATGCAGCCCAGAGCACATTGCCCATAAAGTCAACCCAGTCGGTGCCCCCCGACCTCTGGAAGGAATTCGCTAATTCAATTGGGTCAATCTTCAGCATCAAGTTAACCGTTCCTATCTGTCTATTGTAGGCAGCAAGAGGCAGGCCAATCGGGCTGGAGTCCGGAGCTGCGGTACTTCAGGTCGATACCCAATAAGCCCGAGGTTCATGGGCTTCCAAACTGAGACTGAGGTTGAGCCAGGGACTTTTGCCCATCTTGTGGCCAGCCTGCTTTTTTCGCCGTCCCCGATAGCTGTTACCTGATCCACGGAGCTGAGGTTGATGCCTGTTGTGAAGCGAATCTTGCCGGGTGGATCATGGGAGTGGGCATGTGGATGGCAGCATTGGACCGTTCGAGCCATCGCTCACATCACGACGCTACGAGATCCACGCCGCTAATAGCCGTGCGGAGCCGGACTGACGAGAGAGGACACAGGATCGTGCCCAGGGTCTCTGCGAAACTACTCCATCGGCGCATTGCAGAACGGAGGCCAGATGACACCCACTCCAAAGAACGGGTTTCGCGGTTCTCCGTTCGGCCGGCCGTGTTCCAGGCGCCAATGCTCAATCCGCATCAGCAATCGGCGCGCGCCTTCTTGAGCCGGACCATCCGTCCGGGATATCGTAGCCAGGCTGTCCCGGAGGCCATTCGATGGCCGTGGCGACACCCTATAGGCGTTCGCATTCGGACTGATCGGCACACGCTGAAGAAAAACCTCTTCGAATGCCTCCTGCAACTTAAAGGAGGTATGAGCCTCGATGCCCACACCGTCGACGAGAAAGCCCACGCAACTCAAAAGCGCTTCGTCAGTTCCGACGCTCAGCAGCACACGAGCCAGTAGATCGCGGCCACGAGGCGACAACGTGGATTTGTCCAGGGCCAGGAGTCTCTCGCGCACCGCATCATCGGTACGAAACAGCTTGGACAGCTCGAATGCGGCGCGATCGCTGCGACCCAATCCGCTCGGCCTTGGAACTACGGCGTCAGCACCGGTGATGAGGTCCAGCAGCATCTCCCGTGAAGCCGGCGAGCCGATGCGCGCTACAGCGTCCACCCAACCGTCTCCCAGGTTTTCTGGAATGTGCGGCCGGGAGAGAATCTGCCTGACGATCTCGAGCACCTCTGGCACTCCGCTGTAGCCTATTCGAGCGACGAATGTGCGTACTGCCGAGAGATTCAAAGGAGCGGTAGCAAAATCTGTCTGAATTTGTAAAGCGCCTGCCGCCGGATTGTCGGTAAACAGCAATAACGCGAATGCCTGGGCGGCGCGTCCATGTATCTGGTCGTTCCATCGTTCCTGCCGGAAGTTGGCAAAGACAGGCTCCAACACTCTGAACGTTTGCTCGTACGGGAGCGTGCCGCCCCCGGCCAAGAGGGCTTCGAGGGCAGCAACCCGGGCATAGCCGTCATGTAGCCAGCGTTGCGGCGGCGCGTTCAGAAACGCGTCGTAGACCAAATCACGCGACTCGACCGGGTCGGCCTCCGCCAGTACCGCAGCGATGGACCTACGGCGTTCGGCCCGCAATACCGCACTCTCAGCCTCACCGTTGTCGTACTCCTGGTATCGAGCTCTGAGAATCTCAGCCAGCACGGTCCGCTGCGGTTCCCAGAATCTTGGCTCCGCAGTGTTGCCGGTGTTATGAAGCCGTGTAAAGTCCCTGGACAGGTTGGGAATATTGCGTGCCCAGGCGCGGGGCGGGAGTTTCTGTCGAAGGCACAGCTGGAAGAGACCCCAGGCCGCATCGATTTCATATTCCGGCTCTGGGAACAGCCTCACGAGCAGATTCCATGCCCCTTCCGGGGCCAGCCGAATGATCGAGGCAACATGCCACACTGTCCAACTCATGGTGGCACCCTGTGCCTGGCTACTCCTGAAATTCGTCTGTCGTGCCAGTCTTCCGTTCGTCAAGCGGGCGACATCGGCCTCGATCAGTCTCTCGAAGATTGGCAGATCTTCCGCCGCGCCAACCTCCGCCAGCAAAATTCCATATTCCCCTTTCAGGCGACCAGCATCATCTTCCGCTGCGAGAACCATCTCAGCGGAGTTCACGAGATATGCATGCAGTTCGCCCTTCACCTCTTCTGAAAGGGTCATCCCGAGTTCCTGCGCTGACGGATCCTGGGTATAAAACACATCGCAGATCAGCTGAAGTGCGAGAACAACGTCTACCGAAGCCGCGGCGCGAAGCGAACCCGCAATTGCAGCGTCCGGCCGCATGTTTCGCAGAGCCTCCTCGATCAGCCGTTGCATCGACCGCTCGCCCTCAAAGGCATCGCCATGCCGGCTCTCGCGCACCACTGGATCCAATTCGCACAATTTCAGAAACAGGCTGGCAGCTTCGTCTACACCGCCGAAGGCCTGGATGAGATAGACCTCCAGACCCTGGCTGACCTCTCCAGCTGGCGCCGTCCGAATCCGCTCAGTCAGGGACTCGAGCTCCGCCGTGGGGACGTCCTTGACGAAGTGCTTCCAGTCTCGGATGCCCAGTGCGCGAGACCGAATGTGCTTCATCACCCAGCTGGACACCCATGGCTCATCGTGTGTTGCCAACATCTCGATGAGACGATACAACCGATGTGAATCCCACTCCTTGATCTCGGACGAGGAAGCGGCATCCAGGGCCGACTTCAGAAGTTCAAGCGAGCCTTCCATGCCCAGTATGTGGGCCTTCTCCAGCCAAGAGATTCGCTGGCGAACTGGCATCTGCTCGTCGTTGATTCTGGAAGAGACGAAGGCCCGTACTCTCGGGCGCGCCTCCTCGGGAATGTAGTCGGCAGGCAACTCTCGCAGCAAGTCTGGAAGCAGATCGTCTGAAATCGTCGTGAGAAGCTGAGCAATGTCTCTTAAGTTCCCGATCCAGGCGAGCGCGGACACCACCGCCTTCTGCACAGCAGCACTCGGATCTGCCAGCGCCACCGCGGAGAGACTCTGGGGCGGTCGCCTCTTGTGGATAATGCTGGAGTAAAACGCAATACGCGCCTGTTCCGGCCATTCCGATACGAGGCGCACCCAGCCCTCTCCAAGACTGCTCAGATGGAAATCGTCATAGCGGTGATAGATGTCAAAACGCGCATTGTCGTCGGTGGAAGACATGAGAGGGATCAACACATCTCCAAAATCACTGGAACCGGTGGCAAGCATTCCCATCAGTCCCAAGGCCCGGCAGTGGCCATTTGTGCTGCCATAGAGTTCGCGAAGCCTGGCAGACACGGCGGCGGTTACCTGGTTCCACACCGCCGGACCAGCTGCAAATGCCAGTTCCGATGCGAACACCGGGTCTACCTCCAGCGCTCCAATCACCAGCGCAGCCCCAGCCTCTGGCGCACCATTCCTTGCGCTGACCCCGAGTTGTTCCGCCGCCATCATCAGAGGTTCCGACCAGCCAGGCTCATTTACGAACCGGCCGATGAACGCACGTAGCACCGCGGGTGTGCCGAAGCTCTCGGTCAATAGGCGAAGCAGGCGTTGCGATGCAAGCAGTTCCTGGAATTGCTGGTGCAGGAAGGAAAAAGTCTCGTCCTGGTAGGTTGTTACTTCCAAGACGTGATGAGCGGTCAGCTCTCTCAGGATCGTACCCGGCTCCGGAATCGTTGCAATCTGGCTGCTCTCCTGGAGCCACCTCGCGCCGGAGGCAACCACCTGGCGTGCTTTCGCAGCGGCCATCTGAGTCGTGCCCTGCTCCATCAAGTCGAACCCGAGGTCCTCAAGGTAGGTTCGAGCGAAACCGGCCAGAGGCGGCTCTGAAAGTGCTACGGCATGCTGTGGCTCACTCTCCATAAGATCGACTACTGCATTCAACACGCCTGTTTTAGTTGATGGAATTTCTCGGCCAGCCGCAAACAGGGATCCAACATAGGCGAGGACAAGCGGCGTCCGAGTCAGTTCGTCTAGCACCGTGTCGTTGTCCAGCCGGTCGTCCAGCGCCAATCCAGATTGCCCGAACCGAGCGAGCAGATACTGGGACCTTTGCTTCCGCGTGAAGGGGAGCAACTGAAAACGCTCGCTCCCGGAGATCGGCAACTTAACGGGATGCGCGCGAGTCGCGATCGCGATTCCGGCTGCGGGGTGATCACGGTCCAATTCACGAAGCTGGATGGATGCGGACAAGGATTCCGTTGGGGCGAGCTCGTTCCAGCCATTGAGCAAGAACGTGAATTGAGTGCGGCCTTCCATGCTGGCAAGATTTGCAGGCGTAATCCCTCGGGCCCGGAACTCAGGCATTCCAGCAATGAAGTCCAGCACACCGACGTTCTGCCGGATCCAGGCAGGCAGATCGATCAGGAAGGACAATTGCCCTTGTGCATTCACAGCGCGCGAAAGCTGGGTCAAAAGCGTCGTTTTGCCTCGCCCAGCCGGAGATTCGACGATGATCCGGTGTCCCGTCCGGAGGAGTCCAACCAGGTCCTCGAGCTGCGTGATCTTCTCGGTCGGCTCGTCGCCTACCTGCCCGGCCCGAAGACGAGGTTCGATCAGCGGCATCCCCTCGAGATGCCGCGACCACTTTCCTTCCACCATACGGGTCGCAGCCTGTCCAGCTTCGAGCAGCTGTTCATCCGTGGGTTCTCTGGGGGGAAGCGGGATTCCGAGATGAGTCTCGCAGAGGGCTGCATTCTCCGGCTTTTGCAGCTCGGTGATAATGTCTTCGCGTGAGAGTACGGTAAGACTTATCCCGAATTCTTCCAAAATCTCCTCGCGCCACTTCTCCTGTACGGCCTTCTGAACCGTTCTAGGAGTCGCAAACAACAACACCCTCAGGTCCGGGAAGTGATGCTTGGCCTTCGCCAGATCCCCTTTGATTTTGGCCAGGGTCGCGGTAATCGACGACGCCAGCCCTTTTTCCACGCCATCGTCGAAAAGTTCTCCACGCGTGTGGGCATCGAGACCGTGATCGTTCTTCCGCTCACTGGCTACAAGCTGGGGCCAACGCCGTTTCGCAAGCACAACAGCGAGTGCCTGGAACGGCATGCCGCCTTCCTGCGAGATCAACTCGTCAAGGGCGGCTACGATCTTTGATCGAAGTACTGACATGTTCCGACCTGCCAGCGCACAAAAAGCTGTTTGATATACGACCGAACGTTTCGTAATTTAACTCTATCTCTTGTGAGACCCGGCGTCCTGAACTCGATCAGATGATCCCGCTCCCGCGCAGCGCCGTAAATCTCATTCTGGCTGATTTCGGTGGCGAGTCCAACGTCGATTCCCCCGCGAGGCAGGTGCTTGGTCGCCAAACAAGTGCGCATCACGATTGCGGCGGCAGCGAGGAGATCACCGAGACAATCGCGACTAAATCGCCTCCTGGGTTCTGCAAAGGAATGACTCTTCAGGAGTCTTTGGAAGGCACAGGCTCTTGAAGCAGTTGCGCTGGCCCAGCACATCGAGGAAAGCGACCAGGTGATAGCCCAATCGAAGTTTCATTTGCTCCATATAACTCTCGCCAATCTGGGTCAGAGGCGCAGTAAATCCAGCCTTCCCACTCGAAGCATCGTCATGCCGCGGCAGATTCCTGCTTTTTGCCTTTCTTCCGTTGTCGATACTTTTGGACCGCGATGCGGTGCGCACATCGATAACCGCAGTATTTCATTTTGTGAAAGCTGGGTGGCCGAAAGACAGTATGGCAAGCTGGGCAGACCGTAGGCGGACTTGTGTTCCATTCATCGAACCACACCATCCACGACAGGGCATCTCGGAGTGTGGAGAGGCGATAGCTCGGGACTACTTTAGTGTGCCCCTTGTAAGGCACAACCCTCACGCCGCCCGCCCAGGGCATCGTGACCCCCGCTTCGACGCAATACTTAAGCGCCAACTTCACTTGGGCGCTTGATGCGGTCTTAATCCAATCAAAGATCCCACCCTCTATACGAAGCCAGAGCTTCAGTGAGAACTGGTGATTCGGCGGATCGCCGGGCTTGTACAGCGCGCTGAACCGGAAATCCTCTTCGTCAGCCGCAAGAAAATCTGACAGGGCCGCCCGTTCGTCCCCGATTCCCTTGGCGGCCTCGAGAATGCCCTTCACCCCTCGAAAGCGCCGAAGTTGAGCCAGCGATTCTACGACCGACCTTTGCACCCGCCCCGTCTGCCATTCATCATCTGCCCCCCCTGTGGTTCGGAGGTAGAGTGGGCCCCATGCTCGCGTAAAACGACGGAGGTCTTCGGCGGTGGCGCAGTTTAGAAACTGCAAATGCGGGTCCTTCGGATAGGACTTCTCAAGTTCGTAGGTCCGGTTCCAATCCACTTCGCACACAAGATTTCCGTCCTGGATCTCCGCGCTGCGGCAGCGCATCCATTGGCCTTCGTCGATTTGATGTTTCCGGGTTGGTGACATGATTGTGAAGTAGATTGTCACTTCAGATTGCGCGAAGCTGAGGCTGTAGTCAAGTACCGAAGCAGGTGAGGCATCTCCCGATGTTTCGGACTAGGAGGAATTGTGAATCTTCGTGCAAAGTGTGCGTACGAGAATTGCCCGGCGTTCGGCATTGTGAAATCGGTGATGATCGGGCGGCTGGCCGGCTTCGGCGCGCCCAATGATCGTGTTTTCTGTTCGTCCTGCGGTCAGCTGATGCGGACCACAAAATCCATCAACGTCTCGAAAGGAAAAGGATTCTGCAAGATCAGCAGTAGGACGTATTCCCGTTGGCCGGCGTCGCGTCGGAACCTGAAAAGAACGAGCAAACGAACCTACAAGCTTGGAGGCGGGAAGCGGAACTGACCGGTTTCCGCGCTGATTCGTCAGTTTTCTCCAATCTCTCCGTTCGTCTCCATTGGCTTTGGCGCGAAGCGCATATTGCACTTGCTCCGGCCAGGCACCGCTCTCAGCCATTTCTCACTCACAGACAAGACAAGGAGGTTCCATGCCTGCAGCGTGCGTTGCAGGCCAATTTGCTATGGACAAACAACTGTTGTTCGAAAAGCACTACAGCCCCCAGCAGATCGCGGCCCTTTGGGGACGTTCTGGCCGATTCATTCGCGAACTATTTCAGGACGAACCGGGAGTACAGAGGGTTGATCGTCCCGAGAAAATGCATAAGCGCCGCTACTCATCCATCAGGGTTCCCGAGTCTGTGATGGTTCGGGTTGGACTCAGGCTCCAGAATGGCCCACGGGCCATCACACGCAAATTTCGTGTTGGTTCTTCATTCCAGAAATCGTAGGAAAATCGTGGGAAAGAAGGACGTATTTGAGTGCTTTCAGTTCCCGGAATTCGTTCTAATACGGCCTTTTCCGCGCATCTCATTGAATTCGGGTGGGTATTGATGTTGTTGGCATATATGAACGCCCCTTTAAAATCAGAGAGTTGTACTTGCGAAAACAATGTCGCAGGAAAAACGTGGGAAAGATCGTAACCCACCCTCTTTCAATCGGTCAGAAAAGATGCGCCCAGGTGACAACAGGCTCCACAAAGCCGATCTGTTTCGAACAGGTATAGCCGCGCAAAGCAGGCGTCATGCGCAGCCAGCCGAATCATCGCGGCTTTTCTAGGCGGGCCGATCGATCTGACGGGTTTTGATCGGCAAGCCGCTGAATGTCCCATCTCTGCGCTTCGGCACCACATCCTCGTGATGGCCGCAGAAAACTTCGAAGAGAACCACCGTACTGTCCAGGAGCGCGCTGTCCATCGTCGCGGCATAAGGTTCATCGTCAAAAAAAAGGTATTTGGGTTGCTTAGTTCTGGCCTGCAATAGCACAAGCTAGAGTCTGATCCCTTGCGTTTGCAGCCAATCCGCTAGAACCAATGCGCCCCATCCGCCTTCCTCGATGAGGCTTGCTGCTTGGTTCTTGATCTGCTAACGGATGTGAATTGATCTCTCGGGGACTTCTGACCGCACCAGATTACCGATCCTTGCCGCAGGAAGAAGTGGGAACCACATCCCTTGGTGCGCCAAATGGACGGCGTCAGCGTTGCAAGGCCTTCTGGCTCCAGTTGGAGATTCCAGCGGGGCGAGTCGTGGAGCATCAGGCTGAGCTGAATTACCTCGCCGCAGCCACAGGGGCACAGCAACGCTGCAGCCCAAGGCTCCATCGCCCCAAGCAGGTAGAGTCGGTGCTTATGAAGCCGATCCGGGAGTTCCTCGACGGCGACACTCTTAATCCGGGTTCGGAATCTCCACCAGGACACAGGCTTCTTCACAGTGCCCCATAGTAAACGAAGCAGCCACTTCATGACAGCACCGTCCTTTCAAGCAGTGGCTCCACATCGCCGCGCCCGACGTGGCGCTGGAGGAGCGGGCAGGGCGTGCCCTCCTGCTCTGGATAAAACTGCATTTCGGAAAGATTCGCACCAACGTAGGCATAGCCTGCGTTTGCCTGGTTGCGGTGGGGATGCAGGCGTGCCAGGAATTCATTGACCATCATCGAAGCGAAGAACATGTTGACGCTGATGACTGCGGGCCGATCCTCCTCGACGCCGCGAAGGTACCCTTCGTTGACCTGACGCCGATAGAGATCAGGATCGATACGGCGCAATTCCTCTGCATCGACTCGGCCCATGGTATAGACCCCACGGCTTAGCAGGCTGGAGCGCCCCGGCTGAAGATAGTGAATCGCGCCTGCGATCCGTTCGATTCCGCCATTTCCATCAGCGTCGAGTCGTACCCCTACGTCAAAATAAGGCAGGTTGTAGAAGGTTGCCAGCCGGTTGAGCAGGTGCCGTCCCTCAACCCCGTCCATGCAGCCAAAGACGACATCGCATTCGGCGACGGCACGCACGGCATCACGGTTGATGAGATTGCTGACCATCGGCACCACTTCCTGGCCTAATCCCATCCTTGCTATCGCCGAAGCGATCACCTGCACCTTCGGGCGGTGGAGAAAGGCATCCTCTTTGCTGGAGTTCAGAATCCGGTTGAGGTTCTTCTCTTCGACAGCATCGGGATCAACGAGGACCAGGCGCCCGATGCCGAGTCTGGCCAACTGTTCGATGACGATGCTTCCCGTTCCCGAACATCCGATAACCGCGACCGACAGGGATCTCAGTAGGCTTGTAGTGCCACTGCCGAACGCTTGCGCATGGCGCAGCATGAACCCATCGGTTGTGGCGCAGCGTGAGTGATCCCAAAGACGCATGTCGTCTCCAGCCACCAGAATCGAGGCGATATCTGCCAGTACCGCGCCGCCCTCTCCCAGGACGCGCCCCATCAGTTCTCCGTCTGGAAACATGATCAGGCTGGCATGCGGCTGATTATCACCAAGAAATCCCGTCACGGAGGCAAAGAGGCGTTGGTCCGACGCATCGTCAAGCGGCGAGAAGCGTCGATAGCCTGCGCCGTGGCTGTGAACCTTTACGATTGCCTGACTTTTGCCATAAGACTCGGAGAGAAGCTGATCGACAAGATCGGTCGGCCACGTAATCCGGTCAGGACGCCGCTCGCAGACCACATAGGGCACCGTCACGACCCGGCGGACGGTGAAGACGTGCCGCGACGTGCCGACACGCCTGCCGCACAGGAGCAGGGCGACGGCCTCGTTGCCGTCCCCCGGAAACAAATGTGCCAGCAGCGCCGCGTGCTGCGATCCGGTCATGCGGAGTGTGAATTTCATGCGGCCTTCGGAAGATGCTCGCGCCGGAGCCATTCGTCTACGAGTGCAAGATGGCTGGCAACATCATCGACGCCGGGCCGCCAGGGATGCGCCGCCGAGCGATGGCGCGACCAGCGCTGCCAGGATTCTCCTGCAATCTGCTGCGATGTGAGCGCATTAACGGCGTTGCCGTCTTTGCGGGCCAATGCCGGCTTGAAGTAAACCATGTCAATCTGGCTGTCGGCGTAATTGCCAGGTATAAGCAGAGCGATGTTCACCGCTGCTACGGTGTAGCCGGCCGGAACCTGCCAGTGATGGATGATCAGCCACTGGGTGTTGCCGTCGCGCAGTGTTTCCCACGGCAGTCCCAAACCGTTCAGGTACTCTTCATCCGTCGCCGGCAACCGGAAGGCCTGCCGCAGACAGGGGCCTTCGCGGCCCTCTGTCGTGTCCTTCGGCATCGTCGTGAACCGTTCAACTCCCGGCTCCCGCAGATGCACGACGTGGTCCGGGTCGATCAGGATCGGCTGGTGCCCCCGCTTGTGCTGATAGAGTTTGAACTCAGCGGGCGTCTTGCCAACCTTCGCAAGGATTTCCGCGCCGGTAATGGTGGGGGTTTCAACAACTACCCGCGTTTTGTCCACGCGGAAGGCATAGTGCCGAGCGTGGGGCGCGTGCGTGCCGTGGTGCTTCGCGTGTTCTTCAAGTTCCACAATTTCAATGATTTCGACGATGACTTCGGCCTCGCCGGGGCCATTATGAACCGTTTCCATAAGAACGACCCTCCTTGGGTCGATGTTCAACAATAGCACATTTTTGTTTAATTAAAACCGTGCTATAGTGCATCTATGGGGAAAATTGTTTAATGATATGCAGTATCTGACCGAACTTCTCAATCTGGTGGAGGCCGCCGCCAGCGGCGACCGTAAGAAGGGGACTGCCTATGCACGTCTCCTCGCTGAAAAACTTCGGGCTGCGGGTGAAGCGAAGGCCGCCGAGCGCATCCTGCGTGCCCTGACTACGACTTCAAAGGCTTCTGCTGTCACGGCCGCAGGGGGAGTGGCCGTGCTTGAGCGACTCCCGGTGGATTCCGAGTCACGGCTGTCCCTCGCGGATGAAAGTCTTGTGCTTCCGGAGGAGGTCGAGGTCTTTCTCGACCCGCCTGTGATGGCGCAGGTAAATGAATTTGTCCGCTATGTTGAGGCGTCCGACCGCCTGGTGGAGGAGGGCGTCGGTGTGGCTCCCTCCCTCCTCATGTACGGACCTCCAGGGTGCGGTAAGACCGAGCTTGCGAGATATATTGCCGCGCAGTTGCACCTGCCGCTGCTGACAGCCCGCATCGACAGCCTCGTTTCGTCGTTTCTCGGAAGCACAGCGAAGAACCTGCGCATGCTGTTCGAGCACGCGTCCGCCCGCCCGTGCGTCTTGTTCCTGGATGAGTTCGACGCCCTTGCGAAACTCCGCGATGACCGCCAGGAACTCGGAGAGCTGAAACGCGTCGTCGTGAGCCTTTTGCAAAACATCGACGCCATCTATGGGGAAACCGTCTTGCTCGCGGCGACCAACCATGAGCATCTGCTTGATCCTGCCATCTGGCGGAGGTTCACCTACCGTATCCATATCGAGTTGCCGGGACTTGAAGCAAGGCGCAAGATGTTCAGCCGTTTCCTCGCTGCGCCCGTCGAGGCACGGTCGCTCGAACGGTTCGCACTGGCTTCCGCAGGACTTTCGGGATCTGACCTACGGCAAATCTGTGAGGGCGCCCGGCGTGCTTCCGTTATAGACCGAATCGATCACGTGCCTGAAGGCGATGTTTTGCGGCGGATACTGATACGCACCGTGAATGGTGATGGGCTGGAAACGCCTGAACTTATCTCCAAGGCAAAAGAGCAGTGCCCTGACGTTTTTACCCACCGGGTACTCGCAAACATGTTAGGTATGTCACCGGGTAACATCACTCACATCCTGAAGAAACGCAGTGAGGCATGATATGGCCGAAACTAGGAAGCTTCCACTCAAAGTCGTTCCCGCGATGGAGACGGACTTTTATCATCCCGAAGCAGGCGGGGGGCCGAAGAAAGTCTTCGGCGAGGTCACAAGGGAATTCCGGCAGAACCTGTCTGCCCAGGTCATCGACATCCGGAATCACTTCGCCGCTTCCTTTCGGCAATTTCCTGACCTGCCTGCAGTAGCGCGAGCGAAGGTGCGCGACGACGCCATCGCCAAGAGTCATCGGCCTACGGCGCTCTTCACGGAGAAGACATGTCCGATCATTGGGGCTGAAGGCCTCGGCGATCTGCTGCTCAGGGTGACACGCAGCGGGCTGGAACAACTGGCCACGAAGATTGAGACGAATACCTCTAAAGCGACCATCGCCAATCTTTCGACGCTCCGGTCGCTTGAGGCCTTCTTGCCAGTCATTGAGCGTCCGGAGGAGAGATTCGCAAAGGTAAAGCTGTTCCTTCACCGTGATGGGCATTTTGATTCGGCCGTCGATCAAACCTTCACTCAACTCGTCAAGCGGTTCGGGATAAGGGAGCCACGGGAACTGCGCTACGGTCGCGGACTCAAAATCCGTCGGAGGCGACTCCATGGGGGTTCAACTCCCCCTCCCGGCACCACCATAATTTATCTATAAGTCGTTTATTTAGGTTTATTTACACTTTTCCGGACGCCCATCAGTGAGTCGTGAGTGCCCGATTTCAGGTACAAAAATGGGTACAGTGCGCATCGCGTTAACTTTGAATGATTTAGAAGATTCATAGCCTTCCATGGCATTGCGAATATGAATTTCGTTTCTCTTATTTACGCTCGACTACGGAATGCGCGGCGGATAATCGGTCCGCCAGAGGCCCATGGATCAAGATTCCAATCTGATGGCCAAGCGACCGTAAAAAAGAGTCAAGCTCCGCGCTGATAGGCATAAGAAGACACAGAGCCGCTTTGTCGGCTGCAAGCTAACGGCCACCAATCTCCTTGCGCTCAGCACCGCCTGGAATGCTTCCTTAACTGCTTCGAGGCCGCTGAGTGTGCCGAGAGTTGGGGCCAGAATTTTCATATCCGATAGGAATGTTTTGCGGGTTCGGCCGCTTAGCCGCGACGGCGGCTGGTAGTCCTCATGGTCCTTGGAGAATGGCGAAAAGCCCAGCGATGCATATCGCGTGTCCCGTTTCCTACTTCGAATCACCCGGCATACCAAGGAGGTTTGTTCGGAAGTAGCTCACTCCACCGAACCGCCGTATGCGGACCCGCATGTACGGTGGAGTGGGAGGGGAGGAGAGGCGACTGTTCCCCCTATCCCGATTCCAACGAAAGCCTCTTTGGACCGAGCTGCCGGTCAAGTTGCCGTATTCCGGGTCACTTGAATAATTCTCCCGCTGTAATTAGGTCCATCAATCGCTGTGAGCCACGCCTCAGCAGCATGTTCCAAACCCTCCACAACATGAATGCGATGCCAGATCGCGCCTGTTCGCACACTTTCGTCCACGACAGCAAGGAACTCCGCAAAGTCAGTTTTAGGTGGCTGTATCGCCCCGATTGTCCCTGTACTGTTAACAAGCCATTGAAGCGTCGAAGGGTGTTGATATTGTGAAGCCCCTCCATAGCCATGGTTGTATTGAGCAGGTGTTCCACTGAGTACGACGCGAGCGCCGTCATTTAGCATCGGCAAAATCATGTGCCACAATGCGCCGCCGATCGTCTCGAAGTACACGTCGATTCCATCTGGGCAGGCCTCAGCGAGGCGGCTCGGCCAATCCGGCAGCGTGTGATCGACAGCGGCGCCGAATCCTAATTCATTACGGGCAAATGCGACTTCATCAGGACCGGACACTATCCCGACAGTCCATGCGCCTGCAATCCGTCCAAATTGACCAACCATTGTACCCACTGCGCCCAGTGCTGCAGGCACGACCAATGTTTCACCGGGCTGTGGTTTTCCTATCTGCGCAAGTCCCGCGTATGCGGTGAAAGCAGGTGTTCCCAAAACAGCGAGCGCCGTCATCTCCGGAATTTCCTTCAAATCGAACCGGTCGATTGCGCTTGCCCGAACGATGGCGTGCGTTTGCCAGCCCGCTTTAGCCAGGACGATCGTCCCGGGCAAAATCGCGGGGTCATTGGACGCAAGCACCTCGGCTGTTGCGTCAGCCTCAATTACGTCTCCGATCGAAAATGAAGGCGCGCCCGACTTCTCTGAGGATCGGTGTCCCCTCATATGGGCATCCACTGATACGTAGCGCGTGCGCAACAGGACCTCTCCCTCGCGAAGTGGAGGCACGCAGATCTTTTCAATCCGAAAATCTTTGCTTGTGGGCAAATCACGGGGAAACGACGCGAGGACTACTCTGGTATTGACAAGGCTGGACACGGCATGTGCCTCCACTGGTAAGTGCCCGAATCGACCTGCTGTCTAGGCTCGGGGCTGTCATGTTATTCCGGAAACCTGTCGCCGAACATCGGAGCCTTGCTCTTGGATTGCTCCTCGGTTGCTTCATCTTGAATGACGTCCCAATGCTCCACTAGGATGCCATCTTCAATGCGAAGAATGTCCGCCGCAATCCAGTTGACCGGCGAT
>Ga0224555_1002589_pt1 | contig 20742 bp, 11 predicted proteins | sample 714S23034metaG_FD_180687 | JGI IMG/M metagenome (GOLD analysis project Ga0224555, IMG submission 180687) | Peat soil microbial communities from Stordalen Mire, Sweden - 717 S2 30-34 | ecosystem: Environmental > Terrestrial > Soil > Wetlands > Peat | place: Sweden: Norrbotten County, Stordalen...
GCAGCATATTGAGCGATTTGATCGTGGTGAGCTGCGTCTGATACGTTTGACTGTCGGGGACGACCACAACGACAGCGGTGAATCCTTGTTGTTTAAAATAGTTCAAATTGGTGGTAGTTACCATTGATGGCGCGCAGCCAATCCAATATTGTATCGGGTGCGTCGTTGCGCCTACTGATGGCTGCGTCGCGTTCGCCGCTCCCGCAACGTTTGCCGTGGCGGCGGTGAGAGAGATCAAAACCGCACCTAAAAGCACAAGAAATGCGAACCTTTTGAAACGCTGAGTCCAGGCGTGTATGCGGACGCGCGTTTTTCTATGAGGGACCGACTTGTTCATAGATATCTCTAGCGAAAAAAACTACCCGGTCAGCAAATAAGTTGTGTATGAAAAGCGTGCCTAAAAAAATGGGACGATTTTGTTTGTGCATAACTCTCCCTTAAGAGCTTCGCCTGAAAACGTGTCAGAAGATACTATAAAGGCTCCGGTCTGTGCTGAAAGTAGAAGTTGCGCTGCAGTGTTCAGATAGTAAAAAAATGAGTACGCTCAAAAGATGAGATATCCGTTCGTCGCCTTTTTTTCCAGCGTCGTTACAGCCGCTTAGCTTGTGCTTCCTCTTTCTTGGTGCGTCCTCCTTATTTCGGCTGCTGTGCAACCAGTCTTTGAAACGCTGCTGCCGTGAATCATAACGGTTTTGCATCTTGGCGCTCTGGCAGTCAGTTGTCGTCAGGGACTCAAAAAAGCACGCACAGGAGGCTTATAAGAATGGGAACAGCTAACGTACACGACCCCCAGATCAAAAAAAAGAACGAGGCACCCGTTTCACACCCGGCAAAGATTCAGGCCTCAAGCGCGATCGTGCTTCGCCGAGATAATTGAACGGGGGTGCGAGACAAAACGCGTAGATATTTACGTTTAGACCTTTGCGGCTTGTTCCACGTGGTTGTCGGTGCAGTTCTGGAGGGTGATGGTGGCGCCTGCGATTGGGGTGCCCAACGTGGCGTTGGTGAGCATTCCGTTTATCGTGAAGTTCTGGTTGACGGATGCTGTGGATGGAGCGGCGGCGGTGAGGGTGATCGGTGTGCTCATCGATTCGTTGCCGATGGCGTAGACGTTGCCGTCCTCGCTCCCGACGTAGACCGCCCCGTTGGCGACGGCGGGAGAAGAGCAAAACCAGGCCCCGGTCAGGTCGTGTAGTTCCACTTCAACTGGTTGTTTGGCTGGACAGACCCAGCCACCGCGCTGTAATCACCGGTGTGCGTAGCGTTGTAGCGGAGCTGCATCGTATCGGTCTGTGCTGCTGCAGGAATGGCTCCAGCGCCTGCGAATAAGACTATAATGAGAATGATGACTACAGAAAATGAGACCTTTTGTATGCGCGCATGATTGCCCCGTAAGAGCTTAACGCCTAGAACGTGAGAAGATACGATAAGCCTCGGGCCTAAACTTATAGCGGAAGGCAGCACTCAGTGCGCTCTAAGGCCTTGAAAAGGAAAAAAGAGATATGAGCTAGCGATGCTCGTTGAGTACATTGCCAAAGTAAAAGGGGCTGACTAAACTCGCCCCACCACGCACTCAAGCCTAGTGCGGTTACTTGATCATCGTTCGTTTGATAATCGAAGCCCGTTACTCTATATTCTGTCTCTTATTTTACATCCGGCCAGTATCTCTCGTTTGTGGAGAGAGCTAGCTAAACGACAACAGTTAAGCTAGCACACCGCCGTTGTACTCTTTTGGTTCATTTTTCCGTCAAGGGGGGGCGACAAAGGAGGCGAATTCGGGTTAGAGCCCCCAACGCGAGCCGATCGCGTAAAACTTACTGGACATCGTCGTAGCAGTGCGTTTGTGCGTCCTGGCCGGCCGCGAAGGTTATCGATTATAGAGTTCCTGAAAGAGCCCGGTGTGCTTCTCGGGCTCCGTCAAGAATTCGAGGAGGTGGGGCTCTTCGATTAGCTCATACATCGGTTTTCGCTTTATCAGCCCCTGGTCGGGCACCTCTGCCGGGTAGGCGACCCTGATCTCAGGCACGTTGTGGTACGCTCGGTTGTGCAATAGCCTACCGTTGATGAGCTCATAGTATGCGGCACCGCGGAGCTTCGCGTAGGGCTCGTAGACCGAATCGAACGACCGGCACACCCAGTTTGCCATCTTGAGCGTGCGATCCGACGGGTTTATCGTCACATGCCCGTAGTTTGGCGGAACGATCACCTTATCGCCCCGCGTTGCCTTGACGAGAATGACCTCATCAACGCTCTGGTCATTCTGCGCGCGCTGCAACAGGTAGTGCGCGTCGCCGTCAAGCACCTCGTATATCTCGGGATACGCGTAGCGGAGCTTCGGGTTCACGCGCGGGTGGTAGTGCCCGTACGTCTTGACGCACTCAAGCCCCATGTTGAACGGAGGGATGATCGTGATGTCGTAGCGGAGCTGGTGGCGCGTGATGGCCTCCGCGTCGGTAAGCGAGAGAGCCAGGTCGCGGTACATGTAGTACGCGTCACGATCTGGCGCCGCCTCAAACCACGCCGTATCGAACGCGACGTCACGTAGGTCGTAGAGCCGCCGGACGTCGGGTCCGATCAGCTGTCCTCCAAACTTGAGCTTCATGGATGCCTCAACCGTGCATTCAGGTTCCTCAATTCTCGCTCAACTACCTTATCGTTTGTGCACACTGCGCTATCGCTGTCTCGCGAGAAAACCGCTGAAGAATCGTATCTCGCTTGCCGTAAATCCTTTAAGGACAAACAGGATCGCGGTGTACGCTGCGGCACAGATCACGATCAAGGCAGAGACGCTCAAAAATCCTGAGGCGTGCCATACCAGAACAAACGAGGATACCACGATCGATGCAAAAATACTTTTTAAAACGAAGCCAAAATCCACATCGAGCGTCATGTGCTGAACAGAATAAATCGCCGTAACCCCGAAAACAAAGCCGTAGCCCAGCACCGTCGTCAGAGCCGCAGCTATGATCCCGAAATAGGGGACGAGGACCAAGTTAAGTCCGATGTTTAATGTCGCACCTAGGATCCACATCGTGCCAATGATCGCCGTCCTTTTTTCAAAGGTGAGTACGATCATGATTATGGACCACACGCCAAACAGCAGCGAGCTCAACGCGGTGAACGGCGTGATCAGATAGCCGTTCGCAGCTATTGCAGGGGTCGTTAGTACCAGCAGTATGGGCTTCGACAGAACTGAAAACACGAACGCTGCGGGCACGGCAACTGCGAGGAAGTATTTTATAGAGTACCTGATAATCGTCTTGACCTCCGCTATTTGGTGCGCGTCATAATACTCGTAGAGGGCCGTCGGAACGAGAATCGTAAAGGGCGTCGCTAAAAGACTGATCGTCCAGCCAAGCTGGTACCCTGGAGAGTAGTACCCGACCCACGCGACACTTAAGAAGAACGTAATGATGTACCGGTCGCTTACCCCCAACGCCCAACTCGACACGCTGCTGGGCACAAAAGGTAGGCCATATTTTAGATAGGCCTTTAACTTAGAGAAACTCGGCATAGTCACCCCGATATCTCTCGAGACGTAATAGGTCGAGATCAGGGCTATGACGAGCAAGCTGATGAGATATGCAAAAGCGGCCCCGGCGAGTCCGAGGCCAACCACCACGAACGCTGCGATGAGTATGACGTACAGGGCGGCCTGAAGCAATGAGACAATCGAATATCGTTTCGCCTGTTGAAACGTCCTGAAGTAGGTCTGTGGCACGTTGTTGTACGCGGCCACAAACGTGATTAATGGCAATAAGAGGGCAACGGTACGATTATTGCCGAGCAAATCTGCAGCGATCGAGTGTTCAAACAAGAGCAGAATGAAACTCGAAACTAGACCTGCACCGAGAACAACGAGAGCGATAGAGTAGTAGCCTTCACGTATCTCGTCTTTATTTTTTTCCGGAGCTAGAAATCGTACCATCGAATTCGGTAGGCCTAAAAGCACCACCATTGGCACAAAGCTGGCTGTGACGACGATTAACGACCAGATCCCGTAATCCTGAATTGTCAGGATCTTCGTCAGGATCGGCAGCAAGAGGACAGGACTGAGCGAGACCACAAGGCTGGCGAGTCCTGTCAGGCCGATTCGTTTGACCAAAAGCTCGTAGTCACTCACGTTACACCAAGAAACGATAAACCACTTTCAGAACAGCGCGCTGCAAGTCTCGCACCTTTCGGTTTCTGCCTGTGTCAAGGCAATGGGGTACTCCGTCGCGACGTATCACGAGGATCTCCCCAATCGCGTCGGAATGTCGTCTTGCTCATCGGTTTAATTTCCACTGAGAGCGCTGCTCACGAATGAAGAGATAGCTAAGTGTATTTCGGCTACATATGCTCTGCAATTCGCAAAGCGAGTTCATTTTTTTTTGTAACGGCAAACAGATTTAAATGCTCCGCTTCACTTTCTATTCTTGTTCGTTGTTGTACAAAGACGCTGCACAACGCGCTACGAACCTCCTCTTATTCAGTGTGCGAGCGAACTGAGTGGTATAGTCCGCCAGCGTCGAAGTTAATCAAAAAGAAATCAGAAAAGAAAAAATCGAAAGAACACTTTTTCGCGACCTATCTAACTCGCCTTTACCGTCACCGGCGCGTACTTTATTGCCATCAAAGGGACAGAGGTGACGCTTTCTCGACACTCGCGACAAACTGGAAGGGGTCAGCGTCAAGCCCTTCCATGGGCGAGAAAATACCGGCCGGTGGCGTTGGTGACGTCGTTGTGGCGAATGCGGTTGGGATAGTAGTAGGTAGGGTCCTCTTTTCCGACGGGGCGTTCCACCGCTACTCAAGGTGGACGTGAAGTGACGGATTGGTGACGGCGAGGGTGGAACTGGACGCAGTGTGATTTGGTCCGGGCGGCAGCGACGCTGACGCTAGCGACGTTGCTCGTAACGTTGGTGTAGGTGGCGTCGCCTCGTAGGGGATACGGTAGTAGAGGTGCCTCGTTCTAAGTAAATGAGTACGTACCGTTCGCATCGATTACGTTCGTCGTAACGTCGTTCCACGTAGTTGTCGGCTGAGTTCTGGAGGAGCGGTGGCGCCTCCAATCGGGGGCGTCATTGGTGGTACTAAGGGTGACGTTCACCTAGACGGGTGTGGTGACTTGCGTGCGTTGCGAGACGTTCGTTCTAGGCACGTGGTGATGGCATTATATACCATCGGCGGACATCCAGGATCCCCACGCGCCGTTGCTATAGGACTTCTGCCAGAGGCCGTTGTCGCTCCCGAGCACAAAGACATCGATCGTTCCAGGAGACGGCGATGTGGCTGCAGGTGACGACGTCAGAACCCCGCCGAGGGATTGCCAGCCGGACCACGATGAGCCGGTCCACGTTTTTTGATACATGGCGCCGTTCGTGCCTTCTACAAAGACGTCAAGACGATTTGCGTTCCATGAAGAGGCCGCTGGTCCTGTGCCGGAGGCGATCTGGCCGCCGAGAGAGGCCCAGTTGGACCAAGAGGCACCCCCATTCGTGGTAGCCTTCTGCCAGATGGCGCCGTCTGTGCCGCGGACAAAGACGTCGATCACACCGCTCGTCGGTGAGGTCGCGGCGGGTGACGACGTCAGAGCCCCGCCGAGGGAGGCCCACCCCGACCATGTCGCCCCATTCCAGTGCGTATAGTAGAGGACCTGGTTGGTGCCCTGTACAAAGACGTCGAGGCTGTTTGTACCCCGCGCGTCGGCGGCAGGGCCGGTGCCTGGGGCAAGCTGCCCACCGATCTGGTACCAGCCGTTCCAGGAGGCCCCATTATTTGTGGTATTGTCAGACCAGAGGGCGCCGTTGCTGCCGCGCGCAAAGACGTCCAAGTACCCGGGGGCGCGTGACGTCGCAGCGGGTGATGACGTCACATTCCCGCCGAGGGACGTGGGCGCTGTCCAGGTCGTGCCCGTCCAGTACTTATACCACATGGAGCCGTTCGTGCCGTTTACAAAGAGGTCCAGGCTGTTTGCATTCTGCGCGGACACGGCAGGTGACGAGGTGATGGGGACGTAGACGTTAACGTTGACGATATTGCTCGCGGCGCTGGCGTAGGTGGCGTTGCCATCGAACGCGGTGCGATAGTAGTAGTTATTCGGGGCCGACTCGTTGTTACTGAATTGGTAGTTGCCGGTCGCGCCGGTCACCGTGGTCGTCACGTTGTTCCACGTGGCGTCGTCCGTCGAGTTCTGCAGGGTGATGGTGGCGCCTGCGATCCCGCTGCTCGGCGTGCCGTTGGTGAGCGTTCCGCTAATTGTGAAGTTCTGGTTGAGGGTAACCTTCGTCGGTGAGGCACTCGCAGTAAGGATAATAGAGGACGACGACTCAAACGCGTGAATGTTGGCGACATAGGAGTTTGCTGCGCCGTAGGCCACTGCTAGGTCGCTCCACGTGGTTCCGCCTAGACTGTAGAAGCTCTGGCCGGCTATAGCGTTTGGCGCGTTGTCATCCCAGCCAGATTCCTTGTACTGTACGGGAACCGGATTGCCATCTCCAGGCGTGGTGAACTTGATCACGACAGCGAACTTCTCACCCTTCGTCAGTGGCACAGTCGTGCTCAGGCTCTCGGTGTAGTACCCCGCATAGGAGAACCCCGCATTGGAGGCCGTACCCGAGATGGTCGACGTAAGGGTACCGCTCGTTGGGTTGCTGGAGCTTGTTGGGTTAACGTAGACCTGTGCCGTATACTGGGTGTCCTCGACGGGTGCCCAGAAGCTTACCGCATTAAGCGTCCCGGTGGAGTTGGCCGTAAAGACGTTCGCTCCGTAGGCGGTAGAAGACCCCGATCCGATGGTGGTTTCCATTCCAAAGGGGTCATACTGGTAGTTCGTCGTGTAGTTCGTCGTTGGTTGAGCGGTGAAGACCGTGTTTTCCTGGTAGCCCATGTTGAGGTCGTAGTAGGAAACGTAGAAGTACCCTGATTTGCCCCACGACGTGCCCCAGCTGTTCTTTACGATCCATGCACCGTTTCCGGACGGGGTTGTAGAGAAGTTCTTCGCGGAGAAGTTGTCATCCCAGCCCACTATGGTCACACCGTGGTTGGCTCCCGTTGTGCTTCCATCGTAGTAGGCCGCCGTAGTAGGATTCCAGTAGGGGGTGTTTCCACTTGTAGCCCCCTCCCACTGAAAAGCAGTATAAACGCCGCCATACGTCATCAGCGCAGACTTTATGGCGTTGTTGTCCAGTGGTGACTGCTTCTTCGGCAGGAAATACACGTTCTGAACGTGCATCGCTATCTGGGACGTGGTCGGACTCGTGCACGACGAATCGCTGTATGGGTCAGACGCGCTCGTCACCGGCCCTCCGTGGATCGTAGCGCCAGTGGCATCCGTCATGGTGGTGCCCCACCGGGCGAGGTATGCGGTTGACATCGCTGAATCGCCGCCGGCACAGCACGTGTAGTCGAAATCGGCAAAGTTCTTTAGGTTGTTCTCTGAATATGTCGTTGTCAACCCAGGCAACAGATACGATTCGAGCGAGCCGAACGTGGCAAACGTCCAGCAGCTTCCGCACGAGCCCTGATTCTCCACTGGGCTCACCTTGTTCAGGGTGCGAAGGTCGTACGTCGCAGGGTATGTCGCCTGCGCCTGCGCCTGCGCAAGGCTCGTAGCGGTGGGCGCTTTCGAAAGTTCATAGGGTGGCGGGACCCATCCGAGACCGAGTCCGTTAACGGTTTGCGTCGCCACTTTTCCGGCCGACTTGTTCTGCTGATATTGCACAAAGGCGGGGTTTAGCGGCTCTTTCTGCAGCGTTGCCGGAAGCGAAGCGCTTGTCTGCGCAACAGGGGCGCTGCTGTTACTTTGCGCGAGCACCAACCCCGTCGTTCCCACAGAGCTTAGCAGAAGGATCGCCAGGGCGAGCACAGCCCATTTTGTTCGTAATTGCATTTGATCGCCGACGTCGTATCGTTCGTTTGGTTTTACTTGCGACAAGGGCTTGTGTTGGTGGCCATCTTGCTTCGGTTAGTGTCGACGCACGCGCAACGTGCACAACCATAGCCGATTCTGCGGTGAACTCCAGACACTCTCCTCTGTTTCTATGCGGAAGTGCTTGGCGTCAGACGCAGGCTTGTTATCCCCACGAGACGTGTCGCTTGCAACGCTTAATAACCACTACGTTCTACACGTAAAGCTTTATCCGGCGCACCCTGCGTCGCAGAAGTCCGCTCGGGGACATGGTCGTGGTCAAGCGGCGGCATTGAAAACTCTAACCACTTTTTGTGAGAGTGCGTTTTTGGTGGGGTGTCGTGGCTATGATTCGGGTTACGAGGGGTGCGTTGCACGCTAGCATTTAGAACAACGTGCGCAAAGAATTGGAGTTAACCTTCGAATAGAGAAAATAATCGCCGACGTCCTATAGTTCTGTCACTTCTCTCGACAGCGTGCGTCGTTGGGTATCGAAACCTGGGCAGCGGCGTTCAACGTTGCGAAGTCGCGCCGGGTCAAATCGGAACCCTTTACTACAATGTCCCGCATATTAATCAGGATAAATTCTTAGGAGAGCGCACACAATGCGGTTACGATCAAGCCCCTTGCTGCTGTCTGCGCGACTGTTCCCTTAGAAGGCGATATGTCGCGAGAGAATTGTCATCAAAGGACAATATTGACAAACTTTGTTGATCTTGTATTAGGCATTTTCGCAAGTTTTATATAACAGGCAATGAAACGATTAAGAAAGGGCTTTCGAAAGACGTTACTATGGAAAGATACACAATTCATCCGAAGCATGTCATTGATGCGCCGTTTGAAGCCGAGATCGGGTGGCTTGACCGGCTAAAAGAGCGCGTCGTTGACGTCTTGATGCAACCCGTCATGTCGGTTGGAGTCGCGCTATACGTTTTGTCTATGTGGCTCCTCGAACGCAACGGCGAAGCTGTTCGCTAACCACTCGTTACTTGTTTTGCCACTTTTGAGATCTCTCGTCTCGCTTCAGCCTCACAGCAACGAAAGAAGCCGCGCTGTTGACACACAAAAGATCACCTGAGCCTACGTGGTGCGCCACCTCAGCCGAGACATTCAACCGCGAATTTCGGTCACGCTCTTCAATTCCCAAAGCGGCTGTCGATCCAAGCGCTTTCAAGCCGTTCCGGCACAGCGTTGCTCCAAAGATGAGCCCTCCCAGTGCAACTCTAGGACAACGGACGACCCCAAGTAAAGCGCTTTATGCTAGTGACACAATGGTTTTAGTATGTCAGTGATACTGATGCTGACGGCGACCACGACCGGCGGCGGCGCGATGACCTCGTCAGGGATTGCACAGACAGACATACTAATAGGTGCCATTGTCGGCGTAGCGCTTCTTGCGTCACTGGTCGTCACCGAACTGCTGTCGTCACGCCAAGTCTGGAACAAGAAGGCAGCCACAGCGGTGCGCGGGATCAACGTGACGCTCCTGATCGTTTTTTTCGTCTCCGTGGCATTCAATGTGACACGGCTAGTATAGGCAAAAAGGGGAGCACCCCGAACAGGAGTATGTTGTTTACCGCGTGCATCGTGATAACAAACGGCAGGTTTTTTGTCTTATAAAATGCGACGCCAAAGATGAGTCCTACTCCGAATGCGAAGAGCAGCTCGTAGTAGTTGGCGAATCCTGATTGCATCGCACCAAAGATGATGCTTGTGATGAGTATGCCGACAATCGGCCCGCTGCGTTGCACAAGCTCCGGTTGCAGCAGGGCTCGAAAGAGTAGCTCTTCCACGAGCGTCACGACGAAGATCATCGCGACGCTGAGCTCGACAAGTCCGACAAGCGAGTATGAGGGTATGAGGGCGGGATTTGCGAGAATTTGGTACTCGATAAGCGCCAGGGCTACGCCGACGAGGGCGCCTATCGGAATGAGGTACGTCAACTGTAGGCCTCCCGTGAGACCAAGGTTGTGGCGGCTCAGCTTGCGGTGAGCAACGACCGAAATGATCGGGATGAACATCACGCCGTAAATGGCCACCAACCAGTACAAGGTCGTGGTCGGGGTGACCGCGAAGGAGACGCTGACGACGCGCAACAACGACACCAACGCAAGCACTTCTAAGAGCTCGACACGATCTCCCTGCAGCACTCCTATCGCGGCGACAATCACGACGAGGTTTAACGCTTGCACGCCGACCCCCGCAACGCGGTACCCAGCGAAGAGCAAGCCCTCGCCGACGAGGATAAGGAATATGGCGAGGAGCTCATACCAAGCCAAGTTGAAAACAAGCCGTGCCCTAGCTGCAGGAGCTAGCGCAGCTCGTGTGGCGTATGTCACCAGTACTTCGGTGCTCTGTGCACGACTATAGGTGCTACGACCCCGGGCGTAAACGGTGTACGCGTGTGTGGTCGCGACGCTGTCCGTGACCGTGAACTGATAGTGCCCGGAGGCGTCAGTGGTGGTGGTGGCCGTGAGCACCTTGTTCGTCGGGTCATCCGTGTTGTAAAGAACGACGGGCACTCCCACCAGATCTGCGCCGCCGCCGCTCGAGAGCTGTCCGGCGATCGTGACGGGGTGCCCAACGAACTGGTGTCGGGGGATGGCGGTGGCAGTGATGGTCGTGGGAGTTTCTACTCCCGTTGAGCGCCTCTGCGCAAGGTTTCTGTCGGTGGCACTATACGGAGCTCCGGTCCCGTCAGCGCTTACATTCGCCCCATGATCCCTTAAAGCAAGAGCGGATTCGCCTGGGGTCAAGATGCCGTCTGGTTGCCTCCGTTCTTCTTCGCCCGGCAATCCCGTGGCCCTCCTTATATTTCAAAAACCAGTTGCCGGCCTTTAACCGTATTGCCGGCCTTTTATACGCAGAAAGTACTATAGGTCACATCGACGATAGAATATAATACTACCGTTATTGAGCGATCGTAGCACGCATAGCAGAGATATGCCGGAACGTGCAGAGTTGCGCTATCGGTACGGCCTTCGCGACAGCGCAATCGCAGCGCACCTTCGGGACGCGGTTACTGGCTGAAAGCGCGACGCTGGAGGCAGGAACGACGTGCAGGTCGATTCAGTGGTGCTGTCCGGGGAAGCCGCAGCCGCAGCGCCGCTACAGTGCAATAGTCGTCTCGTCACCGGCTGCCGCTCAGTTCCCCAACTGAGGCACGCACAAGTCAACGAGGACCGTTGCGAAGCTTGCTATATGTAGTCAAGAAGCGCCGCGCTTTCGGTAAGAGGAGTTTTCAACACGAAGGAGTTAGTTTCCTGGACCGCGCGAACCCATCCGGAATCAGGCCGTCGCAGACGACCCTGACGAGACACTGTCAACGCCGATCTCAAGGCAATGAATCGCTCAGAGTCACCGAAATCGCGTTAGATTCGTCGCCGAAAAATGCACGGTGGCACGGCTGAGTGGGAGGCGGAAGAAAGACGTCTGACCGTGCAGCGCGCAGTCAAGCAGAACAAGCGTTTCAGTCGGCACTTTTGCCCTAAGCGTGATCCTCATCACGGGCGTCATGTCACGTTTACCAGCAGGTACGTTTCCCGATAGGGGGTTGTTAGATCGTTGTCGCGATACAACAAGAAGTCAATCCGCGTGTCGTTTCCGGTGCGGTTGGGCGTTAGCGCTATCGTCTTTTGCACGTTCTCGCCGTTTGCGACGGCCACGGTCCCTGTATAAAGCGTGTCCGACGTTTGGCTATCATTGAGCCGGGCGACGAGGGTATAGTTTACGTCACGGTCTTCGTGATTCGTGATGCCAACGATGACTGACTGCTCGTTGCCCAGAGTAAAGTTCGTGGGGTACCCTTGCATCATCCCGCTGGGCCCCAGAAGGTAGAACTCGGTGTAGGTCTCGCCTGGGCCCGGGACAAAGAACGCGTAGGCGAGCGCTGAGGCGGAAAAAAGAACAGAGCCTGCGAGCAGGATGGCCAAGGCCAACTGCAGTCTGCTGTTCACGCGCGGCCACCGCCCCCATTTGCGTAGCCCAGCCGCAGCAAAGCTGACGGAAAAGCGATCGTGAGGCGGGAGCGCGCGCCTACGCGCATATGCAGCGGCGGTACTAGCGATAATGAAAAGCGTCAGGGCGGCCGCGACCGGTTCTGCGCTCACGCTCCACGCGAAGTTGAGGCCGTACGCAAGCAATGGCACGACAGCGATGCTGAGCCCAAATGATAGCGCTACCCGTTCAACGTCGCTAATGTCACGTCGTCGCGGAAAAATGGCAGCAGTGAGCGCGTATCCTGGCACGAAGAGGAGTGTCGAGGTTTCAATCACTACCCGGGCGGTTGCGCTCAGCTGTGGGGTCACGACGAGTGCGAGGGCCACAAGGGTAACAACTAATATGATCGCCAAATCTGCGTACGAATGGTGCGCAGCGCCTTTATCGTCTTTCACGTCTTCGCTCGCCTTGGTGCTAGTGTCCCCGTGCGGGACAAAACGTCAGCCTACCGTGTGCGCATGTCACCTGTGCCCCGTTTGAGCTTAAGTTTATCCTTCGTACGCCAGAACCCGCCGAAAACGCCTCCAAAAACGAGCATCAGTAGCTTCGGCAGCGATTAGCCTTATAGCTATACAAAGCGCGCGTCGCTGATCCCCCTGCTCAAAAACCCGTGAGGTTGCACGCCCCCCGTGCCCCAGCAGCGTACAAGGGCTTCGGCGGCAGATATAGATGCCAGATAGCGAGCCCCCAGCCTCTTGAGACCACGCCCAAACGAACCTTTGGCCTGAAAGCGAAAAACGCACGATGACGCGCACGAGTCTGCTCTTGATGGCCAATCACCGCGATCAGGCCGGGTAAAGTGCGCGTAGCTCGTTGGCCTGTGCGTTGTTAACGTATCCGGTGACCGAGCCGGAATCATACACTCTTGATCCGAGACTGGTCCCCGTCCCGTTGGAGGGCGTGAACGTCGTGTTGAGCGGAATGGAACTCGGCGCCTGAAGAGACGTAACGATAAATGACAGGCCGTTATTGACGGCTCTAATCAGGAATAACGGAGGGCTCGCTTGGAGGTTATGCGCGGACTGAGGTGCGCTGCTATTATAGTTATAGTAGAGGTTTGCGTCGTTCATGTACGTGCTATCACTGAATATTTCGCCGCTGCTCTTTTGGCCGATAGTTTGCACCGCGGTGAGCTCTGAGGCCGTAAGCGTGGGCCGCTCCCAAGTAGGGCTGCCAAAGAGGTGATTGTCGATGTTTGCCGTCGGGCTCAGGATCATACCGAGCGTCAGCAAGCCAACCGCTGACATTAAAAAGAGTGCTTTCGCCCCCGTACCGCGTACGAGTGCGACCAATATCAGCGCAGTTACCGCGAGCGGCACGGCATAGAGTATCTGCGCGAAGAAGATCCACCTCTCGGCCTCCAAAAATGCCCCAAAAGCTCTCGAAAAACCGACGAGAACGGGGATTATCCCCATAGACACCAAAACGAATCCCGATCGGTTTCCGAACTTCTGCGAGATCATGTAAAAGCAACCGATTGCTGCGAGAGCAGCAAATGCGCAAATGCCCGCCGCGCTGAGCCCTTGGAGCCATAACGGCATACCCGCGATGTTGGTGCCGCCGTTGATTTGCGTAATGGCCTCTACGCTCTGCGTTTGGATGAGAGTTATGACCGCCGCAAAGGAACCTGATACGAAGGCCCACCACGCGAACATCGCTACGATAAAGATCTCCGCCACGCGAATGGAGAGGAGGTTGCTGCGGCCGACCTCGGGTCGACGCAGCCTGTGCCACACGATCAGCGCGATGAGGCCAGAGATGAGGGCGAGGGCCAGTGCCATTGCTGATATCGTGTGGGCCGTGACGAGCGCCGCCATGACGATCAAGAGGATGAGAAGATAAGCGGACCGGTTCTGGTGTCGACTCTTCAGCACCAGATAGACCGCCATAAGCAAGAGAATCCCGCCAAAAGTGGTCGGAATGGTCCAAAACCCCATATTAATAAATTGATTTGCTGTGACGAGCAGCAAGCCACCGAGCAGCCCTGCTTTCGCGCTAATCAACGATTTGCCAAGAAGAAACGTGAACAAGGTGCACGTGATGATGAGCGATAGCTCGACCGAGAGCATCACCGACCACTTGTAACCGAGGCCGGACAGCACTGAAGTCGACGCGACAGTGAGAAAAAACGACGGCAGGGTGGTGTATTGGAAGCCCGCCAGCTGCGGAATGTGCCCTGAAGAGATGAGTTGCAACGTGAACTGCTGGTCGGCCCATGGGTCGGCTCCGACCACGCTGGGGAAAAGGAGCAACTCCGAAAACTGCAACGTGCAACCGAGGATGATGATTTGTGTCAGGATGAGCCACGCGCTTTTCCCCTTGGTGTCAGACGTCAATACCTCCAAGGCGAGAGCGCTCGCCACAAGCGCGGCGAAAATAAAGTAGGTCAACGGACGCACATACACGTTGGCCCTGAGCTGGAAAGAGAGGACCGCGCAGCCAAGAAAGAGGAAGAAGAGAACGTTTCCAAGCAGAAACAGCTCGTAGTTCGGCGGCGTGTCGAGGTTCTGCAGCGCACCGACGTTCCTCACGCGGAGCCAAATGAGGCACGACACGAGCGTGAGTGCACCAAAAATGAAATAATACGTGTTGTTGGCACTTGAGCCGCTTCTGACCGCGGTCACGCCATAAGCTATCACAAGGACGCAGAGAGCGGCGATTATCGCTGCCGCAAGCTTATCAAGGTCCTTACTTATAGTGCCAAGGTTCATCTGCTAAATCCGGCTTACGGACTTGTTATCGTCGCTCGCGTCCTTGTCGCAAGCCCACGGTGCTCGTGACGACTCTGAGAGCGTGCTGCCCGAGCCCGAGCGTGCTGCTTTGGCCATTTCTATGCGTTTGCACCTATTTAACACTTCATATCGTCCCTGCGTGACGCGATCGCAGTTGATGAGCGTATAGAGACGTCTGCGATCAGCGGTGCGCTCGGCTTAGTGGCACGCTGCCGCCTGAGGGTTTCGTAGAGCGGCGCAGCGCGGCGGTTCGCTAATGCAGGCGAGCTCATGGCACGGACCATCGCGCTCGCCGCTTGCCCACGTAACGCGATACAAGTGGTCACGGTTCACGAGCGCAACGTGGCACTCATGCCGGCTTAAACAATGTTGCCTAAAAACGCTGTAAAAAACCGTATCTCCTCGACCGTGATGCCCTTGAGAACAACCAAGTGCCAGGGTATACGGCCGCAGGGCGTCAGACGGACACGAGCACGTTTGCCACCCCCAATGGATGCCAAGACGAGGACAATAGACCCTACGAGAAAAGTACACGCTCTTTAGCACAAACGTCCCTTGCATCGTGAACTTGAACTCCCGCTAGGAGTAGATGGCTGTAAACGTGGAGGCACGCCATTACGACGCTCGACCTAGGGCTGCCCGCGAAAGCGTCGAAAACGGCGTTTATCTCCCCCAACTTCATTGCCCGCGTCTCCGATATGTAGGCGAGCTGCATTTTACGTCAAAGTGTTGCAGACAACAAGAAGCGTCAAGCCAGATATCCTAAACGTCCGAAACGTCGGACAGTGTCTTCACGGTTTTTTTTTTGCTAAGCGGCTATTTAAGGCACATTACGTCGTTCGATCGACTGCCTATACCTTCCAACGCGGAGGTAGCGTGCGTCGCCTCTGTTGTTCTAAGAGATGCAGATGCTGCAATCGCCTTGACTGTCAATATGAAAAAGGAGCTCCAGCAAATCTGGATGCGAGAGATCGCGGTCATACCACACGGCGTAAGCAGCAAAATGTTTCCGTAATCTCGCTAAACGTTGATCTCATCGGTAGATAAACAGCAGCTCCTAAGCACGTAAGCTAAGATGATGCAGCGATTAAACTCAAATCACGCCAGACGCTTACCTATGGATCAGTGCGCAATGCTTCGTAAGGAGACGATTTTCGATCCCAATTAGATGATGTCCTGACATAAGAGTTCGATAGTCGCATATGGCCAGTCGCGTTTGAGACTGAACCGTAAGCACTTAAGGTGTAGCCGTAGCGTCGCCGTTAGAGCGATGCCTCTCTCTCCAGCGATCTTGCGGTAGAGTGCATAACACTCGGTGTACACAAGCGCTATGGCAAATTGCCAAGGGGCTAAGTGTTTGCTGTCTAAATACGCCAGCGAAAAGGGCGCGATAGACCTGGCTTCGCTTCTCGAGCAAGGTTTCTCTTCCAGACGGACTGATACGTAGTTTAAGTCCGCAGGAAGAAACTTCAGGTTCAACTGCGCAGGAAAGATTTTGAGCTTTTTGCCAGTTGGTAGGCTGCTCGGATGTAGAGCTTGGGCCTCCGCCACAAACAAGATTACCAATCCTTTTTGCACTGCTCTGTATCCATAGTCGTGATCTTCGTATCCAACGAAAAAAAGTGAGTCATCATAATAGCCTATCGTGTCGAGGGCTTTTTTTGAAATTAGAACGCCGTGCGTCCCAAACGTTACTACTTGACAATCGGTGACGCACAGAGAAACGCGGTATTCACCTCCCAGAAAGTTCCTTACAAATACCATTGGCTCACTGGAATGGGGTCGACGTGCATCCACTCTGTTAGGGCATAGGATGTCACCTTTATCAGCATGTCTGAGCAGCTCAGCCAAACAGTTCGACGAAACAGCACCGTCTTGATCGAGCAGCCAGACCCAACTAAAACCGTTCTCGTGAGCGATCTTCATTCCGCAGCGAAAGCCTCCGGCGGAGCCGACGTTGTTTGCAGTGTTGTAATAGCGCGTGAACGCGTACTTCTGCGCGTGTAAGTCGCAGACTTTCTTATTCTGCGCTGAGAAGCAATTATCAGAATTATCAATGATGACGAGTCCACTCAGACACGCGTGTTGGTTCTGCAGCGACGAGAGCAAATTTGCTAGCTCTTCCGGCTTATTATATGCGACCGTCACGGCGCACACACGGGGTCCTGTATCCGAAAGAGTTACGGTGTGTGACATATGTATCTTGCGTCTATGCACCGAGCGTTCCAACGCCGTCATCACATTTTCTTAAAACGGGGTGTTCTGTCGCGTAGTGCGAATTTAATACTAGCTGCTGGATAAGCCTTATTCCCCGATAACGATTACTGACTAGTGTACTCAGCATATCTCAATGTGCTCGTACTCGTCCTAGAACGTTTTTCTTCTTGAAAAAGGAATCGAGTGTCGCAGTCTTAACCACCTGGTGCGCAAGGGAGGACACCACACCGCATAGATCTGCTATAATACCGATAGATGAATTTGACAACTGTATTAGATTATAAGCAGTAGGACACGACTCACAGACGCGTGAATCACTATATAAAGAGGTAAACTGGCGCGATAAGCATGTCGCAATAAAGGCGCGCTATTCACCGTTCAATTTTCAAATATTGATGCCTTCATCGAGCGTACCGATATCAAACCTCGGCAGTCGCTCAGACGTTTTGTGATGCAAATACGTATAACTATAACTGTGTGGTTCAGCATGGCAAGGACGAAAGATAACACGTGTCCCAGTTATGCGCGTACGAACTTTATGTCTCGAAGCGAAATGTTGAGTTATCAAACGTGAGAGGACAGCAAAATGTCGGAACCTTACGACACGTACCTCGAATACGTCGCACGAAGAAACGTCTTGCCTCCCGCTTTAATCCGATTAATCAAGAACTCAGAATAACCGTCAACGTATCAAAGATCCATCGGCGCACACTGTCGGAAGCTATTTAGGTTCTCATGTTCTTTTTGGTATGCTTCTTCACTTTGATCGAATGTCAAGCCCTGAAAGTGTTGGCGTCGTGGCAGATAATAAGCGCGGCGCTACGTAACTACCGCCTCCCACGCATCTAGATGTCTGAACAACCGCAGACTCAAAAACGCGCAAGTGACATAGCGAGCGCTAGCCGCATAGTGAGAAATACCTCTTTTTTGACAATTAGTCAGATCATAAGTTATGGCGAAAGCGCTATCTATACAATTCTCGTTGCGCGGTACTTGGGCGCCGCAGGTTTAGGGATCTTAAACTTCGGAGTGGCACTCACCGCAGTTTTCGGCATTCTTTCGACTTTCGGTCTGACGACGCTAACTGCAAGAGACGTTGCTAGAGATAAAGGCCTAGCGAGCAAATATGTGGCGAACCTCATTCCGATGCAAGTGCTGTTGGCCCTCGCTACCATCGGTCTGATCGTTGCGTGGGTAAATGCTGTTGGGTACTCGCAGGAAACTATTATCGTTGTCTACATCCTATCTGTTGGAATCATCGTCAACACGCTTTCATGGCTCCTTTTGGCCATATTTCAAGCGTTCGAACGGCTCGAGTTCCAGTCCATAGTTTGGGTCATAACCAGCGTGGTGCCACTTTGTGGGGCCGTGATCGCGATACAGCTGCACTTGAACGTTGTGGCATTTGCGCTCTTGTCGTTGCTGACGGCGGGGGTCCAGTTAGCGTACGTCTACGGAATATGCGTCCGAAAATTTTTTGTACCTCGTCTTGAAGCCGACTTCACTTTCTGGAAAAGTGCTCTAATTGAAGCGTGGCCGATGGCTGCCGCGGCAGTGAGCATGATCGTCTTCTTCAGGATAGACGTCGTGATGATATCATTGATCCAGGGTACGACTGCGGTCGGCTTCTACAGCGTCGCGTATACCCTCTCAGAGGCGTCACTCATTATTCCAACTGTATTTATTAGTGCCCTATTCCCTGTGCTGTCCAAGCTGCACAAAGACTCCAAGCAGTCTTTTCGAGACACTTGCGCGCAAGCGACAAAATATCTAGTTTACCTTGCTCTGCCAATGGCGTTTTTCGTCACACTATGGGCAAAGCCGATCGTCTCCCTCCTTTATGGAGCCGCGTTCGACCCATCTGTCGCGGCTCTGCAAATACTGATCTGGTCAGCAGCGCTCATGTACGTATCTACAGTTCTGGGAACTGCGCTTGTCGCTGCTAACCTGCAAAAGCTGAACCTGAAACTAAGTTCCTTGCAAGCCGCCCTTAACATAGGCTTGAACGTGCTTTTAATCCCCGAGTACAGCTATTTTGGTGCATCATTTGCGACAGTAGTTGCTGTAGCTTGCGTGGTTCCTTTGGATCTCTTTTTTCTGGGACGAAACGGCTTTGCTCTTCGATTACGAGGAGCGAGTTTACCAGCTTTTTTCGGCTTGGCCGTCATAGTGGCTATTTCAGCACTGCTGCACCTCAGTGGCGTCCCACTGACGCTTATCTCAATTCTCGACCTCGTTGTATACGCTGCCATTGTATACAAATTCGGCCTGAACGAACAAGATAAGCGGTTAATACTCAGTTTACTTAAGCGCTCAGGACCGGCGTAACTGAGATGTAGAAACAGTTATGACAGTATCGCCATGCAGGCGCTTAAGCTTGCAAAGGTCGCAGACCGGTTGATGGCTTGCATTCTGTATTACAAAGTTGTTGCGGGTTCTACCAAATCTTCGCGAGTTGGGAACTGTTGAGGCGCGGTAGTTTATTTAGAGTCTACAAAACGGGCGTTAGAAGAACACATTGTTTGTTTTTTGGTGCTCTAAAAGTAAACTCGATAAGCCTATCTTCTACAATATACACATTACCGATCACCGGGTATACTGGAAGGTGACGAATAAGTGCGCTACTCTGCTCAAACGCCGTGTTGGACCTCGCGCACGGTTTTTGAATTTTTTGGATGTAGCTTCTCGCCCCGCAGAATCGACACGAGACGGGGGCGGAATGGCAGGGGGCAGCCGAGCCGTACCGCGGGCGCTGCGCGTGAACGTCGACCCACTCGCTGTTTCCAAAACAGTGCGAGCGCTTGAACGATACGTCGCGTCTCCAACAAGTCCCCTCCTCCGACACGACAACTAAAGCGGCCGAGGCAAGATCCTGTCTAAGACCCCTTTCTTGTTGAGCTTTCTATAAACAAAACTCTCTATTTTTAAAAGCGCGTCGGCTTTATCAACAGAGCAATACGGTTCTAGCACCGGATCAAATTTCGATTTAAAGCTTGTAAGACGCGGAGGATCATGCGCGCCCATCACCTCAAGCGCTTTAAAACCCTCTGATTTTGCGTGCTGAATTATCTCCCATGTAAGAAACTCGTTCGTACTCAGGTCTTTGCGTGCGTTAACGCCACCGATCCACAAGCCATACCGATCCTCACGCAGCGCACAGCACGCGGTTGCGCCAGCAACCCTTCCGTCAATGCTGACGCTGTGCACAGTGACACGCTGGGGAAACGCAGCCACAACATCTTCTAGATACCTATCGCTGAACAGATTCTGTCTTTCCCCACGTTCTTTTCTTCGTTCTCGCCACATGCCAAGCATCGAGCTGATATCGTGTGTTTGCTCTACGTGAGGTGACAGTGCGCTAAAGTGTTTGATGTCCTGTCTGCAGGTTCTGCCGAAACCACTCCAGATCTGCTCGATTGGCTTTTCCAAGTCTATTGCGAACGTAAACACTAGCTGGACTTTGTAGTTCTTCCAGGCAAAAGTCCTGACGTCGATAAAATTTGGAACAGTGTTAAACGACACGTAATTAGGAGAGATCTTGTCGATTTCCTTGCACACCTCATCCGTTACTTGCTGAAAGATCTTCTGCTTTTTATGTGCCCTCAGCCCGGCCACGCTGGGATCAAAAGCGGGTCCTAAGTAGGGAATTTGCGCGTCCGGCGGCGGGGAGCGTATTAGCGTCAGTCCCAAGCGTCGAGTAATAAAAAAAGGGAGTATACACCTGAGTTTGTTACCCGAAAATATGGCATACGGCAAAAGTTGGAACCCAGAATGCTTCTCAACGATCTTCAAAAAATCCCATTTATGAAATAACGTCCCCTGTGGGCTGTTTTCGACAAATTGATCCCAGAGCTTTTTATCGTCGAGCAACTCAACAACCACTGTTGCGCCACCACACACATG
>Ga0224555_1002590_pt1 | contig 20736 bp, 29 predicted proteins | sample 714S23034metaG_FD_180687 | JGI IMG/M metagenome (GOLD analysis project Ga0224555, IMG submission 180687) | Peat soil microbial communities from Stordalen Mire, Sweden - 717 S2 30-34 | ecosystem: Environmental > Terrestrial > Soil > Wetlands > Peat | place: Sweden: Norrbotten County, Stordalen...
CCGCCTCAGTCAACCAAAGCAACTCAGATGCCAACCTGCCATTTTCATCCTAAAAGCTCGTCTTTTTTCTCTAATTTTTCCACCGATTTTCGTTGTGTTAGCAACGAAAAACCTCGAATATCCAAAAAATCAAATCCCCGGTAGGGAAACACCCCATAGTGCCGACAAGATTTCCCGCCTAGTGTGCAGGACTTAGAAAGAGGCAGCCCTGAACGATAGCGAAGCAAAACAAGAAAAAAGGCAAAATTTGGTCAAAAGACGGTTCAATTAAACAAACGAAAATAAAAATATGTCAAAGAAATCTGTATTCTGCATTTCCACCTCACGTCAGCAAGCCGATCACATTGTCGGTCAGCTCAAAAGCGCGAACTTCTCCAACAACGACATCTCGGTGTTGTTCCCCGACAAGGGCACGACCCGCGATTTCGCGCACGAAACGCACACCAAAGCCCCGGAAGGTGTTGCTACGGGCGCAGGCACGGGCGGCGTCATCGGCGGAGCATTGGGATGGGTGGCCGGAATTGGCGCATTGGCGATTCCGGGAGTTGGCCCCTTCATTGCGGCGGGACCCATTATTGCCGCGTTGAGCGGTGCCGCGGTGGGTGCGGCCGTGGGAGGCATTGCCGGCGGGTTGATCGGTCTGGGCATTCCTGAGATTGAAGCCAAGCGTTACGAAGGGAAGATTAAGGAAGGCAATATCCTTATCTCGGTCCACACCGAGAACTCTGAGGAAATCACCCTGGCTAAAGACATTTTTACGAAGGCTGGGGCGCAGGACATTTGCACTACAGGTGAAGCGTCCACACCCAAGAAGAGCAAGGCCGCCGGCCGCGCATCGCGGCCGGAAAGAGAACTGGTCGGGACTCGTTCCTGATTATCACCATTATTCCTGCGGTCGAGATGACTTGGCCGCAGGTTTATCTCAACCTCGTCAATTCCAAATAAACGAAGCGAACATGAAAACACTCAAAGATCTATTTCTCAACGAACTGGCCGACATTTATGACGCCGAGCGCCGCACCGTCAAGGCGTTGCCGAAGATGGCTAGCGCTGCGACCTGCGAAAAGCTGAAGAAGGCGATTCTGTTCCATTTAAAGGAAACCGAAGGCCATGTGACCAAACTCGAACAGGTCTTCCAACTCTTCGACAAACCAGCCAAGGGGATAACGTGCGAAGCCACCGTGGGGTTGCTGAAAGAAGGCGACGAAATCGCGTCGGACTTCAAAGGGTCACCCGCCATCAACGCCGCGCTGATCTCGTCAGCGCAGAAGGTTGAACATCATGAGATGGCGTCTTATGGTGCCCTGCACGCATGGGCTGGCTTGCTAGGGAAAAAGGAGGCCGCCGACCTCTTGCTGGAAATCCTTGGCGAGGAAAAAGCAGCCAATGATGCGCTCACCGCGTTGGCGCGTGCCAGCAGCAACAAAGAGGCTGTGGGTGAATCCGACGAAAAGCGATTGGAGGATGCGCCCGACAGCGGATTGAGAAATCCCCGCAGGGGGATTCGTCCAGTTGGCATTGGCCGCAATCGCGTCGGTTCCATTTTGCATTAAACGGCGAATGCTCTGGAGCCGCCGCGAGGAAGTCACGCGGTTGCAGGGCTGTCAACCCCCATTTATTCATTGACCTATGATTGCGCTCGTAATGCCGGTAATGTTTGCCGCCGCTGGTTACTCGTTGATATATCTCCTCGGAGGCGGAGGCCTTTTCGGGGCCTTAGTTATCTTCGTCATTGCAAAAATGCTCGGCAAATAAGATTGACCAAAGAAATCGATTAAATTCACAACTATGAAACATAATCATAACCACGACAACGTCCGCAGCGCCGGCCCGCAACTGGTGCCCGTTCGCTTTGAATTCACTCATCCGACAGCCACGACCGTTTGCGTCGCGGGCACTTTTAACCGGTGGCAGCCCGAAGCCAAGACTTTGCATCCGACAGGGGGCGGGCGTTGGTGGAAGGAAACTGCTTTGGCGCCTGGCACTTACGAATACTGCCTGGTGGTGGATGGCCAATGGATGCCGGATCCCCAGGCCAGAGAAACCGTGCCCAACCCGTTTGGCGGAAGAAACTCCGTCCTGAAAGTGGGAGGCTTGCCGGAAGCATCCCTTCCCGCCGCCGCAGATAAATCAGCGTCGAAGAGCACAAATAAATAAGGATAGCAAAATATCATGAACAAACATACACACACAACCAGCAACGATATGGGTACGCTGGCCGAAGACGCGCGCGCCTTGATGGCCGCGACAGCCGATGTGGCCGGAGAAAAAGTCGGGGAAGCCCGCCAGCGTCTCGCATCCGCACTGGAACACGCCAAAGAAATCGCGGGCCGTGTCCGCGACAAAGCAGTTCAAACCGCGCAAGCTGCCGACGAAGCCGTGCATGAGCATCCCTATAAGGCTATCGCCATCGGCGCCGGGGTCGGAGCACTCATCGGCTTTATCGTCGCTCGGCGGTGTTCCCGGAACGGCGAATGATTCCGTTACGGCAGAATCGACGGTCAGCTTTAGCGAACTAGCCGCCATGTTCGAAACATTTTGTGCATGCCATTACCTGAAGACAGAAAGGCGACGGAGTATCTCGCCAATGAACGAACATTTCTGGCATGGATCAGGACGAGTATCGCGGTTATCACTCTCGGTTTTGTGATCGCCAAGTTCGGGGTGTGGCTGCGCGAAATTGCGACGCGGCTCGCCCCGCAAACACCGATCCGAAGCACCGGCATGTCGCTGCCGATGGGCGTAGCGATGATGGCTCTGGGAGGCGCGTTTGCGGTGCTGGCAGCGTGGCATTACCACCTCGTTAATCTGGCCATTGAGCGTGGCGAAGTGCGGACTAATCGCGGGTTGATTGTGATTGTGACCATCGCCGTTGCGCTCCTCGCGGTGATGAGGATTGCCTATTTGCTGTTAACGGTGGAACACCTCTAACGGCCTCAGCCGAGACGGCGCAACGGCCTCGATCGCGCGCGCAATGTCCCATATTAGGCACAAATTTGCGCTGTTAAAACCGCAGACGAGTCATGGGATCGGGAATTGATGAACATCGGCCAAGCCGCATCAAAAATTCGAGCCAAGCTTGAACCTTTCAGTGGGGGGAACACCTGATAGCGAACGGCTAGCTTGGCGCGTAATGTGACGTGGTTGGTAATAAGTAGCACGAATAAACAAAAGACATCATTATGAAAAAAACATTGCTCGCGATCACCTGTTTCGCCATCGCGGTTTTCGCGGTGGGCTGCAAACCTTCAGACGATAATTCCACCTCGCAGCAACTCGACAAGGTCAAAACCGAAACGAAAGCAGACGCGCAGGATATGAAGGATTACGCCTACGCACAAAGGGCTGACTTCGTGGCAACAATGCAGGGTCAGTTGGACGCTCTTAATAAGGACATAGACGCGCTCTCCTCCAAAATCGAGAACTCCAGCGATGCGGTCAAGGCGGACGCCAAACCCAAACTTCAGGCGTTGCGCGACGAGGCGTCCGGATTGAACAAACAACTAGATGAGGCCAAGAACGCGACGGAAACCACCTGGGACAGCGTCAAAGCCGGCACCAAGAGAGCCTACAATGGCTTGAAGGACGATTTCCAGCAGGCGCGTCAGTGGGCGAGCGACAAAATCGCACCCTGAGGCGAACTTGCCATTCAAAAGTTACAATTAAAAAGGAAAGAAAAATTATATGTTATACACAATTGCGGTTGTATTAATCGTCCTATGGCTGCTCGGTATGGTCACCAGTTACACGATGGGCGGGTTCATTCACATTTTGCTGGTTCTCGCCGTCGTCATGGTTCTGGTTAACCTGATTTCCGGCCGGCGAGCGGTTTAAACGACTTTAGACTGTTTCCGGATAGTTCGCCGAGGCCATCACAGGAAAAAACCTGGGATACACTGGATAATCCACGTATAAAATCCCGGAATGGCCAGTCCCGACAACTGAGGCATGATTGCGCTGATAATAATGCCAGCAATGTTTGGCTGCTGGTTAATCATTGATCTATCTTTTCGGAGGCGGCGGCCTTTTCGGAGCCATCGTCATCTTCGTTATCGCAAAAATGCTCGGCAAATGAGTTTTGTTCTATTGCCATTTGGAGTCACGACCTGACAAAATGTAAAAGGATCATTTATCATCAGATCAATGGTCGTTTTGACGTGCTGAATTATGCACCGATGTCTAAGATCCATCTTCGAGTTGTTGAAGCAGACCTCGTCTGAATGGATTGAACAGAATGTATCGAGAATGGGGGCAGCCTTGGCCTTCTATACCATTTTCGCCATTGCTCCATTATTCGTGATTGTGCTTTGGATTGCCGGTTTCTGGTTCGGGGCGGAAGCGGCGAGGCGCGAATTGTTCAGCCAAGTTTCTGGTTTGGTTGGAAGCGGCGGGGGCGATGCCATCCAGGCGCTCATAAGCGCCGCCCACAAGCCAAAGACGGGCGCTTGGGCGACGGGGATCGCGGCGGTCACTTTCTTCGCCGGCGCCACCGGCGTCTTTGTTGAGCTGCAAGACGACCTCAACTCGTTATGGGGTGTCCGCCCTGTGATGGGTCGCGGAGTGCGGAATTTTTTCAAGAATCGACTTCTCTCTTTCGGCCTTATCGCCGGCATTGGATTCCTTTTATTGGTTTCCTTAATTCTGAGCGCGGGGCTTTCCGGGCTGGGCAAATTCATCTTCGGGTCGCCTCCCGCGCAGGAGACCGTCTGGCAAAGCATCAATTTCGTGGTTTCATTCGGCGTCATTATGCTGCTGTTTGCGATGATCTTCAAAGTTCTGCCGGATGCGAAGATCGCCTGGCGGGATGTTTGGATGGGCGCCATCATCTCCGCCCTCCTCTTTAATCTTGGAAAGCTTCTGTTCGGCCTGTACTTGGGGCGGAGCAGCGTCACCTCGGCCTACGGGGCGGCCGGTTCGCTGGTCGTCGTATTGTTGTGGGTTTATTACTCCGCGCAGATGTTGTTGTTCGGCGCGAAGTTTACCCAGGTTTACTCCAACAGATATGGTTCCCATCTCGAACTGGCGCCAGGCACAGAAACCGTCACTTCCAAGGCGATGGCCACCCAACAGGACCGCCTGGTGGAACAAAAATCGAATAAGTCCCTCGTGAGCGCGCGCCGACTATGAAAACACGGCCTCGCTCTCCCCAGCATCATCGGGCTGATCCCGTCATGGCAGAGCAAGATGTCATGCCCAACCATGCCAAACCAGAGGTCAAGCCACGCTCGATTTATTTTTATGTGGTCCTGGGAGCGGCGTTCTTTACCTTCATCGAAACGTTTTCGCTGCTGTCGCCCATTTTGTTGTCCTTTCTGCTCATTCTTCTCATTTCCCTAGCGGTCAATCCACTGATCCTGCGCATGCGGGCTTTGACTGGTGGAAGAAAAGCCGCCACCGGGCTTGTGGCAGCAGTGTTCCTTCTGGTGCTCGGTTTAACTGGCTGGGCTTTTATTGGCCCGCTGAAGACCTCCGGCGCAAAAATAGCGGCCAAGCTGCCCAGTTACTTGGAACGTCTCCAAAATCCTTGGATCAAGGCGGCGCCACAAGCCGTGCCACCCGCCGGCAAAACCCAGGGGAAAGCAACCACCGGGATTCAACCGGCCACTGCGCCAACGGACGGCCCAGAAGCCGCGCAAGGAAACACTGAGCCAGACTCGCCCAAAACCACGAACAAGCCGGACACTATTCTATCGAGCTTGAGTCAAATGCTCCAGGACGTGGCCAGCGGATTCAAGTCCATGGCGATCAACGCCTCTCAAATTGCAGTCGTGTTGCTCACGGTCTTCTTTGGAGTGACCTTCACGTTGATGGATCCGCGCCCGATTTTCCGTGGGATTTTTTCGATGGTGCCCGAGCGCCACCATCAACAGACCTTGACCATCCTGCAAAGGATGGGAAAATTCCTGCCCACCTGGGCCTTCGCGACCTTGCTGGCGATGCTGACAGTCGGCTCGTTGGTGTTTCTGCTGATGTGTCCCTTTTTTGGCTTCATGGATGCCTTGGTTTTGGGGTTGATCGCGGGAATCTTCGAATCGGTTCCCTACCTGGGTCCCCTGTTGAGCGCGGTGCCCGCCCTTTTTTTCGCTTTGGGCAAAGGAGGCATGGCCCCGCTCTGGGTGGTGCTCGTGTATCTGGCCGTGCAACTCCTGGAAAACAATGTGATCTCTCCCTTGATCATGGCGCGCAGCATGAAATTGCATCCGGTGGCGGTGCTATTTTCCATGCTCTTATGCGTGGAAATCTTCGGCGTTTTGGGCGTCTTGGTCGCCGCGCCGATGGTTGCCATCGTGGAAATCCTGCATGATGAGATCTATCGCAAGCGTTTCCTGCCAACGGTAACGGACGCGGAGCTGCAGCGTCTGGCCCAAAGCGCCCTGCGCGAAAAGCAGTTCCAAGGCAACGGATATTAGACACTTCCGATCACTATGTCTAAAATTGCCACACTGGAAAAAAAAGTGGAAAACCGATGGCGCCAGCTGGCGCGCGGAGCGCAATGGTCTGTCATTGGCCTGGATCTGTTACTGGTGGGAGTTCGCGTGGCTTTGCCCTTCACCATAAAATATTACGTCAATAATCGTTTGAGTAAAATTCCCGAATATTCCGGAAGAATTGGTGATGTAAGAGTGCATTTATGGCGGGGTGCGTACGAAATCAATAATATCGTCATCTCCAAAAGAACTGGCCATGTGCCCGTGCCGCTATTTTCGGCCCCCGTTCTTGATTTATCCATTCAATGGCGGGAGCTGTTTCATGGCGCGGTGGTGGGGGAGATGTTGTTGCAACGGCCGGAAGTAAACTTTGTGGCGGGTCCGACGCCTGAGCAAAGCCAGACTGGCATCAACAAGCCTTGGGGATAAACGCTGGCCAGTTTTTTCCCATTCCGCATCAATAAATTTGAGGTCCAGGAAGGCCAGGTTCACTTTGAGAACTTCCAAAAATCACCCCCGGTAAATATCTATGTTAGCAACCTCGTCGCAGTGGCCACCAATTTGGGCAATACACGGAACTTGGCGCAAAAACTTCCGGCCGGATTGAAAGCCAGCGGCCAGACTTTGGGCCACGGACATTTTGATATGGATCTGAAAATGGATCCTCTCCAAGCGGCGCCCACCTTTGAATTGAATGCTTCGCTGACCAACGTGGACATGGTCCAGCTTAACGATTTTTTAAGAAGCTATGGCAAATTGGATGTCGCGGCGGGTAATTTTTCGTTGTTCACTTCCGTCGCTTCAGTGCAGGGGTCTTATAAAGGCTATCTCAAAGTTCTCTTTCGGAACCTGGACGTTTTCGAATGGGAAAAAGAGCGCAAGAAAAATGTTTTGGACATGTTTTGGGGAGCGATGGTCGGGGTCTTGAGCGAAGGGTTCAGAAATCACCCTCATGATCAACTGGCCGCCCAAATTCCGGTTTCAGGTTCGTTTACTGACCTCCATGCCGATCTCTGGTCAGCCACCGGAAGTCTCCTCAAGAACGCTTTTATCCACGCCCTGGTGCCAAAGCTTGACACGAAGGTTAAGTTAGAAGATGTGGACAAAAAGAAACGATAAAAACGATGCGTTTGGTAACTCGGCATGAAAGGAAAAATAGCTGAACACGAAAAGGCGACGGAGTATCTCGCCGACGAGCGAACATTTCTGGCATGGATCAGGACGAGTATCGCGGTTATCACTCTCGGTTTTGTGATCGCCAAGTTCGGGGTGTGGCTGCGCGAAATTGCGAAGCGGCTCGCCCCGCAAATGCCGATTCGAAGCACCGGCATGTCGCTGCCAATGGGCGTAGCGATGATGGCTCTGGGAGGCGCACTGGCGGTGCTGGAAGCGTGGCATTACCACCTCGTTAATCTGGCCATTGAGCGCGGCGAAGTGGGAGCTAATCGCGGGTTGATTGTGATTGTGACCATTGCCGTTGCGCTGCTCGCACTGATGATGATTGCCTACTTGCTGTTAACGGTGGAACATCGCTAATTGAGCTGGCCCCCTATTTTTAGACCACAGGTAAGTTTCGATTTTTGCCGGTTTGCTGTAGATAAGAAAGAGCAGACTTATGAAAGCAAAACGGAAACGACACAGTGCGGCCTTCAAGGCCAAAGTGGGATTCGAAGCCCTGGTGGGGCTGAAAACGGTCGCGCAATTGGCGCGAGAGTATGCAGCGCATCCAGCGCAAGTCACGCAGTGGCGGGCGACGATCCGGGATCACCTGCCCGAGCTGTTTGAGCCTGGGACACCCCGGACGGAGGATCAGGAACAGTTGATTGCCCAACTGCATCAGAAGATTGGGCAACTGACGGTGGACTTGGACTGGCTTAAAAAAAAGTCCAGGCAACTGGGGCTTTAACCGGTTTGATCGCTCCCGATCCGCGGATCAGCGTGCGGCACCAATGCGAGCTGCTGGAAGTCTGCCGTGGCAGTTACTATTACCAGTGCTGCCCGGAGACGGAGGAGAACCTGGCCCTGATGCGGCGGTTGGACCAGATGCATTTGGATCATCCGGTTTATGGCAGTCGCAAGCTGACCGTGCTGTTGCGCCGGGATGGTTTGACCATCAATCGCAAGCGGGTAGTGCGGCTGTTGCGATTGATGGGGGTCGAGGCGATTTACGCCAAGCCCAGGACGAGTCTGCGGGAGGTGGGGCACCCGATTTATCCGTATCTGTTGCGCGATTTGGAAGTGACGGGCCCGGATCAGGTTTGGTGTTCGGACATTACGTATGTGCCTATGGCGACTGGGTTTATGTATTTAGTGGCGGTGATGGATTGGTGGAGCAGATATGTGCTGGGGTGGCGCTTGAGCAACACGCTGGAGGCGGACTTTTGCGTGGACGCCTGGGAGGCGGCGTTGCGGGCGGGGCGGCAGGCGCCCTTGATTTCCAATACCGACCAGGGGTCGCAGTTCACCTCCCCGATGTTTATCGACGCGGTGGAATCGGCGGGAGTGGAAGTGAGCATGGACGGACGAGGCCGCTGGATGGACAATCGGTTTATCGAGCGGCTGTGGCGGAGCGCCAAGTATGAGGACATTTATTTGCAAGACTATGGCGACGGGCTGGCGGCAGGACGCGGATTGGGCCGGTGGTTTGACGGCTACAACCGGGAGCGACCGCACGAGGCGTTGGGCTATGCGACGCCGGCGGACGCGTATTTTGATCCCGGCGCACACGGAGCCCAACCGGCCCAATGGGAAGCGATGCAGCCGGCCAGAGGCAGGAGCGATCGCCGCACTTGACCGAGAGGCAGGCGGCAGGAAAAGGCTTGAAATCAGACCGCCTGCGGCGGTAGAGTTGAGGACCCTAAGAAAACGGAGAGGGAGGACGGGCAGTGCTCCGCATCGCTCGTTCTCTCTTTTCGAAAGGGTTTTGAAACACGGAATAAACAGCAGTCAATCACAATTAGTAATGACAGCAATCGGCAAGAGTCGCGCTTATTTCATGCGCTCCGTGGTCTAAAGGATGGGGTCCGCCTCAAATTGCCACCGCCAACTCGGCGCAACGGCCTCAATCGCTTGCGCGATGTCCCATATGGTGAGCAGTTTTACACGATGGGCGGATTTATTCACATTTTGCTGGTTCTCGCCGTCGTCATGGTTCTGGTTAACCTCATTTCCGGCCGGCGGCCGGTTTAAGTGCCTTTAGATTGTTTCCAGGTAGTTCGCCAAGGCCATCACAGGAAAAACCTGGGAATAGACTGGATAATCCACGTATAAAATCCCGGGATGGCCGGTCCCAACCACTGAGGCATCGCGCCACGATTCCGATTCGCTCCTGGTTTCCAGAAGGTAATTCACGGCCCTGGAAACAGTATCCTCTTCGTGAAATCTCATTTCGCAGAGAAACTCGAGCACCCAGCCGGTTTGCGTCGGGGTGCTTGTCCCACGACCGTGATGGCCATCATCGAGGTAAGACAGGGTTGATTCACCAAAGCCGCCATCGGGATTTTGAAAACTCATCAGCGTGCGTGCGGCCATCCGGAGATAAGGCGATTGCGGCGATTCACCTGCCCGCAAAAGGCCGGTTCCGGCCTGGGTGGTGCCATAGAGAGTGTTAATGCCCCAGCGGCCTTCCCAAAGACCCGTGCCGGGATCCTGAGCCCGACGCAAAAAACGGACAGCCCGCCGGACGGATCGGGAGTGTTTCGCGGTTAACCCGTAGGCGCCGAGACCTGCCAGCACATGACCCGTGTTGTCGGCGGAACTGCCATCAAACAACTCGACCGAATCTGTGAGGTCCTTGGTAAACAGCTTTGCCACGCGGCTGCCAATGTTGTCCTGGTCAAAGGCCCCCCAGCCTCCGTCGGAGTTTTGTCGCTTCAAAAGCCAATGGAGTCCCTGCTTGCGGGATTCCGCCGCTCCCTTTCTGCCGGTCAATGGCGCCATCTTCTGTAGAAATACCAAGGCCCTTGATGTGTCATCGACGTCCGGGTATTGCTCGAAGTCCCGTCCGTAGGGAAAGCCTCCTTCGGCTGTCTGTGTTTCATAGAGAGTGTTGGCCGCAAGAATCAGCGGATCGCGCGTCTCCCCGGCTTGGGCCAGCGCTTGCGCCGCCAGGATGGTATCCCAGACGCCGCCGTCCATCAGGCAGCCGAGGTAGTTCCCCTTTCCGTGGTCGAAATACAGTTGATCCGTGAACCCGAGTCCGCGTTTGATCGCTCCCGGAATGGCTGGAAAGCGCATGGGATGCTTTCGGTAAAAATGGTCCAACGCCGCGACGCTGAACATGGTTGAGACCGTATATCCGCCCCAGCTTCCGTGTGGCCGTTGCTGCCGCAGGATCTTGCCGACCATGAATCCATCATACCAGGCCGAGGGTTCGTTTTCTTTCTCGCGCGACTGCCAAGGCTGCCCGGCGTAAAGTTCGCCCAAGTCAAGCTCCGGCCCGAAGGTCCCGCGGATCTTGCGCGAGACGCGATTGTGGCGCAGGTAGGCCATGGGAAGCAGGTGAGGAATGACCCATTGCGAAAATTGCCGGTAGTTGAACGGCAGTGCTTCCAGGAAGATTAAATAGGGGATTTCGCCAATCTCCTCCCATCCCCTCAATCCGAAAAGCGCCAGAAAGGTCTTGGTGAACTGATTGGTGGAATCGATCCCGCCGGCCGCAAGGATAAATTCTCTTGCCGCCTCCATGGCCGGTTGCACGTTTGCGGCCGATATCGAGGTTTTGAAAAACTTGAGCGCAGCGTAGTTGAGCACGGTCGCATTGATGTCGCCGGATGAAATCGCCGGGTCCCGGGCCTGTTTCCAGGAACCGTCCGCCAATTGGGTCTCCACCAGAATCGTTGCCAGACGGTTCAAATCCAAGCGCGAAGAGAACCCCCGGAATCGGAGCCACTCCAGAAACAGCGCATAGAGCGAAATATAATGGGACCCCAGGTGGGCGGGGAAACTCCAGCATCCATGCCTGTCTTGTTGCTCCAACAGGGCTTTCACCGATTTCTTCAAAATCGGTTCCACCTTCTGCTTTATTAAACACATCTGATCGATTTGTTTTTCGTTGTTTTTTGCCGCCAACGTGATGGCAAAAGCGTTCCTGTAGTCGCCCGATCCATAAAATTACGACAAAGGCATGCTCTCTCCTATGGGGTGTAACCCGGTTCCAAATAACCGACCTTGCTCATTGAAAACGGAATTACCGTCGCTATGCTTCACGCTGCGTTATGTATTTGATCGGACTTGGCACCGCTGTGCCACCGCGGCGTTTTACGCAGCCGGAGTGTTTGGCGGCGCTGCAACAGGCACCCCAGTTCCCGCAACTCAACGCGCGGTCCCACGCGCTGCTCAAGAAGGTGTTGACCGGTGAAAACGGAATTGCCTTCCGACATCTGGCGGTGGAGAGTCTGGAGGAGGCATTTGTCCTGACGCCCGACGCGCTGCACACCCGCTTCACCCGGCACGCACCCGAACTCGCCGCCCAAGCCGCCGATCGCGCCCTCGCCACTGCCCAACTCGCGTCCACGCAGGTGGACGCGATCATAATCAGTACCTGCACCGGTTATCTGTGTCCTGGACTCACCAGTTATGTCAGCGAACGGTTGGGGTTGCACGCCGACGTCATGGCGCTCGATTTGGTTGGGCAAGGCTGCGGCGCGGCGTTGCCGAATTGGCGCATGGCTGAAGCGCTGCTAGCGGCCAATCGGGCGCAACATGTCTTGTCCGTCAGCGTCGAGATTTGCAGTGCCGCCTTTTATCTCGACGACGATCCAGGCGTGCTCATCAGCGCCTGCCTGTTTGGTGATGGCGCGGGCGCGGCCGTGTTATCCAATCAGGCCGCCCCTCATGCGCGTCACGTCGAGTGGAAGGCATCGAGAAGTCTTCTTAGCCCGACCGAACGCGACTCTCTCCGATTCGAGCAGCGCAACGGCATGTTGCGAAACATTCTAAACCGGCAGGTGCCCGAGCTCGCGGCGAAGCACGTTGAAAGTCTTTTCAGAGAGATGCTCCATCGCTACCCGTTGAAGCGGTCCGATGTGACCGGTTGGATTCTGCATGCCGGCGGGCGCGAGGTGCTGGCCGCTCTCCAAAAACGTCTTGGCCTCAGTGAGCACGGTTTGTGTCTGAGTGCCGGAGTGTTGCTCGACTTCGGCAACGTGAGCAGCCCGTTCGTGCTTTTTGTGCTGGAGAGGGCGCTCGCCCAAAACGCGCCTGGTGGTTGGTGGTGGATGTCGTCCTTCGGCGCGGGTTTCAGTTGTCACGGTGCCCTCTTGAAAGTGGAGTGATCCATGCATCGCGTGGTCGAACCGGAACTCCTCGACAATCTGCCGCCCGCCGATTTGCGGGCCGTCGGCTCGCGCGCGGACCTGCAGCGGTTGAACCTCATCATGGGACACGCGGGCATCTTGTCGCGCGCGTTTCGACACCAAGTGGAGGTAACTGCTTTTCGCTCACGACCGCTCCGACTGGTCGAACTGGGCGCGGGCGATGGCACCCTCCTTTTGCGGTTGGCCCGTCGTTCGGCGGCAGTTGTCGTGAGCGCCGAAGTCACGTTGCTAGACCGCCAAAATCTTGTTTCAGCGGAAACTCGCTGTGCATTCGCTGCGCTCAATTGGTCTACGGAAAGCGCGACGACAGATGCTTTTGCGTGGCTGAAGCGATCGGCTCCTGCCGTAGAACTGATGCTCGCTAATTTATTCCTGCACCATTTTCCGGACGAATTATTGAGGGCCTTGTTGCGATTGGTGGCAGCGAGAACGAACCTGTTCATCGCATGCGAACCGCGCCGTTCGCCACTTGCTCTGGCAGCCTCTCGATGCCTCCGGCTCATCGGTTGCAACGGCATTACCCAACACGATGCTGTCCGCAGCGTACGTGCGGGCTTTCTGGGCCGCGAACTCTCCGCCCTCTGGCCAGCGGACCACCAGTGGCAGTTGAGCGAACACCCTGCCGGCTTGTTCAGCCATTGCTTCATCGCGAAACGACATGTCTGAGAACATCACCATCGTAGGAGGTGGGTTGGCCGGTTTGACGCTCGGCATCGGATTGCGCCGACAAGGCGTGCCGGTCACAATATGGGAAGCCGGGGCCTATCCGCGACACCGCGTCTGTGGCGAATTTATAAGTGGCAACGGGCAAAACTCCCTCGCTCGACTCGGTATGTTGGACGGACTGCATACGGCGGGAGTTTGTTTGGCCAGGATCGTGGCGTTCTTTACTGGGGCGACGATGGTCGTGCAGCACCCACTGCCGGAAGCGGCGCTGTGTATTTCACGCTTTGATTTGGATCAATGGCTCGCTCGTCAGTTTCAGCGACTTGGCGGCGAATTGCGCCAGGGCGAGCGATGGAGCGGCAAATTCGGAGAGGGAATTGTGCGAGCCAGCGGCCGGCGCGCAGAACCGTTGACGAATGGTTGGCGGTTGTTCGGGCTCAAAGTCCACGCACGAGACGTCCCTATGGACGCCGACCTCGAGATGCATTTTGTACCCGCGGGCTATGTTGGTTTGTGTAAATTGGCGAGCGGCGAAGTGAACATCTGCGGCTTGTTCCGCAGCAAGGCAACAGTGCCCGACCTGGCACAACGCTGGCGCGACTGGCTGGGCGGACCCGCGGCATCATTGCTGCATTCGCGTCTGGCCGTCGCGCAATTCGATGAAGATTCCTTCTGTTCGGTGGCGGGTCTTTGCCTGCGTCCGCAGTGCGCAATCCAACGGAATGAATGTTGCATCGGTGATGCCCTGACCATGATTCCGCCCGTGACGGGCAACGGCATGTCGATGGCTTTTGAATCCGCTGAACTTGCCATAGAGCCTCTCGCAACATTCAGCCACGGTGAGCTGACTTGGGAAGAAGCGACGCAGGAGATTGCCTCGCGTTGCGACGAGAGATTTGCCGCGCGACTGCGCTGGGCGGCCTGGTTGCAAAGGGCGTTGTTCCAACCGCGCGTTCGCTCGGTCCTGATGTTCCTGTCCGCGCGTTCCGAATGGCTCTGGCGCGGGATTTTCAAGCGGACAAGGTGACCGTGACATCGTCCATCGACAGGAGATGCCATCCACCGATCTCTTACAATGAACATCGTGACTGTTCAGGCGCGGTTGTTCAGACAGCCGGTCCGGGCGCCTTGAACGCGAAGGCGAAGAACGCGGCCATTCCGAGAAATAGGAACGCCACCACGTAATTCCACGCGAGTTTCTCCTTCAGAAATGTGGTCGCGAAGACAATGAAGACGAGGATCGTGACGACCTCTTGAATAATCTTGAGCTGATATCCCGAGAAGTGGACATAGCCGAGTCGATTGGCCGGCACCGCCAGGCAGTATTCGAAAAGCGCGATTCCCCACGACACCAGGATCGCTTTCCAGAGGGGCCAGGTGTGACCGTATCTCAAATGGCCATACCAAGCAAAGGTCATGAAAACATTCGAACAAAACAGCAGAAGGATGGTGCTCATAGAACCGATTTCATAGCCAACCTCCCGTGAAACCGGCTCGGCGCAAGCCGCTGACAATGTATGGGCAGTTTCGCATCAATCGCCACAACAAGCCGCTACGGTAATTCTCGACCATAAGGGTGATCGGCCCTTGATTCAGTCCATATTGCCATGGCGATACCCAGCCGAAAGGATTGTTGGATCTATCCGGGTGGGTTGAATTGAACGTGGCTTTAAAACCGTAAGGATTGCGGCTCTTTAACTTCACTTGCTCAATGAAATAATCCATGGTCGGCAGTACGATTTCGGGCGCAAACGGCAACGACGCCACTACTGCCCAAGGCGCAATCGTGCCATCATCGGGCCCGTACGGCACTCCGCGCGCCAGATAGCCAAAGAACTGCCGATCTATACCGTCGACCTTGATGATGTCAGGCCCGGGACCATCGCTCGCAGTGATACCCCAGCAATGGCTGCCGTACCCTTTGAACTTGAGCGGATTATCGATCGCGTATTGTTGTTGTATACAGGTGGCGCGACGCGGCGGGACGCGCCATGAATCCGCGCTCAATTCCCACCGGGTATGCCGCCAAGGCCAGCCCGGTGGCCGCAATGCTGGCGGGACAATCCGGCGATGTCTTGTCGATCACCAGTCCGTTGGCGGGATTCGTCTCATACGCAAAATAGCTGAATGAATCGCGCTGAAGAATTTCCTCCGTCACACTACATGGGCCTTTTTGCCCCGATTTGGTGGGCCGCCTTCCTGCACCGTCGACACAGTGTGCGCAATTAGTGCAATTTTTCGGGCGATATCCTCAGGTGAAAGAACAAAATCGATGCACCCGCTTGCTATTGCGCTCTCGGGCATATCGGGCTGCTTCGCTGTGTCGAGCTTCTGCGCAATGGTAATGCCCCCCACTTCCTTTATGCCGCAGAGCGCCGCTGCTCCGTCCCCATCATATCCAGAGACAATGACAGCGATAAGTTTACCGCCCCAGTGCTGGGTCAGGGAACGCAGAAAAACCGTAATCACGTCGGGCCATCCCCGGGGCTTTGATATTGGCTTTAAACGGAATTCTCCATCAAGAATGTGTAAATCGCACTGCTCCGGGATGATGAACACATGGTTGGGTTGAATATCTAACCTTTCCGTGATCAGTTTAACAGGCATCTCGGTAAAGCGCGGAAGAATCTCGTGGAGTTGGGTCGCTACCGTTCTCAAATGATTAACGATGACGATTGCAACGCCCATATCAGCCGGCAGATTTCGTAATAGCCGCGTATATGCGTCGAGGCCGCCAGCCGAACCGCCCACGCAAACGACAGGAAAGTCGTTCGCAGCTTTCTTCGCTTTCATCGGCAATCACTCCGTTTCGGATTAGTCATTGATTTCCTTGCGACCAAAGGTGGTATCCAGCGACTTCAGGTTGCGGGCGTTTTGGAGCGCCTTCGGGTCCAACCGTGGCCGCCGCAAAATCCAGCGAGGGGCGACCGCTCGTTCCTCCTCTGCGCGGTTCATGATCAAAGCGGCGCACAGTCTTTGCCTTTTAAGCCACCAGACGCTGATTTGCTTTCGATCCATATTTCCCCGATAGACGACTTGGTCGTGGCCATCCGCATCGCCCCAAAATTCATAAGAGAGGTCGAAAGAATCCGAGAAAAAATACGGAACATGGATAAACGGCTGGAGTTTTCCCATTATGTTGCGCATCGCCACCCGCCCTTGCTCCACGGCGTTATCCCAGTGCTCCACTCTCATGCGACGATGGAAAATTTGATCGGGGTAATTGGTTACATCACCGGCAGCCCAGACGCCCGGTATAATGGTCTCAAGGAATTTATTGACTTTGATGCCGCCATTCGTGCCCAACGGTGTCCGGTGAAACAGTTCCATGGATGGCATCGCCCCAATTCCTGCCACCACAAAATCTGTGGGCACTTGCTTTCCAGAGGCCAACACGACCTGGCACTCATGATTCTTCTGCGTCAAGGCCACCACCTTTTCACTTTTCATAAATGTGATGCCATGGCCGGCAAACTGACGCTCAAAAAAGGTTGAAACCGGAGGTGGGAACAGCCGTTGCCAAACCCGATCGTCGGGAAAGACCATGGTCGTATGCACTCCGCGGCTGGCCAAAACGGAGGAAACTTCCATTCCAATAAAACCTGCGCCGATCACCACGGCACGCTGGCCTCGTTTGATCCGCGCGCGGATGGCCTGCGAGTCCTTCATCCCCCGCAGATAAAAGACTTCGGGCCGGTTGGCTCCCGGCACCTTCAACCTTCGAGCCGTAGAACCCGTTGCGATAAGTAATTGCTCAAAGCCGATCATTTTACCCGAATCGCTATGCAGGCAGCGGCGGCTGAAGTCCACTTTCTCCACCCGGAAGTTTCGGTGGACAGTGATGCCATGCTCGCGGTAAAAGGCGGCATTGGAAATCTGAATGTCGCTGGCTTCTTCCTTGCCGGACAGAAAGCCCTTCGACAAAGAAGGGCGCTCGTATGACAAAGTGTTTTCTGCCGTGACGATGGCCAGCCCCCCCTTTTTACCGCTCTGGGCGGCGAACTCCTTGGCGGCATAACCAGCAACCACGCCTCCGCCCAGGATGACGATGGGAATGGTCTCCATTGTCTTGGATGGGAAAGGGCGTGGCAGGGAACACTTAACTAGGAACTTTGTTTCTTCATGGCAGTGATGAGCTTCAAATGCTCATTCACAACCGGAATGGTTTTATCCACGAAGCCTTTGACATCCGTGTCTTTCGTTGCGGAAGATTCAGCTTTAAAGGCCTTGGCATCCGTTTTGTGGTCCTTGATCATGCCGGCGATATAGGCATTGTCGAAATCTGAACCAGACAAGGCCGACATTTTATCCACCATCCCTTGATGTTCCGCATCCAGGCTGTCGGGCAAGGTCACGCCTTTTTGCGCGGCCAGGGCTTTCAGGTCGTCATTGATGCCGCCATGATCCTTCACCATCCTCTGGCCGAACTGCTTCACATCGTCGCGCTGCCCGGTGCGGGATGCCAGCTCGCCCAATTTCACCTCGGTCATGCCGCCTTGGGCGGCCGCCTGGATGAAGTTGCAGTCTTTCGTGCAGACCGTTGGCGCCGCGTTTGCGCGTGGGACCGTGATCATGAATCCCACCGCCACCAAAGCCATCCCCAGTGTGGCTGAGGCTGAGTTGGAAATGAGTTTCAGAAATCGCGTCTTGTCTTGTTCAACCGTCTGCTCTGATTGTGTATTCGTATTCATTAGTAATTCTCCGTAATAATTGTTATTCTCTTCTGACGTTACGGGAACAAGGTGCCCCGCCGATGGAACGCGTGCTATGGGGTATTCCCCCCACTAACCTTTCAGCGCGAGAGGCGACGGGTTTCCCCACTGGCCGGTGAAAACGAACTCCCTCAAGGGCTTTCGCTGCCGAGGAGCCAAGTCGCGCTCCTTCAGGGCATCTGGCAGTTTGGCCGGGTCGGCTTTGTATCCGATGGCCATGGCCGTCCAGGCCTCGTAATGATCAGGTATCTGGTAAACCTCCCGCGCCTTATCAGGCAGTATACCGATCATCTGATGCACCGAGAGACCGCGCGCCGTTGCCTCTACCAGCAGATTCCCGGGGGCCAGACCCAGATCGTGAACGGCGGCCCGGTTGTCCTTGTTATTCTTGGCAAACCTCAAACTCACGACACCCAGAACAAGCACCGGCGCCGCCTTGGCCCACGCTTGGTTTGCTTCCACCAGACAGGAAAGGAGTCGTCCGAACTCATGGAGGTTTTCCTTGGTCGCCACCAGATAGTTCCAAGGCTGCTCGTTGTAGGAAGACGCCGCCCAGCGCGCTGCCTCGAACAACGAACGCAGATCGGCCTCCGACACCGCACGGTATTCGAAGCCGTAAGGGACTCCACCGTTCCGCCAGAACCGGTTGGATCGGATAGTCTGTCACTACTTTCTTGGTATTTATAATCGCATTCCTCAAGGAGGTGGGTAACCATGATACTTTGGTGTTTCTCTTGCAAGTTCCCGGCCGGTTTTCAAGCGAGTTGTTTTCGCTGTTGAATTTGCGGCGATCACGGCGCAAAAAACTTGGAGAAGACGTCATCGCACTGCCGGGCAAGCGAAAAATCTTTTTCGGTGATTCCCCCTTCATCATGCATGGACAGCTTCAGCGCGACCTTATCAAAGCGAATATCAATGTCCGGATGGTGATTGCATTTTTGGGCTTTCCCGGCGATCCGTTTGACAAAAGCGATGCTTTCCAGGAACCCCTCAAATTTGTAAGTCCGAACAATAGATTGAGCACGTTTCGACCAGTTCGGAACGGCTTTCAAGTGAAGACCGACTTGTTTGGCGGTTAAAGCTGGCATCTTGATAATTGGTTTTTCTTCCGGCCGGAACCGCTCTTTTTACCGCCGCCGGAAAGTTTGTTGACCGTGGCCCAAGCCCGCGCCTCCGCCGTCTCCGTGCTGACGCCTTTTTTCTCGTAGCCCGCTTCGATGTGTTCCGCCTGGCGCTTCTGCTTGTCCGTGTAGCTGGATTTATCGCCTTGGGGCATGGGTGTCCTGGATTTGGTTTCGATCATTCTTCTGTTCTGGAGGCACGATGGCGGGAGGCACATCAATGCCCAGTGCCGCAGCCAGATCAATTTCATGGTCCTGCTCCTGCACAATAATGGCGCGCAAGGCTTCGCTCAACGCAAATTCCCCCATCGCCTCGGCCTGGCGGATGCGCTCGCGATAACGCCCCACCGTTTCCCGTTCATTCTCCAGATCGGCGCGCAACATTTCCACGGGGTCGTACGACGTTTTGACCGTTTTGGGCAGCACTCCAGGCATGCCGCCCAGATAATCAATTTGCTTGGCGATTTTTATGGCATGCGCCAGTTCTTCCCCGGCATGCACTTCCAACTGCCGCGCAATGTCTGTATAGGCGGCACCCTTGAGCACCTGGCTGTACACGGTGTAGGCGATGATTGCCTGGTATTCTCCGGCAAGATCCTCGTTCAGCAGCTGGATCATCTTTTCACGAGTGATGTTCAATTCTGAGGTCATGTTTTCTTTGGTCATAAAGGGTTAAATTCACTCCGCGCATTTCCATATCGGACCGCGGTCAATCTTTCACGGTGAAGCCGACCTTGATGGTCACCTGCCAGTGATCCACCTTTCCCTTGGTGATGGCGCCGCGAGTTTCGACCACCTGGAACCAGCACAGGTTCTTGATGGTCTTGTGCGCGCGTTTAATGGCCTTATCAACGGCGTCCTCTACGGAAGTGGTCGAGGTGCCGGTAAGTTCGATCAATTTATAGACGTGGTCTTTCATGTTCAGCGCATCCGATGATCGCGCGTCCGCAGCCTCGGAATGCCGGCTTACTTAATGAAAGCAGCAGGATGAGCCAGCGGAAGATTCCTTGATCACTTTTTCCACCGCTTCGCGAGTTTCACCAGTGCGTTTCTGAATGCGGCCAACCAGCTCATCCTGTTTGCCTTCAACGTATTGGAGATCGCTATCAGTGAGTTTGGCCCACTTCTGCTTCAACTTGCCCTTGGTCATGTTCCAGTCGCCTTTGACTTCGAGTGTCGTCATAATTTTATGTCATTTCTCATTTTTGTTTGAATCCGTCGCCAACCTGACGGCAAAAGTGTTCTCTTTACGTTCACAATAAGCCTTGAATTCTTCCATCGCTATGGGGTGTTCTCCCCATACCCGGTTGCCGGGACCGTCGGAAGAGGTAAACGCACGCCGCTTGTTGGCGGTGTCCACCACAGCTATGGCGGTCAGATAAATTGACAGCTTTTGTTCAGCTAAATTGACGCACCAGAGTGGATTACCCTACTATCTCTACTAAAATGCTTGGAGTTCATGCGCATGAACTTGTAACAAAAAAGTCCTAAG
>Ga0224555_1002594_pt1 | contig 20711 bp, 17 predicted proteins | sample 714S23034metaG_FD_180687 | JGI IMG/M metagenome (GOLD analysis project Ga0224555, IMG submission 180687) | Peat soil microbial communities from Stordalen Mire, Sweden - 717 S2 30-34 | ecosystem: Environmental > Terrestrial > Soil > Wetlands > Peat | place: Sweden: Norrbotten County, Stordalen...
TATGAACGGAAAAAGTTCTTGACCAGGAACAGCACGTTCGCCGGCCGCTCCGCCAGCCTGCGCATGAAGTATGGGTACCAGTCGTTGCCGAAGGGAACATACACGCGCACCTTGTACCCCTCATGGATGAGCTTGCTTTGCAGATCGCGCCGAATCCCATAGAGCATCTGGAACTCGAAATGACTGGGGTCGATTCCGTGCTCCTTGGCGTAGCTCTTCACTGCGGCCACCATGGCCTCGTCGTGCGTCGCCAGCCCGTGGTACTCCGAGCTCGCCAGCAGCATTCCGCTGAGTTTGATAAAGTTCGTGTCCACGTCGGCCTTGCGCGGAAATGCGATCTCCGCCGGCTCCTGGTAGGCGCCCTTGCACAGCCGCACCCGAATCCCGTTGGCGATCAGCTCCTCGATGTCTTTCTGGGAGCGGAAAAGGTAGGCCTGAATCACGATTCCAATTGCCTCGCGCAACTCAGGCTTTGCGTGGAGCCGTTCGACAATCTCCATGGTCACCTGCGTCAGCGACGAATCTTCCATGTCGATGCGGACAAAGCTGCCCGTCTTGGCGGCGTGCAGGGCCACGCTCTCGGCAATGCTCTCGGCCAGTGCGGGCGACAGGCTCAGCCCCATCTGCGTCAGCTTCATGCTGATGTTGGCGTTCAGCTTGCGCTCCGCAATGGCGTCCAGCAGCTTGTGATAGACCTCCGCCGCGGCTCTCGCCTCGGCCTCCGAGGTCACGCTCTCGCCCAGCGAGTCCAGTGAAACAGTCATGCCCTGCTTGTTGACCTCTTCGGCCACGCGCAGGGCGTCGACGATTTCCATGCCGGCAATAAACCGTGAGCTGAGCCGGATTCCCACCCAGGAGCGTTCGCTGAAGCGGCGCAGAGGGCGATTGTGAGAGAGCGCGATAAAAAATGAACGAAGAACAGGCATTGGTGCAATCCTCCCGGAACAGACCATAACTTTCCGGCCAATTTCCGAACCAACTAGTGTCGCACACGAAAATGGGTCGGGGCTGTGACGGGTTGACCGCGAGTTCCGGACTGCGCTTCGCACAAATTCCCTCGAGCGGAGCTTGTGCCAGTGTACCTGCGTGAAAATCATGGACATGCAAGCAGATGGGCTTGAGATTCCACCCGGGGAAAATACACCGGTCTGCATGCCCCATAAGGTTGAGCACACCAGGGCGGGATAAAGAATCTGCTCATGGCGATACAAAAGACCAATTTGGAAGTTGTAATGCCGTTAGGGGCTAAGAAAGCCCGCGAAATTCGGGCCTCGGCAGGTATACAATTTTTCTCGACCTCACGGAGATTCGACAGAATATGTACAAACACAAAGTGCTGTTCGGAGCGCTGCTGATCTGTTTCTCTGGGCTGGCCGCATGTGGTCATACCGGCAACCAGCGCCGGGATTACGCGCGCGACAATCTCAAGGTCTCCCCTTTGAAGCCAGAGATCAAACTGGTCCAGACTGCGGTCAAGAACCATGTGGAATTTCCGGTGTCCACTACGCTCCTCAACTCCGGAAGTAATGCGTGGATGCTGGAGGTTTGGTCCTGCGGTTATAGTTACGTGTGGGTCTCGGATAACCCTTCGGTCCGTGTGATCGGAGAATCGTGTGCAAAGAATTCTTCTCGCAAAATGATTCTCAAGCCCGGCCAGGTGTTTGAAAGAGTAGTGCCGGTCCGTGTCGAGCTTGCTGCCGGCAAGGCTCAGCCTGAATCGGTGACCTTCCGATTGGGATTCAAAGACCCGACTTGCTGGTCGGCTCAAGGGATTCCACCGAATTGGAGCAATGCCATAACGGTCAGCGTCACGAGATAATCAACTTCAGCCGGGCGCCTCAGGTCTCGTTTTTGAAGCCTGGGATACCTTCTCCGCATAAGCCACAGGCCTCCGCCTCTTCGCCTCATACGATAAGCTGATAATGCCAACCAGCAAGGAGCAAACGAACGATGAACGCGGTTTTGGGAATCGACGGCGGAGGAACGCGAACCCGCGCCTCAATCATAGAGGGGGAACGAGTTCTGGCCCATGCGGAGAGCGGATCCATCAAGCGGTTGCGTGTGGGCGCAAAAGCGTCCGAAGCCAACCTGCGAGCGCTGCTCAAAGAGGTCTATGCCCAGGCTGGCATGAGCGGCGTGCGCGCCGCCTCGGTAGGCGTTGCCTCTGCCTCCATGCCCGGCGTCAAAGAGTGGATTAAGGAGGTTTTGCTGGCTTTTGGGGCTGAACGCACAGAGGTCGTAGGCGACGAGGTAATCGCCCTCGATGCTGCCTTCCACGGTGGCCCCGGAATCCTGCAGATTGCCGGCACCGGCTCGAACACCATCGGCCGCGCACCCGACGGCAGCCGGGAGAGCGCCGGTGGCTGGAGTTCGCGGCTGGGCGATGAGGGTTCCGGCTACTGGATTGGCGTCAACAGCGTTCGCCGCGCGCTCAATGCCTATGACCGCGAGGAGCCCACGCAAATCCTTGAAAAGGTTGGCGAAATCTGGGGCACGCCGCGGCTGGCTGACCTGGTCAACCTGGGCGACAGCACGCCAGGACCGGACTTTGCCGCGCTGGCGCCGGCCATCAGCGAACTGGCCCTGGCCGGCGATCCTGTTGCAAAGGCGATTCTGGCGCAGGCGGCGGCCGATCTGGTCGATTTTGTTCTGCTCGTCCGCGCCAAGCTGCGCCGCAAGCACGCCATTGAAGGCGAGGTTCCCGTGGCCTGGACCGGCGGCGTCATCGAACAAATGACCCTGGTCCAAGAAGCCTTTTTTGCCGGCCTCCATACCGCCGCGCCCCTGATGCCGGTGGCGCAGCAGCCGGTGGTCTCGCTCGAAGGAGCGCTCTGGCGGGCCCAGCGGCTAGCCGAAGCCGCCGGTTAGCTGACCTGCATCCCGTTCACCACCGAGCCAACCAGCTTCCCCGCTCGATCCACGGCCACAAGACTGGCCGGCTGACCTACCGCGACCGATCCCGCCTGATCGCTCAGGCCGGTCATGGCCGCCGGGTTCACCGTTGCCAGGCGCAGAGCCTGCTCCAGCGGCGCGCCGGTGAACTCCACAAAATTCGCCAGTGCGCGGTCGAGCGTGAGCACGCTGCCGGCCAGCACGTCACCGACCATGGCTTTGCCGTTGGCTACCTGCACCGCAAGTCCACCCAACTGGTACTCTCCGTCCGGCATTCCCGCAGCGCTCATCGCATCCGTCATCAGGATCGCGCGCTCCGGGCCTTTGGCTCTCCACCAAAGCTTCACGATCTCCCTGGCCGTATGGATGCCGTCGCAAATCATCTCGGCAAAGAGCGTGTCGCAGGTGAGAACCGTGCCCAGAATGCCCGGCTCGCGATGGTCCAGCGGGCGCATGGCGTTGAACGTATGCGTCGCACTGGCGGCTCCGGCGGCAATCGCGGCGCGGGCCTCGGCAGCCGTGGCGTTCGAGTGGCCCAGGGAGACGCGTACCCCGCGCGCCGTGGCGTGCGCGGCCAGTTCAACCGCGCCGGGCAGCTCGGGCGCCAGCGTCATCAGCCGGATGTGGCCCTCGGCGGCCTCGAAGAACCGGTCGAAGGTGGCAATATCCGGCGCCAGCAGGTGTTCCGCGGGCTGTGCGCCGCGCTTGGAGTGCGAAAGAAACGGGCCTTCCAGGTGAATGCCGATGGGCCGCGCCCGCCCCGCTACGGCCGGCCGCTCCAGCAATTTTGCCAGCCCTGAGAGCGACCACAGGATCGCGTTCAGGGGCGCGGTCATCGTAGTGGCCAGATAGCTGCCCGTGCCGCGCGAGGCCAGAAAGCTACCCATCGCGTCGAGCGCAGCGGGCGTGGCCTCCATCACGTCGTGGCCTTTGGCTCCATGAATATGCACGTCGAAAAGCGCGTGCGCGAGCGTCGCGCCGGGAAAGTCGAGAACCTGCGCTTCGCCGGGCGCTTCATCGGCCGCGCGCGTTGAAATGGAGGCAAGCCGGCCGTCTTCGATCACGACCACGGGCAAATCGATCAGCTTGGTTCCATCCCAAAGCCGCTCTGCTGTCAATACTGTTCGCATATCTCTAGATTATTGCAGGCGCCACGGCTTGTGAATAGTTGTTGTCCGGTCCGGCCCGGGCGCGCCCTTCTGCTGTTGCACTGCTTTGAACGTCGCCTGCGCGGCCGCCAGCTCCGCGCGGCAGGCCGTCAACTGCACCGACAGATAAGCGAACTGCGACGCCAAATGCAGCCGCAATTCCTCAACAGCGTTCTCCAGCCTGTCATTGGCGGCGATCTGCTCTGCCTGACTCACCTGCACAGCCTTCAAATTCGGCAGAATCACGTCAGTAAGAATCCGGGTCAGGGGTGCAAATGGCTCGCTCATGAGGAGATTCTAAGTTTAATCCGCAAAGAGCGCCTGATTACGGCTTCCCAACCTTTGGTAATGTACGCCTGATTCCCTTGCCGACCCAGTCCCTCCCTGCGATTCCAGTTTGCCGCAACAGAACTGTAAAGCGCACCCGGCTCCGGCTTTGCTAAAGTTTGATAATGCACACTACGGCGCGGTTGGCGACTTCTTTTGCGGCCCTTGTTTTTGGGGCAGGTATTCTTGCGGCGCAGACCATCGATCTGCCCAGCAGCAAGCAGTTGATCGGTGAGATTCCGGGGCATCCGCAGCGTTTGAACAGCTTGCCCATCTCCATGTCCGTCTCTCCCGACGGCCGCTACGTGGTCACGGTGAACGCCGGATATGGCACCTTTGAATCGCAATATGAGCAGTCGCTTGCTGTGCTGGACACGCAGACCGGAGCGCTCGCCGATTTCCCTGACAACCGCACGGTGCTGAAGGCCCACCAGACGCTCTATTCCGGTCTGGCCTTCAGCCGCGACGGCAGTCACATTTACGCCAGCATGGCCTCGCTCACTGACCCGGCCGGCAATGGCAAAGACGCTACCGGCAACGGCATTCTGGTTTACCGCTTCGCCGACGGGAAGATCACGCCGGAGCGATTGATTCCTCTGCCCCTCCAGCAGCTCGCCCCAGGAAGAACGACGCGCCTTATCGGCGAAGGGGCGAGTAACAAAGGCGTGCCGTACCCCGCTGCAATCGCGGTCATTGGCGCCGCGGGCGCTGAGAAGCTGCTGGTCGCAGACAATCTTTCCGATGACGTTCTGCTCCTCGATGCCGCCAGCGGCAAAATCGAAAGGCGGTTTGATCTCTCCGAAAGCGATGCCGTGCCCGGAACTTACCCCATTGCCCTGGCGGTCACGAGAGATGGCGCGCGCGCCTTTGTCGCCCTTTGGAACGCATCGGAGATCGTCGAGCTTGATCTGGCGAAAGAAGCCGTTGGACGCACGCTGCCCCTGCTCAAGCCCGACAGCCCTGTCGCGCCTGGCACTCACCCCTGCGCCTTCGAGTTCTCGCCCGATGGCCGAACTCTTTACGTCGCTCTCGCTAACCGCGATGTTGTTGCCGCCGTGAACGTGGCTGCCGGCCAGCTTTCCGTGAAAGGCTATTTCGATACCCGCCTGCCGGCACAGAGTTATTTTGGCGCCGAGCCTGTGGCGCTGGCCGTCAACGCCGACGGCAGCCGCCTCTATGTGGCCAACATGGCCAGCGACGCCGTTGCCGTCATCGACACGAAAAAACTCACCGCGAAGGCCGCGAAGGAAGGCATGGTCGAGCCTATCGGATTCGCGCCCACCGAGTGGATGCCCATGTCGATGGTCTTTCTTCCCTCATCCTCCGGCGGCAAGCTCTATCTCGCTACCGCAAAAGGCAAGGGCACCGGGCCGAACAATTTTCCCCAGCGTCCTGCCGAGGCACTGAAATATGCCCCCATTATGAGGCCATTCTCTTACATCGCATCCATTCTCTATGGCTCGCTGGCTACACTCGACGCAGCGGAGATTGAGAGGAACCTGCCGCAGTGGACCAGCGTGGTAATCGCCTCCAACCGCATGAAAGCAGCCGAGGAGAAGGTAACTTTTGCAGGCGGAACGCAAGGCCGCATCCACCACGTGATTTACATCATCAAGGAAAACCGCACCTACGATCAGATCCTGGGAGACCTCCAACAGGACGGGAAGCCAGTGGGCAATGGTGATCCTAAAATGACGATGTTCGGCGAAGGGATAACGCCCAACCAGCATAAGCTCGCCCTGCAATTCGGCGTGCTCGACAACTTCTTCGACTCCGGCGAAGTCTCCGGCGACGGACACGTATGGTCCACGGCAGGCATCGGCACTGACTATCTGGAAAAGACCTGGCCGCAGAATTATCGCGGCAGCCAGCGAACCTACGACTACGAGGGCGCGGTAGCCAACAACTATCCGCTGCTGCAAAAAATTCCCGATGTAACCGATCCGGCCAGCGGTTTTCTATGGGGCAATCTGGCCGCGCACGGCAAGACTTACTACCACTTCGGCGAGTACATCTCCACCACTTTTTGTAATGAAGCGCGCGTCGCTGATCCGCAGATGGGGCCGTTGATGCAAGGCCGCGACTGCAAACATAAAGCCATTGCGCCCGGCGAGACATTTCCTGCGGAGTGGGGAGGCGGCGTCAACAAGTGGCCCTGGCCCATCCCGCTGATAGCCGCCAATGTCGCCACCAAGCCGGAACTGGTTGGCCATTTTGCCCAGGAGACCCCGGACTTCAATCTGATGGTCCCCGACCAGATCAGAGCCGAAGTTTTCATCCGCCATCTGCAAGGCTGGGTTGCCGATAAGAATCAGGGCAAAGACACCATGCCCGAGTTCATTCTGATGCGGCTGCCCAACGACCACACCGCCGGAACACGGCCCGGCGGACCCACGCCGAAGTCATCGGTCGCCGATAATGACCTCGCAGTCGGAAGAGTGGTCGATGCCGTCTCCCACTCGCCGTTCTGGGATGATACCGCGATCTTCATCCTCGAAGACGATGCGCAGAGCGGCGGCGACCATGTGGACGCGCACCGCAGCACCGCGCTCGTCATCAGCAAGTACTCCCCGCGCGGTCCCGCCGGGGCACCATTTACCGCCGGGGCACCATTCGTGGATAGCCGCTTTTACTCCACCGTCAGCGTCATTCGCACTATGGAATCGCTGCTCGGCCTGCCTCCCATGAATAACAACGACGCCTTTAGCTCGCTGATCTCCACTCTCTTCACCGGTCCCGGCGATCAGCCCGCCTATGCGGCGGATTATTCCAACCGCGACAACGGCCTCATCTACACCTCCAACGCCAAAACGGCTGCGGGAGCCAGAGAAAGCATGAAGATGGACTTCAGCCATGCCGACCGCGCTCCCACCGAAAAGCTCAACATCATTCTCTGGAAAGACGCCATGGGCAACGCGCCGGTGCCAGCCATGCTGAAAGTGTATAGCAAGAAAAGCGCAAAGGACGACGACGATTAGGGACGCAATCACCTGTTTCCCATGTGAGCCCGATGGTGCAATCCGCCGGGATTGTTCAATCTGGACTCTGAAAGAGTCTCCGTTCGACGGAGCGCTGAAGAAGACCGTATTTCGCTCAAAACCGACTCAAAAGGCCGGTTTTTGAGGAAAAAACTGGGGTTTTTCGGAGGTTTGTGTTTACTGATAAGTACACAGGTACCGTTGTTCAAACTATTGATTCTTTTGTATTTGACTTGGAATCTTCTTCACAAAAGCCGGGGTTTAGAGGATGGGGGTGGGGGTCATTGTTTTTCCCGGGATCTTTTCGACTTTACTTCGCCTTTTTTGTTCTTCTATGAATCATTTTGCGCCGAAGGAGGGAAATAATACGCACCGGACAGCTCGACGCTGCTGTTTTTGTTCTCCTAGCATTTTATTCTTTCTTTCTTCCTTCCTTCCTTCCTTCTTTCTTTCTCTCTCACTTGACATATATATGCCATCTATTGCATCATTGCTTCATTATGACCCACGCGGACAAAACTACGCTCGCCAACGACCCCCGAATTCAACGTCTTCTCAACAACCCGAACTGGAAGCCTGCCGCAGAAGCTGCAATGCAGTTTTTTCTTGAGGGGAAAAATTGCCCGATCGCCTCCTGGAAGAAATCGTCCACTTGGGCACAAGTAAAGATGGTTTGGGAAGAACTGAACCCAGGCCTTGAGACACTTCACTTGGCGGCTCGCGCGGCGCTGGAACTCGAACGGCGGCAGCCATAGATTGATCAGGCAGACGGTGCAGGGACATCTCGCGCCAAGTAAACTACTCCCATGACGAAGCGCATCGGCATCCATCTGGGCACAACGGGCGGCGCATCCAACGCCGTCGAGCGCGCCGCGGAGATTGGCGCCAACACCTTTCAGATTTTTTCCTCCAGCCCGCGCATGTGGCGCGCGCCCAAGATTGACCCTAAACAGGCCGCGCGCATGAAAGAACTGCGCGCCAAGCTCGACGTGGACCCGCTGGTGATTCATACCAGTTACCTGGTCAACGTCTGCAGCCAGACGGATGAGATTCGCGAGAAAAGCGTCGCGGCCTTTCGCGGCGAGATTGAGCGCGCGCTCGCCTTGGGCGCGGAGTACCTGGTGCTGCATCCCGGCTCGTGGAAGGGGCTCACTCGCGACGAAGGCCTCAAGCTGGCCGCCGATTCAATCACCCGCGCCATCGACGGCTTGCCCTGGCAGGGAACTCCCTTCCATATCCTCATCGAAAACACCGCCGGAGCCGAATTTTCGCTGGGCGGCAGCTTCGAGCAGGTAGCCGAGCTGGTTGCGCGACTCAAGGCCACTGCTCCGGTGGGCGTCTGCCTGGACACCTGCCACACTCACGTGGCCGGCTACGATCTGGTCAGCACCGAGGGCTATGCCGAGACGATGCGGCAGGCCGGTGCGACGGTGGGCTTCGACGCCGTCCGCGTCTGGCACATGAACGACGCCAAAGCTGCGCGCGGCTCCAAACTCGACCGCCATGAAGCCATCGGCAAAGGCACCATGGGCCTCGAACCTTTCCGCCGCCTGCTCAACGACAAGCGCTTCGCCCACGCCGCCTTCATCGCCGAAACCCCCGTCGACGACCCTGGCGACGAGGAGCGCAATGTGAAGGTGCTGTTGAGCTTGGTTCAGTCTTCGTAAACCTCGCGCCGGTGGCCAACCTGAAGCACCAGCACAACCAAGCGCCTCTCCTCGATGCGACAGATGAGGCGGTAATCGCCAATCCTGTAACGCCAGAGCCCGGCAAAATTCATGCGCAGCGGTTTTCCGAATCGCCTCGGATCGTCCGCGCCGGCAATGCGCTCCCGCAGGTAGCGCAAGATGGTTTGCTGAGTTTTCGCGTCGAGTTTGCGCAGTTCACGCCGGGCGCGGTCGTCGAACTCAACCGTCCAGGCCCTCTCCGGGTCACTTTTTGAGGTCAAGCCCTTGCTCCAGATCCTCTAAAGTCCATCGTTTGGCCGGATGTTCCAGCCGGTACAAGGCGGTGTACGTGTCCTCTATCTCGTCCAGATGCGTCAGCAAGGCTTCGCGCACGTAAAAGCTCTTGGGCCGCCCGGTCAGGGTTGCCAGCTTGTCAAGCCGAGTTTCCATTTCATCGGGAATGCGGACTGCCAGCATCGGGGCACCTCGTATACTCTGTCATACATAGTATACACAACTTTGTCTTCTCTCGCGCATTAAGCTGTCGCGCAGTTCTGGCCCAAGTTCGCTCGTGAGATTCGCCCGCCCGTTTACACTGAATAAGATATGGCGGAAGAAATAGAACTGCGTTACGACCCGGCGGCGATTGAACCCAAATGGCGGCAACGATGGGCTGCGGACCCCGCTTTGTATGCGGCGGAGCCTGCATCCTGCGGCAAGCCCAAGTACTACGTGCTGGAAATGCTGCCCTACCCCAGCGGCCAGTTGCACATGGGCCATGTGCGCAACTACGCGATCGGCGACGCGCTGGCGCGCCACATGTGGATGCGCGGCTACAACGTGCTGCACCCCATGGGCTGGGACGCCTTCGGGCTGCCGGCAGAGAATGCCGCGCTCAAAAACAATACCCCTCCGCGCGAGTGGACGACCTCGAACATCGCCGCCATGAAGCGACAGTTTGAGCGCCTGGGCATGGGATTTGACTGGGCCACGGAAGTGACCACCTGCCTGCCTGAGTATTACCGCTGGAACCAGTGGTTCTTTCTGCGCATGTATGAAAAAGGCCTTGCCTACCGCAAAAAGAGCAAGGTGAACTGGTGCCCGGAGTGCGCCACCGTGCTGGCCAATGAGCAGGTTGTCGATGGCTGCTGCTGGCGCCACGAAGGGACCAAAGTTGACCAGCGCGATCTGGTGCAGTGGTTCTTCCGCATCACCGCCTACGCTCAGGAACTGCTCGACGGCCTCGACAAGCTCGACGGCTGGCCGGAAAAAGTCCGCACCATGCAGCGCAACTGGATTGGCCGCAGCGAAGGAACTGATGTCGATTTCTTCCTGGACGATGCAAGATTGGAAGACGGACACGAGAAATCCAAACTCGCAGGCCGGCGCATTCGCGTTTTCACTACGCGTGTTGACACCATCTTCGGCGCAACCAGCGTGCAGCTTGCTCCGCAGCACGCAATGGTGGCCGAGTTTACCGCCGCCGACAAAAAGCTGAAAACGCAGGTCGATGAACTACTCGATCAGCAGAAGAAGGCGCGCGAGGCCGGAGACCTGGGCGCGATTGAAAAGCACGGCATCCCCACCGGCCGCTTTGCCATCAACCCTTACAACGGCCAGCGCGTGCCCATCTGGGTGGCCAACTACATTCTGGCCGACTACGGCACCGGCGCCATCATGAGCGTTCCGGGCCACGATGAACGCGACTTCGAGTTCGCCACCAAGTACGGCCTGCCGATTGTCGAGGTTATCAAGCCAGTCGGAGAAGTTGAAGGAGCGGAGCTCCCCTTTCTTTCCGAAGACGGCGTTCTCGTGAATTCCGGCGAGTACAATGGCTTGAGCTGTGCTGAAGCGCAGAAAAGACTTCAAATGATTGCTCTTGAAAAGAAGTTCGGCGAAGCAACCGTCACCTATCGCCTGAAAGATTGGGGCGTGAGCCGTCAGCGCTACTGGGGCACGCCCATCCCTATGATTCACTGCGAAAAGGACGGCTTGGTTCAGGTGCCGGACGATCAGTTGCCTGTCGTGCTTCCCGAGCAGATCGAGATTACCCAGCAGGGCGGCTCGCCCTTGGGCCGCGTGCCGGAGTTCGTGAATGTCGCCTGCCCCAAATGCGGCGGCCCGGCGCGGCGCGAGACCGACACCATGGACACCTTCGTCGACTCCAGTTGGTATTTCTATCGCTATACCGACGCGAAGAACGCGAGTGCGCCATTCGATCCAAAGATTGCGCAGTACTGGTTCCCCATCGACCAGTACATCGGCGGCGTGGAGCACGCCATTCTCCATCTCATCTACTCGCGCTTCTGGACCAAGGTGATGCGCGACCTGGGCCTGATTGAGAACGATGAGCCGGTGCATCGCCTGTTCACGCAGGGCATGGTCATCAAAGACGGCGCCAAGATGTCCAAGTCCAAGGGCAACGTGGTCTCGCCCGACGAGATGGTAGCTCGCTTCGGAGCGGACTCGGCACGCATGTACGCCCTCTTTGCCGCGCCGCCGGACCGCGACCTTGATTGGCAGGAAGACGGTGTCGCCGGGGTGAGCCGCTTTTTGGCTCGCGTCTGGCGGCTGGTCACAAAATATGCACCGGTGACGCGTTCTGGCGCAGAAAGCTCATCCAAACAGCAGGACGGCGGAGCCCAGCTTTTGCGTAAGCTGCACCAGACCATCGCCAAAATCACGCTGGACTTCGAAGGCCGCTGGCACTTCAACACCTGCGTGGCGGCCATCATGGAGCTGGTCAACGAGATTCAGGCGGCGGACGCGCAACTGGCGGCGGGCGAAATTCCCGCGCCGGTGGTGCGCGAGCTGCTGCGCACGCTGGTGCTGCTGCTGGCGCCGTTTGCTCCGTACCTTGCCGCCGAGCTATGGGAAGAATTGGGCGAGGAAGGCGCGGTTCTGCGCGCTCCCTGGCCGGTCAGCAACCCCAAGTTGTCCAAGGAAAACGAGCTGGAAATCCCGGTCCAGATCAACGGCAAGCTGGTGATCGTAGTCCGTGTCGTCGCCGATGCCGATGCCAAGGTAATCGAAGCCGCAGCCTTGGCTGACGAGAGAGTTCAGTCGCGGATCGTGGGGAAAACCGTAGTCAAAATCATTGTGGTACCTGGCAAGCTGGTGAACCTGGTGGTGAAGTAGAGCTGTGGCACTCTGTTTGGGTGCCCCAGGTCCGGATTTTCGGACCTGGGAATCCGCGAACCTCAACCAGTATTTCTCATGAGGAGCAGTATGGCAGCGCCCCTGCGCGGAACCCAGTCGCTCGTCGGACAGATGGGCTGGGTCTTTCAACGCCCTTCGCTCACGCTGATTGAGGTAGGCTGGCGCTGGCTAGTCGGCGTGCCACTGCTGCTGGTCTGCTGGATGCAAGCGCAACGGATTCTCGCCGCCTTGCCGCCGGAGTCCGCCGGCCTAGCCACTCTCGACCCACAGAACCCATGGGTTGCTGCGGTGCAGCTCAGCAACGCCTCGGCGCTCTACCAGCCTCATGTCGCTGCCGTCCTGCGCTGGCTTTTGCCGGTGGCCGCGCTTGCCTGGGTGATCATCTCCGGCCTCGGCCACAACCTGCTCCTCAAGCGTTTGGAGCCGTCGCTACCTTTCCGCCCCGCCCGCATGATCGCTCTCCAGGCCGCGTGGCTGGCTTTTTTCCTCTTCGCCTGCTGGGGTTGGCTCCGCTCCATGCAATGGGTCGCGGCCACGCACATCACCATCGCCGTCGAGCCGGACCTGGTCGGCTACTCGATGTGGGCAATCTTCCTCTCGCTGGCATTCTTCACGGCGTGGGCGCTGACGAGTTGGGCCTTTTCGATTGCACCGCTGGTGATGCTGCTTGAGCATTGCAGCGCGGCTCAAGCTCTGGCGCGCAGTCTGCGCCTGGGCAACGCCATGACGGCCAAACTTGTCGAGATCAACCTGGTGATGGGCATAGTGAACCTGGCGCTCATTGTGCTGGCCATGGTGCTCTCGGCCGCGCCGCTTCCCTTCAGCGACCAACTGGGCGCCGGCACTTTGCACTGGATTACCACCGTGGCCGTGGTCTTCTACTTTGTCGCAGGCGACTACTTCCAGGTCGTGCGGCTCAAAGGATTTCACGAGTTCTGGAAGATGTTTCGCGGCCCGCAAGCCGACGATTCCGCGAGCGAGCAAACCTGAGTTGCGCGCCCTTCACGGGCCGCGGAAATTTCCTATGCGAATCGCGCACTCAAAACATCTTCATCCGAATGACGAGATACTTCTTCGGATCTTCGCGGATGCTCTTCACTAACTGCTGCATCTGATCCAGGGTCTGATCGGCATGATCGTAGAAGGAGCGGTTTTGCACCAGTTGCCCCAACGAGCCCTTGCCTTCATCCACGCTCTTGAGAATCGAGTCCAGGCGGGTGACGGTGTCGTCGAGCTTCGCGGCGAAGGCCGGATCTCTGGCAATCTTGCCCAGCGCGCCTCTGCCCGCATTAATCTCGGCCAACATTTGATTGGTGTTGGCCACGGCAGCGTTGAGATTGGTATAGAGCGTGTCGTCCTTCAACAGCTTGCCTGCGCTGCCCTTGCCCTCGTCCAGAGCGGTAGTGATTCTGTCGAGCCGGTCGACGGCCGAGTTGGCGCGGTTGTAGAGCGTGTCGTCGTTTACGAACTTGCCCAATGACCCTTTGCCGTTGGCCACGGCGCCGGTAATGGTCTCCAGATCGGCGGCGATAGTGGTAATCTTCTGCGCGAGTTCATGGTCGTTGATCAGCTCGCCCGCAGTGCCGCGCTTCGAGTTGAGCGTATCGACCAGCGTCTCGATCTTGCGCGTCAGCGAGGTAATCTCATCGATGGAGACCTGGCTGGTGCGAATCACGTCCTGAATGCTCGGCGAGCCGGCAGCCTTGAGTTCTGCGTCATTGGCTGGAGGGGGTCCGCTGGCGTGGGCTGAGCTGAGATCGACGTAGCTGTCGCCCAGCACTCCAGCCTGGGCAATCGAGGCGGTCGAATCGGTATGCAGGCGATTCCGATATTCGCGGCCCACCTGCATGGTCACCTCGACCGGCGTCGGGTTGCGGTCCGGGACCACGCGCACATGGATCACGTTGCCGATGGTCACACCCTCCAGCGTCACCGGAGCGCCATCTTTCACGCCCGCGGCATTCTCAAAGTACGAGCGGAGCGCCAGTTTGCGCGCAAACAGTCCGCCGCTCGAGCTGGACATGAGAAGAATCAGCCCGACCAGAACGGCCATGGCTGTCATCACCAACGCGCCCACTCTAAGTTGCGACCACTGAATCTCTTTGCGGCTTGGCACGGCACTCCCCTTGCAAGAAAATGCGCGGATTAACGCCTTGAGAATAGCAGAACAGACTAGTCTATCGCCCGTCTTCCAGCACCACGCTCGCCATGGCCAGCTCTGCGGTGTGGGTTATGGAAAGCGCCGCGCGGCGCGCTCCCAGGCGGGCGGCAAACTCGGCTGCGCGTCCGTGAAACTGGAGAGTAGGCCTTCCGCCGGGCTCGCGCGCCACTTCAATCTCCAGCCAATTCACGCCATGGGTAATGCCCGTTCCCAAGGCCTTCGCGCCCGCCTCTTTGGCAGCAAACCGCGCTGCAAAGCTCTCCGCGGCCTTGCGCTTGCGCAGGCAATAGGCCTGCTCCGCGGCAGTGTACACGCGGTCGAGAAACCGCTGCCCATAGCGGTCCATTGACCGCTGAATGCGTCCTATTTCCGCCAGATCGATCCCGGAGCCGACAATCATGCTGTCTATCAAGCTACATCATTTCCCCTTTTGCTGTGCCGGCGCCGGCGTCAGGCAAAGCTCGCCGCGACCTCTGGGAAACGGGCACGCCTCCAATTACCAGCGCAACAAGCTCAGGCGTTGCCGCAAGCATGGATGTCTCAAAGAGAGTCAGATTTCGTTCGACTCCGCAACATTGGTTATGCTGCGCGCCCCGGCTCCGATAAGGCGGATGTGAGACTAACACTGCCGACCCGCGACGCAATACAGACGATGAGCATTCCCTGGGCCATGCAGATGAAGGCCGTCTCCATCGAAGAGCCCTCGCGTCTGGTCCAATCCCTTACCGGCGCAATCCTGGGCTGTGGCGGCTGGGTCCTCAGCCGAGGCGCCAACGACACCGGCACTGTGAACATGTTGTTCGAGTTCGAGCGCCAGGCCTGTGTTGAAATTTACAGCGTAATGATCGCCGCCGGACTTGAGCTGAGCCAAAACGGGCACATTCGCTTTACCGAACTCTGCCAATGCACCCGCAGCCATCAGCAGGATTGCGGCGCGGAAATCGCCAGCATCGACCTGGAAATCCAGACCTTTCCCGTCGAGCTGATGCAAGGCGCGCCCGCCACGGAGACGGCCTGAAAGGCCGGTCGAGTCAGCTGTCCTTGATCAGTTTGGAGGGTACGCGCCTTCAGCCCGTATATGAGCCGAGCAAAATCAACAGGGCTTCAGCCCCTGAGGGAAAGTGCATTCAAACTGATCCACAACCGAATCAGCGTGTGGGCTCAGCCGCTATTTTTCGTTGTAACTGGTGTCAGGACGTCGACAACTTTCTGGTATCGAACTGCCGCGTCCGGATCCTTCATGCTCTTCAAAAGCGCGGGGTCGTCCAGCCCAATCTGGTGCAGTGTCTCATCCATGCTGGATGCCGGAATCTGTTTCACCAGATCCAGTGTTGCCTGCGCAAGAAGCAGCGGCCTCAGGGAGATGACTGTGCCTGTCTGCCCTTCCATCGTTCCTGAGTAATTCGGATCCGCGCCCGATTTCAGCAGAAGGCTCACAATTTCCACATTGCCGTTTCTTGCCGCGTAATGGAGCGCGCTCCAGCCGGTCGGCGACGTGCGGCTGTTTGGGTCGGCGCTCTTCTCGATGAGCTTTTTGGCCTCTTCGGTATTGTCAGCCTTCACTGCTGTCATGAGCGAGGCTGGGCTGGGCTTGCAGCCGGAAGCAGATAAAATAATCAGTGCGATAGCAAAAAAAAACAGCGGTCTGTATTTCATTGCAGCATTTTTCCTCTCAATGGGTCAGCCGACCATGCTGTGTTTTTATCTGATTCCGAATGACAATGCTGCTGGAATATCCTTTGGACTCGCTCGTTGCCCATACCGGATCGTTCTATTAATGCTACCAAGCGGCCGTTCGCACGGTCAACCTGCTTCTACCAATCCATAGCGCCGCTGCCAAGCCTCTTTAAGCCGCGCCCACACGCGCGCCCGCTCGACTTCCGTCGTCTCGGCGCCTCCCGGCTTGCCTGCGCCGGGCGGGTTGGCAAAATGAGCAGCCTCCATCTTGGCCAGCTCCAGCAATTGCCGGTCGCGCAGCAGGTTGGCCACGCGAAAATCGGGCAACCCGGCCTGCCGCGTCCCAAAAAACTCGCCGGGGCCGCGCTGGTTCAGGTCCACCTCTGCCAGTTCGAATCCATCCTGCGTGCGAACCATGGCATTCAGCCGCTCTTCGCCCAGCGGTGAAATGCGCTCGCCCGTAATCAAAATGCAATAGCTCTTTGCCGCCCCGCGACCCACGCGACCGCGCAACTGATGCAACTGCGCCAGCCCAAACCGTTCCGCGTGCTCCACCACCATCACCGTCGCGTTGGGTACATCCACGCCTACTTCAATCACCGTGGTCGCCACCAGCACATCAATCTCGCCGCGATGAAAGCGGCGCATGATGATCTCCTTCTCATCGGCGTCCAATCGCCCGTGAAGCAGCCCCACGCGCAGCCCGGCCAGCGGTCCCGTGCGCAGTTTTTCGTGCATCTCCACAGCCGACTTCAGTCCCGATTTCGCGCCCGGATTCGCCTCGATAGCGGCCCTCGGAAACAGGTCCGCCGTTTTCCCTTTGCGAACAGCGGGTGCCCCAGGTCCGAATTTTCGGACCTGGGAATCAGCGAAAGGCTGTGGCGTTTCAACGCCGCTCTCGTCATCATGTGAGAAATCCAGCTCCGGCTGATCCTCCTTGCTGCCCTCGATGACCGGGTAAACAATGTACGCTTGCCGGCCTTTCTCCACTTGTTTGCGCACGAAATCCCAAACTTCCCCGGCCATTTCACCGGGAACACGCCGCGTAACAATCGGTGTGCGCCCCGGCGGCATCTCATCCAGAATACTCACATCGAGATCGCCGTAGAGCGAGAGCGCCAACGTGCGCGGAATCGGCGTGGCCGTCATCACCAGCACATCCGGCTCTGCCTGATTGGGCTTCTTCATCAGCTTGAAGCGCTGCAAAACGCCGAAGCGGTGCTGCTCATCGACGACAACAAGGCCCAATTTGTCGAACTCGACTTTTTCCTCGATGAGCGCATGCGTGCCAATCACTAGTTGCGCTTCGCCCCGGTTAATCAGCCCGCGCGTATGGCGCTTGCGCTCCTCTGTGAGCGAGCCGGTCAGCAGCACAATCCGATAGCGGCGCGAAGAGCGCTCCAGCAGCTTGCGCATGGCCAGAAAATGTTGCGTCGCCAGAATCTCTGTGGGCGCCATCAACGCCGCCTGATAGCCGTTCTCCATGGCCACCAGCATCGCCTGCAGCGCGACAATGGTCTTGCCTGAGCCCACATCCCCCTGCAATAGCCGCCGCATGGGACTGGGGCTATGCATGTCAGCCACGATCTCGCCCAACGCCCGCTTCTGCGCCACCGTGGGATGAAACGGGAGCACTTCGCGGATCGCCTCGCGCGCCTTGTCCGTGGGCTCAAAGCTGATTCCCACGCGCTCCCTCATGCGACGGCGCTTGAGTTCCAGCCCCAATTCCAGAAAGAAAAGCTCCTCGAAGATAAGCCGCCGGTGAGCCGGCGTTGACCAGCTTTGTAACTGCGCAAAATTCGTCCCCTCGGGCGGAAAATGCACCTCGCGTAAAGCCGATTTCCGGCCGGGAAGTCCGAGCCGCGCTAGCATCCTCACGGGCAGGCACTCCGCTATCGCGCCCTGCATCCCTTCGAGCAGGTGGAAAATCACCTTTCGCTGCCAGCGCGAGGCCAGCCGCGCACCGCCCAGCGATTCGTACACCGGCGTAATCCGCCCCACTTCCAGCAGTCGCGTCTCGGCGTCGTCGCTCGCGTCGGGCAGCAGCTCAAACTGCGGCTGAATCATTTTGAAATTCTGGCTGGAACGCGACGGCTCGACCCGCCCATACAACGCCACCGTCTGCCCCGCGTGAAACTTCCCCTCCAGATAGCTGCCGTTGAACCAGATGCACTTCAGAGCCAGCCTGCCCTGACCCACAGTCAGCTCAAAGATGGGCATCTTGCGTGTCCGCAGCCGCATCGAACCGCGTACCTCGGCAATCACGCTGGCCGTCTCGCCGGCTTTCAACTCATCCAGGCTGCGCGGATTCTGGCGGTCTTCATAGCGGAAGGGAAGGTGGTAGAGCAGGTCCTCGGCAGTCTCGATGCCCTTGGCAGCGAGCATCTCCGCCACCTTCGGGCCCACGCCGCGAACATACATCACCGGAGTGTCGAGGGTTGCCACACTCCGGATGCTAAAACATTTGTCCGCGCATCGTCCGAGCACCCCCACAAAGCTGTCATCCTGAGCGAGTGCAACGAAGTCGAAAGCCTGCACTGAGCATAGTCGAAGTGGACCTGCATTTAGCTTCTGTCGCAAAGGTAGAACCGCTGCCCCACAGCACGCCGCCAAACTGGTCCATACCCCCCGGTCGCCGTCGCACTAAGGCCTGGGCAGAAAATAAGCCTCGACCGCTTGCGTCATGGCCGCGTAATCGAGATATGCTTGCTTGCCTTCGTAGCGCGCCGCCCAAAGAACCTGGTTCACAATATCCCTCGGATAGCACTGGCGCAGTTCCTGCTTCATCGTGCCGCGGATGAAATCGATAAGGTCTTTGGGGATGCCGGCGTCAAATTCCACTTGATTCTCATCGGCAACTCGCCGGAATATTTCGCAGAACTGTGCGTCAGAAACCGTGCCGATCTTGATCTTGGTTTGAATCCTGCGCAGGAAACAAGCGTCTACCAGTTCCGCCGGATCCATGTTGGATGCAAACACAACCAGCATCTCGAAGGGAATCTCAATCTTCTTTCCGCCCGACAGAGCCAGGAAGTCAATCCTGCGATCCAGCGGAACCACCCAGCGGTTCAGCAGATCTTCCGGGCGCATCCGCTGCCTTCCGAAGTCGTCGATGATCAGAACCCCGTTATTGGCCTTCATCTGTATGGGGGCAATATAGAACTTGGTAACGGGGTTGAATTGCAGGTCCAGCATCTCTATCGTCAGTTCGCCGCCGGCCAGTACCGCCGGGCGCTCGCACAACACCCAGCGCTCGTCCCGGTTCTCCGGTTCCATTTCCGCTACCCGCTTGTGAATTGCCGGATCATAGACCGTGATGATCTGGCCCTCCACTTCCACCGCGTACGGTATCCAGACCGCATCCTGTGCAATCACCCGCGACAATGTCTCGGCGATGGTGGTCTTCCCCACTCCGGGAGGTCCATAAAGAAATATGGAACTGCCCGAGTTCAGCGCCGTTCCAAACTTCCGCAATACTTCGTTGCCGATGACCAGATGCGCAAAGGCGCGTTGCATCCCGTCTGCGTGTACTTCCACCTTTCGCACACTCTGATTCCGGACCTGCTCAACGTAGCTTTCCAGTGATACCGGCGCGGGGCCTGCATAGTGATTCTGCGATAACAGCTCTATCGCTCGCGCTCTGCCCTGTGAGGTTATGGCTATCTGCGGAACATAACCGTTCACTCCCGTAACCTGGCAGTTAAGTTCCGTGCGTAGCTGGGCAGACAGCTCCTTGGCCACCTCGAAGCTGAGCCGCGTCTTTTCGGAAAGCTCGGAAATAGAGAGCGAGCCTGATAGATAAAGAATCTTTAGAGCCAGATCCTCAACAACTGACTGGCGTACGTCAAGCTCCTCGATGCTCTGCGGCCTCATTACTGGCGCATCAACTGGCTCGTTCTTGAAAAAATTGTAACCATCCATCGCTAACGAGGTTACCATTACAGCCTCCGAGGGGTTACTATTATCTGCGTTCGACAGGTTACCACTATCCGGCCCCAGCAGCAAGGCTAACATTTTTTCTTCTCGCGTCTACACTGAACTTGCGCCGACGGGGTGTACTCTTTGGTTTCCCTCTCTGCTGGCCGTTAGATCAATCTTTCCTTGAATTTGGAGACACTAGTGCGTGTTCTTCCCCGTAGGTAATTCGACAAGACAAATCGGATCAATACGGGAAAAATCAAGCCGATAGCGCGGCAAGCAGGAGTCTCCCGGGTGGCTGCGGCGGCATTTGAACTCTTATGTAACCTTCCCGCATATTACCCTATCCGTGGCAATGCGCAAGCTGCCTGATGTGGGTTTGTTAAACTTCTTTCAGACCGGCGCCTTCGGTTTACCTGAAAACTGATTTGCAATCTGTGCGGCGGGAGAATTCATGCCAGTTGTCGAACTCGCGGGAGTGACCAAGGCCTACGAGAACAAAGTTGCCGTCAGCGACCTGAGCTTGTCGATTGAAGCCGGCCAGATGTTCGGCCTCCTGGGACCGAACGGGGCGGGCAAAACCAGCTCCATTCGCATGATGATGGGCATTACCGTCCCCGACTCCGGCCGCATCGTTCTTTTTGATAAGCCATTTGAACGCAATAGCCTGGAGCAGGTAGGTTACCTGCCCGAGGAGCGCGGCCTCTACAAGAAGATGAAGGTCCTCGACCAGCTCATCTTCTTCGGCCAGTTGCACGGGCTCACCGGCGATGAAGCGCAAAAG
>Ga0224555_1002595_pt1 | contig 20701 bp, 20 predicted proteins | sample 714S23034metaG_FD_180687 | JGI IMG/M metagenome (GOLD analysis project Ga0224555, IMG submission 180687) | Peat soil microbial communities from Stordalen Mire, Sweden - 717 S2 30-34 | ecosystem: Environmental > Terrestrial > Soil > Wetlands > Peat | place: Sweden: Norrbotten County, Stordalen...
GCCGCGTCGCAGTTGGGCGGAGCCGTTCCGCATCAAAGTGGTCGAGGCCCTCACGATGACAACGAGATCCCACCGCGAGGCGGCGATTGCCGAGGCGGCTTGGAACACGTTCCTGCTCCGCGCCGAGGACGTCTACATTGATCTGCTCACCGATTCTGGGACATCGGCAATGTCGGACCGGCAGTGGGCAGCACTCATGGTGGGGGACGAGGCGTATGCGGGTAGCCGTTCGTACTACCACCTCGAGGACGCGGTGCGCGAGGTGTACGGCTATCCCGAGCTGGTGCCCACTCACCAAGGCCGCGGTGCCGAGCACATCCTCAGCCAGGTCCTCATCAAGCCCGGCGACGTGGTTCCCGGCAACATGTACTTCACCACCACCCGTTTCCATCAGGAGCATGCGGGTGGAACCTTCGTCGATGTGATCATCGACGAGGCGCACGATCCGGCAAGCCTGCACCCCTTCAAGGGCAACGTCGACCTTGCCAAGCTCCAAGCCGTCATCGACGAGCATGGGCCGGAACGGATTCCTTACATCTCGGTCGAGACCAACGTCAACATGGCCGGCGGCCAGCCCATGTCCTTGCAGAACCTTCGCGCAACGTACGCGCTGTGCCAGCGTCACGGCATCCCCGTGATGCTCGATGCCACGAGGGCCTTGGAGAACGCCTGGTTCATCCAGCAACGCGAGCCGGGATACGGCGATCACAGCATCAAGGAGATCCTTCTCGAGATCTGCGCCAGTTCGGATGGTGCGACTGTCTCGTCGAAGAAGGACAACCTGGTCAACATCGGTGGGTTCCTCGCGTTGCGGGACCCGGAACTGGCGCGCAAAGCGCGGAGCCTCCTGGTGGCCTTTGAGGGGTTGCACACCTACGGCGGGATGTCGGGGCGGGACATGGAGGCATTGGCGGCGGGGATCCGCGAAATGGTCGAAACTGACGATCACGTCCGGGCGCGTGTCGGTCAGGTCGAGTACCTCGGCAACAAGCTCATCCATGCCGGAGTCCCTGTGGTGATGCCGATCGGCGGGCACGGCGTCTTTCTCGATGCACGCGCCATCCTGTCCCATGTTGCTCAGGAACGGTTTCCGGCGCAGGCGTTGGCGGCGGCGATCTACGTCGACTCCGGGGTACGCACAATGGAGAGAGGCATCGTCTCGGCCGGTCGTGATCCCCGAACCGGCGAGAACCATCATCCCAAGCTGGAGCTTGTGCGCCTGACCATTCCCCGCCGCGTGTACACCCAGGCGCACATGGACGTGGTTGCCGAGTCAGTGGTTGAGGTGTACTCCCGGCGCGAGCGCATAGGCGGGCTGCGATTCACTTACGAACCAGAGGAGCTTCGTTTCTTTCTGGCGCGCTTTGCGCCCGTAGCGGTCGGGTGAGACAGACCGAGCAACGTTGCCAGGTGCCTAGCCGTGCGGACGGGTCGAGCGACCGCCTGCCTCAAGTCGCCGCCCGGGCGTGATGACCTCCCGGAGGTGCCGCCCCGCATTCGCGTCGCCTCGGCACCGGGAGCCGGACTCTAGTCCGCTTGCCAACAGGCCGCAGAGTGCGCTCTTCTACTGCCCCTGCGACCGAGACCCCGGAAGCCGTGCCCAGAACAGGATGCGCTTGAACGTGTAGAAGTACGGTGCCTGCTCGCCGAGTACCTCACCCAGACGTCGCCGGTAGCGCTCCATGAACGGGTCGAACAGTTCCGGGGGAAGCAAGCTCTTGAAACGCAGGAGGGTGGTGCCCTTCGTCCACTCAACGACTGCCGCAGTCGAGGCAAGGCGGTGGCCGTAGACCTGCAAGCGGACGTGCTGATCGGAGAAACCGATCCCGTCGAGAAGCTCGGCGTACTGCTCCGGTGCGCAAACCGCGTGTGCGCCAGCGGCCGGATCGACGCCCATGTGCTCCACGAACGGGGCTTCTCGTGCCACCTCGAACGCGACCGCATGGGACGGGTGGTCGCTATTGGCGGGGACCTGAACGGCCAGCTGACCTCCGGGGCGCAGACCCGCGGCCAGTTGGTGCAGCAGTCGAGGATGATCGGGAACCCACTGCAAGCTGGCATTGGCGAAGACGACGTCGAAGCTGCCGTCGGTGTCGAAGCGGCTGATATCGCCCAACTCGAACCGCAGACCGTTCCCGGCAAGGGGAAGGGCCCTGGCCAGCATCGCCTCTGACGCGTCGATCCCGGTGGTCGTGGCCGCCTGGGTGTGCGCGTGCAGCTTGGCAGTGAGCTCTCCGGTGCCGCACCCAAGGTCGATCACCTCGCCGCCCGGAAGCGGCTCAACCATCGCGAGGAGATCGAGGAACGGCTTCGCACGTTCGGCGGCGAACCTCGAGTACTGGTCGGGATCCCATCCGTTGGCGACTGTCGTCTCGTCCGGCATCGACATACCTCCCGGCATCGTGAGCGGCGCTCGTCTGGCTCAAGCGAGAATATTGACAGCCAGCGCTGTTACGCACGCCAGGCGGAACGGGCCCTGACCTTATTGTGAAGGTCATGAAACGATCGCCCGCCGCTCCGCCCGGAGAGGTCGTCCTCGACGGCTTGGTATTGCGCCGCTACCAACGAGACGATGCACCGGTATTGGCGGTGGCGGTGGGTGAGAGCCTGGAGCATCTTCGCCCCTGGATGCCGTGGATCGCGCTGGAGCCGACGACGTTGCACGAGCGCGAGGAGCTCCTCAAACGATGGGACCACGACTGGGCCGAGGGCACGGGGTACACCTACGGGATGTTCCGGGGGGACCGTGTCGTCGGCGGAGCAGGCCTCATGCGACGGATAGCCAAGAACGGGCTCGAGATCGGCTACTGGGTGCATCCGGCCTTCACCGGTCGTGGGTTTGCGACCCGTGCGGCGCAAGCGCTCACGACGCTCGGACTGAGCCTTCCCGGAGTGACCCATATCGAGATTCATCACGACAAGGCGAACGTGGCGAGCGGTCGTGTTCCCTTCAAGCTGGGTTTCGAGATGGTGGGCGAGCAGGCGGTCAAGGCTGCGGCGCCTGGCGAGACCGGTCTCAGCTGTGTTTGGAGGGTGGATCATGCCAGCTGGGCGGTAAAGGCGACTGGGTCCGGTCGAGGGCGCGCAATCACAACCGGGAGGCCGGAGTCAGCCCGATTGAGCCGGCACGACTAGCCCGCTCGTGCCAGCCATTCCTCCAGCCGGCCGGGAAGGTCGGCGAGCGAGAAGTGCGCCCGTGCCACCGCCTGGTTGCGGTCGAGCAGTTCCGGGTCGGGCTCCGCCAACCATGCGGCCAAGGGCTTCGGATCCTCGATGTCGAACCATCGAAAGCCGTGATGCCGGATCTCCTTACCGACCGGGTACGGCCCGATCGCCAGAGGGCGGCGGTGAAGGGCCGATTCGACGCTCGGATTGCCGAATCCCTCCCAGGTGGACGGCAGAGTCACCACGTCGCACGCCGCGTAGGCGTCTGCCATCGTCGCCTCTGGCCACGCCGGTCCCCGGAGCACAGGCTTCTTGTCGCCGGCCACTTCGATCAGCCGTTCCAGCTCTTGGTCGTAGCCGTCCTCGGGCGGTCCGAGCAACCAGTAGACGGCACCGAGGCCAATCGCGAGACGCAGGCCACCGGCGACGTTCTTCCTGGCGATGGCTCGCGTCGGTTGGAGGACGAGGAGCTCCTCTTCACCAACGCCGAGAGCCTCCCGCCCCGAAGTGCGGTCACCGAGCGGCGGATCCGGGTCGAAACAGTTGTAGAACACGTCGGCATCGATGCGCCTGGCTGCCAGCTCCCGCTTGGATCGGGCGTTGATGCAGACGTGCCGCCAGTTTGGGTCGGTCGGAGGTGGCCCGAGATGTGCAAGGTGCGGGCGCTGCCACGCGAGGTCGTGATGTCGCAGGATTGCGGGCCTGCCCCGTAGCGTCGCGGCGACGACTTCACCGGCCAGAGGATTCAACGGAAGAGAGCAGAGGTTCTCCACGAGCACCAGATCCGCAACCGAGAGCGCATCCGCGACATCTGATCTCAACGTTGCGGCGTCGGCGACCACGGCGTCGATCGCCAGGCCCGGTACCAGCCGGTCCGCATCGCCGCCACCGGCGACCGTCGTCACGTCGAACCCCAGACGGCGAAAGGCCCAGGCCCACTTGGCGGCTTCCACCGAGACGCCGTCTTGGCCACCGAGGCGGTAGGAAACGATTGTCAAGGTGCCAGAGTCTGGGAGGCCCACGCCCGCACCGTAGTCGTCGAGGGCGTCCGCCCGGACGTGCGCAGCGTCCGACCGTTGGCCCGCCTTCCTTGCGACGGCGGACGCCAGGCTCTAGAACGGGGTGGTGAAAAAGAGGGCGTTGATCACCGGCATCACCGGTCAAGATGGTTCCTACCTGGCGGAATGGCTGTTGTCGGAAGGCTACGAAGTGGTCGGGATGGTCCGGCGCTCGAGCACTCTCAACTTCGAGCGCATCGCTCACATTCAAGACCGCTTGACCCTGGCGTCCGCAGACGTCCTCGACGAGGTCTCGATGATCGAGGTCCTGCGCGAGCATCGCCCGAGCGAGGTCTACAACCTCGCCGCTCAGTCGTTCGTCCAGACCTCTTGGGGCCAGCCCGTGCTCACCGGCGAGGTCACGGCGCTCGGCGTGACCCGCATACTCGACGCGATCCGGCTGACCAATCCCGAGATCCGCTTCTACCAGGCGAGCTCGTCGGAGATGTTCGGCAGGGTCCGAGAGGTCCCCCAGACCGAGAGCACGCCGTTTTACCCGCGCAGTCCCTACGGAGTGGCGAAGGTCTATGGGCACTGGATCACCGTGAACTACCGCGAAAGCTACGGGTTGCACGCCTCTTCGGGGATCCTGTTCAACCACGAGAGCCCGCGTCGGGGCCTCGAGTTCGTCACGCGCAAGATCACCAACGGCGTCGCGCGGATCAAGCTCGGCCTCGATCGTGAGATCAACCTCGGCAACTTGGAAGCGAAACGCGACTGGGGCTTCGCCGGTGACTACGTCCAGGCAATGTGGGCGATGGTCCAGCAGGACGAACCCGACGACTACGTCGTCGCCACCGGCGAGACACACTCGGTACGGGAGGTGTGCGAGGTTGCCTTCGCGAGGGCGGGCCTCAACTACGAGGACCATGTTCACATCGACGAGCGATTCAAACGGCCTGCGGAGGTGGACTTCCTCGTAGGCAACGCAGCCAAGGCGCACGAGAGGCTCGGCTGGACGACACACGTCGAGTTCGCGGACCTTATCGAGATGATGGTCGACGCCGACCTCGGCCTGCTGCGCCGCCGGGTTTCCTGACCGCGGGGCGGCCCGCGGCCTCGTGGTCGAGCGGGGCTGGGTGAGGCTGGCGTGAGCGGTGGGGAGCGGCTGCGGGCTCGCCGTCGGCCTCCCGCGTGACCAGGGTGCCGGCTGCCCCGTAACATGGGCGATCTTCATGCCGCCTGCTGTTCGTCTCCACGAGGCCGTAGCGCTCGCCGGCCGGTTCCCCCTCCTCGCAGGAGCTTGTTTGGAAGTTGGCGAAGGCGAGGTTGTGCATCTGCGCGGCCCGAACGGCGCGGGCAAGACGAGCATGCTCAAAGTCCTCGCCGGGCTGTTGGCGGTGCACTCGGGTTCGGCGACCGTGCTCGGCTGGGACCTTCTGGGCGATCGGCGTGCTGTCCGGCGCGAGGTTGGCATGCTCGGCCACCAGTCGTTCCTGTACGAGGAGCTGACGGTGGAGGAGAACCTGAGGTTTGCGGTGCGAGCGGCCAGGGGCGCTGTCACAGGGATCCGCCCTGCGCTCGAGCAGTTCGGTTTCGCGGGTCGTCTCGCGTCCATTCCCGTGGGACGGTGCTCGGCCGGCCAGCAACGCCGCGCGTCACTTGCCGTGCTCGTCGCGCGAGGTGCGCGGCTGTGGCTGCTCGACGAGCCACATGCGGGACTCGACCAGGACGGCCGTGATCTTCTCGACGAGCTCCTTGCCGGGTCCCGGGCGGCCGGCCGCACCGTCGTTTTCGCCTCGCACGAGCTCGAGCGTGCCACGGCCATCGCCGACCGGACCGTCCACCTGGCGGGTGGCCGCGTGGTCGAGCCGCCCGGGAATGCCGAGACGCCCGAGCCAGTCAAGGAAGCACCCGCTCATGTTGCGTGACGCCGCTCTCGTTGCCGGCAAGGATCTCCGCATCGAGATCCGTTCCAGGGTCGGCCTGAACCAGATCGGTCCGTTCGCGATCGCGGTCCTGCTCCTCTTCGGCCTGGCGCTCGGCCCTGACCGGCGGGTCCTCGTTCCGGCCTCGGCAGGCCTCTTCTGGGTCACGGTCCTGCTGTCGACGGTCCTGGCTGTTCAGCGCAGCTACGCCATCGAGTCGGCCGACGCCGCTCGAGACGGCCTCCGTCTGTCCGGCCTCGACCCGGCGGGAATCTTCCTCGGCAAGGCCACCGCCGTCGTCGCCCAGCTTCTCGTTCTCGAGGCCGCGCTCACCGTCGGAGTCGCCCTGCTCTACGGGGCGCACTTGTCGGGCGCTCTCGTCCTGGTCGCCGCTTGTGTGGTCGGTACCCTCGGGCTCGCGGCGGTCGGCACTCTCTATGGGGTCGTGGCATCCGGGCTGCGGATCCGAGAAACGCTCCTCCCCTTGCTCTTCCTTCCCGTGGTCGCTCCAGTCCTGCTTGCCGCAACCAAGGCATGGGACGAGGCTCTCGCGGGAACACCAGGCCGTGCAGGTGGCTGGCTGGACGTGCTCGTGGTCTTCGCCGTGCTCTATGTCGCCACCGGCATCGTCGCGTTCGGGCCGCTCTTGGAGGACGGATGAGAGCGCCAACGCGCGCCGTGCGGCCGGACCGTGCGGCCGTGACGCTGCGGGTGCTGGGCGTGACAGCACTTGTGGGCGTGGCGGCGACGGTGTGGTTGGGTCTCTTCGTCACGCCTCCGGACGAGTTCATGGGGAATCTCGTGCGCCTGCTGTACGTCCATCCGCCGATGGCGTGGGTCGCCTTCCTCGCCTACGGAGTTGCCAGCCTCGCAAGCCTCCTCTATCTGTGGCCGAGGACCAGAGCCGAGCGTTTCGACCGCCTTGCCGGCGCGTCGGCCGAGGTCGGTGTCGTGTTCACTGGCCTCACGCTCGTCTCCGGATCGATCTGGGGACGGCCCACCTGGGGCGTGTGGTGGGTGTGGGATCCGTTGCTCACGACGACGGCACTGCTGTTCGTGCTCTATCTCGGGTATCTCGCTCTGCGGCGTGTGCCAGGCGAGTTCGATGTCCGCGCTCGCCGGTCGGCGATCGGGGCCCTGATCGCCTTCATCGACGTGCCGATCGTCTACCTCTCAGTTGAGTGGTGGCGAAGCTTGCACCAGGCGCCGACTGTGCTCAACCCGACCACGCACAAGACCTATGTTCACGGCTCGATGGCCTGGACGTTGCTGCTCGGTTTCGTGTCCTTCACGCTCGTGTACATCTGGCTGGCGACCCACCGCTACCGCCTTGCGGAGCTGCAGGACCTGGAGGACACCGAGGGACTCGAGGTCGCCCTCGCGGAGCGCCGAGCAGAGGCGGTGGCCGGATGAACGGCTATGTGGAGGCCGGTTATGTGGTTATCCTCGGCACGCTTGGGACCTACGGGCTCACCCTCTTAGCCCGCGAGCGCGCCGCTCGGCGACGGGTCGGCGCAGCGTCGATCGAGGCGTCGACTGCCGCTGGGGCCGGTGCCCCCGCCAAGGCTGACATCCTGGCACCGCCCGGCGATGCTTCAGCGGTGAAGCATGGTGCCGTCGAGGAAGCAGGACCGGGATCAACCTCATGAGCGACGTCAGCATGACTCATGTCAGCTCGGGCGACACAAGCATGGGACCCGGCCGCCCCGGCTCACCCCGGGACGGCTTCGAGGACGAGCCGGGCTCTGGAGAGGCTGGGACCGCTCCGGCCGCGCCCGAGCGCCGACCGAGAACCCTCAGCCCCGAACAACGGCGCCAACGTCGGCGGCTGGAAGTGGTCGGGGTTGTGATCGTCGCGGCGATCGGTTTCCTTGTCTTCAAGGGGCTCACATCTGCGATCGTGTTCTTCAAGACCGCCAACGAAGCCGTTGCCCAGCGGGCAACCCTTGGTAACAGCACCTTCCAGCTCGAGGGCATGGTCATGCCGGGGACCGTCAGCACCATTCGGGACGGCTCGGGGACGACCGTGGCTTTCGTCGTCGAGTCGAGCGGCGTCAAGGTCGCGGTGACCAACACCGGATCGCCTCCTCAGCTCTTCCAGCCTGGGATCCCTGTCATCGTGGTCGGCCATTTCGTCGGCACCTCGGACCGGTTCGCCTCGGACCAGATCCTCGTCAAGCACTCCAACAGCTACATCGCGGCGCACCCGAATCGGGTGAAAGCGCTGAACGGGACGACGAGATGAACGCGGCCCTGGGGCTGGTCGGGGTCGCGCTCGGCCTGCTCGCGGCGGTGGCCGGAGTCGTCACGATCGGCGTCGGGCTGGCGACCGGGCGGCAGTCGTTGTTCCGCCATGCCCGCACGTTCGCTCTCTGGGTGCTCGCCGGGGCGGTCCTTGCGACCATCGGCATGGAGCGGGCGCTGTTGAACCACGACTTCTCGATCGCTTTCGTCGCGGCCAACAACAGTCGTGAGACGCCGGCGCTGTACTCCATCACGGGCATGTGGTCGGCTCTCCAAGGCTCGATCCTGCTCTGGGCGCTCATCCTCGCCGGGTACCTGGCCGCTGTGACCCACGTGTTTCGCAAGCGGGCATCCGACCCGCTCGTGGCATGGTCGAGCCTGATCGGGCTCTGCGTCGCCATCTTCTTCTTCGCCCTCATGGCCGGTCCCGCGAACCCGTTCGCGCACGTCATCGGCCGGGTCCCGGTCGATGGTTCCGGCCCGAACCCGCTCCTGCAGGACAACCCGCTGATCGCTTTCCATCCGGTCTTGCTGTACCTGGGCTTTGTCGGCTTCACAGTGCCGTTCTCCTTCGCCATCGCCACGCTCGTGACCGGGCGCCTCAACGAGGGTTGGCTCGGGGAGACCCGCCGTTGGACTTTGTTCGCATGGGTCTTCCTCACGATCGGCATCGTGCTCGGAGCGTGGTGGTCTTACCAGGTTCTCGGGTGGGGGGGCTTCTGGGGCTGGGACCCGGTGGAGAACGCGGCGCTGCTTCCTTGGCTCTGCGGCACGGCGTACCTGCACTCGGTGATGGTCCAAGAGCGGCGCGGCCTTCTGCGAGTCTGGAACCTGTCACTTCTGATCGCAGCGTTCTCGCTCACCATCCTCGGGACATTCCTGACTCGCTCCGGGGTGCTGGTGTCGGTGCACTCCTTCTCGAACTCGACGGTTGGCCCCGTGTTGCTGGGTTTCTTCGGCCTCGTCGTCGCCGTCAGTGTCGGGCTGATCGCCTGGCGGGGTGACCGCTTGCGTTCGCCCGGGACGATCGACGCCGCCGTCTCGAGGGAGGGTGCGTTCCTCGTCAACAACCTCCTTTTCGCAGGGTTCGCACTCGTCGTGCTCCTCGGCACGGTCTTCCCGCTCTTTGTCGAGGCGGTGAACGGCCAGCAGGTCACCGTCGGGCGGCCCTACTTCGACACGATGACGCTTCCGATCGGCTTCGCACTTCTCTTCTTCATGGCGGTGGCGCCGGCGCTCCCGTGGCGCAAGGCGGCTCCGGGTGTGCTTCGCCGCCGGCTCGCGGTCCCGGCATGGATCGGTGTCGGGGTCGTCGTGGTCTGCGTCCTGGTGGGTGTGCGCGGGTTGACGCCGCTTGTGGCCTTCGGTCTGGGCGGATTCGCGGGAGCGAGTGCGGTGCGCCAATTGGTGCTTGCGGCTGCCGGGTCGCATCACGCGGGTGGGCGAGCGTGGCGGGCGCTGTTCGGCCGCGCCAACGGCGGGATGATCGTGCACCTCGGCGTCGTCGTCGTTGCCGTGGCCCTCGCGGCCGCCAGCTCTTATGGGCAGCGGACTCAACTGGTGTTGAAGCCGGGCCAGTCGGTTCGCTACGACGGTCACGTCTTCGCCTACGTGGGCTCGAAGCGGTTCAGCCTTCCGAACAAGAGCGGCGAGATCGCGACGGTCCTCGTGGACGGGGCGCCCTTCCACCCGGCCATCAGCGTGTTTCCCGGAAACGAGGGGATCGGCACCCCGGCCGTGGACTCGTCGGTCCGCGAGGACACCTACCTCACGGTCGCCGACATCGACCTCTCGCCCCACGGCCCGGCGACCATCGACGTCGTCATCCAACCAATGGTGCTGTGGCTCTGGGTCGGCGGGGCCGTCACCGCTTTCGGAGCGGTGCTCGCCGCCATCCCGATCCGCCGCCGCCGAGACTCCAAGGACAGGTCCGCACCGCCGGGCCCCGGTGAGCCGGCCGAGTTGCCGGACAGAGCGCGAGCTGAGGTCCCCGTGGGCCACCCGGGCGGCCCGGAGGACCCGGCCCAAGCCCCTGTCGGCGCCGGAGCAAGTTCTTGAGCACGCGGAGTCGTCCGGTGAAGCTCGCGCGATGGGCCGCGTGTGGAGTCGGCCTCGGCGCGCTCGTGCTCGTCGCCGTACTGGCGAGCCGCCCGGCCGCGACGCAGACGGCCTCGAGCTTCCTGATCGGGAGGCACGCTCCGCCCGTGACGGGTCGCAATCTCGGCGGCGGCGTCTCGTCGCTGGCCGGTTTGCGAGGCCGTTGGGTGCTCCTCAACTTCTTCGCGAGCTGGTGCCCCCCGTGCCGGGCCGAGTCACCGGAGCTCGTCAAGTTCGCGTACAGCCATCCCGCTGGCCGGCGGGTCGCAGTGATGGGTGTCGTGTACGGCGATACGGCGGCGAACGCGGCGGCGTTCGAGCGACAGGCCGGAGCCACCTGGCCATCGGTCGTCGACCCGAGCGAGGCGATCGCGATCAGCTACGGCGTCGACGATCCGCCGCAGTCGTTCCTCATCGCACCCGATGGCCGGGTCGTGGACCGGATCCTCGGGGGCGTGACTGCCGGCGCCCTGGACCGTCTTGTCGAGCACGCTGTGGCGGCGCACGCGTGATCGCCGACGTCGAACCGGCCACGAGACGCAGGGACGGGCGCGCTGGACACACGGTCATTTCGGTGCTCGCGTCACGACCGGCGTGGGTGATCGGGGCCGTCGTCGCTCTCGCCGCCCTGGGCATCGGAAGCGTGCACCCGGCACAGCCGAGCTCATCGACGAGGATCGCCCACCTCGACAGCGTCATCAAATGTCCGAGCTGTATCGACCTTTCCATCGCGCAGTCGGACGCGCCCATCGCGGTCGGGTTGCGGGCCGAGGTCGCCGCTTGGGTCCATGAGGGCCTGAGCGACGCACGGATCGAGCAACTCGTCGTGGCCCGTTTCGGTGAGCAGGCACTGCTCGTCCCCTCCGGGTCGGGAGCGGACGTCCTCTTGTGGGCGGTGCCGATCGCAGTCGTCGGCGGTGCCGGGGCTCTCCTCGCCGTCTATTTGTGGAGGCGTCGTCGCCTCGAGGCGTCCCGGTGAGCCTCCCGAGTGCGAGAGGCGGGAGGGGCGCTCGGAACGGGTCCCATCGACCGAGCCCCGATGCGCTGGCGAACGAGCGACATTTTCTCCGGCAGTCGATCGAGGACCTCGAGGAACAGCGCGCGGCCGGCGAGGTCGATGAGGAGGACTTCGCAGTTCTTGATTCCCGCTACGGGCGGCGGCTCGCCGAGGTCGAAGCTGCGACAGCCGACCTGGCGGCCCGCGACCTGGCGGCCCACGACCTGGCGGCCCACCGGCAAGCCGGGACCGCCGACGATCCGGAGGTCTCGGTGGGGCGGCTCGACGGCGTTCCCCCCGCCTCCCGCGCTCGTCGGCTACGCCGGTGGCTCGGAAGCCGGCGAGCGCGGCTCGGGATCGGGATTGCCGCGGCGGCTTGTTTCGTCGCGGCGGCGACGCTGCTGGCGGCGTCGCTCGCGGGTGTCCGCCTCCCGGGTGAATCGGCGACTGGATCCGTGACCCTGTCGTCGGCCCAGCAGGAGCGCGAGACGCTGGACCGGGCTGCGGTCCTCGGCAGCGAAGGGCAGGTGGCGGAGGCTGTTCAGCTCTACAACCAGGTCTTGCAGAGGGACCCGAATCAACCTGACGCCCTCGCCTACGGTGGCTGGCTGGTTCGCCTCGCAGGGCTCTCGTCGAAGAACCGGATCGTGCTCGCGCGCGGGGACGCCTCCGTCGCCCGGGCCGCCAAGGTCGCGCCCGGCTATCCCGACGGTCACGCACTCCTCGGCGTGATCCTCTACGAGGATTTCGGCAGACCGGGGGCCGCCTCGGTTCAGTTCCGGGCGGCGCTGAGCGCGGGAGCCTCGAAGAACCTGCTCATGTCGGTCGCCGCGATCGCGGCGGAGGCCTTCGCAGCTGCCAAGGAGCCCTTGCCACCTCGCTATGGCGCAGCCGTGAAGAGCGCCGCCGCGCAAGCTGCAACCGGCTGACGCTGCCGCAGCCGCGGTCGCGGCCACTACCGGAGGGCGCTCTATACGCCGGTCGGCCCGAGCGCGCGCAGCTGTTCCACCACCGGCGTGAAGGCCGCGGCAAATGCCTTGACGTCCGCCTCGGTCGTCGACCAGCCGACCGAGAGCCGGAGCGAACGGTCCGGGTCGACGCCCATCGCAGCGAGGACCGGGGACGGCTCGATGGACTCCGACGAGCACGCGGAGCCCGAGTGTGCGGCGACGCCCGACCGATCGAGGCCGAGCAGGACCGCCTCGGCCAGGACGCCGCCGACCGCCACGTTCACGATGTGAGGGGCGCGCCTGATGGTGTCGCCGAGCACCACGACATCGTCGACGGACGTGGCCGCCTCGACGAGCGCACTCGTGAGGCGCCGGGCCGCGGCCTGCTCGTGCTCCAGCCTCCCCGGCTCGCCGAGCGCAGCCGCCGCTGCCCCAAAACCGACGATCCCGATCAAGTTCTCGAGGCCGCCGCGTCGTGCCCGTTCTTGGGCGCCACCGACGATGAACGGCTCGAGGCGCAGGCCCCGACGGACCACGAGGGCTCCGATGCCGGTCGGGCCCCCCAACTTGTGAGCGCTGAGCGAGACGAGGTCGGCGCCGAGCGCATCGAGCTCAACGGGGACGTGACCAACCGCTGCGGCAGCGTCGAGGTGCACGGGCACGCCCGCAGATCGACAGCACTCCACGACCTCGGCCACCGGCTGCAGTGTCCCGACCTCGTGGTTGCACCACTGGCAATTCACCAGCGCCGGCCGATTGGCGGGATCGGCGCCGAGCAGGGCTTGGAGATGGTCGAGGTCGATGCGGCCCGTTGGGTCCACTTCGAGCAGGAGGACGGCTCCGTGGCGTCGGGCAGCTTCGCGCACGCAGGAGTGCTCGATGTCCGCGCAGATCATCGGCGCACCGCTGCGAGCCTGACCGGCAGCGAAGATCGCGGCGTTGGCGGCCTCTGTGCCACCACTTGTGAACACGACACGGTTCGCCGTGGTTCCGAGCAGCAGCGCCACGGCCTCTCGCGCCCTCTCGATGGTGTCGCGCACCGCATGGCCCTCCGCGTGAACGCGACCAGGATCGCCGGCCGACCGCCCACCGAGCCAGCTCGACATCGCCTGGGCCGCCTCGGGCCGAAGGAGCGAGGTCGAGGCGTGGTCGAGGTAGTGGCGGTCGTTCAACGGCGCCTGCACGCGGACCGCTCTAGAGCCGGGAGTCAGCCTGCGACAGTGGCACAGACCTCGTCGCCGCGCGCCCGGGACGAGAGCTGAACCGGCACACCGTCCCGGCACAGACCGTTCAGCAGGCCTTCGACGAGACCCCGGTCGGCCGCGCACAGCACGGGATGATCGATGGCGGCGTCACCGAAGGGGCAATGGTCCCGGACGATGGAGTTCGGCGATCCGGCGACCCCCCCATGTGCTGCGAATCCTTGCGCGGTCAACGCTTCTGCCACCGACTGCATTGCAGAGCGCAGCGATCTGGGGGCGTCGCCCGGCGCCATCTGCAGGGCGAGCGAGCGGCCGTACTCCGCGCCCACTTCGTGGGCGATCTGCTCGGCTTGTACGGGGTCGACTATGGCCAGAAGGCGGCCGAGCAGTGCGAGGAGAAGATCGTCCCGGAGCGTCGGCACCGAGGCTGTCGTGTTGGCGACGCCCGAGAGGTAGCGCTTCGAGGGGCGCCCGACCCCGGCGTTCCCGCGGTCGACATAGACGTCGAGGTACCCGCCCGCGGCCAGCTTGTCGAGGTGATGACGGGCGACGTTTGGATGAAGGGTGAAGTGCTCGGCCACCTCGGTCGCGGTAACGCCCTGGCGCTCCCGAGCGAACAGGTAGATCTGCCGCCGAGTGTTGTCTCCGAACGCAGAGGTGATCGCGGCCACCGTCGCCGAGAAGCCCTCGTCGGTGTTCGCCGGTACTCGTGACTGGCGCGTGACTTCACTCACACCGTTATGGTACCGGTGGCTGGTCCTCAGGAGAGCAGGACGCCAAGATCGACCAAGGACGTAATGACCGGACACCTGCCAGGGCGATGACCAATCCCGACGAGCCTCTCGAGGAGGCCATCTGTGGCGTCGTCGACCCGGGTCTGTTCCACACCATCGGCGACCTCGGGCTGCTCCGCTCGGTCAAGACCCGTCAGGGCCGTACCGAGGTGGTCGTTGCCGTACCTGCCGCCGGGCACCCGGCGCCGCGTGAGCTCGCCGACGAGGTCGGCAAGGTGGTTGCCGCCGCTGGAGGCGACCCTTCGGCCCTCGAGTTCGTCGACATGACCGAGGCCGAGGAGCAAGAGCTGCACGCGAGGCTCCGTGAGCTCGGTTCAGTCGCGCCGGCGCATCAGGCCGCCGGGCCCCACGGTCACGACGGCACGGGTCATGGTGCCGGTGGGGACGGGCAGGGCGCCGAAGGGCCCACGCCACGCTCGAACCCTTTCGCCGACAAGGCGTCGCGTACCCGCGTGATAGCGATCTCTTCGGGCAAGGGCGGCGTGGGCAAGTCGACCGTGACCGTCAATCTCGCGGTCGCCCTGGCGCGCCAGGGCGCGTCGGTGGCGATCCTCGACGCAGATGTCTACGGCTTCTCGGTTCCCTCAATGTTGGGGATCGATCGTCCCCCGGCCCTGGTCGGCGACCTGCTCATCCCGCCGGTGGCCCACGGCGTCCGGTGCATCTCGATGGGTTTCTTCGTGAACGAGGACCAGGCGGTCATGTGGCGGGGCCCAATGTTGCACAAGGCCCTGGAGCAGTTCCTCGTGGACGTGCACTGGGGACAGCCGGACTTCCTCGTGCTCGATCTTCCGCCGGGCACGGGCGACGTCGCGATGTCCATCGCCCAGTTCGTGCCCCGCGCCGAGGTGCTGGTCGTGACGACCCCGCAGGTTGCAGCCGAGCGAGTGGCACAGCGTGCTGCCGTGCTAGCCCGGCAGCTGCGCCTGCCGGTCAGGGGAGTGGTCGAGAACCAATCGTGGTTCACCGGTGACGACGGCAAGCGCTACGAGCTGTTCGGTCACGGTGGAGGCGAGACGCTGGCCAAGTCCCTGGGTGTGGCGCTGCTGGGGCAGATCCCCTTCCTGCCTGCATTGCGCCAGGCAGGTGACCTCGGCGTGCCGGTCGCGGTCTTTGACCCGGAGGGCGAGGCGGGTCAGGCCTTCGCGTCGCTTGCCGAGCGCGTGGTGGCACTGGGACCTGGGCGGGTGTACCGATCGGAGCTCTCGATCGGCTGAGCTGCTCCCGATCTGGCCAGTCGGGGACTGTGACAGCCTCCGCGTAGCCTCGGAGTCGTGGAAGCGGCATCCTTGTTGGTGATGAGCGAGCAGTCGCGGCGGTGGGCATCGACAATGAGCGGTCACCTCGTCGACGATCCCGGCCTTCGGACGGCGCATCATCCGACCGTGCCTCTCGGGGGCTCGTTGGGTGTGCTCGACCGCGAGGCACGAGAGGCCGGGGAGGAGTGGTTGCTCGCGCCGGGCGCGACCCGGTCGGTCGGGGCAGGCAGCCGTGCAGTAGAGGAGGTCGCCGATCCGTGGCGGACCTGTTTTGAGCGCGATCGGGACCGGATCCTGCATTCGACGGCGTTTCGGCGTCTGGCCGGGAAGACCCAGGTTTTCATCTTCCCGGCCGACCACCAGCGGACCCGGCTCACTCACGCCCTCGAAGTCGTACAGGTCGCGAATGCGATCTCGAGCGCATGCCGGTTGAACCTCGCTCTGACGGAGGCCATAGCCCTCGGCCACGACTGCGGCCACGGCCCTGGAGGTCACGCCAGCGAGGAGGCGCTGTCACCGTTCTTGGCGGAGGGCTTCGACCATGCGGTTTGGGGCGCTGATGTAACCGCCGCGCCGCTCAACTTGTGCGCCGAGACCTTGGACGGGATCCGCAACCACTCCTGGTCGCGTCCGACGCCCGCCACGCCCGAGGGCGAGGTCGTCGCGCTCGCGGACCGGATCGCCTACTGCGCCCATGACCTCGAGGACGCCGTTCACGCTCAGATCGTGACGAGCGACGAGCTTCCGCCTCTCGTCGCCAAGCACTGCGGCACCTCGAGGGGGAGCCAACTTGACGCCTTCGTGACCGATGCCGTCACGACGACGCTGTCCTCGGGCATGGTCGCGATAAGCGAAACGATGGGCGAGGCGCTCGAGGCGTTGCGGCGGTTCAATTACGAGCGCATCTACCTCCGCCCGGCCTCGGTCGACCAGTCGTCGGCGGTCGTCGACCTGCTGCGGGGCCTCGTCGATCACTACGTCGATCACCCAATGGCGCTTCCCATAGGAGCCGAGCTCGTACCCGACGATCCGGACACGGTTCGAGCCGCGGTCGGCTACGTGAGCGGGATGACGGACCGGTTTGCATGTTCGAGAGCGGTGGAGCTTTTCGGTGACCGTGCTGCCGCCCTCGTCAACGCCATGAGACCCTTGTGATTGCCGCCTTGTCCGCTCTCTCCCGGGTCGGGGGACATGAAGCGATGTTGAGCGTCGCTGACGGGCGCTACTGACACGGCTACTGACACGGCTACTGACACGGCTACTGACACGGCCAGGCGGACGACTACGAGCGGGGCTTGGCGGGTTGCCGGGAGGGGCGGCGGAGGCCTTGAGAGACGAGATGCGTGCCACACAGCAACGGGAGGGCACCGTTGTGAACCGCGCCGCCGGCCAGTCCCCTACGATGACTCGCGGAAGCGGAAGGAGCACTCGTGGACGTGCGCATCGGGATCATCCATACAGTGAGAGAGCTCGACATCGATCTCCCCGAGGGGACGGCGCACGCCGATATCGTCGCGGATGTCGACAAGGTCCTTTCCAAGCCCGATGGCGTGCTCTGGTTCACCGACAAGCGAGGCCGTCGCGTGGCGGTGCCATCGGCCAAGGTCGCCTACATCGAGATCGGCGGCGGGGGCGAGGACCGGCGCGTCGGCTTCGGGACGAACTGACTCCCGAGCTCGGTGCCCGAGCTCCTCGCCTACCAGCTGCTCTTCGTCACCGGTAAAGGCGGCGTAGGCAAGACCACCGTTGCAGCCGCGATCGCCCTGCTCGCGAGCGAGCAGGGTCGCCGCACCCTTGTGTGCGAGGCCGAACCGAAGGGGGATCTCGCCCGCGCCTACGAGTGCGGCCCGACCCCATTCAGTGGTCGGCGCATCAGCGACGACCTCGTGGCGATGTCGATGGACACCGAGGCGTCGCTGCGTGAGTACCTGCGGGTGGTCGCGAAGGTTCCGACTATCGGGCACATCGGCCCGGTTGCCCGGGCATTCGACTTCGTGGCGACAGCGGCGCCGGGAATCAGGGAGATCCTGACTGTCGGCAAGTTGTGTTTCGAGATCCGGGCGGGTCGCTACGACCTCGTTGTGGTCGATGCCTCCTCGACAGGCAGCGTCGTCGGCCAGCTCGCGGCCCCGACTGGCATCAACGAGCTGATCCGGGTGGGCGTGGTTCGGTCCCAGACCGACTGGATACTGGAGATCCTCGGCGACCCGGTCCGAACCGGGGCCGTGCTCGTCACGACGCCGGAGGAGATGCCAGTGACCGAGGCGGTAGACCTGGCCGCCCGGCTGGCCAGCGAGACGCCCGTTCATCTCGCCTGCGTTGTGGCAAACCGGGTCCTGCCCGAGCTTTTCGGCCACTCCGAGGAGCTGGTCTTCAACGAGCTCACCCGCCCCACGACGCTCGACCTGGTAGCTCGCGATCTCGGGACCTCGCGTGAGCTGGTCGAAGACGTGCTCGCGGCAGCGAGGCTCGCCGTCACCGTTCGGCGCGACGGCGTAGCGCACCTGGAGCGGCTGCGCGCCGAGATCGCGTCGGAGGTGCCGCTTTTGTACCTGCCTTACCTGTTCGCACGCGCCCAAGGGCTCCGCGCAGTTCGCCAGGTCGCCCGTGCCCTGTCGGAGGAGCTCTTGACTTGAGCCGACCGGAGCACCGTCTCGAGTCACGTCCCGGGAGCCGTCCGATCCCCGGGCGTACCGGGCCGTCCGCTGAACAGGAGCAGACGCGTCACCTGGAGCAGCTCCTGTCGGCGAAGGAGGTCGTCGTCGTCTGCGGACCGGGGGGGGTGGGCAAGACGACGATCTCGGCCTCGCTCGCCGCCACGGCGGCCGCGCGCCTCGGAGGCCGGGTGCTCGTTCTCACCGTCGACCCGGCGCGCCGCCTGGCAGACGCCATCGGGGTCGGGGGCCTGGGAAACGTGGCCCGCCGGGTACCCGACGAGGCGTTCGCAGATGCCGGGGTGCGCCCGAAAGGTGAGCTCTACGCGGCCATGCTCGACATGAGCGAGTCGTGGGACGCCCTCGTCCGCAGGTATGCGCCCGATCCCGGGACGGCCAACGAGATCCTTGCCAACCCGCTCTACCGGAACATCACCAGGAGGTTTGCCCAGGCCCACAACTACATCGCCATGGAGCGTCTCTACGAGCTTCACGAAGAGGGCGAGTACGACCTCCTCGTCGTCGACACGCCGCCGTCGCTCAACGCGCTCGATCTCCTCGATGCGCCAGGGCGCATGGCGGAGTTCTTCTCGTCGAGATTGCTCCGCTGGCTCATCGTGCCCTACCGCTCCCGGCTGGTGAACTTCGCCTCCCGGCCCTTCTACCAGGTTGCGGATCGCATCCTCGGCAGCCAGTTCCTGGAGGACCTTGCCGGGTTCTTCATACTCTTCCAGACCATGAGGGACGGTTTCGTCGCCCGTGCCGAAGCCGTGAACCGCCTGATCCGGGACGTGCGCACGACCTTCGTGGTCGTGACAACGCTCGAGGCGGTGCCGGCGGTGGAGGCCGAACAGCTCATCGAGAGCCTTCGCGACCGCCGCCTGCATCTCGGCCTGCTCGTTTGCAACAAGGTGTTGCCGGGGTCGTTCTCGGATCCACCCGTTGGCCGGACCGCCGAGCTGTTGGGCCTGCGCGCAGGCGAGCTGGCGAAGACCCTCGGAGGCCGTTTGCCGGAGGACCCCACGACCGCGAGTCGTCCTTCAGACGAGATGGTCGGCCTAGTGCTCGCGGAAGTGGCACGCAGCTTCGCCAACTTCCGGCTCGTGGCGACGCGCGAGGCCGAGTTGTTGCGGGAGCTCTCTGCAGCGCACGAGGTGACGGCGACAGTGCCCTACCACCCGGGACACGTCACCGACCTGCAAGGTCTTCTCGACGTCGGCGCCAAGATCTGGGGTGACGAGGTCGTAGTGGCTACCGAAAGAGCTGCTTTTCGTGCCGGCCGCCGCAACCGCGGCGGCCGTGGCTCCGGTGGCGGCCCGCCGCCGGGCACCTCGAGCGTGCGCGACGCCGACGGGTCGACCGAGGGCCGGAAGCCTCCTTCGGACAAGCCGGAATCCGACGCCGGCTCTTGACGGTCTTCACGGAGCTCGACAGGCGCGGCATGATCTTTGTCGAACCGGGCCGGGCGGGGTCACAGAAGGTTTCGCGAGCCCAACAAGGAGATGGAGCGCATCGATGTCTGAGATCGTCACCGCCGAGGCCGGGCAAGGTCTGCTCGAGCCGGTGCTCGTCGAAGCCTGCGGCTCGGCCTGACCGAGAACGATGAGCCCCTCTCTCGTTCCGCTTCCGGTCAAGATCGTCCCGGCGCCCGACCTGATTCGCCGGTACACCTCCTTTGACGGCCCTGAACGCCGCCATCTGGAGAGCCTGATGGCGTTCTGGAGCCTTCTTGCCGATTTTTCGTTCTCAGACCTGTTGCTGTTTGCACCGGTCACGCGTGACCGCGGCGAAGGCGACGAAGGGGTGCCCGAACTCGGGTCGTCCGGGGCTCCGGGGCTCGACCATCTCGGCGCGTTCGTCGTCCTCGGACAGATACGGCCCACGACGAGCCAGACCCTCTACGAGGTCGACCTGGTCGGCCAGGTCCAGTCTGCCGAGAGCTTGCCGAACCTTGTGGAGGCCTATCAGTCCGGGGTGATCGTCCGCTCCGATCAGCCAGGCGAGTCTGCCGACGCGCTCGTCCGCGTCACGAACATCCCCGTGGGCCACCGCGGCAAGGTCCTCGCCGTGCTCTGCCGCGTCTGGTCGCCACGGACCACCCGACGCCGGGGCACGCTGGAACGGGTCTACCTAGAGCTGTTCGAGCGGCTGTCAGTCATGGTCACAGATGGCCTGTTTCCTTTTGTGGCCGACGATGCTGCAGTCGAGGAGGCGCCTCGGGTGGGCGACGGAGTGATCGTCGTCGACGCTCATGAGCGCATCACATACGCATCGCCGAACGCGGTCAATGCTCTGCACCGTGCCTCGATCACTTCCTCGATCGTCGGCTCGAGCCTGGCCTTGCTCGGGCTCGAGACCTCGGTCATCGACGAAGCGTTCGCGAGCAAGCTGCCCGCGATCGAAGAGGTCGAGC
>Ga0224555_1002597_pt1 | contig 20691 bp, 24 predicted proteins | sample 714S23034metaG_FD_180687 | JGI IMG/M metagenome (GOLD analysis project Ga0224555, IMG submission 180687) | Peat soil microbial communities from Stordalen Mire, Sweden - 717 S2 30-34 | ecosystem: Environmental > Terrestrial > Soil > Wetlands > Peat | place: Sweden: Norrbotten County, Stordalen...
GCATTTCCTGTTTAGCTGTCCAAGACTTTATCATCAAAGCCCAATCGAGCTCGTCATAACCTCGGCGCTTCTTAAGAGGTCCTGATGAATTCTCCTCCATCCAACGAATAAGCCCCTCGACCGCAACCGCCTTGTGGAATGGTTCCTTTTCGACAATTGGAGAGAGAGTCGCGAATCCTACGAAGGGTAAGCCAAAGTCGTACGCCAACTCTTTACGTGCGGCGGCGCTCAGACTATTGAGAGGAATACGACTGGTGAGTATATCCCCCTCCGATATACACCATTGCACCCGGCCATGATTGACGATAGTGCTCAGGCCAAGCTTGGAGCCGCGTTTAGCAGCGATATCGAACACGTACGGGCCGCTCGCAGTCACAATCCCTGCGAACAGTCTCCCCTCATAAGTTTTCTCGAAGAATCTAGGGCGCTTTGCTGCCATAGCAACCCCCTCCCCACGCAACGGGATTCCACCACGACGTAGCCAAGATAGCGCGTCTCTACGGCTCAATTCAAGCAGCCGCTACGACCTCGCGCCCACACGGAGCAGAACAACGATCGCGCAAGCGAGGAAGGACCATGCAATGAACCTCGATAGTTTGCGCAGCGCAGCGGACCTTTCTTTAGACAAACCCCACGGCACCCGCTTGAAGTACATGGGCGGATGTAAGTGCATGCTCTGTCGCGCTGCAAACTCGCGCTATGAAACGGAGCGAGCAGTTGCGCGGAACAATGGCGACTGGAACGGCATCGTCGACGCCAGAGCGGCAAGACGGCACCTCTTGAAACTCTCAAAGGCCGGCGTCGGCTACAAGTCCGTTGCAGATGCGGCCAGCGTGGCCCACACCGTCGTTGCGGAGATCCGGGCAGGCAGGAAGCTCCGCATCCGGCAGAGGACCGAGCGCAGCATCCTCGCCGTCACCAAGACCGCCTATGCTGGCGGAGCGTTGATCGACGCCGATCCGACCTGGAAGCAAATTGACACGCTACTGGACGAAGGCTTCACAAAAGCAGAACTGGCGCGGCGTCTGGGGTTGAAGAGTCCCGCCATCCAGTTCAAACACTTCGAGGTGACGGCGAAGACGGCCGCGCGCGTGGACCGGTTCTACCGGGCGATCATGCTTGGCGGAGATGCGCCCCTGAAGAAGGCGGCGTGAGCAACACCCACCACACAGATGTTCAGTGAAGGAAGAGACAACCACCATGAAAGCCCAATTCTTTATCGAAATGCCCACCCCCGCAGGAGTCAAAGACGAGGGATTCGACCTGTACGACTTCGGAGACCAACGGCTGAAGTGGAGTGCGCCCTTCCCGCTTCCCGCAATTGGGACCCGGGTTTACATCACTATGAATTCGATTGGCTGGGCCTCTATCGAAGGGTTTTTTGCCGAGGACGGCTACGTCGGAGTAATGACGAAAGCGGAAGATCCGCCGCAGTGGCTTCGGGACCAGCGCAAGCGCGATCTGGCCAATCCGCGTCACGCCGACAAGCCAGCCTGGTGGAAGCAAGGCATCGGCTGCGAGTTCGGCGCGGAGATAGCGTTGGAAAAGCCTGTTCCGCGATTGGTAAAGACGGCATGACTTCCCGGTTCGTACCGCCATTCAAGTCGCGCCGGCGCTCCCTCGAGAGCTTTGGCCTTCGAACCATCATTTGCTCGGCGTGCAGACAGATACATCCTCTGTCCGCCGACGAACCAGACCCCCAGGTATGCTGCAACTGCGGCAAGCCGCTTCAAGGAGTAGATGAGAAATGAAATACGACGTACTGCTCTTTGTTGCGATCGCAGTTGCTTTAGCTATAGAGCCCACGCTGAAATTCCTCACCACGATTCGAGGACGCAATGAGTGAAATAAGCGAGAACGCTCCATGATGCTGAGCCTATTGTCTCTCGACAACATCCTGCCATTTTGCCAATAACATCCTGCCATTTTGGCAGCTTCCGGAGTACACTATGAGCATGGCAGTTCCTAATACCAAATCCATCGCCACGTTCGTCGGGTCAGCGACCATCATGCCGGGAACACGCATCGGCAAAGCGCTCGGACTGAAAAGCATGGAAACCCCATCGCTCATGCAGGCCGCCCAATCCGGCCTAAGTTGGAACGCCGTACGCAAGTTCCTCGATATCACCGGGTTTTCTCAGCAGGACCTCGCCAAATACCTTACCATCCCTGAGCGAACCTTCGCCCGCCGCCGAGAGGCCGGAACCTTCGACCGCAGAGAGTCCGAACAACTGCTGCGCCTAGCCGAAATTTCTCAGGCCGCCCTCGAACTGTTCGACGGCGATACAGCCGCCACCCGAACTTGGCTTACCTCCCCGGTTCGCGGCCTCGGCAACGCACGCCCTATTGACTTCGCCCAAAGCGAGTTCGGTGCTCGCGAAGTGCGCGATCTGATTGGACGGCTCGCCGATGGAGTTTTTTCTTGATCCAAGCCTGGCGAATCACTAAGACCGCAGATATAAGGAAGGCCTTTTCAGGCGAGGGATCCAGACTCTACGGTGGGCGATGGAACAGCAAGGGCATCGCCGTCGTTTACGTTGCCGCTACCCGCTCTCTGGCCATGCTCGAAATCCTCGTTCATATGAGGAACACCCAACAAACGGCTCCTCCTATCCCCTACATGTTGTTCCCCGCTTCATTTGACGAACGCCTGATCGAAGAACTCCCGCCTTCGAGCCTGCCGCCCGACTGGGACCTTGAACCGCCAACTGACGCAACCAAGTCCATTGGAGATGCATGGGTCTCCGCAGCCAGCAGCCCGGTCCTATCCGTGCCCAGCGTCATCGTTCCGGAGGAACGCAACTACATCCTGAATCCAAACCACCCGCTGTTCGGCCAGATTCAGTTAGGATCGCCCGTCCCCTGCAAGTTCGATCCGCGACTGCTCTGAATAAACGAAATGCAGCCCCAGAGTGAGGTTCATGGTGAAAGGCTTCTTCCGTCATCAGGTCTATGGGCCAGGGCGCGAGGGCCGCAGGTGGCAATGGATCGAACCTTTCTACAAAGGTTCGGAGATGGCCGATCTCGTCAGCAAACCGTACCTTGTGCATGAGCAGAAAACGGGGACCGAGTAACCGGCCCCGCCCTTCAGCGACAGCACATTTCTACTTGCCCTCCCGAACATTGGGAGGGCTTTACTTTTGCTCCTTACATTCGAGGTCTCATGCAATACACCTTGGCGTTGAATCAGCGATGGTGCGATGGCCGGGCGAGCTACAGACCCCCCACGGAGCCCATCCGGACGGCAGAGTACGAGGTCGCGGAGATACCCGACGACACCACGGCTCGCGAGTTCATCACCCGGCACCACTACGCCCACAGCTACCCTTCAGCGCGCTTCCGCGTCGGCCTTTTCCGTCACGGCGAGCTCGCCGGTGTTGCGGTGTTCTCGCACCCCTGCTCGAACGCTGTCCTCACCAACGTCTTTGAGGCCCCAGTGCTGACAACCGTTGAGCTTGGCCGCTTTGTGCTTCTCGATTCCGTTGCAGGGAACGGGGAGACATGGTTTCTTGCGCGATCATTCGACATCCTACGCAAGCAGCACTCAATCGTTGGGGTGGTCAGCTTCAGTGACCCTCTCCAACGTAGAACCGCATCGGGCGAAGTCGTCCACATGGGCCATTTTGGGACGATTTATCAAGCTCACAATGGCATTTATCTTGGCCGCGGAACCGCTCGTTCGCTGCATCTTTTACCGGACGGCCGAGTCTTCTCAGAGAGAGCCGCGCAGAAGATCCGCAACAGTGAGCGTGGATGGAAGTACGCCGCAGCGCAACTCGAGGCCTTCGGCGCCACGACAGTCCCCGTCGATCCGTCGGAGCGCACGGAATGGCTCAACGCATCGTTGCAATCACTGGCGACGCGAGTCCGGCATAAGGGCAATCACAAATATGCGTGGCCTCTCAACGTCGCGATCCGGCGTCAACTGCCGGCGAGCCTTCCTTATCCGAAGTCGCTGGACCCCATTTACAGCCGCTAATCGCGGACTTTGCTTTAGGAAGAAGGGCATCATGGCAGATTGGAGTGGAACGGCGCGCAGCAACTACTTCGAGGTGAAAGACCTCGCCGCATTCAAAACGTGGCTTGAGTCTCACAGCCTCAGCTTACTTGAGGACGATGCAGATCCGAGTAAACCATCAACTAAGGTCGGTTTCACGGCCGCGAACACCGATTACGGAGCATGGCCATCGTCGATTTGGAACGAAGAGACTGACGACTATGAGGAGTTCGACCTTGTTTCCGAGCTATGGCAACACCTGGTCGAAGGACAGGTTGCCGCGTTAATGGAAGTCGGGTCGGAAAAATATAGGTATGTGACCGGCCAGGCGATAGCAGTTCGCTGGGACGGCAGGGTTGTCCACCTCAGCCTGAACGACATCTACGAGAAGGCTGCCCGGGAATTTGGGGTTGACGTGAAGAGCATCACCTTGGCTGAGTATTGACGCTCAGCCGAGGGGAGGAATGTGACTATGAAGCATTGCGAAGCGACACCAAGGGATATCAAGGACTTCGAACGCATCGCCGCCGAGCCCAAGACCGCCGAGGTTATGGAGAGTCTTGGACAGCAGCTCTGCACAAACTTTGAGAGGCCATCGAGGGTTTTTCTCGAAATCGCCGCAAACAAACTCGGTTTGCCGAAGGACCTGATGAATGCGTTTCATGAATGGTTCCGGTTCGATCGCGTTGCCCAACCCGCCACGGTAGAGGTGGCCCCACCCTTACCCCAATCGCCAGCCGGGGCGTAAACCGGCAAAGTGAGATCAGCAATGGCTTGTGTATGCGTCAATAAGTGCGCCGACTGCAGAACCGCACCGGATTCAAACAGTCGCCAAGAAACGGAGATATCCCTGGCAGTGAGCCCTCTGGCAGAGGTCAAGGACTTCATCCAGCGTCATGGGGACGATCAGACCGCGCCCCGGTGGCTTCAACAGGTCGATGCGGAGGCAGCCGAGACGAGCTTCCAGAACGTGACCATTACGATTCAGGCGGCAACCCCTCACGAGGCATACGAGAAACTCTGCACGGCTCTCGCGTCCATTGATGCCGAGTTCACAACGGACACCTTTTGCGTCGGCGGCGGCGAGGACCGTTGCACGTCCGAATTATGGCCGGATGCGGATGCTGTGACTAATCCCCCAGCAGATTGAGTAGTCTGCTGAATGCAATCAATTCCGCCACCGAATGCAACGTCCGTCCGGCAACGGCCTCAATTGCTCGGCGAAGAAGACAAGGCCGTGCATCAATCAGACGGACGTGATCGCGGCGACGATCGATTGCAGGACGCGCATTCCGATAGGATTGGCCAATGCCTCTTCGCGGCAGCGTCTCTCCTGCTCCGTCTCGAAAACTGTCGTCGGGCATAGACAATTGCTTCTTTGGAGTGACCCTCGTCGCTAAGTGATACATTTGCCATTAGTTGCGTCCCGGCCTGCGATTTTCGGTCGAGGACTAACGTCGTCAAGAGTTCCGGGAGGGATCGAGGTTAGTCCGATTGAAAACTTTCTTCTTCTATCCTTTCCGGGTCAGACGCAGAATCGCGATTAAGGAGATGAGCTCCCAAGACAGATATCGGGCGCAAGGTGCAATACGGAAAGAGGCAAAATGGCCTTACCACTTCAGAAAGTCAGTCGAGACGGAGTGTTATACCAAAGAGCCGCCGATATCGAAGCGGCCATCGATACCGCCTGTGGTCAAGAGATAGAAGAATTAGCCCGTCGATCAGAGATTCGGGATCGTAGCGCGCCAGATTATCTTCCGTCGGAATGTCTTGTCTATCTGATCCGGGAAGCCGGACGAAATGGACGGGAGGATGCCCAGAATCGCCTGTTACAGACGCTCCTCTCTCGTTGCGCTAGAATCCTCAACGCAAAGGTTCCTGACTCCGTTATCGCGACTGCCCCCCAATTGCGGGAGGACATTCTGGGCGACTTTGCTGTCCTCTTTGCCAAAGATGGATCTGTGGAAGACAAATACACTCTGGACTTCTACGAAGCACGCTTCAACCTCGCATTCCGTGCATTCAGAATTTCCCGAGTCAACTCTGAGTTCAAGAGGCTTAACCGAACAAAGGCTCTGTCCGATCCAGACGATCCAGATCGCCCCTTTGACGATGAAGTGCTGGAACGCCTTTCGGAGCGAGAACGAGCAGTCGGAGACCCAGAGCAACTTGTATTCACGAAACAGATCCGTGCCGCAATCAGAGACCTGCCACACGATGAGCGCGATGCTCTTGTCCTGTGCCGCTTCATACGGCTAAAAGAAGAATCTGATAATCCCTGCGAGCGAACTGCGGCTACAGTATGTGGCGTGACGGGCCGCACAATTCGCAATCGTCTGAAAAGAGCGCTTGCAAAGCTTTCAAAAATCAAGGAGGTTGTATGACCACGGACTTCGCTAGAGACAATTCGAATCTTCAGGACGCGTTTTACGCACTGTCTCTTGCTAAACCAGCACCGGATGCAGAAGTACTAGACAAGCTCGTCCGTTGCTATCCCGAATTTGCCGCCGAACTGACTGACATGGCGATCGAACTCGTGCTCGACCCTCTGGGTGACGACGAAGTTGCGGAGGCGGCTTCAGGTTCGAGCAACACGGACTTGATGGTACTGAGAGCGATGAGTCGTTTTCAAAATCACCTTCATACCATTAAGACAGAAAAACGCGCCTCAACCACTATGCCTCAACTTCCCCCAACAAACCCATTTTCGACATTGGGTACCGCCGACATACGCGCTCTCGGTCAACGATTGCATGCCAACACGGTCTTTATACTCAAGCTGCGAGATCGAGTTATTCGAGAAGACACTTTAACTCCAGGCTTCAAACATCGAATTGCGGATGAACTTAAGGCGCCACTGGACGTCGTTGTGGCGCACTTCGCTGGTCAATCTTCTATAAGTACGCAAGCACACTATAAAGCCGATCAAAAACCAGAAGCAAGTGACAAGCAAACTTTCGAAGATGCTCTAAGAAGTTCTGGCTTGACAGAAGAGCAGCAAAAGTCATTGCTGAGTCTTTGAGGGTCTCATGGAAGTATTTGAAGCTGTGCGCATCGCTGCGGCAACCTTCCATTCGGAACTCACTGCCGCAGGAGCAGACCCTGATCAACCGATGGCTTTGGCTCTGGCAGCGGTCAAGTGGTTGGATCTCGAGTTGGCTTGGCTTCCCGTGGGCGATCCCATCCTAAAGGGAGCCCGAGCGCTATTCGACAAGCAAGGCGGCATTATTTGTTGTGCTGATGAAGGAGACCTGGCCGATCGGACGTGTCTTCTTGCCCACGAGATCGGTCACGCCCGGATACATGCAGGCTCATCAGAATGCGCAACTGAGGACGTAGATGCCTCGCGCTCTATAGAGGCTGTTCCGGTTGGATTGCAGCGCGTTGAGGATTACGGAATTCGCGAGCGCCGGGAACTTCAGGCTAACGTATTTGCGCGGGAGTTTCTACTTCCTCGCAATGTAGCGCGAGATAAACATCTCCGTGGGATTAGCGCGATGGCCATAGCTGCGCAACTCACGCTCCCTAAGAACCTTGTGCGGCAGCAACTTCTCGACGCTCTCCTTTTACCCCCTGTGTTAGTGACGGTAGAGGAGATAACACCGCGGCCGGCAAGAGCCGATCCGTCGCAGGATCGCGCGGCCGAACATCGGAATTCGGCATACCAACTGCAAGCTGGCCCTGGTACTGGGAAAACGCGGACACTCGTCAAACGCGTCCTTTCTCTGCTACGTGAAGGGGTCGATCCAAGCTCAATCCTTGTCTTGACATTTTCTAATCGAGCAGCCGGGGAGTTGGCTGAACGTTTAAATGCCGCCGCACCGAACGAGGCGCCCAAACTTTGGATCGGAACCTTCCATGCATTTGGCCTTGATCTGATTCGCCGATACCACGACAAATTGAATCTTCCGCCCGATCCGTCACTGTTTGACCGTAGCGACGCGATCGAGGTATTGGAGGAAATTCTTCCAACACTTCCGCTCATTCACTATCGTAATCTTTGGGATCCGGCGATGGTTCTACGGGATATCCTTACAGCCATTTCACGAGCCAAGGATGAACTTGTAGATGCAGCGAGCTATCGCGCTCACGCAGAAGCGATGAAGCTAGCCGCAGTCGATCCCGGAGGCGCGGAAAGGGCTGCGAAGGCTTTGGAAGTCGCACACGTGTACGGGGTTTACCAAGATACGTTGCGTGCACGCCAGTCTATTGACTTCGGCGATCTAATAATGATTCCCACCTTGCTGCTGGAGAAGGAGACGGCAATCCGTTGCGCGATCCAACTCCGCCATCGTCATGTGCTCGTCGACGAATATCAGGATGTCAATCGGGCCAGCGCCAGACTATTGCGCGCCTTGGCCGGCGAGGGCAGCCGACTTTGGGTTGTCGGTGACGCGCGGCAGTCTATCTACCGTTTCCGTGGCGCATCTTCGATCAATATGACACGCTTTTCCGAAGATTTCCCCCAGGCCACAATCGCCCAACTCCGAGTGAACTACCGTTCCAGTCAGGAGATCATCAATGTGTTCCAGGTGGTGGCACCACATATGGCCGCTTCGGAGGGAATGCTACCGCTGAGCCTGGAGGCTGATAACGGATGGTCGGGGATCCATCCCCAGTTACGACGTTTCGATACGCCTGACGATGAAGTGAGTGGAATTGCGGCAAGCATCAGAGAACTTGAGTTCGCTGGCGTGCGACTTCGCGATCAAGCTGTGCTCTGCCGCACAAATTCCCGTCTGAGCGAAATCGCCGACGGCCTTGAGCTCCGGGGTATCCCTGTTCTTCATCTGGGTAGCCTATTCGAGCGGAGCGAAGTCCGCGATCTCCTCGCAATATTGACGCTTGCCGTTGACCCTTTCTGTGATGGCCTAACGCGCATCGCGGCGATGCCACGCTATGAGATTCCGCTCCAGGATGTGCACACAGCCGTCCACCTACTCCGAGAGATTCCGGGCCCGGCAACCTCGAAGCTTAAGGAGGTGTCAGAAAATGGGGCCATCTCTCTAGATGGACGACGAGGGCTAGCCAGCCTGGCCACTGATCTCGAAGGTATTTCGTCGAGAGCGGCTCCTTGGGAATTCCTTGCAAGTTATCTACTTGATTCGACGGACCTATTAGCACGCGTCGCGACTGGGCAGAGTTTACGTGACAAAATGCGCGCCGTCGCAATCTGGCAGTTTCTAAATTTCGTACGCGACCGCAGTCCGATCACACGTGGGTCACCTATCCAGCGCGTACTTGATCGTGTGCGTCAGCTCGTTCTTCTTTCCGAAGAGCGAGATCTTCGTCAGATACCTGCAGGGGCGCTGCACATGGAGGCGGTTCGTCTGATGACGGTCCACGGTAGCAAGGGCCTCGAATTCAAAGCAGTGCATATTCCCGGAATGACCAAAGCAAGCTTTCCGGAATCGTACACAGGTCAACGTTGCCCGCCGCCTGACGGCATGATTGAAGGCGACGTCGACGCATCCGCGAGCCATGAAATGGAAGAAGAATGCCTCTTTTTCGTCGCGCTTTCGCGAGCGCGTAAGCACCTACGCCTATATCATGCCCGCAAGCAACGAAACGGAGCCAATCGAAGCCCATCGCCTTATCTCGAATGGTTCACCCCTACCCTCGTGAAAGAGATTCTGCAGTCACCCATTTTGACCCTGCCTCTCGGTGTGGTGCAGCAGGGTCCTATTAGGGTGACCTGGCCAAAGGACCGCACGCTGACTGACTCGCGCTTGCGAAGTTACGAAGGTTGCCCGCGCCGTTTTTTCTATACGCATGTTCTCGGGCTCGGTAGCGCACGCAAGAGCACCGCCTTCACTCGGACACATGATTGTCTTTATAAACTCATTCGATGGCTCGCCGAGGCACGGATTGATGGCGTAGGCGGTCGCGCGGAAGCCATCCAGGAATTTGACCGCATATGGGCTGAGAGAGGACCAGTCGACCACGCGTATGCGGCGCAGTATCGTCTGCTCGCGGACAGATTGGTTGAGGCTCTGATCCGTTCGGGGGCGGCCAAGAGTTTTCGCCGGGCAGAGCCGCTCGCCATTGACTTTTCCAATGGCCGAGTTGTGGTCGAGGCAAATGAAATAGCCGAACTGCCAGATGGAACGATCGTTTTGCGCAGAATCCGCACTGGCCGGCGACGCGAGACGGAATACGACGAATTGGAATACACGCTTTATCACCTGGCGGGACGCGCCAACTACGGCGCGTCCTATACGGTTGAAGCCGTGCATCTGACTGACGAGGTCTTTGAGCCGGCTGACGTTTCTGCGGCCAAGATCAAGAACCGGCAAGCTAAGAGTGAGGCGATGGTAGCTGCCATTGGCGACGGTCATTTTCCGCCGAATCCCGATGCCGTCCGGTGTCCTCGTTGCCCGCATTTCTTCGTATGTGACGCCGTACCACGTGGCCCCCTAACAATCTTGTAACGCCGGAACCGCTGTGGCCGGTTTCTGGTCGTATCTCCGCCCTACTTATTTTCTGCTCCCCTTTCCGGTCATCCCGGCGTCGGGCGATTAGCTATGTAGAGGAAGTTCTCTAAACATCTCGATCAGCGCCCCAGGAGCTTTCCGGTTTGGCCCCTCTGCAGCGATCAAGAGTATGGAGAATGCCTCGGCTATGCCACCGAGCTTGCTCACAAGGAGAACAGAACACATGGAAACCATCGACATCTTCTACCAGGGACTAGGGATACGCGAAATCGAGCACATCGAGGTGCGGCCTGACCATACCGTAAGAGAGATCAAAGCAATCCTCACCCAAAAACACGGCTGCGCGGCGGATACGCTGATTTTTATCGAAGATCGAGAGACGCCATTGGATGACCATCTCGTCATCAAGGAGTTGTGTGGTCCCGGCGGCGCGAAGATGCATCTGCATCGCTGCCATCATGTCGAGGTTTTCGTAGCGTTTGCGGGCAAAACCATTCACCACCAGTTTGCGCCCGGAGCGACCGTCGCTCGTATTAAGCATTGGGCCGCTGTCACGGAGTTCAGGATGACGGAAGAAGAAGCCGGTGAGCATCTCTTGCAGATTGCTGGGACAACTGACCGGCCTACGCCGGGCACTCATATTGGCACACTAACTTCCTGCCCTGACTGCCGGGTCCGGTTCGATTTGGTGCCCGACGAGCGGGTCAATGGATCGGCTGAGAAGACAGGGGATATTCGCTGATGGACCCCGACGAAAAGGCGCTACGCGCGGACGTGGCGAAGCCCGCGTTCCGCGTCGGCGCTGTCGATAAACGTTGGCGGTTAATTGATATCGCTTGGCCGCACGTCTTCATTGGTGTTGTCGCCAAGGATGGCTGGGAGTACGTCCTGCGTTTCAACTGCACCGGCTTTCCGGCAAGTCCTCCGACGGCAGGCCCATGGGATATGGAGCGCAACGGAGTGCTTCCGCCAACCCTTTGGCCAAAAAGTCGTGGCGGACGTCTTGGCGCAGTCTTCAATCCTGGCTGGAAAGGCGGCACAGCACTGTATCTGCCTTGCGACCGCGAGAGTATAGCGGGACACGGCCAATGGCTTACACAAATGCCGTCGAAGATCTGGCGGCCCTCCGCTGGTCTAGTTCAATACTTGGAGCTTGTACATGAACTTCTTCATTGCAGGGACTACGCCCCGCCAGTTCGCACCGCGTTATGAGCTGTCATGCTCGTGGTGGCTGTGGCGCCGGTTGCTAGCCGGGCTTCGTAGCCGCGGTCGCGGTGTCCGCGAGAGCGGCGCCTTTCTTCTTGGAATGGAAGATAACTCGGGAGCGCGCCGCATCGCCGACTTCCTGCTGTATGACGACCTCGATCCCCATGCTCTCGATACAGGGATCATACGTTTGGATGGACGCCACTTCGGCAAATTGTGGGAGTATTGCGGCAAAAGAGGCATGACCGTTATTGCGGATGTGCATACTCATCCGGGGAGTGCAGGCCAGAGCGGCTCCGACCGCGCGCATCCGATCATCGCCCAAGCTGGACATCTGGCCCTCATCGTACCGAACTTCGCGGCCTCACCGGCTAAGCGCGAAGAGCTTGGCATCTACCGCTATGGCGGGGCTGGTCAATGGAAAACCATTCCAGCCCATCGCTGTCGTGAGTTCTTTCACATAGGGATTTTTTGAGGAGATTTCAGCTATGAACGGATTCGGCCCTTCCGAGAATCTGCACCGCCTCGTCAAGCAGGCAATTGATAGTGGCCTCGCTGGTAGCATCGAAGAGGCCAACTCGATCTTTCTAGGGTATCGGTTGGCATTTGTTATCGGCGACGGTGAGGCGAGAGACCCCGAACATCAGGCGGCTCTTCTGACCGGAATCGCGCTTGCACGCCGCGTGTTTCTCGGCGGCATCACGGTTGCTGGTCCTCTCGATGTCCCCCTGATGGTGCCCCTGACGCTCGGAACAACATTGCGCACAGCGGTCGAGACTGTCGGCGCGCATCATGTCGCCGATGAAGTGGACGACTGCCCCTGTGTCTTCATTGGGGGGAGCCCGCGTCCGCGCGGCGCCGGGTTTCGACTTCGAACGGTGTTTGACGGCTGGCGCGGCGGCGTTATCCCTGCGCATCTGGAGTTCGTTGGAAGCGAGGAATATGTGATGCCGCTTGCTCCGATGCTCTCAGTCGCACTCGCCGTCAGCGAAGCTTATTTTTACGTTCAAGGGCAGATGCCCGTCGCCGGTCGACGGCAGATCGGTATTTCTCTGTGGGAGCCGGCTCGGACCGATTGGCTCTCCGCCGATACGAATGCTCCCGTCCTCCGATTGCTCCCATCAAATCTGTGGCTGATTGGACTTGGGCACCTCGGTCAGGCCTATTTATGGGCGTTGGGTTTATTGCCCTATCCAAAACCCGCCGGCCTCTCAATTGTCCTTCAAGACACGGATGTCATCACTCCCTCGACAGAAAGCACGTCTATCCTCTCCGATTTCACCATGGTTGGTGTAAAAAAGACCCGCGCGATGGCTGCATGGGCGGAGCAGCGCGGCTTCGCAACCGTAATCCACGAACGCCTATTCGACGGATCGTTCGTCCGAAGCGACCGGGAGCCACCAATCGCGCTGTGTGGGATGGACAATGCTCTCGGACGTCGTGCTCTCGATCAGGTCGGCTTTCAGTTTGTCGTGGAAGCAGGACTTGGGCGCAGTTACCGTGACTTTTGCACCATTCGTATGCATACCCTCCCCGCAAATCGGACGGCTGCCGAAATATGGAATGGGGTTAACGAACAAGAAGACCTTACAGATCGTGCGGCCTATCAAGAATTGCTCAGTGCGGGGGAGTTGGATCGCTGTGGCATCACGCTGTTGGCCAATAAAGCAGTTGGCGCACCGTTCGTCGGTGCTACTGCCGCTTGTTTGGTTGTTGCTGAGGTGCTCCGGCTCCTGCACGGTGGCTCTACCCACAGCCTGATTGATCTTGACTTAAGGAGCACCGAACATCGCAGCGTGGTACAAGCCAAGACGTTTGAGGAATTCAATCCAGGCTACGTCCGCGCAGTGAGCGAAATAACTGCTGGATAACTAGGAACTATACTTGCAACGGTGAGTTCATGCTTCGCATCCTGCACACGGCCGATTGGCATTTGGGTCAAACTCTTCGCGGATATCCTCGCGATTACGAGCATTCCATGGTGCTCAACCACCTACTGGAGATCGTCCAGCAGCGAGATATCAACACCCTAGTCATTGCCGGCGATGTTTTCGATAGTCAACATCCGTCAGGTGAGGCCCAAAGCCTTTTTTACCGGACCATCGCCCGCCTCCACGAAGCTCGTCCTTCTATGAATACCGTTGTCATCGCGGGCAATCACGACGCTGCGGGCCGCCTTGAGGCACCGCATCCGCTTTTGGCGGCTTTTAACGTCCGCGTCGTAGGAAATGTCCATCGCAACGGCGAACGACTGGACTGCGAGCGTCACTTGCTGACCCTGCACGACTTCAGCGGGGAACCCTATCTGCACGTCATCGCCCTATCGTACCCGACTGCAGCGTGTCTACCTTCACTTTCAGGCTTGGAGATCGAGGGCGAGGATTCGAGCGTTATTCGTTCGGTGCGGATGCTTTACGACGAACTCTCCGAAGCTCTTTCCCCGCGTCTTGCGGGACTACCATTCCTGGTGACCGGCCACCTGCATGTGCGAGGCGGCGTCGAGTCCGAGGGAGCGGAGCGCCGAATTCTGGTTGGTGGCCAACATGCCGTACCGCACGATGTCTTTCCCGCCGAAGCAGCCTATGTCGCTCTGGGACACTTGCACAAAGCCCAGGCCATAGGTCGTGAAGCGATTCGCTACAGTGGCTCCCTCATTCCACTCTCGGCCACTGAGCAACCATATCGGCACGGCGTGACGCAGGTCACTATCGACGGCACAGACGTTCGCTGCGAGCACATCGAGATCCCGCGTCCGGTTCCTTTTCTTCGACTCAACCCCCAAGGCGGCGAAATTCGGCTGAGTGAATTGGCTGATCATCTTCGTGCTCTTGCCTGCCCCGCCGATCTCCCTATCCATCTACGCCCGTTTGTTCAGGTCCGGCTCTCACGCCAGGGTTTAGGCGCCGGTTTTCGAGAACAGGTTGAGCGCATCTCGTCCGATTTTGCGGTGCGAATCGTCGAGGCGCGCCCTGAACCTCTGTCTGAAATACTCGCGCAGGTCGACGCCGGTACCACATCATCTCTTCGTGTACTGGGCCAAATTGAACCCGAGGAGATGTTCCTGATGGCCTTTAGGCGAGCAACCGGAGCAGCTCCCACGACTGCTCACCTCGATATTTTCTACCGGGCGTACTTGGAGGCGCAGGCATAACCATGCGTATCCTCGCAATCCGAGGCGAAAACCTCGCTTCCCTTGGTCAACCATTCGTAATCGACTTCGAAGCCGAACCGTTGGCCGGCACCGGACTCTTCGCTATCACCGGCGAGACCGGCTCCGGCAAGTCGACAATCCTTGATGCGCTCTGCCTTGCACTTTACGGGCGCTATCCACGTTTTGCTGAGACCCAGCAAGACACTTCACCTGACCCAGGAGGCAAGGTCAAGATACTGGATGGAAGCACGATCCTCCGGCGCGGTGCCGGCAAAGGATATGCCGAGGTCGACTTTATCGGCCAGGACAATTTGCGTTATCGCGCCCGATGGGGGGCTCGCAGAGCCCGCAATAAGGCGGATGGAGCTATCCAGAGCGCGGTGCGATCACTCCACTCCTTTAGCGGTGAGATCATTACTTCGGTTGCCACGAGCAAGACAGAGGTGCAAGACGCAATCACCCTCCGGACTGGTCTAACCTTCGATCAATTCCGCCGCACTGTGCTGCTTGCCCAGGGTGATTTTGACAGCTTCCTTCTCGCGCCCGAGCGCGAACGTGGCGAGCTGCTCGAGAAAATCACCGGCACGGAGATCTATGGTCGAATCTCCATTCGGGTCGCCGAAGGGACCCGAATGCTCAGACTTGAAGCCGAAGCACTGGAACTCCAACTCGTTAGCCTTGGTTTGTTGAGTTCCGAGGATCGAGAAGCTCTGGCGCAAACCATTCATGTCCTACAACAGACCGTTGCTACGAAGACCAACGAAGGCCAAGCCATCCAGTCTCGCATCCACCACGTCGACAACCTAACCCGAGCCCGGGCCAGCCTCGACGCCGCCGAAGAGAATCTGCGCACTGCGCGCGTCACGTCCGGCGATGCCGGAGAAGAGCGGGCTAGGCTTGCAGAGTTGCGGGCCGTGGAGCCGCTCCGTTCTTTGCGTAACCGTCTCGCCGCCGCACTTGGGCAACAAGCTCCAGCCAAGCAAAGAGCCGCCACCGCGCAGGGAACACTCCTGCAAGCCCAAACGGCAGCACGCACGACCAAAGAGACGTTAGACTCCTCCCGCTCAGCGCACAACTCGACTGAGGCTATCTTTAAGGACTTTGGCCCAGTCTGGGATGAAGCGGCCAGGCTCGACTCCGAATTCTCTACCGCGCACACGGAAACCGAAAACTCGCGTTCCGACGCGCAGGTTGCACGGGGTGCTGTAAATACGATGGACGCAGAGCTTGAAGCGATCAAGGAACTAATTCAACACACCAACAGTGCATTGGAGACTGTCACAGCTGAGTTGGCCGAGCGATCTCATCAATTCACGCTCGCGGATCGCCTCGCGGACGTTGAGGCTCTGGTCCTACGTCATACCGACCTCGCTAAAGAGGCAACTGCGGCAATCAGTCGAGAATCTGTCGCAAATGAAACCACGACGGGGCTGGAGGCCTCGACCAGCGCGCTTGAGGTGCAGATCGACGAAGACAATAGCGAGCTGGAGCGGCTCGCTACATTAGTGCTGGCGCTCCAGAGTGAAGCGGAAGCTTTAGATGAGAGCGCTTTGCAGGCGGACGAGGCTGCGCTCACCGAACTGCATCGCCGAGCCCGCGACTCGCAGCAGCTCGCCGAGAAGTATTCATTAGCGACAAGCCGCCGGGACAGCGGCCACGCCTCGAATATGCAAGCCTCCGACGCGGTTGCAAACGCTATAGCTCGGTTTGCGGCGTCCACCGCTGAGGGCGTTGAGCAAAGAAATCGCCGGACAGAAGTTCACCGGCACGCCGAACTTGCGGAAGAAAGCATCCACCAGCGGAATGCTCACCTGCGAAGTCTGCTGGTCGAAGGCGAGAACTGCCCGATCTGCGGTGCCACAGAGCACCCTTACGCCGCTGCCGGCGCCATCGACGCACTGACTCTCCTGGCTAAAGATCTCGGACGCCAGCGGGCCGCAATTGACGGCGCCATCGCCGCGTCAAACAATGACACACAACAGGCCGCGACTGATCGCGCTACCGCTGAAGGCCGTGCCGAGGCTGCATTGCTGCAAGAGAGCCAAGCTTCTCGGGAGCTTGAAGATGTCTTGGCCGAATTCCATGCGCTGCGAGAGACTATGGCACCGGTCTGCAAGCAGTATGGGTTCGCCGCCATGCTATCGGCGGAACTGGGAAATGGAGCCGCTACTCAGCTTGCCGGGCTTGTGGCAACCTGCGAAGAAGCTTACAAGGCGGTTGCACAACGTGTCGCTGGTGTGAGAGACCTGCGGCGCCGATTGGACGCTGCCGCAAAGGCGCATCAAACTGCGCAATCCGCCCTGAACATCGCCAATCACACGGTGAGCCAGAAGCGGACAGCCCTCCACGATTCGCGCTTGGAGCTTGCGAAAGCATCTGACGCGACGGCATTGTTTCAGACTCGAATGCTGGAAGTCGAAGCCGAACTGACGCCCTATCTTGCTGCGGCGCAAGTGCCAATTGAAAGCTTGCGCATAGACGCGGGCCATGCTCTTACGAGACTTCGTGCGATCGCTATTGAAGTCGAGGCGTTGCGCGGCCGTAGTATTGACCTGCTTACCGAGGAGAGCCGGCTGAATGCCGCTCAGGCACAGAAGGCTGCTCTTCGCCAGCAGGCCGCCGTTCACCGCGACGAACTCGAAGACCTTTTCGCAAGTCGCACCGCAACCCTACAAGCAGTGGAAACGAACCGCGGCAATCTTCTGGGCGGGGAAGCAACGTCTCTGCACCGAACAAGATTCAATAATGCGCGAATCGCAGCCCAAAACGCTCTTGATCAAGCGCAAACCCGCCACAATCAGGTAAGCACAGGTCTTGCAACCGCACTCGAACAGGAACGTTCTGCGGCAGCGGCACTAGCAAATGTGTACATCGAGCGGGACCAAGCTAGCAGTGCCTATAGTGAAGCCTGCTCCATGGGAGACTTCGAACTAGGGCATGTCGACGAACTTCTCAACGTGACACTTGCTGCAGTTGAGGCTCTAAGATCTCGCATTGATGTTCTTGATCGCGCTGTTCGTGCGGCAGAAACAACGGTCGAAGCTCGGCGCACCGACCTCAACTCACTTCTGGCCCTCGGGGCGGAGCCAAGTAGTCGAGCCGAATTGGTCCCCGCTTTCGAAGCGATAATGTCCGATGTCGCCTCATTGAACCAGCAACTTGGCGCGATGAAAAGCAGTTTCGATGCAGACGAAACTTTGCGCATTACCGCAGCCGATCTGCAGCGGCAGTCAGCAGACAAAGCCGCAATACTCGCTGTCTGGCAGCAGGTCGACGATGCTATCGGCTCGCCCGGAGGCGATCGCTTCAGAGTGTTCGCGCAGGGCTTAACCCTGGAGCAACTGCTGCAACTCGCAAATGACCATCTGGACAGTTTTAGCAAACGCTACCACCTCGCTCGGAGCCCTGCATCCGACCTATCGCTTCACGTCATCGACAACGACATGGGCGACGAGGAGCGTGCAATTCGTACTTTGTCGGGAGGTGAGCGCTTCCTTGTTTCACTATCTCTTGCGCTAGCGCTCTCCAGTTTGGAGGGGCGCGATTTCTTCGTCGACACCCTCTTCATCGATGAAGGATTTGGATCGCTCGACGCCGAGACCTTGGACGTTGCTATTACGGCTCTCGAAACGTTGCACAGCCGCGGTCGAAAAGTCGGCGTCATTACACACGTAGCCGCCATGATCGAAAACATTCCTGTCCAGATCAAAGTTGATATGCTCGGGGGTGGCAGTTCCGTAGTGCGGCTAGCCGCCACACCCACGTATATCTAGAAACCTGCAGTGCTTCGAAAGCTAACCCAACCCACTTCGCATCCCACAGCACCACTGATTAGCGGTCACCAGAGACGCAACTGAAGGGCGAGGAGGTCTACTCTTCGCCCGGGAATCGCTTGCGGACCGTGTCGAGGATATTCTTGGCGAGTTGCACGCTGTTTGCGACGGCTGCCATTAGCCTTGGCGAACGTCCGGAGATATCTTCTTCCCGCGCGAGACGAACGGCAGCAATGATGGAAGCGGCGATGACGAGCGTAGGCGCGTAATGATGGCGCGGAACCGGGGAAGTTGGTGGGACGGGCGCCGGGAAGGGTCCAAGGAAGAATTGGGCGGCAAGATACTGGCGGACGTCGCTGCAGGAAGAACATTTCACGACCTCGTTGGAGCTGAAGCGCACAATGGGCACGCATGGTGTCAAAGCACGGCCGAGCGTCAGTCGGCGACATGCTCCACAGACCACGAGCCAATGCAAGTATGGCGGCACGTTGTTCTGCCCAAGGTCGCACTCGTCTAGTTGTCCCACCACCCAACCATAGGCGAAATAAAAGCGAATATCAAGCAAAGCAGCCGTGCCAGTGAAAGTAGTCCCTCTCACTGCTGCGGGAAGGAGAACACCTCATAATGCTCGAACAAAGAGAGTTAGCCGCACCAGGTTCGGTAATGGGAACGGGGATCGAGAGCCTGGACCCAGAAGCGCCTTTGAACCTGTCGAAGTACGCCACGGCGGAGCTAAAGCTTATGGTCGATCTCGACCACTATGCGGTCAGGGACGAAGCCTATCGCCGTTCCGAGAGGCTCGTAAAGCGCCTGGCAACCGCAGAAAAACGCGTCTCGGATCTCCACCAGGAGTTGAAGCAATGTGGACTCGCTATCGACGCCGCAAGCAAACAGGCCACGGTCGAGCAGAATAGGACCGACCCGAATGCCTAACTGGAAGTTCGATGATGGCGGAAGGACAAAAGCCGGGCATAAAGGCTTTGCCGGCGACTGCGTTTGCCGCGCTATCGCCATCGCGACTGGAATTTCTTACCGCGACGTCTACGACGCCATCAACCGGGAAGCCCAGACCGAAAAATTGACCAAGAGACGTGAAAAGAGGTCAAGCTCACGAACTGGCGTGCACAAGCCCACCACTCGCCGCTACTTGGCCTCGCTTGGGTGGACCTGGGTGCCAACCATGCGCATCGGCTCCGGGTGCACGGTCCACTTGCGCGCCGAGGAACTACCATCAGGCCGCTTGATCGTGTCGGTTTCGCGTCACATAGTGGCGGTGATTGACGGAACGATCCACGACACCCACGATTCGAGTCGAGACGGCACGCGCTGCGTCTACGGCTACTTCCAAAAACGCCCAGCGTAGCTCACATTATCGTCAAGCCAGCCCGGAGGCCATATCCGGGCATTTTTGCGTTACGAGGAGTTCCAAGCATGACCCCAATCCAAGAACGGGCTGGCTGCCTATGGCAGTCCGCAGATCCTGCTGATATTTGGCTCAACGAGTCGGGGCCTCAGTCCCCGAAGGTCGTCACCTGTCAGACCCCCCAAGGTGGTATAGCGATTGTCCGGGTGGAAGACCTGAATTTCATTGGCGCCGGACTGTTCGGCGCGGGTCGGCCATGTCTCGGAGGCTCTGCAAAGTGGACGGGAAACGCGTATAGGTATGGCGTCTACACCAGCCACAAGCCCTACAGCGGCCCCGCAATCGTCATCCTCCAATCTTCTGGCGGCGGCATGGTCGGACTCCAGTTTGACTTCAGAACCAGCGTGGAAACGTGGCACCACCTCGCGACGACGTCGAGCCCGGAGATGCTCTGGAACTTCTGCCATGAGCTATTTGAGTTGCATAGGGAAGCCCTCGAAGGGCAGAAACGAACTGTGTTCGCGGCTTTCGTTGAGGGCCGGCTGAAGAAATCGAAGCGAAAGGGTCACTATCAAGTGACGATGGTGCCGCAAGCAGCATGAATGTCTATGGCCTCTCAGGCTGCTTCATCCTTTTAGTCCTGGTTCCGCTCGCGGCCGTACTGCACGAGCGGAGCCTTCGGCGCAACGGCTATGCGGAGGACATCGATGGCACAATTCAAGGGAATCGTCGGCTACCACGTCACGATGAGTCGAAATGTTCACCGA
>Ga0224555_1002599_pt1 | contig 20686 bp, 14 predicted proteins | sample 714S23034metaG_FD_180687 | JGI IMG/M metagenome (GOLD analysis project Ga0224555, IMG submission 180687) | Peat soil microbial communities from Stordalen Mire, Sweden - 717 S2 30-34 | ecosystem: Environmental > Terrestrial > Soil > Wetlands > Peat | place: Sweden: Norrbotten County, Stordalen...
GCGGCGTGGCAGTGCCTGCGAAGATCGCCGTGCTGGCTGGCGAGCCGTGGCATTATCGCAATCGCATCCGTCTGGCCTTCGATGCGGCGGGAGATCTGGGCTATCGCGGCCGCCGCTCTCACGACGTGATTTCAATCCGCGAGTGCCCCATCGCCGCGCCGTTGCTGGTTGAAGCCGCACGAGCCTTCGCGGAAGTTGCGAGCGAGTTTGCCCCGGCCCTGCGGCCCACCGAAGTTGCGCTTTTTTGCAATCCCGCTGAAACGGCGCTGCTGGCCACTGTCTTTACTGCAAGCTCGCCGAAGATTCGCTTTGACGACTTCGCAAAAGCTCTCCAGGAGCGAATCCCAGCGCTCATTGGCGCGGAGTTGGTCATCGAGGGCCACTCTGATGCAAAACAGGAGCAGCGCGCCTTGGCGCAGTGGGGCGCGGCTGCACTGACTTATGCTGCTGCGAGTTTCGACTTTCGCGTGGACCACGGCGCATTTTTTCAGGTCAACCGCTGGCTGGTGGACGCGCTCGTCGAAAAAGTTACCGCAGGCCGCAGCGGCGCACTTGCTTGGGATTTGTTTGCCGGCGTCGGTCTCTTCGCGCGGCAGCTCGCAGCCAACTTCGCTCGCGTGATTGCTGTCGAGTCGGCGCCGTCAGCCACTGCAGCGCTTGAAGAAAATCTTCGCGGCACGACCGGCCTAGCGGTCAAAGCGGAAACTCTGCCCTTCCTTCGCCGCAACCGCATGAGCGCGAAGCCCGATTTTATCGTGGTTGACCCGCCGCGTACGGGCCTCGCCGCGGAGACCTGCGCGCTGCTCGCTGAGATTGCCGCTCCCGCCGTAACCTACGTCTCCTGCGACCCCGCCACGCTGGCCCGCGACCTGCGCGCACTCACCGGCTCCGGCTACCAAATTCAATCCATCACCCTCGCCGACCTCTTTCCGCAGACCTTTCACCTGGAAACAGTGGTCCAGTTGCGCCGCGCCTGATAGGCTTGAGGGCCAGAACACCTTTCCAATTTTTCAGGCACGATGGAATCCGACTCCCCCAACTCCGTGGAATCCGTTGCCGGTCCCGCATCAGCCGGCCTCGGCGCCGGACAGGGCCCCGGTTCTGCCTCCGTCCCGCTCTTTCACGCGGCCTGGCTCTTTGCCGCCGGCATTGCAGTCACCGAAGCTCTCTGGCTGCGACCGAGCCAAGTCCTTGTTGCACTGGCGTTGGTGGCCGCGCTCTGTTGTGTGGCGGCTCTGCGCGCCCAGCGCATCGCATGGCTGCCGCTGGCCGCGCTGTGGCTCCTGCTGGGCGCATGGTGCGCGGAGATGGAGCCGCGTCCGGCGCCCGCGTCCGCGCTTGCCGCACTCTCTGACGGCCTGCTTCGCACTGTCGAAGGCACGGTTGTCGATGCCGGGCCGGTGCGCGGCGAGACAGTGCAAAGCTTGATGGACCACGACGACCATGGCGAAGCCGTTGAACCCCAGCAGCGGCCCTCACAGAGAATCGACCTGCGCGTCTCCAGCATGGAAGTGGTTACCGACGCTAATGACGCGCAAACGCCGGTCGAAGGCGGCGTGCGCCTGACTGTTCACTGGCCGCAAATCGCAGCAGGCCAGCAGCCATTTCGCTGTGGCGAGCGCATCCGCGCCGTGGTCCGTCTGCTGCCGCCCGAGGTTTATCGCGATCCCGGCGTCTGGAGCCGCGAGGATTTCCTGCTCGATCAGGGCATCACCTCCACGGCCACGGTGGGCATCGACCGTGTTGACCGCCTCGGTCCATCGTCCAGCCGCTTCCTCGCCTGCCGTCTCAGCGGATTGCAGCACGCCACAAGCGCTCGCCTGCTGGCCCTGCCCGCGGCCATGCGCCGCCTACCCGCTCCATTGCGCCTTCCGCAGGACGACGCCATCATGCTCGCCGCCATGGTCACCGGCGACCGCACTTACCTCACTCACTCACTGCGTGTGGGCTTTGAGCGCACCGGCTCTTTTCACATGCTGGTGGTCTCGGGCTTTCACCTGGCCATCGTGGCTGGCTGCCTGTTTTGGGTTGCGCGCCGCCTTCGCCTTCCCCGCGTCCCGGCCACGTTCGCCACCATACTAGCCTCTTTCGCCTACGCGTTCTTCACTGGTTTTGCCACGCCGGTCCAGCGCTCGCTCTGGATGGTCACTCTCTATCTGCTGGGCCGGCTCCTCTACCGCGAACGCAACGTGATGAACACCATCGGATTCGCCACGCTGTGCCTGTTGGCATTCAGCCCGCGCAGTCTTTTTGACGCGAGCTTCCAGATGACGCTGCTGGCCGTGGTGGCCATCGGCGGCGTCGCCGCGCCGCTGCTCCAGAGCACGGTGCATCCTTACCTGACGGCAACGCGCGATCTGCGCCTCATCGCACTGGACGTAAAATTGCGCCCAGGTCTGGCTCAATTTCGCGTGATTCTCCGCATGATTGCCGCCGCATTGCAGGCAGCTGCGAGCGGTCGATTCGCTGACAGCATTGCATGGCGGCTTTTCCCCTTTGCGGTGCGCTTCATTATCCGCGCCTTCGAGCTGCTGGTCGTTTCCTGCGCCGTCGAGCTGGCTATGGCCCTGCCCATGGCTCTCTACTTCCATCGCATCACCGTCTTCGCCCTGCCGGTGAATGTCTTTATCCTGCCTCTGCTGCTCATCCTGATGCCTGCCGCGCTGGTCACTTTGCTGGCGCTTGCGGTGTGGCCTCCTGCCGCTCTGCTGCCGGCCATGATAGTGGCTCTCTTTCTGCACATCGGCATCGGGCTGGTGCATCACTTCGGTTCGATGGCCTGGGGCGACTTCCGCATTCCCGCGCCGTTGCTCTGGCAATCGCTCGTTTTTTGCGCGCTGCTTGCGGCGGCCGTCGTGCTGGCCAACATGGCCGCGTCCTCTGGACTCCGCTGGCCCCGCCGTGCCGTCTGGACCGTGTTGCTGTTTGCAGCCGTGATCGCAGTTTTGCCTCGCCCGGTCGATCATCCCCACGACGCATTGCTGATGGAGGCCATCGACGTCGGGCAGGGCGATTCTCTGTTGTTGATTACACCCGACGGCAAAACCCTGCTCGTCGATGGAGGGGGCTTCGGTGGCGGCCCGCATCAGGCCCCGCAGGATTACGACATCGGCGAGGAGGTCGTCTCTGAGGTCTTGTGGTCGCGCGGCATTCGTCACCTCGACGCAGTAGCCCTCACCCACGCGCACTCCGACCACATGGGCGGCCTTCCCGCAGTTCTGCGCAACTTCCATCCCGACCAGCTCTGGGTGGGCAACAACCCCCGCTTCGGCGCTTACAACGCACTGCTCGACGAGGCAGCGACCCTCCACGTGCGCGTCCTTTCACTGCGCGCCGGCGACGCATTTTCCTTCGGCCCAACCCAGGTGACAGTTCTGGCGCCCTTTCGCGAATATCAGCCCGGCCCGGAGCCTACCAACAACGACTCGCTGGTGATGCGCGTGGCCTACGGTGCGACCTCAGTGATGCTGGAGGGCGACGCAGAGGCTCCTATCGAGCAAGCCATGCTAGCCGAACCCGGACTGGCCAGCACACTTCTCAAAGTGGGCCATCACGGCAGCATCACCTCCACGAAGCCTGAGTTTCTGACACGCGTGGCTCCGCAGTGGGCCGTCATCTCCTGCGGCCTGCGCAACCGCTACGGACATCCACGCATGGAAGTGCTGCACGCGCTCGAAGCGGCCGGGGTTCGCACCTTCTCAACCGACATCAACGGCGCTTCATGCTTCCGCCTCGACGGCAAGACCACCACCCCGGACCTGGTCTGCGGCTGGCGCCAACTGCCTTGAAGCAAACTAAGTTTTAGCCGCATGAATCCTGCACAAAACCCTTCAGCTTCCTGTCCTTCAATCTGGCCTGTACCATCTGCCGGGCTTATGATCGGCCAATTGGCTTATAATTCGTGCGAGAAAAGATTCGGTTGCAGGATGCTGTGAACCGGCATTCGCAACTGAGGAGGCTGTTATGTTGAAGCCGTTATTGTTTGCTTCCGCGGTTGTATTATTTGGGATTACCGCTTCATCCACCCCTGGGCCCACGCCGCAGGATGCCACTCCGGCCCATGCATCTGGCCAGAAGAATTCAGCTAAAGCCGCCGCCGAAAAGGCACAGGCGCGCGCGAAAGAGATTTATAACGTGGACTGCGCCCTTTGCCACGGAGAAACCGGAGATGGCAAGACGGATCTGGCCAAGGATATGCAGTTGACGCTCAAGGATTGGACCGATCCGAAGTCGCTGGCCGGCATGTCGGATGCGGATCTGTTCAAATTCATCCGCGCCGGCAACGACAAGATGCCGCCTGAGCCGGATGGCCGCGCAAAGGACGACGAGGTAAAGAGCCTCATCCTCTACATTCGCAACATGGCCAAACAGCAACCGGCCGCTGCACCGGCCGCCGCGCCTGCCGAACCGACAGCGCCGCCCGCGAGCAACTAGAACCGGAGCCTCAACCCAAACTGGATCTGCCGCTCGCGGTAGAAGTTGGTTGCGTTGACATTCAAAGGCTGGCCGAACGCTGCTGAGCTGAGGCCGGTCGTCGCGTTTACTTTGAGGCCGGTGAGGAAGTTCAGCGTAGGCGGCGTGCCCGGAGTGCCAAGCGTTGTTGGTGGGCTGCCGGACCCGATGGTGTAGCCGGTCGTCTCCAGCTCGGTCACGTTCTGGTGGTTGAAAAGGTTGAAGCTCTCGGCCAGCAGCTCCAACTGGCGCATCTTTCCCAGGTCGAAACGCCTGCCCAGCCGCAGGTCGGCCTTCCATGTGGCTGGATAGCGGTAAGTGTTGCGGCCGATATTGTAGGAGTGACCGTCACTACCGAGGCCGTAGACCCGATTGTCACCGCCAGACCCGTTCATCCCCGGCCCCAGTCCTGCGATTGCCGCGCCGCTGTTTGCGTCGAATTCTTCCGACAGCGAGCCGCTGGTGCGCATGGTGTAAGGCAAGCCGCTCCGGGACTGCCAGACGCCTGATAGCATCCATCCATTGGCAAACTTCCCCGCTCGTCCGCGCAGCTTCCACGGCGCTTCATAAACCGCCATTGCGCCGGCCGAGTGGCGCATATCCAAATTGCTCGTCCCGTACTCCTGGCTGAAGTTGGCCGGGTCCAGCACATCGTTCCCCGCGGCCTGCGCGCTCTCGTTGGGGTTCCAATCCATTGCATGCGCGTAAGTGTAATGCGCGTGCAGGCTCAGCCCGTGGCGGCCATAGCGCTCCACCCTGAGCATCGCCGCCTCGTATGTCGAGTTGGCGCGACTCATGATCTGGGTAATCTGCTGGTAATTCGGGTTGAGGCGCCCCGCAACTCCGGTTTCCGTAGGCCAGGAAGCGTAGAAGGGAACCGTAATCTGCGCGGCTTTGATGGGGCCCTGTCCGGTGTTGCCGCACACGCCGTTGTTGAGGCCCGTAGGAGTCTGGTCGCACACGTTGTAGGTGATGGTTTGTGTTGGCGTCGGCAGGTCGAGATTCGTGTCAATGGAAATTGGCAACCGGCGGCCCAGGCTCACCACCGCGCTGGCAGTTACCTCTACGTGGCCGGGCAGTGTCTCTTCCACGGCTGCGACACCCTGGTGAATCTCCGGGTTGTGAAAGTTTGGCGCAAACTCCACAGCCCCCGGCTCGACCACGCTCCCCGGACCCGGCGGCCGCAGCACGTATGGAAACGGTGGAGCGCCGCCGGCATTCAGGTTGTCGGTGGGCCGCATGAAGAAGCTAAGGTCTCCGCTCAAGGAGCCGGTCTGGGCCAGCGCAGTTTCAACAGTAAGGTTCTCCGTGCGCCCAAAGTACATTCCGTAGCCCAACCGCAAGACCGGCCAATGCTTTTTGCCGCGACCCACGGCCACACTCACCCGTGGACCCCAATTGTTGCCCAGGTCAGGCAGCTTCTCTGTCCCTGTAAGAGCGGGGTTGTTCATTGCAGCCAGCGACGGCGGCAACTGCTCCCGCTCCCAGCGCAACCCGCCCGAGACAACCACCAGCTTTCCCGCCTGCCACTGCGCGGTTGCAAACCCGGCCCAGTCGTTGGTGGTCAGACGCCAATTGCTTGGGCCTATGGTCTGCGAGTAGTAGGAGTAGCAGGGAAGATTGCCCAACCCGCGCAGCCCGCCCCCCGAGTCGCGCCATACCTTCCCCGTTTCGTCGCAGTTTTGCTGGTTAAAGGGATTCAGCGCGCCGGTCAGCCCAAACTTGCCGAAGACCAGCGCATCGGAGGCGAAGTTTTCAACGTTGGCGTAGTAGTAGGTCCCGGTCTGGTTGCGCAGCAGGCTCGTAGTATCGGCATTATGGTTCGCCTCGAAGCCGGCCTTCACCAGTAGCTTGCCCCGCACCCAGTCTACCGATTCCTGCCCGTGGTAGAGGCGCTCGTCCGGATAGCTGCCCTGGCCGAAGCGCGACGGGTTTCCGATGGTGAAGCCATAGCTCGAGTCCACCACGATCTGCGGCAATTGTCCCCACGCATTCCCGGCAAGAAAGCTCTGCTCATAAGTTGACGGCGCCTCAGGCCGCGCCTCCTGAACAGCGCGCCCGGCCGAGGCTTGGGTCACGGCCAGCAGGTTGGGAGTCAGGAATGCCTCCCAGCGGCCCAGCAGCCACTCTTCGCTTGCCGTGCTTGACCCAAAGCTGTGGTCGCCATAGGTTTCTGAGACCCTGGTCAGCCCTCCGCCCGGCGCGTTCCATTGTGCGCTGATGCCCTCCAGCGTAAAGCGATGCCGCTCGGCCGCCTGCCAGTCGAGCCGTCCGAAGCCGGTCCACTGCGTCGCCGTGCGTGGCGCGGGGCCAAGCAGCCCATCGAGTGTCTCCAATAATCCGGAATAGGCCGCAAGGCCCTCAGCTACAGGATTGACGTTGCTCAACCCGAGCCGCGCACTCAGAACCTGCATCTGGTCGTTTGTGGGCTGGGCAAAAAATACGGATGGAATCTTCACCGTCGCCAATCCGGGATCGTTGCGGTTATAGCTGTCGAGAGCCGCAAACCAGAACAATTTGTCGCGGCGAATCCGGCTACCCACGCCGATGCCCCAAACCGTCTCCCGATCCGGAGGAGTGTAGGACTCCGGCGTGAAGACAGGGACCGTAATGTCGGTGGGCGGCGCTGTCTCCTTTACCCATTGAGTAAAGGGATTCTGCGCGCCCCATGCGCTCTGGCGATCGAAGAGAAATCCCTGCCCATGCATCTCATTGGCGCCACTCTGGGTTTCCACGTTCATGCGCCCGCCCGCCGCCCTGTCGGCCGCAGCCTCCACATTACCGGCCTCCGTCTCCACCGTGCGAATCGCTGCCTCGCTCACGGCAAGTCCATGGCCTCCAGTCCCAACCTGCGCCATTCCCGCCGGTCCTTCCCCGTTTTGCCCTAACGGTCCCAGCCCTGACGAGCCTTGCCCTTGTCCACCGGTCGGGCCAAAGGCCAACCCCCGGCCAACTCCATCCACCGCGAAGTCGGCTGGTTCACCTGCGCCCCGCAGTGAAATCTGGCCCTGACCTGCCGCCGGGGTCGTGGATGTGGGCGTATTGTCCAGAACAAAATCTTGCCAGCGCCGCCCGCTTACCGGCAGCGCCTGCAACTCGCCCGCGCTCATCTTTGTAATCGACGCCGGAGCGGCTGGGCTGCTCTCCTGAGAAGCTGCGGGTGCCCCAGGTCCCGATTCTGGGACCTGGGAATTATTCGCGCCTGCCCGACCCGAAGCCTCAACCATCGCCGGTGCGGAATTTTCCTGGATTCGTCCGTCCGACGCCAGCGTCCACAACGGCTCTCGAGAAAGCGAAACATTGAATACGTCGATCTCCGTTCTCGGTCCATCCCCAAGGAGATCGGTCAGCCGCCGCGCGCTGACGGGAAACTGCATCAACGGCTCTGTCGCCAGGGCGGCGTCTCTCACCGGCAGAACTTCCTGCTCAGGCCCCGGCTCACTCCTCTTGCGCAATACCGCCAGAATGGCCCCGCGCGGAAGCGGCTCCAACTCCATCGCCGCCTGCACCCGCGCCTCGTAGCCGGCATCCACCACAATGCCTTCCACATGGCCACGCCCCAGTTGCGGGTTCTCGGCCTCCAGCGCGTACTCGCCCGGCTCCAGCCCTGCAAAGCGGTAACTCCCGTTTTTTGACGTGGTGGTGCGCGTCTCTGTGCCTGTGGCCTGGTTGCGAGCCACAACAGGAACGCCCTCCAGAGGATTCGAGTGCAGGTCGGTCAGTTTGCCGCTCAATGAGCCGGTTAATCCACCTTCAAACGATTGTGTTCGGGCCGATTGAGCAAGACCCGCCGTCACCGCGCCCATCAGCAGCGCGGCTACCGCCAGCGTCTTCGTCCAACTGCGTTCAACCCCTGCCATCGAGCCCCTTGCTCGCGGCAGACCATGGGAAAAATCTCTCTACACTGCAACTCCGGCCGGCTCTTGCGGCGGGTCCGGATGGGGCACAGTCTTCCGGCCACTGCGAGACGGAAATCTCCCGGCTTTGGCGGCGCCCATGTCCTCAATAGTTACGTTTCAAGCGATTCTATGCCCTTTCCAGTAAACTGGAAATAAGGGACTTCAGGTTTAGCCTCAACAGTCTGCAATGGAGCGCGAATCCCTGTTTTCTATTCCCTATTCCCTGTTCCCTATTCCCTGGTGTTTTCATGTTCATTGATGAAGCAAAAATTCGCGTCAAGGCCGGCGACGGCGGCAATGGCTGTATGGCATTCCGGCGCGAAAAGTTCGTGCCCCGCGGCGGGCCCTCGGGCGGCGATGGCGGCCACGGCGGCGATGTCGTCATGGTCAGCTCGCAGCGCCACAACACGCTGATCCATTTCCGCTATAACCCGGAGCACAAGGGCCAGCGCGGCGAACATGGCATGGGCTCCAACTGCTCCGGCCTGGACGGCAACTCTAAAATCCTGCAAGTCCCCGTCGGCACATCCCTTTACGACCAGGAGACCGGCGAACTGATCCACGACTTCGAGGAGCCGGACGAGCGCGTCATCATCGCCAAGGGCGGACGCGGCGGGCGAGGGAACCAGCACTTCGCCACCAGCACCCATCAGGCCCCGCGCGAGCACGAACTCGGCCGGCCCGGCGAAGAACGCCTCTATCGCCTCGAACTGAAACTGCTGGCCGATGTCGGCCTGGTCGGCTACCCCAACGCCGGCAAGTCCACGCTCATCTCCCGCATCTCCGCCGCGCGGCCCAAGATTGCCGACTACCCATTCACCACTCTCGAACCCAATCTCGGCGTGGTCACCGTAGGTGAGGAGCCGGATCTGGAATCCTTTGTCGTCGCCGATATGCCCGGCCTCATCGAAGGCGCGCATCTCGGTTCCGGCCTGGGCGTCCAGTTCCTCCGCCACATCGAGCGCACCCGCCTGCTCGTCCATCTGGTCGATGTCTCCGACGCGAGCGGCCGTCTCGATCCCGTCGAAGACTTCAAGGTCATCAACAAGGAGTTGGCCAGCTTCACAAGCGGAGTTATCCAGAACGATTCCAATGATTTTGGCGACTCAGATGATTTGTCTGTGCCCAACCATCCGCTGGCCGGCAAGACCATGATCGTCTGCGCCACCAAGATCGACAGCGCCAACCCCGAGAAACTCAAGAAGCTCGCGACCCACATCAAGCGCCGCAAGCTGGAGTTCCACGCCATCTCCGCCGTCACCGGCCAGGGCATCGACGAACTGAAATGGGCGCTGGCCCGCCATCTGCGGACCGCCGAGGGGGCAGAATAGGGCAAGATCGAACAAGAACGGCAACGGGGATATCTCGACTAAGGCACCCGAAAGAAGACCGCGGGCGACACGTTGAACCTCCGGCTCAGCCGAGCGATATGGTCCCGATTCAACTGGCGCTTGCCGGAAAGGACCAGCGAGACAGTGCTTTCGCTTCCCAACTCCGGTGCAATGTCGCGCTGCGACAGCCCATTCCGCTCCAGCAAAAAGCGCAGCACATCGGCAGGCTCGGACTCAGGCAACGGGTAGCGCTCTTGCTCGTAGCGTTCAACCAGCAGCGTCATCAGCTCGATGGCCTCTTCTTCGTCCGCCGTGGGATCGGCCTTGGCAGTCAGCGCAAAGAGAGCATCGGTATACTCTGTCAGCTCCTCATCGGAATGAATCAGCCGAGGCGCTCCCTGCCGGATCATCTCGCTCGGATTTGCAAGCGCTGTGCTCATTGTTTGACCCCCTTGTCCCAGTTAGTCCGGTTGTCGTACTGGCGATGCGTCAGAAAGGCCCGTATGTAAATGTGGCCCTGCGTGGTCCGGCCTTCCTTCTCGCGCGCGTAGTGAATGATCGTGACCAGCCGGTAGCGGTTCTGGCGAATATTAAAGATCACGTATCCATCCACATCATCGGCATCTTTGAAAACCTGCCGCACTTCAACAAAGTTTCGCCATCGCGCCTCGACCGCGATCCTATACCAGGCCCGAATCTCTCTGGCTGCTTCCGGATACTGTTCTTCGGCCTCGACCAGGTGCTTACGTGTGACTACGTGCATAGAGGACTTCCCAAAACGTTCCGCCCAGAAAATCTCCAGGACACCTGTCGCTACACTCTCAAGATACTTTTCAAAATGCAAAGTTGTCAAGCACGTCGGCCACCCTCTAAGTCCAAGTGCAACATTTCATAGAGGGATAATGCTGCCTGATGTACCGGTCTACACAGATGTCTTTTGGGGAGGTGGGGTCGGCTCAGAAACAATGGGCGTTGTGTTGAAGTCCGGCAAAACCCTTGCAAAATAGGGCCGCATCCGAATGGGATGAGGCCCTTCTTGTTTATGAATCTCTAGCCCGTCTAGAACGGGTTCAGCTTGGAGAGACCCTTCTTCTTTTTCTTCTTGCTTGACGATTCGTCGTTCAGATCAGCCTTGGGTTTCTTTTGTTTGGCATTAACGGCCGACTGAGCCGGTGTCGTGCCGGACTTATTGACGTCGTTGACCTGGTCGGGAGCCTCAGCCGGCTTTTCGGCAGCGGGTATGGCTGTGTTCACGGGACCAACCGGCTTGACGACGGCATCGGGTGCGCTCACCACCTGGACGCCCACACCGGTGCCGCCCGCCGGCGCCTCAAGCTGCAAAGGCGCCTGGGAAGGCTGATCGCTGCGTGGCGGCTCATTGACGCCGGTGGGTGTAACCGCGCCGGCCGGAGCAGCAGGCTTGCCGGCATTCACGGCGGTATTGAAGAGCGCAATGTTCTGCTTGGTCACATCGGGCGCGAGAGTGCGTTTGGGATCGTCGAGGCTGGGCTCGCCCACATGCACCGCTTCAACCACTGAAGGCCCGTGCTTGATGATGTCGAAGGTCTTGTCGGTAAAGCGCAGGGGTTGGCGGCTGCGTTCTTCAGCATCGTTCTCCGCAATTGCTTCCTGGGTCGGCTCGGGAACGGGGCGGTTCATGGCCACCAGCCGGTCGCGGGCATCTTCTACGTGGGGGGCCATGGGATAGCGCGTGACCACTTTGGTGTAAGCCTCGGCAGCCCGGTCCTGGTAGACCGCGCGCAGCCGTTCCCTGATAGCGCCGGGAAGGCGAGGCGCAATCTGAACCGCGTGGGCTTCGCCGGCATAGGCATCGCCGATTCCCAGCAGCGCCTGGTCGCTCTTGGAGTAAAGCGGGTAGGTGTCCACCACGGTATCCAGACGGGCAATGGCGGCCGCGAAGTTTTCCCGGCTGTCGTAATAAAGGCCAATTTCAGTCTCGCGCTCGGCCAGAACCTCCTGCACGTCACGCAGCTTCTGCTTGGCGCGGGGCACCAGCGATGAGTCGGGGAACATATTGATCATCGCGCGGTATTCCTGCTCGGCGCGCTCCGCGTTGGTATAGTCGCGGTCAGGCTTCTCCATCTGCTGGTAATAAATGTCGGCTACCTTCATCTGCGCTTCGGCGGCTTCTGGAGCATTGGGGAAGAAGGTGATGAAATCCTTGTACTCGGCCTCGGCCTGGGTCAAGGCCGCGGTGCCGCCTTCCTTGAACCAACTGTCGCCCACCGCCAGTTTGGCGCGCATCCGGTATTCGGAGTCTGGATAGGTGTTCAGCATGGTCTGCAAGTCAAGCCGCGCCACATCGAAGCGGCCCTTCTTCATGGCGATCATGGCCTTGTCGAAGAGTTCCTTGTCGGGCTGCCTGGAATTCACGCCGGCCAGCGGGTTGGCGCTCAGATCCTCGTGCTTCTTGTGTTTGGGCTTCTTTTCTCTAGCTTGGACCGAAACTGTGCCCAGCACCAGAACCGCCAGAACTACCGCGGCAAACTTCGTTGTCAACCGGTTCATACCACCTCATTGCGGCCGCGGATTGTCGACAGGCCGCAAGCCAATTCCCCAATAATCTCAGAATCTTACCCGGCTATTCGCCCGCAGCCTTGCGGGCCGCAGCCAGCAGCGCGCGCGCATCCGCCTCCGGTTGCCCTGCGCCGAAAACGGCGTTGCCGGCCACCAGCAGGTCCGCTCCTGCTTGGACGATGCGGGCCACCGTGTCGTGAGCCACGCCGCCGTCCACTTCAATTCTAAATGCCAGCCCCAGTTCCTGGCGCAACTGAGCCAGCCGCCGAATCTTGTCCAGCGAGAATTCAATGAATTTCTGCCCGCCAAAGCCCGGATTCACGCTCATCACCAGCACATGGTGAACCATGGGCAAAATCTCGTGAAGCAGCTCCACGCTGGTGGCCGGATTCACCACCACCCCCGGCTTCATGCCATGGCCGGCAATCAGTTCCAGCGAACGATGCAGATGCCGGCAGGCCTCATAGTGGACGCTCACCCAGTCCGCCCCGGCATCGGCAAAAGCGGGGATAAACTCGTCCGGGTTCTCGATCATTAGATGGCAGTCGAGCGGGAGTGCCGTCACCTTCCGCAGGGACGCGACCACCGGCGGCCCAATCGTAATGTTGGGCACAAAATGGCCATCCATCACGTCCACGTGAATCACCGTGCCGCCGCCCCGCTCGGCCGCGGCAACCTGGTCCGCCAAGTGGGCAAAATCCGCCGAAAGTATCGATGGCAGCAGCTCAACCATGACTTTTTGGATGCTTCTCCTTGCAGGGTCAGTGTATCAGCCGCACGCGTCGTTCAGCGTGGCTTGCTCAGCGCGGATTGCCGAAATCGAGCCAGGCGAGGATTGGGAGCTTCCAGCTTCCGCAGCAGGATACGGCCGCGTGCCCGCATGGCCGGGGTTCCGGATCGGGCGAGGATGCGGAGCAGGTCCAGAACTTCAGGCAGCAAAGACGAGTCCTGGCGGGTCAGTTCAGCAAGGCCCTGCATGGCGCAGGTCTTCACGATTGAGCTTTTGTCTTCAAGGTAGGTCCGCAGAATTGAAGCAGCCCTCCGGCATTCAGAGGCGGTAAGTGTCAGTCGGGGGACGATCAGCGCGAGATTCCAACGGAGCTTGTTTTGCTCCGCTTCAGCCAGTAAGCCAAGCAGAGAATCCTTCCAGGGCGCTGGCAGCGACGGCTGGCGGCAGGAAGCCCTTTCCAAGGCATCGGCGGCGCGGTTGGCCACGCCAGGGTCTTCGTCCCAAAGGTATTCGATTAGCTGAGACATCTTGTTCGGCTGCGCAAGAATGAGCGCGACCACCTCTCGAACGCGGCCTACGGCGAGAGGATGGCGGCCAGCGGCAAGCATTGAGCGGATGGTCTCGGAGGCGGGCATGGGATGGCTTCTTCGATCAGATTACTCTGCGTGGCTCCTGGCTTCCAGCATCTTTGCCGCAACTCGCCCCACCCCGCGCAGCATCGCCTTCACCGGCCAGCTGCCCTCGGCGTCTAGAAAGAAGATTTCGCCGGTGCGCTTTGCCTCGGGGCGGTAATACCAGCGCTTCAGCAGTGCCAGATGGCCCTGGCGTAGAGTCGGCGATGGAGTCTCGGACAGCTGAGCCAGCGCGGTCAATGCGGCCTCCATGCGGGATTCCAGCGCGCCGCGGACAAGCTTTGCGGGCGCTGCCGATGCAGCCTCGGCTGGAACAGTCTCAAGTTGCGCGGCTTCGGAATCGGTAGCTTCGGGAATCGCCTCTATCGCCATCGGATGCGCAAACAGCGAAGTCGATCCGGATTGCTCGTTCTGGATTCTCATGCCCAATGTCGAAAATCCGGCCGGGCCACTAAGCCGCCCATTTTCATAAAGGAAAACGGCAACCTCGCCGGGATTTGCCGAGGCTTGCAGGATGACAGCCCGAAGCTGCGAAAGCGGGCGAACCAGCTCGGGTGCCAGCGCCCTCACGCTTTCCACGCGAGCAACCTGCGCGTGAAGTGCCGCGGCAGCCTCGAATTCAAGTCCTGCCGAGGCTTCGTCGCGTTCGGTGCGCAGTGTAACCAGCTTGCTCTCGCCGCGCGTAGCCAAAAACCGTTCCACCGCAGCGGCCTCTTCGCCATAACGCTCGTCGGTGCAGCCCTTGTAGCAGGGCGCGAGACACATCTTCATCTCGGAGTAGACGCAGCCGGGATGGCTGGGGTTGGGGTCCAGCTCCTCCGTGCAGCGGCGCAGCAAAAACAGCTTGAGCGCCTCCTCGGCATAGCGCTCGGCCGTCGCGCGCGATTGAAACGGGCCATAAGCCCAATCCGCCTCGCGCTGGCTGGGGCGATTGGTAACCGTAATGCGCGGATAAGCATTGCTGCCCAGGAAGCGAATAAACGCCGGATGCCGCAGGTGCATTCGTTCCAAAGCTTTTGGGCCGTATATCTTCTCCAAAAGAGAAAATTGCGCCAGCAGCGATTCAAACTCCGAGCCGGTCAGCCGCCAGCGAATCTGCCGCACGCGCCCGGCCAACTGCAACCGCCGCGGATGCCGCGCTGAAGGTTGCAACAGCCGTTCCAGCCGTCCGCGCAAATTGGGCGTGCGGCCAATGTAAGGCTCCGCGTGAGCCTCCTCACCATAGAGCGCGAAGACCGCCGGGCTCGTCGGCAGTTGCGCCAGCGCCGCCCTTGCGTCAGCCGGGTCAAACGCGAGAGATTCGAGCTCAATCGGCACGGCCATTCACTCCTACGCCGAATCGCGGACTACCCAAAGGCAGTAGTTCAAGTAATAGACGGAAAAAAGGCCTGTGAGCCACGGGCTTATCTCCAATACCCCGCCTTCAGGCGATGCATAATAGAGCATCAGTTCGCGACGAAGAACAAATCCGTTGGCGATCCAAAGTAACGCCAATGCGGTCGTGATCGAGTCCCAGGGCATTGAAGCTGGCAATATGGTATTCAGAAGCAATCCCAACACGAGAAGTAGCGGGATAAGCAGGTATCCATAAACAGCCAAGCCGGTTTCCCTTTTAAGACGAATCCATCCAGATAGGTAGATTCCCATCCAGAGTGCATAGAGACCACCGGTGAGGGATGTGACAAGGAGCGCCCAAGGCCAGGAACCGCGGCTAATGGCCGGAACACCCTTTCGCTCATCCAGTCGAGTTTCAGTCATGTTCGCAGCCTTTCAGCCTCCCGCAATCGTCATCCCGTCAATCCGCAGAGTAGGCGAGGCAACCGAGCCGCGAAACTCCAGATCGTTGCCGATGGCGGCCACATTCTTGAGCATCTCGGCCAGGTTGCCGGCAATCGTCACTTCTTCGACGGCATGAGTCAGCACGCCGTTCTCAATCCACAAACCAGTTGCTCCGCGCGAGTAGTCGCCCGTGACCACGTTGACGCCAAATCCGATCAGGCCAGTAACGTAAAGCCCGGCGCGAACATCTCCGATAATTCGATCCGGCGCGCTCGTGCCCGGCTCCAGATAAAGGTTGCCGCAGCCGATTCCCGGCGCACCGGCCAATCCCCGTGAAGCGTTGTGGGTGGACTTCATGCCCAGTTTGCGCGCCGTGTAAGTATTCAGCAGGTAATTGCGCAGTACGCCCGCCTCCACCACCACCGTCCGCCGCGAGGGCAATCCCTCCCCGTCAAACGGCGAAGTGCCAAAGCCGCCCATCCCTGTCGGCAGCAGCATAGTGTTGTCGTCGATGATTGTCAGGCTCGGCGCGGCAATCAGCTCGCCCAGCTTTCCGGCCAGAAATGACGCCCCGCGCCAGATTGAGTCGCCCGAAGCCGCCTCGAAGATTGACCCGATGAGCGACCGCGCCACTTCCGGCGCAAAGACAATCGGAACCCGCTGCGTGGGAACGCGGCGCGCTCCCAGCCGGCGAAGCGCGCGTCGCGCCGCTTCTTGTCCAATTGCTTCGGGTGAATCGAGGTCCACCAACCGCCGCGCACTCGACCACCACCCGTCGCGCTGCATCGAGCCATTCGCATCCTGAGCCAGCGGCGCTGCCGAAACCCCCGCATAGCTCGAGCGGTAGCCGCCCACAAAGCCGCGCGAATTAGCCAGCGCCTTGCGCCCTGTGGCTGCGTCAAAGCTGCCCCCATCGGAGTTGGTGATGCGCGCGTCGGCTTCAAGCGCCGCCGCTTCAGCCCTCCGCGCCCACTCAATCCGCTCCGGCCCTGGCAGCGAGTACACATCCTCGTGATAAAGATGCAGATCGCTCGAAAGCGCGCCGAACTCCGCCGTCTCCGGCAGTCCACTGAATGCATCCTCTTCGGTCACGTTGACCAGCGCCATTGCGCCGTCTACCAGCTGGCGAATCCCATCGGCAGTCAGGTCGCTGGTTGAGGTCGAGGCTGACCGCTTGCCCAGAAAAACCCGCACTCCCAACCCGCGCGAGCCGGACTCCTTTAGCGTCTCCACCTGGCCCATGCGCACGTTTACGCTGAATTCGTCGCCCTCGCGCGCCACTGCTTCAGCGTCGCTCGCGCCGGCTTTCATGGCCTGCGCCACTACATCGGCGGCCAGGGATTCAAGGTCGAGATTCGTCAGATCGGGTCGTGCGGAAACTTCGGGCATGGGTCAACACTACGTGGCTTCAAGCTCCCCGCGCAACCGGGGCAACACGAACAGAATCAAAGCCGGGGCAACGCGAACTACTCCAGTGGCTCGATAGTCCGCCGGGTAATGGGCGAGGACAAAACGAGCATTGTGGTGGTTGTGACGTAAGGCATGAACTTTTGGATGGTATTTTCCAGTGCTTTCGAAGTGGGCACGCAGACTTTGAGCAGGAATGTGTCCTCTCCGGCAATGTGGTGACATTCATAGACTTCCGGCATCTCGCGGGCTACGGCGATAACGCGCGAAATCGCGTCGCCGATGACGCGGACGCGAATAAAGGCGCTAACCGGCAGTCCGACCTTTTGGCGATCGATTTCGACACGGTATCCGGTAATGAGTCCCGCTTCTTCCATGCGGTGGACCCGCTCGATGACGGCCGGCGTCGAGAGGCCAACCCGTCGGCCCAGTTCAGAAAAGTGAATGCGCGCATCTTCCTGGAGCTCGGCCAGAATGCGCCAGCCGATGGGGTCGAGGAGCTTGGTAATTTCTAAGGTTTCTGCCATCTGTGACCTAATAGAATTCGGAAGATACACAAAAGTATCACATAAATCGTATTCCTATCTGTTGTGAGCCTCAAGTAGATTCCAGTATAGCGAAATCTAGCTTCACAACTCGGCCATCTGGAATACCGCTTGATCCACATGGACGCGATTTTGCCGGTCATGCCGGCATACAGGAGCGTCAGTCATTATGCCAACATCTACTCAATACGAATTGCGTCTCGCCGGTCGCATGGCGCGGCTGGGCACGGAAACTGCTTTTGAAGTTCTGAACAAAGCCAAGGCGCTCGAAGCCCAGGGCAAGAGCATCATTCACCTGGAAATCGGAGAGCCCGATTTCGACACGCCATCCAATGTGGTGGAAGCGGCCGTGGATGCGCTGCACAAGGGTTGGACCCACTACGGTCCCTCCGCCGGCTTGCCCGCTCTGCGCCAGGCGATCGCCGGCTACATCAGCCGCACGCGCGGAATCACGGTCACACCCGATGAAGTGGTGGTCGTCCCCGGCGGAAAGCCCATCATGTTCTACGCCATCCTGGCGATGATTGATGAAGGCGATGAGGTCATCTATCCCAATCCGGGATTCCCCATCTACGAGTCGATGATCAACTACATGGGCGGTAAGGCCGTTCCTATCCAATTGCGCGAAGAGCGCGATTTCACGCTGGATGTAAACGAGCTGCCCGCGCTGATCACCGATCGCACCAAGCTTATCATTCTCAATTCTCCGCAGAACCCCACTGGCGGCGTCATGCCGCGCAAAGACATCGAGCAGGTGGCCAAAATCATCGGCGACCGCAATATCCTCGTGCTCTCGGACGAAATCTACAGCCGCTTGCTCTTTGAAGGCGAGCACTTCTCCATCGCGGCCGTGCCCGGCATGCAGGAGCGCACGATTATTCTCGATGGCTTCTCCAAGACCTACGCCATGACCGGGTGGCGCATGGGCTACGGCGTCATGCGCCCGGATCTTGCCACGCACATCACCCGCCTGATGACCAACTCCAACTCCTGCACGGCCAGCTTCACCCAGGTCGCAGGCATCGAGGCGCTCAACGGTGATCAGAGCGCGGTCGAGCACATGTGCGCCGAATTCAAGCACCGCAGCGAAGTCTTCGTCGCCGGCTTGAACAAGATCAAAGGCTTTTCTTGCCGCCAGCCCAAGGGCGCCTTCTACGTCTTCCCCAACATTACGAAGACGGGATGGAAATCCAAGCCACTGGCCGATGCGCTGCTAGAGCAAGCAGGAGTAGCGGGGCTTTCCGGCACGTCCTTCGGCCAATTCGGCGAAGGCTACCTGCGCTTCAGCGTGGCCAATTCGCTGGAAAATCTGCAACTGGCGCTCGAACGCCTCGACAAGTGGACAAAGCAGAACCTCTAAATGATTCGCTGGGTGCCCCATCCTTGCACGGCAGGGGTGGGTTCCCGCGGTCAGCATCTCCCAATCTCGATAGAATATTGTGCGCGCATGATTTCCGCGCAAGGAGCAAGCCATGGCCCTCAAGGATTCTGCCACCGGGAAAGTAATCCGGGATTATTCGATTGAACAACTCAAGGATGCCGCCAACCTGATGCGCGGCTATGATCTGGTGACGCTTTGCGCGGCCGGTTCAGGCCACGCCGGCGGCACGCTCTCCATCATGGACATTACCGCCGCGCTTTATCTCCATGTTGCCCAGCACGATCCCAAGAACCCCAACTGGACCGACCGCGACCGCATCATTTGGTCCGCCGGCCACAAGGCTCCAGCCCTCTATGTCGGATTGGCCTTTGCCGGCTTCTGCGAAATCAACGACGTGGTTACTCTGCGCAAGCTCCACTCGCGCTTTCAGGGGCACCCGCATTGGTCCAAGCTGCCCGGCGTCGAGGTCTCTTCGGGTTCGCTCGGCCAAGGCCTGAGCATCGCCGTGGGGATGGCTCTGTCCGCCAGGCTCGACGAGAAGAAACACAAAATCTTCTGCCTGATGGGCGACGGCGAACAGCAGGAGGGCCAGGTTTGGGAAGCCGCCATGGAGGCCGGACATTTCCATCTGGATAACATCATCGCCGTCATCGACACCAATCGCCTGCAGATTGACGGCTGGGTGAAGGACGTGATGGAAGTCCAGCCGCTGGACGAGAAATACGCCGCCTTTGGCTGGGAGGTGCTGCACGTTGACGGCCACGACATGAACCAATTGGTCGAAGCCTTCGCGAAGGCCCGCGCGGTCGTGGGCAAGCCTGTGGTCATCCTCGCCGACACCGTCAAGGGCAAGGGCGTCAGCTTCATGGAAAACGTTGCCGGCTGGCACGGCAAGACGCCGAACCTCGAGGAACTGGACGCCGCTCTGAAGGAACTGGGGCTGACCGAGCGTATTCCGGTCGAGATGTTGCTCAATAAGGCAAAGAGCTACCAGGCGGAAATAGACCGCGAGCTGGAAGCCAAAATGCCCAAATTCTCCCGCGACTTCTGGTGGAACTCAGGCGACGCCATGAAGGTCAAGATGGAGCCCACTCGCAAAGGCTTCGGCCAGTCGCTGGCGGAAAACGGCGATGATGAGCGAATCGTTTGCCTCGGACTGGACATCTCCGGCTCCATCACCATCAGCGATTTCTACGCCGGTAAGCCCGAGCGCAAGAAACGCTGGATGAGCCTGGGAATCGCCGAGCAGTCGGCCACCGCTGCGGCTGTGGGATTTGCCAGAGAAGGCAAGCTGCCGGTAATCGGCTCTTACGCCACGTTTTCCGCGGCGCGCAACCTGGATCAGATCCGCGTCTCCGTCTGCTACGGAAACTTCAACGTTCTGATTGCCGGCGCACATGCGGGCGTCTCGGTTGGACCCGACGGCGCAACGCATCAGGCCCTCGAAGACATCTTCGCCATGCAGGGCCTGCCCAACATGACCGTCGTCGTGCCCTGCGATATCGTCGAAGCGCGCAAGGCCACAACTTATCTGCTGCTCAAGCATGTGGGGCCCAAATATCTCCGCCTCGCGCGCGAAGCCACGCCCATCGTCACGGAAGAGAAGACGCCGTTTGTCTTTGGCAAGGCCAACGTGATTCGCCTACGCAAAGAAGCGGCCAACTTCATCGACGCCTTCGAGACCTCTCTGGCTTCCGATTACAAAAATGAGTCGGAGGACCTGAGCATCGTCGCCTGTGGACCCATGGTCCCCGAGGCCATGCGCGCCGCCCGCATCCTGAAGAGCGACTTCGGCTACGAGACGCGCGTTCTCAACCTGCACACGCTCAAGCCTATTGACGCCGAGGCCATCATTCGCGCCGCCGAGGATACCGGCGTGGTGGTCACCGCCGAAGAGCATCAGATCGGCGCTCTGGCATGGCGCGTCAGCGGCATCCTCACTGAAAGCAAACAGCTCTACGGCAAGCCTCTGATCACCGGAGCCATCGGCGT
>Ga0224555_1002601_pt1 | contig 20671 bp, 16 predicted proteins | sample 714S23034metaG_FD_180687 | JGI IMG/M metagenome (GOLD analysis project Ga0224555, IMG submission 180687) | Peat soil microbial communities from Stordalen Mire, Sweden - 717 S2 30-34 | ecosystem: Environmental > Terrestrial > Soil > Wetlands > Peat | place: Sweden: Norrbotten County, Stordalen...
ATTGAGTTCCAGACAGTTGGATGCAACGTGCTCAGTGCCGGGCACTTTTAGTTACGCCTCAACAATAGGCACTCTGCTACCGGTCGGTGCGAATACCCTTTCGGTAACTTTTTCGCCTACAGACACGACCGACTATGTCTCGGCGACGCAGACGACTACCCTTGTCGTCAATCAGGCCACGCCTGTGATTTCTTGGCCAACGCCCGCTGCGATCACTTACGGCACAGCATTGAGTGCAACACAGTTGAATGCAACCGCCTCGGTGCCAGGATCTTTTACTTATAGTCCAGCAGCAGGGACGACACCCGCAGCTGGCACCGATACACTCTCGGTGACGTTCACTCCCACCGATACGGTCGATTATGCAACCGCAACGACGACGGTTCAGCTAGTAGTGAATCCGTCTGCATCCAATGCCTTATTGCAACTCCGTATCAATGCGACCCCAGCATCGGTTACCCTATCCAACCCGGTAAACCTGGATTGGATCGTCTGGGGGGCGGACGGATCGACGACCGCCGCGACCCGAATGACCGGCAGCAATCTGATTAGCGACATCACGCCCTTAAACTCAGCCAGCATTGTCGCGGATTCTAACGGAACGGTGCAGTATACCTGGAGCGGAGGCACCCCGATTCCAAGCGGAACTTCCGTTGGTGCGGAGATGACGACTAGCGGTGTCAACGCTGGATTCCAACTTACGGCGCCAGCCGATACATCGGTCAAGACGTTGCTGTTGTATGTCTTTATCAATCCCAATGCTCAAATCAGTGCAGCGGTCAGCGATGGAAGCAGCCCGTCGATTACTCACTCTCCGGCAACCTCGCAAGATGCGGGATACGAAATCTATTCCATCGACTATCGTGCCGCCTCACCGGGTCAGACGATGACCGTCCAGATCGTTTCGACCGATTCGTCCGCGTCAGTTGGTCTTCAAGCGGCCGTTCTACAACCGCACCTTCCTCAAGTCTCGATCATTTTACCTACGCCAAGCGAGGTGTTTACGGCCTCCGGCGGGCTACCCGCCAGTATCCCGGCAAGTTTCGATGCGACACAGTTCGATACGAATATTGCCTCAGTGCAACTTTTGGCAAATGGAGTTCAAACTGCCTCAATCGCTTCGGCTCCATACACGTCAACGTGGGCAGCAGCGCCTGGTCACTATACGATTCAGGCCCAGGCGACCGACGCGGCGGGGCTTACCAACACCTCCCCTATCCAAGCCCTTGATGTGATCGGGACCGGCGGAAGTCTATCTGAAACCTTTGGACAACTCACGTCGAGCGTTGACCTGACCAGCGAGGGCACCGCGGACTGGGAGGTTTTCGGCCCGTCTAACTATGACAGTTCGCTGGTTTCACGAAAGCAGGGGGTTGTCCCCTTGATTTCGGCCCCTACGGTGATCGGCCCATACTCTTCGGGTAAATGGGTCGACATCCCCGGTCCATTCTCATTTGAAGACGGCTATCCCGATGCGCAGGAAAGCGGCATCCTACCCATAGCTTACGTCAACGGCTCGCCGAGTCCGGGATTTCAGTTTTCCATTCTAGCCGACAATACCTCGAGAACGCTCCGCCTATATGGGTCTGCGACGGGCAATGTCCAACTGACAGCATTCCTGAGCGACGGTAGTGCTCCGGTCATAACGGATTCTTCGCTCAGTAATACGACGACGTACAACAATGAAGGACAGCCGGAGACGTTTTTCTATACCATCAGGTATAGTGCCGCATTGCCTAGCCAGACGCTGACGGTCCAATTAGTTGCGCAAGGGGGGCAGATTCTCCTGAGTGCAGCCAGTCTAACGGGCTTATCCGTGCCAGTTCCTCCTATTGTCACATCGATTACGCCTAATGGAACAACAGCGGGAAGTCTAGTTTCAATTGCTGGAAGTGGATTCGGGTCCAGCCAAGGATCAGGTGTTGTTACTTTAGGCGGAGTCGTAGCTGCCGTGAGTTCGTGGAATGACTTGACAATACAGGCTTATGTGCCAGTTGGGGTACAAAGCGGCGCGGTGCAAGTGGTGACGAATGGAGGAGCGAGCAACACTAACATTGAGTTCGCGTTAGCTCCCAATATCACAAATCTCTCTCCGAGCGCAGGGACGGTTGGTACCGTCGTCACGATCACGGGCAGTGGCTTCGGTTCCAGCCAGGGAGGGGGTTCCGTAACATTCAATGGAATAGTCGCAACGCCAACGAATTGGAGTGATACACAGATTGTTGTTCCAGTGCCCGCAGGCGCAACGACCGGCAACGTCCTGGTTACCCAGAGCACTCCTGCGATAGCCATGCCGCTCTTTACTGTCATGACTGGGACGCAGGGTTCCCTCTCTCCCCTGCTTGAACTCGGTCTCGACAATTCGCCCGGGCTCGTATCTCTGACTAACTCTGTAAACCAGGATTGGATCATTTGGGGGTCCGATGGCGTTTCAGCGACCGCGACTCGAAAAGCAGGGGTCAGTCTGATTGGGATGACTCCTGTGAATACCAACCTCGGCAGCGTGCCGAAGATCGTGCAGTACAGTTGGAGTGGTGGAATCCCCACGGCAGCCGGAAACGCTTTAACGGCTGGGATCGTTGGCTATAACTCTAGCGGCGGAACCCCAGCGATTCAGGTCACTGCGCCAGCCGACACCACTGCCAGAACACTAAAGGTATTCTCGAGCAATACTGGACAGCAGGAACTAACGGCCGCTATCAGCGATGGCAGTAGTCCTGTCGTCAATTATACTGTTGCAGCTCCGAATGATTTCGGGGAGAAAGTGTATTCGATTAACTATCGTGCAGCTTCAGCCGGACAGACGCTGACAGTGCAGTTGACCGCGATAGCGCCAAACTCTGTTTTCTTGGAGGCAGCTGTCCTCCTTCCGTATTTACCACAGGTCGCAGTATTATCGCCGCAAGGCGGGCAAGATTTTCCGGTCCAAACCTCAATTCCAGTTGGAATTGACGCTGCACAGATTGATTTCCCCATCAGTGCTATTGCGTTATCCGCAAATGGGAACCAATTTGCGGCCTTGCAATCGCCTTCGTACACCACGGTCTGGGCTCCTCCGCAAGGTCACTATTCACTTCAAGCTCAAGCAACCGATGAAAGCGGCTTAACCAATGCTTCAAGTCCGGTTGATGTCGATATAGTCGGTAGTGGCGGTAGCCTGACCGTAGTTCGAAGTGCTCCGCAGCCTGGGCCCATTAACTTGACCTCCGAAGGAACAGCGGATTGGATCACTTTTGGATCGATGCAAATATGTACAGGTCAGTACCCAGGATCGGTGCGCAAGGCCGGAGTAGCTCCCCTCATCTCTACCTCTAATTTGGTTGGTGATTTGAATGGCGGATCTGAATCTCTCGATAATATGAGTTTTGCGTTCGAAGATGGCAGTCCGGACTCTCACGAGAGCCAAATGTCTTGTGCCGCCGATTCGAATAATGGCGTCGCAGACGGGAAAAGCGGGATCGAGTTCTCGGTTAGCGCTGACACTAATGTTAGAACACTTCGCCTGTATGTGGGCACCGGGAACGCCAGGGGAAGGCTAACGGCATTCTTAAGCGACGGCAGCGCCTCGGTTTATGTGGATTCATCCGTACAGTCCAATCAAGATAACTACGACGTGGCGTCGGTTTACGCAATCACGTTTAGCGCGGCATCTCCGGGCCAGACCCTGACGGTCAAATGGACATTGGACGCGATCGGAACTTCAGTTCAAGAATCTACCGATGGGGAGGTTCAAATCTTCGCTGCTACATTGAGCGGCTCTCCTGTCAATCCGACTCCTGCCATTACCGCGACCACACCTTCCAGCGGAGGCTTTGGAAGCCCAACCTCCATCTTTGGTACAGGTTTCGGCGCCAGCCAAGGAGCAAACTCAGTGGAGTTTGGAGGCGTAGCAGCAACTGTAACGCGATGGACTGATACTGAAATTGACGTTATCGTTCCTCAAGTGCCTGCCGGCAATGAAGCTGTGACTGTTTCGAATGTGGCAATTGGCGGCTCAACGTTTTCCGTGCTGCCTTTAGTTTCTACAATTGCGCCTGCCACCGGGAGTCTCGGATCGCTAATCACGATAACGGGTAATGCATTTGGGGCTACTCAAGGCGGCAGTGCGGTGACCGTGGGCAGTCTAGGCGCCTCTGTAACGAGTTGGAGCGATACGCAAATTCAAGCTCTGGTGCCCAGCGGTATAGGATCTGGCCCGCAATACGTAATGGTGACTGTAGCGGGCGCATCTAGCAGCGGCGTAGCGTTTGGTGTAGTACCCCCGTCAATCACTGCGTTCTCTCCCGCGATTGGGATTGCAGGAACATTAACAACAATAACTGGGAGTGGTTTCGGTGCAACGCAAGGCAATAGTGCAGTTTATGTGGGTGTAGTCCCAGCCGTCGCGACAGCGTGGAGCGACACTCAGATTCAATTGCAAATCCCGAGTATCGCAGAGCCCGGCAATCAAAATCTGACCGTGACCGAGGGAGTCCTGTCAAATACTAGCGGATACTTCTTCGTTGAGCCCTGGATAATGACCATTTCACCTGGTTCAGGTCTTCCTGGGACTGTCGTCACTGTTCATGGCTCGAACCTCGGAGCCGATTCTTCATCTATCGCCTTCAACGGCGCCTCCGCGAGTGTGATCAACTGGAGTCCGACAGCTATACAAGCAGTCGTGCCAAGTGGAGCTACGACCGGGCCCGTTATTGTAAGCGCTTACAGCCCAACGAACTATGTAGGTATTCCGACAAACGCGGTCAATTTTACCACCGTCGTTGGTCCGAGCATCTTGAGTCTGAGCCCCGTCAGTGGGTCGCCGGGATCTATTGTTACCATCTCGGGGGAGAATCTTGGCGCATCCCAAGCATCGAGCACCATCACATTCAATGGCATCATTGCCGTTCCATCAACCTGGGGGCCATATTCGATCGTTGTGCCAGTGCCTGTAGGAACGACGACGGGTCCAGTCTTAGTAACGGTCGGCGGGGTTCCTAGCAACAGTTATACCTATTCAATAACCAATGGAATCTCAAGTATTGCGCCTGCGCAAGGTCCTCCGGGCACGATTGTGACAATCACCGGATTGGGATTTGGAATTGTTCAGGGTAACAGCACGGTCACTTTCAATGGGGTTGTGGCAACGCCCTCAAGTTGGGGTGATAGCGGTATCGTGGTCCCCGTCCCTACGGGCGCCACTACAGGACCCGTAATTGTCACAACGTCGGGCTCCCCGGGGAAGGGCACGATGTTCTGGGTGCTGATTCCACCGTCTATTCTTAACATCTCCCCCAATGCAGGGCCGGTTGGAACTCAAGTGACGATTGCGGGGACCGGATTCCAATCGAGTCAGGGAACCAGCACCATCCAGTTCAACGGGACTACAGCAACGGCAACGACATGGAGTAATAGCCAGATCAGCGTCACCGTACCGGCCGGCGCCACGAGCGGCAATGTTGTCGTGTCGATAGGTGGCGTCAGTAGCAATGGCGTCTCATATACCGTGGGACCGGCAGCGCCTGACCTCGAGATCGCCTCGCCCACTAACGGGACCATTGTTAATCCCGGCCAGAGTCTTTCGGTAACAGTCACATCGTCGAATACCAGCTACTCAAATGTGGCTCTCATTGGGGAGGGTCCTATCGGACTTAACAGCAGTCTTCAGACTACTGTGCCTGCGCAGTTCACCGTTAACATCCCGAACAATATCGTATGTGAGCCCTATATGTTGACTGCTTCAGGTCAGACGACCTCAGGCTCGACCATTGATTCTGATCCTATAACGGTTGACGTTGAACGGCCCGACATGCCGGTCTCGGTAAATGCCCTAATGTCCAGTGTGACTCTCGACGCGCCGGGAGAGAGCTTCCCAATTAAACTTTTTGCTGTATTTGGAGACGGTAGCGCGTTGGATGTGACGAATTCGTCTTACGTGTCATATTCGTCCAATAGTCCCAATCTATTCAGTGTTGATGCATCTGGGGATGTAACCGCGCTTGCTCCTGGATACGGATGGGTTGTTGCATCCTATACGTTGAACAGTCAGACGGTTCAAGCAATTATTCCCATTACGGTTTCGACCGGCCCGTTGACTTCGTCGGCCTATGCCGTATTGTTTGGCAGCCAGAGCACGTTTAGCAACAGTGTAGAGCAACAAGTAACATTAACTAACTCTACTGCCGGCTCGCTCCAAATTACGAACCTCATAACGTCGGGAGATTTTCTCGAGACCGACAACTGCACATCTTTGTCGCCACTTCCGTCGGGAGGTACTTGTGTAGTCAACCTCACGTTTGCGCCGGGATCTGCCGGACCTCGCTCGGGTAATCTGGCAATTGGCACTAGTTTTGCGAGTACAACGATATCCATTGCTTTGAGTGGTATTGGAACCGCTCCTCAATAAAACTTTCCTTAGTGTGGTGAATTTATGAGAATGCCAATATTGTCACTCCTCACGATCACGGTGTTCACTAGCATCGGACTCGGCAAAAGCGTGGGCCAGGGGACTGCACCATGGGTTCTGGATCAAGTGACTACGAACACCGGAAACGGAAGCCCAATAACTGTTCCGTCTCTCACGCCATCCTCGTCGAATGAAGAGGCTTTCCTATTTGTTAACAGCGACTTTAGGATGCAGAGTTCATCAGGGCCTGCATCACCACCGCCATGCGGCCAGGGAAGCTTTGAATCCTACCTGACGAGTGTGTCCCCCCCTTGGATAAGCGTTCCTGGGGAATTCGGATCTAACTCTTACTCGCACACCGTTGCAGCGACTGGAATTTTGCCATTGGGATGGTTAGACAGCAACGGTAAGCCATTCTATTACAATCTCGCACCCTTTACGCTGTGGAATCCCAATCCAAGACCGCTCGGCGTGGCCCTGACAGCAAATTGGCCGACCTGTCTCCCGGAGACCGATTGGGGCGCTGTCCTCGCGCTTGTTAGGTACACGGGGGACACGTCACTAGGCGGCCCTGTGGTGAAGGGGACATTTAGTGCCAATTTGTCAGGGTCTCAGACCGTAGGAGGGATGCCAACATCAACTACCAGTCCGACTTTCCTGATCGGGTATATTAAATGGCAGTGGCAAAGCACTGATGGCCTAGCTACGAGCCCCACCATCAGTGATTCGGCTGGAAACAACTATATAACTATCGCCGACGTCCAGACATCAAGCGGTTGTACACCGGACCCGCAGTGGCCTGGCGACGGCTCGTCGAATAACTGTGCCCTATCAGGTACCCGCATGCGGATTTTCATTTGCCCGAACTACTCGAATCCCGGCGGTACATTAACCACATCGGGAGGAGCTAATACTTACTATATTGGTGCAGTTGCACTCGGCGATGGAGTATCAACCCCATCTATGGTTGATCCGGTCCCTGATCTATTGAGTGGCTCATCGCTGACTAATGATCCAGTTCTTTTAGCAACGGGGGGACGCGCCGTGCAAGGAGTAGCCGCTGATGGTGTCGCGGAAGTTCTTCTGCGAGTACCGACTAGGCAGGCAGGCGAACAGGTCACCCTAACCTTGAATAATGACCAGGGAACACCAAGTAACTCGTCGGATGACGATGGCGGTCTAGGCCAGATTACGGGTTCGTCTTTCACTCAAAACCAGATCACTGTGACGTCTGAGGACGCCGGAGAGGCAGGCGCCGCCGCATTTGCTGTCTATCAAGCGCCGGTTGATTTCGTCCGTCAAAGCTACCAAAGCGCGGACAGTTCGCTCGCTAAACGAATGGTCACAGTGAACGTAAACAATAGCACAGAAGGCACGACCGCGACGCTTCCAATCCAAATCATACGACCGCCCGTTGTTCTGATTCATGGATGGAATGATTCAATGCACGCGTGGGATAACTTTACCCCCCTCGTAGGAAACAGTTTGTTTACACTCGGCTATGTCGACTACAGCGCAGTAATCGGGAACTCGATCGCATTTACCGTTCCGCCGCTTCCCAATGCTTATCAGCAACACGTCATCGCAAGCCAAATGGGACTGGAGTACAACACGCCTACTGTACAATTGCAGCTCAACGGCTGGATGCAGTACGTAAAAGCGGGAAATAACGCCGCGTCGATACCCGTTGCAGCTGTTCAGGCTGATCTTGTAGGGCACAGTATGGGTGGGCTGGTTGCTAAGAATCTGACCGTGCAGTCGGAATACCGAGCAACCTCAAATTTCAACCGCGGCATCATTCACAAGCTTATCACTATTGACACGCCACATCTTGGCTCCCAAGTAGCGCGAAACGTCTTGGGAGATGGACCCATTGCCGACGAGAAGGAGTGTGTATGGAACGTTTTGGTTGAGAATAAGACGATCAACCTCAAGTCTGTCGCCTTTATAGGTGGCATTACACTTCCTGGTGGAGCGGGGGACCTAGAAGGAGATGATTTTAGCGGGAATCTGAACCCGACACTCACAACATTGAACCAAACGCTAGTTGGTCCCATCCCATTCGCGCCTATTGGAGGGGCGTATACCGACTTTGCCGGATTCGAAGCACGCTTTCCCGCCCACTTGGTTCGCGATGTCTTATGTAGCCACGACTCTTTAGCCCAACATTTCACCGCCGTTGGGTGGCAGCAACTCTTTCATAATCAATCGAGTGACGCGATAGTTTCACTGAATAGTCAAATGTATGGTCTTTCTGATAATGACACGTATGTCGAGCCAGACGTTGTGCACTCCGTTGGTGCTGAGAATCTGGGTTTCAGCGGTCCCGGCGTACTCGACCCTGGGCCGGTTCCTATGCGAGTTATCGATTTGCTAAATCATTCGTGGAAAAATCAGACGTATTTTTACAGTCTTGGACAGTGACAATCTGGTTTCAGATAAACGCTTGCAATGACGTGTTTGTGTATCCAGAGAAGGGAAAGGATTACAGCTAATGTATGTGTCTAAGGCTATTAGGGCGCTTATAACCCTGGGAGTTCTTCTGCTTCTCGGCTTCGCGACGGTTTCGTCTACGGCTGCTATGAGAGATATTCCAAGGGTCGTTCTGATAGGCGGCGCAAGTGCAGCGATCACATATGGTATTTCGTTGCTGTTCAGGGATGAATTACCGTTGGGGCGTCGGCTCGGCACTGCGTACCTGGCATTTGTGGGTATAACGTATGTCATTCCATCTGCTGTAGGGCTTGGGGAGCACATGGATTTCGTTGTTACGTCAATATGGAACAGGCTGGTCGACCCATATCTGCTGATTTGGCTCTCCGGCCACGCCCGTGCTGACCTGTACCAGTTGCCGGATTCCTCATCCTATTTCATGCCGCCTGGTGTGAATTATAGATTTTCATATGCTGTGATAACCGCTAGTGTCATTGCGATCGTGGCAGCCTTGGGTATGACGAGATCGAGCAAGATCGGTCTTGTAACTTGGACGGTCCTGCTCGGCGCGTCGCTCCTGTTCTCTGGGTGCTATATCTATGTTGGTATTTATAGCTGGGGAATTAGTGGAATAGGCGTACAGATGTTCTGGGAAGCGTCCTATATCGTCGCGTTTGGCCTTGCCACCCGGCATGTTAAGTGGGGACAGACATTGTCAGAATGAACTGAGCGCGCTCCGGTACTCAGGATTGGTTAGGCCAAATGGTCGGTAACTGCTTACAATAGAGAGACTGGAACGGGACGCAAGTATGGCGGCAAGTTCCTGATTCCGCCCTCCAAGAAGAACATGTACGCCTTCCTGGAAAAGGTGTGCATGGTGAGATTCGTTCGAATCGCGCCACGAAACAGGAGTATCTGATCAGGCTGCTCAACCCGGTTATCCGGAGCGGGACCTCGTCGGCGTCGTAGTGCGGCAGAGCGTCGCCGGGTTGTGGAGGAGACGCTGGAAGCGGGAGCTTCGGTGGCTCGGGTGGCGTTGAAGTATGGTGTCAACGCGAACCAGGTCTTCCAGTGGCGGCGCTTGTATCGGGATGGCAAGCTGGGAGTTCCGCCCGAGGGGGCGATGAAGTTGCTGCCGGTCAGCGTAGCCGACGACGAAGAGCTTCCGGAGCCGGGACCGACCGAGGTTTCTTCGTCGAGATTGGGCGCGATTCATATCGAGCTGCCAGGCGAGGTTCGGATCAGCCTCGAAGGCACGGTCGATCCGGCGGTGGTCCGCGTGGTGCTCACGAGTCTTCGTCTGTGATCTCGCTTCCGGCAGGGACTCGGATCTGGATTGCGGCTGGGGTTGGTCTGCCCGATCTTTTGCACCAGTTGGATTGTTAGTGTAGCGCAACGAGTTGGTTAGTAATCTCGTCGCAGTCGGGGGTGTGGAGAAGTGGGAAGCGCGTAGCGGTTTCCACTTCTCCATACCCCAAGCTCTTTGCCACCCATACCTCTGGGGCCGGTGGCCGGTAACCCAGCGAAGAGTGCGGCCGGACGGTGTTGTAGTGGACTCGCCACCGCTCCGCCAGCACCCTGATCTCTTTCATCGAGTAAAAGATCTCGCCGTTCAGGAACTCGTCCCGTAGCTTCGAGTTGAAGCTCTCGCAGTAGCCGTTCTCCCATGGGCTTCCTGGTTCGATATAGGCCGTCTTCGCTCCCGTACCGGCGAGCCACTTCCGCAGATCCCTGGCGACGAACTCCGGGCCGTTGTCGGAGCGAAGATGCTCCGGCACACCCTTCATCACCATCACGTCGGCCAGCGCTTCGATCACCTTCGCCGAACTCCACCTTCGCTCCGGCCGGATCATCAGGCACTCTCTGCTGTGTTCGTCGATCAGGTTCAGCATCCGCACCGTCCTTCCGTCGTGCGTCCTCGCGCTCACGAAGTCGTACGACCATACATGGTTGGCGTGCTCCGGCCGCAGCCGCACACACGATCCATCGTGAGTTTTCGGCAAGGATGCGAAGCATGTCTGTGCAAGAGTGAGCCGGCTGTGAGGATCAGTTAGGTGCGGACGTATTTTGCAAGCAGGTCGTCCATGTCATCGCCGACGCCATATCCAAGATTGTGGCTGATGGTACGCACGCGGTCCAGTCGGGCGATTAAAGCATCGCGGTCTCTTGCAGATAGCTGACAAGTGCCCTTGAGGGCCTGTTCGAACATATTGACCAGAGCATCGAAGTAGCCTTCATCCTGGCAGCCGATGTCGTTGGAGAAGCCGGCAGCACTTTCGCAATAGAACACCATCAGTTCTGCGAGTCCGGCAGGTTCGCCAACCGCCTTGCGGTAACTGGAAATGGCCTGTTTGGCCTTTGCAACAGAAGTATCCTGGTTACGCAACACATCCGGCCAGAGCCAGCGGCCCAGTGTTTCCCTGTAGGGCTTCAGAACGTCCTCGCCCAAGCCAAAGCGGGTGTGAAGAAAAACCTGATTGTCTTTGTGGGCAGCATAAAGATCCTGTATCAGGCCCATTAGTCCTATCCGGTCAAGGCTGGCGAGCTTCGCCTTAACGTCTGTCCATGTGGGCTGCGATCGTGGAGGTCGTCTTGTCATGGGAGTTCAGATCCTTACTTGTTGGGGAACGAATCATATGCCAACATTCTCGGTGTGTAGATCAGAAGCAGTACCCATGGGCCACCCAGTAGTGCCAGTCTTCGATGGCCTGGGTGGTTGATTCATCCACGCCGATAGGCTTCAACTGAGAGAGTGGCACGGCGATATTTCGGTTGTTCCAGCGGGTCATCACGAGCATGTCAGTCGAACAGCTATCTTCAGGTGCAATCTTTCTGATGTCGACAGGGTCCCCTTTGCGCAGCGGCGAGGTTGATACAGAAGCGATGCATTGCGCATGGAACGGGAAGTGGATCTTCTCTGCGAGATGGTAGTACCAGCCCATGGCCTGCTCCTCGGCTCCATAGGCATCCACGATGATTTCCTCGTGGATGCGTTCCTCTCGGATGGGATCGCGCTTTGTTTTTACCATGGCTCTCTACGACTGAAGAAGTTGACGGACACGGGAGAAGCGCAGCAACTCTTCCGCGCCCATCACTGGGTTTTCGAGTAAGGGTTCATCTTCGTCCGGGTCGTCGAGTTCGTCCAGATCATCCATTTCAAGATCCGGATCTCGGGGAGCGAGATATTTTGTATTCTCCAGGCGATCAAGATAGTCGCGGATATCCTCGGCTGTAAAAAGCCGCCGGATCTCCCTGATAAAGTCCGGCACCTCCGCTGCGAACAGGGGATCCCGCTCTGCTGCCCACAGGAAGGTGAAGAGCTTCTCGCCGATCAGATAGCCCAGAGCGTCCTGTGGGCCGAAGTGGTCACGGATATCTTCCGTAGCAGCGCACTGGGCTACCCAGATTTTATGGAACTCCGTAGTCGAACTGCTCATGATCAAGTCCTTTCGTCCAGGATACGTCGCACGGAGGTGCGTCCGATTTGCAGACGCCGGGCGATCTCGGATTTGCTGAGGCCGGCGCGGCGTAGTTTGCGGATTTGGTTGGTGTGCTGAGCCGCGGTTGCGGGCCTGCCGAGGCGTTTGCCGTTCTGCCGGGCATGAGCGAGTCCAGCCCGTACACGTTCCCCCAGGATCTCGCGTTCGAAGGCGGCGAAGACGGCCAGCAGCCCGGCCATCGCACGACCGGCTGGTGTGGTCAGATCCAGCGCTTCGGTAAGCGACACGAAGCCGACGCCGAGATGCTCCAGTTCCTGCAGGGTGGCGAGCAGATCGGTGACCGATCTCCCCCAGCGATCCAGCCGCCACACCAGCACAGCGTCGATCTCCCGGCGCCGTGCAGCTTCCAGCAGCTTCTCCCGCAGTTGCCGCTGCGATGCTCCAGAGCCGACCTCTTTCACCTGCATCGCGATGGTCCAGCCGCGCCGGGCAGCGTACTCGCGCATGGCGCGATTCTGCATGGGGAGCGTTTGCTGGTCAAGAGTGGAGACGCGAGCATAAAGGCCGGCGCGAACCGTATTGGAGGATTTTTGCCCCTGGCCAAAAACCCTCCCGGATTTCTTGATGCCAGACCCTTGTTTTATGGGCATTTCACCAAGCTCCCTGCGCGTGGCCGAAGACGATCCTTTCCGGCCATGTGGGATTCATCATAACTCTGCCGAATCGGGATGGGGGATAGTCCGCGCCAGAGTCTTGCGATAGTTCCAGGGCATCCATTCCGTTGGACAGGCGGCCAGTTCCTGGGAGTGGCGTTGCAGCTCGACCAGGTAGTCGAAGGAGTTGGCGCCACACAACTGGCAGGTGTGGATCAGGCTCATGAACAGATCGCCGACCTGCGCGCCGTGCAGGGTGCGGTAGAACAGTGCGTTCTTTCGATGAAGGATCGCTCGCTTCAGTGATCTCTCGACGATGTTGCTATCAAGTGGAGCTCCGGCTTTGCGCAGGAACAACGTCAAGGGCTGCCAGTGCCGCAGCAGATACCGGATCGCCTGCCCAAGCCCCGAGTTGGGCTCCGTCTTTCGCTCGTTCAACTGGGCTTCCAGCCACGCGTGCAGCATATCCATCACCGGCTGGCTGCGTTCCTGATGAAGTCGCAGCCGCGCGTCCTCAGTCAGACCGAGCTCGCGCGCTTCGGCATCGTGGCCATACACCTGGCCCAGCATCTCCAGCACGTAGCGGCATTCGCTGGGGAAGTTATCCGCTATGTCCACGAACTGCCTGCGTCCGTGCGCAAGGCAGTTAGCCAGCAGGATCTTCACGCCTGAAGGCAACTTCGGAACATTGCGCGACAACGCGTCGCACATCTGAATCGGACTCGGCAGCTCCGCGCTGCGCTTCTTCAGCACCTCGGCGAGGTTCTCCCCAGCATGACTGCCGCCGGTGAAGTAAAGCGCGATCTTCCGACCCTGGTCGACAGATACGATGCCGCTGGTGAACACACCCGTGCGCTCGTCCCTGGGGTCGCGCTTCAGCATCAGCACGCGCATGCCGGTGTCGTCGTTATAGACTACCGAGCCCTGAGCCGCCTGCCGGATCAACTCATCCCGCGCCGGCCTGATCACCTGCGCTTTCTCCTCTACGATCTCCCACTGTGTAGCCGCCGGCAGCGGGATACCCAGCTGCGCTTCCAGTTGTTCCAGCCGGTAGAACGGCGTTCCCGCCCCATATTTGAGCTGGGCGATCATCGCTGCCGCGGTTTCATCGTACTTCTCCGGCCCCACTCCTTCCGGCTCCTGTGCCGTAAACACCTGCCCGCAGGCGCCGCAGCGCAACCGCTCCAGTGAGTAAACCGTAGCCGCCAGCGGCGCCTGACCCACGATCCGCACCAGCACCTTCGGCTCTTTCTGGCCGTACACGTTGCCTTTGCCGCACGCCGGGCAGCGGTCTCCGTGGGTCAGGTTCTGGTGCTTGATATCTACCTTTCGGGCACCGCTGAACGCCTCTGCTCCATTACGCCCGTGCCCGGGCGGCGCTGGCTTATTGTCCCCCGGTTGTTTTGAGTCTTCCTGCTTCCCAAGCACCTCGCTGGTCTTCTCCGTATTGCGCGTCCGTACCAGCATTGCAGCCAAGGCATGCAACGTGTCTTTGAGCTTGCCGTGATCGGCCTCGCTCAACGGAGCCTCTCGTGCTCCATCCAGCACCCGGTCCAGTTCCTCCAGGTTCACATCGATGCGGCGCCTGGCCTTCTTCATGCCACTCCCCCCAGAAGTTCACGAAAACGCTTCGTCAACGGATAACCCAGAACCTCCTTTATCGACCGGTTCGGGATGTAACTGTTCGATTGTTTACCTCGTCCCGTCGTCCTGCCCATCGCCACCCAGTTGGCCGCACGGTAACAGGTGCCGCGGAACCGCTCCGGATCGATGAACGTCTCCAGGAAGTAAAGCGGATGACCGTACATCTGCTGCCAGTCGTCGGAGATCCGCGCCGCCATCCGGCCCAGGATATGCGACGCCAGATGCTCGACCCGCACCCACGGCAGGATCAGGAAGCGCGTGTTGTACGCGATGAAGCGGATCTGGCTGCGCCGCGCCGCGGCATCCCAGCCGATGTAGCGGTCGCGGCTGCCAAGATGACGCGGAGCCGATGACCAGGCCAGGCACGCGATAGGACGGCCTTCAGCCCATACAAGATATTTCAGGTGCTCTCCCACCGGCTGTTCATAGCCGAGATAGTGATGCTCCTCCATCAGACTGTTGAACAGCGGCTCCCGCACGGTGCGCCGCACCTGCTCGAACTCGAGCGGCTGCAGTTTGCGCAACCGATCTTCGAGGGGAGTCATATCGATCAGCACCGCTTCAGGACGGGCTCTGTGTGCCAGCGGATTATGCCGAACATGACTGACCGGAGGAAGCGTAATCTGGCCGGCCCGCTCCAGCATCAGCAGCATGCCGCGGCACACCATGTCGCGCAAAGCGCCATTCGCCTGCTGCCACTGCCAGGCTTCACATACTCGGACCGACAGCTTGCGGCGGCTTTCCTTCGGATACTGCTCGATCAACGTGCGTATATAAAGGATGTCTTCCTCTTCGATCGCACGCCCGCGATATCGGAACTCAGCCATTGCACAGCAGTATGAAACAACTCTTCTTGGAACGCAAGGGGTAAGGATGACTTTTTTGATCCTTACTTCAGCACGCTCACTCGCCGCCACATCGGCGCGGCGCGGACGCGCGACACATCTCCGGCCACCATCAGCAACTGCGCTTCGTAAGCCTCCAGCGCCTTGGCCGGTGAGGTCGATTCCGGCCACCACGCGAACCTTCCCTGGGAAAGACGCTTTTGCGCAAGCCAATATCCCTGGCCGTCATAATTGAGGAGCCGAATCGACGTTCCTCTTCGGCTCCGGAAAACGAACACACAGCCGGTGATTGGGTCTTCAGAGAGCTTCTCCTGGCAAACGCGGACCAGGGAATCTATCCCTTTCCTTCCGTCCACCGACTCGATCGCCACCAGCACGCGCATCTGCGCCGTGATATGGATCATCGTTCCGATTCCCGCCAGCCACGGAAAAGGCTTGCCCAGTCAGGTGTCGAGGAGCCTTTCCACTGAATGCGCATCTTGCTTCCGACCGACGACTCGAACTCGATCACGCACTCCGCCATCGTCGCCGGATGCGCAGCGATCAGTTCGACGAATGCCGGCGCAGTCGCCTTCTTTCCCGCCACCGAAACTCCCGCAAGCCGCCTCTTCAGTCCCATATAGTCCAGCCCCAGAGGTCGGGCAACCGGATGAAGACCGTGTTCCCGCGCCAGCTCCACCGCAGCCTGCCAAAGCGTCTCAGGCAGCCGGGTCCGATGCGGCTGAATGCTGCGAAACTGATCCAGTTGGCGTTGTAATTGCAGAATTGGATCGGGAACGGGTAATGCACTCTTGCTGTTCATTATCGGCCGACCTCAGCGGCTGATTGAACGTAGCAAGGTGACCCAGACGGCGTCACGCACCCTTCCCGAAAACTCACAAAGCTGCCCGAAGATCTCGTGAAAACGCTGGCAAGGAAGCTGGTGAGCAATCACGGCATAATCCAGATGCACTTCCGTTCTCTGGGAATCGGCGAAATTACGCGCCAGCTACAAGAGCCGGTCGCAATGAATGGTCAGGTCGTAGTGGATGGTTCCGCGCCGAACATCTTGCGGTCGAAGGATGGTCACGGGATTATCTACGACGGACGACAGGACTGGGCAATGTGGAATGCCTGGGCAAACGGCGATTTCACGGAAGCGGACGCAATGCTGGCGACGCGCTGGCGCGAGCAAGCAGCGACGATCGATCTGGATGGGATCACCTCGGAGTGGAAGGCATTCTGCGACGAATACATGCAGGGAGCGCGTTCCATTCAAGATGTCATTGATCGCGTCGATGCGTTGATCGCCCAACCAGGCCAGCAGAGCAATCTTCTGGGCATGGTGTATCACTTTCTGGAAGCACCGCCGGCGGCTCAACTGATGAGCAGCTTGTTGTTCGCAACGGGTTCCTTGACGGATGTGCGTGCCTGGGCACCTTACGCGACTTCAATCGCTCGCCTCGGCATCGTGTTCTGCTGCTGCCTGACCTTGAGGTACATCACATGGAGACCGACCAACGTGCTCGATCTCCAGTATCTCTTCTATGCTCCTTTTGGCATGGTGTTTGTGTCTCACGACCGTCTGCACCAGCAGCTATGGCCAGCCACGACGACCGGAGCGGAGTTTGCGTGGGGAGCCGATCTGAAAGCTGACTTGAAGCGGCATGTGGCGGCTCGTAAAGCGGCCAGCGAAGCTCGGGAAGATGGGCAGCCTTGGAAATCGTATGCGGAGGCTTTCACTCCGGAAACGTCCTTGATTGCTCGTTTGCACTCGAAATATCTCAAGCCTCGGACAGGCGAGACCTCTGGTCCAACGGGGGATTTCGAGCTGCTGCCGGAAGACGTGAAGCGCAACTTTCTTGAAGCTATCGAGCTGATCGATGAACAGGATCGGCTGCGAGGAGGCAAACCTGGCCATCGATCCTGAAGTGCTATCGCGGCTGAACTCGATTGTCACGTCTTACTTTCTGGAGTCGGGCGACTTCAACGGCATCCCTGCGGCTGATCTTCCACGGCGAGCGGGGTTCCCGGATGCTCAGACGAGGCAGGTCTTGGAGACAGGCCTGAATAGCGGTGTCGTGGAGCTTTCCTTCGCGAGCAAGACGGGCAATCCGCATATCAAGAGGCTTCCGGTGGAGCCAGTCGAAACGCAGCGCGCTCTGTTGGCAACGGAAGATATCGCTGGAATTTGCGTCTATCCGAGTCCGGCTTCCACGTCGACCGTGATTAGCCAGACCTACGACGACAGGCCATACACCAAGCGCCTAGCGCTCGTCGAAGCGCAACTCGTGCCCGTATTCTTTGAGTTGATCGTCCTGGAACGTTATTTCCGCGATCCCCGTTTCGAGTGCTGGTTTGGCGATAGTAACGGCAATATCTCGATTGGCGATAAAGCGTACTTGTCGGACGATACGCCAGAAAAGGACAAAATATCGTTCAAGTTCGGTATCGGCTACGACCCCAAGCGGACGCGTGTCGTCGCGGTTTTCCTCTATGAGCTGGCGGCGCTTTCACCCGAGCATCAGCAAGCATTCCGTTCTTATGAAGTGAAAGAGCCGTGCGTCATGAACAGCGACTTTGAACGGGCGATGATATGGGGACTCTGGGGAGAATACGAGTCGGTCTACAACGCTTTCATTCAGGAACAGGTCGAAATTAACCGACTCTGCGCGCTGATCGGCAAACCAGCCCTCTTCAGACAAACCTTCGAAGATCATGAGCGCCCCTTGGGCTTTAGCCCAATGCTCCGTGCGACTGGTCGCGATTATCAGGAGTTCGTTCACCTTCTCGACAAAATGCTGTCTGACAACATCAATCGCGAGTTCTTCCGCGACGATATCCTGCTGGAAGAAGAGGTACAGCGGAAGGATGGAAGAATCGAAGTACGTGCTCTCAACACGATCACGCTGCTGGAACGATGGTTTAGCGAACGCTACCGCACTTCCGATGGTGAAGATGTAGCCAAGACGATCGTGTCCAGTTTGCGTGCCGTACGGAAAGCAAGACAACCGGCTGCCCACGCGGTGCAAGGAAACGTCTACGATCCCACATTACCGGGGCTACAGGACCGAATCCTGGGTGAAGCAAAGCAGGGATTAACCTTGATCCGCTGGGCTTTGACTTCACACCCGCGCGCCAAGGCCTACGAAGCTCCCGAATGGCTCGACGGCGACAAGATCGTATTTTTCTGATGGTAAGATAAGGGCGTAACTCGCCCTTAGATGGTCAGCTCTCGGGCTCCAAAGACGAGCTGATCCAAGCCAGACGGTGGCTTGGTCCAAAAGGAGGCCCTAATGCCTCTGCAGCAGTCATCTCGCGTCCCTTCACCGCTCGGTCCACCCTCCGATGTCAACGTTGGCCCACTGACGCGCTCGCTGATTGCGGGTGCGAAGTGGCAGGGGCACGATGCCTTTCCGGCATGGCAGAACTGGGCCGATGATGTCGAGTCGGTCATGGAGTTTCTTGCCAACAACAATCGCTTCGACCATTTCCGCGATCTGATCCACAAGACGCGCACCGCACAGCACCGGGACGCGATGCTCGCCGAGGCACGCGGTGGCTTCTACCTGCATCGCCACGGCTTCAAGGTTCTAGAGTGGGAACCGCTAGGAGAAGGCACTGCGCGGGGCGAAGCAGTAGTGCAGTTGGGCAAGTCTCCAGCGATCTTCGTCGAGGTGAAGCAGCCGAGCTGGCAGGGTGAACGTCTTCCTCTGATGATCGCGGACCAGCGGCGGCTTTCGCCGGAAGACCGAGCTGCGAGGTTGGCACGGATGAAGCAGCCCCGCTTTCTTTCGAATGTCTGCGAGGGCGGAGCCGTCGGCTCGCACCATTTTTCGATGAGCGTGGTACGGCGCAACGCCCTGCACAAGTTCTCCGCAGGTCAACCTAACCTAGTCATCGTCGTCGATGAGTGCAACGTCACGCCGGTGGGCCTGCCATCGCTCGCGCACTATGTGCAGAGCGAGTTCCTTCAGCCTGCTCACGATCCGAACGATCCCGAGGACCGATACACCTATGAGCGGCTGGGAGGTGTTCTGTTCCTGAATACGGTCTCGTTCGGAGTCGATGTGGAGTACAACGTAGAGTTCGTTGAGAACCCCAATGTGATCGCTCCGTGCGCTTTACCGAAAGAGGTCGTCTCCATTTTTGAAACGCTGACGGCGGACACAGATCGCCGGGAAGAGCTGCGTTACGCGGGCTCGAACAGTTTCTTCCGTACCCTCATGAATCGTGACGCGTCGAGCACGCAGACGGCAGTATAAGCGCATGGCGCTTCGTCTGTCCGATGCAGATTTGGGCGCAAACTTACACGCCCGGAGAGAGCAAGCTTTCTTCGTGCCACTCAAAACGGCCGAAGGCGCGGAGTACAACCAGTGCCACGAAAGCGCCGAAGCACACGTGGCGCGTCATGCGGGCTGCCAGGTAGTCCGGGGCTGGCTCATTGAAGACTTTGTTGGCTTCACGTACTTCAATGCGCACACCGTAGTGCGAGACTCGCTCGGTGAACTGTTTGACCCAACCCCAATGAGGCAGCGCTGCCTCTTCATCCTTCATGAAGGAGATGAGGCCGATTTTGCTGTGCAGCGGCAAAATCGTCCGCGGGTACAGTATCCAGTTCTTGAACCGGACTGGGATTCCTTAGGTGCTCCAATCAACGAAGAAACGGCGTTGGATGTTCTCGCTTCAACGCCCCGCTCCGGACGCGGGTCGCCGCAGCGCAGTTTTATAAGTATTTTCGTAGCGGCCTGGCTCATACGTTCTGCATCGAGTGGGGCGGGTTACAGCATCGCGAAGAAATCGGCGAGCCCGTTGCAGGATACCTCTTCGCCACGACACAGGGACCGGCCGGCCAACATGGCCTGGGTGTCATTCCGAGGGACTTTGTGCAGGACTTCGAGCGGGCGTGCGAAGCCACTCTCGATGCGTTAGCGAACGCCCCGGATGGGGACGCCTTGAGAGAGTCCTTTGACCGGGCCTTCAATCGAGTCTTCCTGTTGAAGAACCGGCCACCGCTCCCGTAGAGAGCGAAGTCACCAAAGACGCAACTGAAGGGTGAGGAGGTCTACTCTTCGCCCGGGAATCGCTTGCGGACCGTGTCGAGGATATTCTTGGCGAGTTGCACGCTGTTTGCGACGGCTGCCATTAGCCTTGGCGAGCGCCCGGAGATATCTTCTTCCCGCGCGAGACGAACGGCAGCAATGATGGAAGCGGCGATGACGAGCGTAGGCGCGTAACGATGGTGCGGAACCGGGGAAGTTGGTGGGACCGGTGCCGGGAAGGGTCCAAGGA